>Ga0116177_10002065_pt1 | contig 14852 bp, 14 predicted proteins | sample AD_STIC10_MetaG_FD_89750 | JGI IMG/M metagenome (GOLD analysis project Ga0116177, IMG submission 89750) | Active sludge microbial communities of municipal wastewater-treating anaerobic digesters from USA - AD_STIC10_MetaG | ecosystem: Engineered > Bioreactor > Anaerobic > Digestate | place: USA...
CTTACTTCAGGTAATTGCGCCCGAAGTGTTTCTAGAGGACGATAGAATTATTGACTTATTATCAAACAAGTATGGGATAACCAATCCCTTGGGATATAAGTCCTATAGATCGATGCCCTCAGAATATTGGGGCTCAATCATCGAATTGTACAAAACAGTCCTTGGTAATGATCAAATTGTGTCTAAATGAAATTGGCTGGTTTTTATTGGTCTAGATTAAATTACACATTTGCAATCCCTATATATTGCGATGAAAATGGTTACTACACCCATAGAGTTTCCAAGTTAATGAGAATTGAAGGGTTTGATCCTATTGAAATCCATGACGTACATTCATTTAATACTAATTCGAATTATAACCTCGGTTCACTTGCCCCTATTGTTTATTACATTGAAGAGGGGGTAATTTTTTATGGTAAACCCGATTATGTTATAAAAAATGTGTTTAAACATTTTATTCGTAACGGTGTAATTAAAAATAGCACTGTTAAAGAACTTTATGAATTATCTTCAATTATTAATCTAGACGTATCTGAGTTTAATAGTCTATTTCTATTAATGAAGAAGGTAAGAGAGTTAAAGCTATTTGAATTTTATACCTTGCTTCCCGTAATAGAAATATTACAAAAAGGTGTAAAAGCTTACCGTCGACTACGATCAAGAAAAAAGTCGTTTAAACATTGGAAACAAGAAGGATATATATTTAAGCAAAAAGGGTTTAAGCTGAACTTTAATAGAGACGCCCTAAATAGCAATAAGTCTTATATTGTTAATTTATTAATCTCTGGATTATTCGCAAAAGGATTTATTGAACTCTCAAAACTTGTTGAAAATCAAATAAAAACAAGTCCGCTTAATTTGATAATAAAGACCTTGTCTGATATTTCGCAAATGGTCGCAAATGAAGGTCATTATTATACTGCAGAAATTGTATTAGAACTCACAAAAATTATACCGATTTATGACTTTATTGTAACTAGCCAATACGCCGACTTGAAAAAATCACAAGGAAATTACCCGGAAGCCATACGGGCCTATAAATTGGTATTAGAAGACGAACCTGAAAATAAGTATGGAAGATGTGGTTTGGCTGCCGTATACCATGAGATGGGGGATTTAGAGACCGCTAGAATTGAGTATGAAAAAGCAATTAAAATGTTTCCTGATGATAATGTAATCTTGAGCGGATATGCAACGACCTTAATTAGTCAAGGAAATTTAGCTCAATCTGGATTGATTTATAGGAATTTAATTGAAACAAATCCAAATGAAGCAAGAGTGCTTAATGACTATGCAGCCTACTTGAAAAAGCTAAATAATATTGAGGATTCCCGTGTTTTTTATACTAAGGCATTAGAACTTGATCCTAGCAATCTAATTTCAAAAATTGGTATTGCGGAGTTGGATCGGACGTTGGGAAATTTTAATGATTCAATTAAATTGTACAAAGAATGTCTAGGTGTTAAACCGCGAAACGTGGTATTTTTAAATGGTTTGGCAAATGTATTTAAAGAAATGAGCGAATATTCTAGTGCCCTTGGCGTTTATGAAGATGTATTGCAGATTGATCCTAGAAATATATTCACGCTTTGTGGTATCGCTGATGTATATTTAAAACTATCAAAAGAAAATATTGCCAGCAAGTATTATGAGCAAGTACTTGCAATAAGTCCAATGCACCATGTTGCTCTTGGCGGAATAGCGCAAATTTTATGTACAAAGGGATATTATAACGATGCAATAGAAATATATCAGCGATTGTTGAAAAAAAATGAGCACAATCTGTATGTTTTAAACAGTTTGGCTATGTGTTATTTGTATTTGAATCAAATTGGTAATGCAAAATCAATATTAGATGCAAACACCTCAAAATATCCTCAAGATCTATATATGAAGCATTTGTATCTGCATTGCAAATTGAAAAACGGCACAGCAACCCAAGCCGATTTTGATGCTAATTTAGTTTCTAATCCAAATACCTTTTTCGAGCATTTGGTTTTAAATTCTTATATAATGTATAAGATAACCCAAGGAATGTTAGATGTGGCTCAAGATCTCATAACATACTGGATTAATCGGGTTAAATTTCCTTCAATAAGATTTGCCATGATAGTATTATTGAAGTATATAAAAATCATGAACAAAAAATATGATGAGTTGGTCAATGATTTAAAGTTAGACAATCTTAATGGACCTACAGATGGAATTAATTATGTATTAAATGCACACGCAGTGGGCAAAGCTCAAAATCTAGTTGAGTTTAGATATAACATCGCCAAACTATCAGAGTATAACCCATCAAGCGATATATTTAAATGTAAACAATTATTGGTTCAACTCTATAGTGAAAAAAATATTATTCAGTTTAATTCTATCGTATTAGAAGGCGAACTCAAGGATTTAGAAGAAAACTGCCTGCTTCGATATTGTTTAGGACTTGGCCAATAACATAATAATAGTTTGAGGCAAATTGTAATACTCCCCAAATCCTAGACCAGAGGTTTAGTTAAAAAATGGTGTTAAATTTACTAAACCTATGACAAAAATAAAAAGACGCAAGTTTAGCGCGGATTTCAAGGCCAAGGTTGCCTTGGAAGCCATCAAGAATCAGAAGACATTGGCACAACTCAGTCAGCAGTATGATGTAAATGCCATTACCATTGCAAATGGAAGGCAGAGGCATTAGAAAACCTGTCATCTGTTTTAAGGGAAAACAAGAAGAAGAGAAGTTGGAGAATACCATTGAAATGGAGAAGCTCTATGTGCAGATCGGCCAGTTTAGTGGGAGTAGGTCAATAGGAATTGATGATATCCGGTTTTTGATTTAAAGGAAAGGTCAATAGGCCATAGCCCTCAACCGAACCAAAGCCAATACCAATACCTTCCGGTAAGCGAATGTTGGTTTCAAAAGTGAGGTCAAACCTTTTTCGCAAACGGCGATTGAACATCCGCCAACCTTCACCATGTTTACTGATTATGCGACAACGAATCGTAAACGGGACATCAAGGTTTACGGCTTTACAAAACGTAATAATATTGCTGGTAAGCTTACGTTCCAGAATCTGTAAGCGCTCAATTTCATAGGGTGTGTCACGCCATTCGTTAAAAGATGCTTCTTTTTTTCCTTCTGTATTTGTGCGAAAGAGCTTAAAGGGTATCCAGGTGTTAACGCGATATTTATTTGCTTCTTCCTGGGCAACCGGCGACAAATATTTTTCTTCCGGCATCAGAATGCCAATTTTTTGACTCCTGTTATTTCTAAAGTGAAATATAAGTCCTCTGTCTTTATCAATGATCAGTTGTAAGGCCTTCGCCCCGTCGCCAATGGCGGTGATGGTGGCGTTTCCGTCCTGCACACCACTTTGCACTAATGGGTACCGGTATAGATGCTTCAGGCCATTTTCTGTAACAATCTCATTACTGATAATATTGAGGTCGATACCATTTTTTTCCAGTAACTCACGGTGTTCGATTTCGAGACGGTATAAAGATTCCCGAACAAGCTCAATCTGCCTTGGCTGCGTTGGCAGGTCGAGCAGGTATTTTTTGATGAGGATGTGGTTTTGCATACTGGCGTATTTAGATTTATTATAATATACCTTCGAGTAATATTGCGGCTGATGAGGATGGATTATGTATATGTATTAGAAAAGCAGATGATTCAAATTGATTATTTAATACACAAGGGTTTCTATTCCACAAAAACCATACAAGTATACAACAACCAATTTTAAATCGCACTCGGGCTTGTTTTTAAAACTGCCACACAGCTGGTAACTGAATTATTACAAGCTTTCTATACAATTGTACGTCAAATAATTGGATGAATTATGCATGTCACAAATTAGGGGTCCTATGAAAACTATCCGATGTATTAGATTGATTGTCAACAATGTAGAATGATTATTAGCTTGTTTTACAAGTACAGACCCAATAAAAATTTTCAATTTGAAGGCGAAAATTCAAGTGCCAGACTATATATTCACACTTGAGCCCCGTTTACTTTTGATTGGAGGTTATTGGTGGTTTGAATTTCGTTTTATATTGGTTGATAATATTTCACCACCTTTATTTTTCTCAATGGCTGTTCTTGTAAAACACATTTAATGAATCTGTACATACCGATAATAAATTCATGGATAATGTGCGAGAATTGATAAGGAAGGCATATAGTGACTGCACAAACTCTGAAGATTCAGCCAAGGAATTTGTTAATTCGAATGTTAGATATATAGATTTTGTAAATAAAGAAACGGAGGATTAAGCATGAGTATATATTTTGTTAAAATCCAGCCAGAGCGTAATTTTTTCTTTGGCATCGAGCCGAGCGGTCGCGCTGGTGCATATGGCAATAGCAAAACATATTTCCTGAAAGGGATGGAACTGCCGCAGCAGACCTCCGTATTTGGACTAATAAGATATGTGCTTCTACTTGAGATGGGTATAATTCGCGAAGGCATGCCCAATATTCCCTATGACAAACGGGAGGCTGCAGCGCAACTAATAGGTAAGGCGAGCTTTAGACCTGATATTACTGAATATGGCATACTCAAAAAGCTTTACCCTGTTTTTTTTACATCGACAAGGAAGGGTGATTTTACAAATTATTTTCGCTGAAATTATGAGGTTACCTCCCAACACATTATGGATTATGCGTCTGGGGTTAGTCGCTATACTGCCAATGCTAATTTTGATTGCAGTTATGATTTGGATAAAAACTTGCGGTTGGCGCCATTGACTAACTATAGCGAAAAAAAGAAGTTTCTAGGCGTTGCAATTAATGAAAGAGAAGAAATTGTATTTGTTACAGATGAGTATCAAAACAGAAACACCTCCGTCTTTGAGGAGGAAAATAATTTATGGGGCAGGCATAATTATATTCTAAAAAAGAATGAACGGGTTGGAATTCGAAAGGGAGAAGAGGGACGCACTGACGATGAGGCATACTATAAGCAAGTTTTTTATCGATTTAATAGTGACTTTTGTATGGGCACCTATCTAGAGATAGACGATGCAGCTGACATGGATGCAAAGGTGCATTACACCACGTTTGGCAAGGAGCGATTAATCGTTAGGGTGAGTTTTACGAAGTGTGGTCCTGGCAAAAGTGCTATGAGCCCCGATTTTAGCAATACCGTTTTTGGAGTTGATTCAAAGTCGTTAAAAGTTTTATTACTGAGCGAAACCGTTTTAAAGACGGGCTATACGAAGGCCATAGATTTGGGTTTAACGAACCGTAAGCGCTTTGGATTTATTAAAAGCACGGTAGGAAACGAAAGTTATTCAGGAAGTATATATAAGGATTCACAGCCTAGCCAACACAATATTCTGGCTGCAGGTAGTATATTATGGGTTAAAGACATGACGGCTTGGCAATCAGTTATAAATGAAAGCTATTCAATAATAGGGATGAATAGCTTTGTTACTATAAAAGAAGAAATAGATTTTAATTCATTTAATAACAAATAATATGGGATATAACAGTGTGTATTTTCAAATTCGGTGCCTGACCAACTTACATGCAGGAAGCGGTAAGAATGATTATGGGGCAATTGACAATCCCATTCAGCGGGACGCAGCAACTGCATTTCCCTGCGTATATGACAGTAGTTTAAAAGGCGCATTGCGAGAGTACTTTGAAAAGTCCGTAGATGACTTACCTGAAAGCAATAAGCAAAAATTAATAGACGAAATTTTTGGAAAGGAGTCAAAGGAGGACAATCAAAGTGAACAAGGAAGGTATATCTTCCTACAAGCGCAATTATTATCGATTCCAATCAGATCTAATAACAGACCGTATCTAATGGTAACTTGTCCACTAATTTTTCTTGAATTGGCAGATCGATTATCTTTTTTTGGTTCTGAGCATACAAATTTAATAGATACGCTCCGCCAGATGGCAAGTTCAGCCAGCGAGTTGTTTCAAAGATTAAAAACAGATTTGGGAGAGAACTATCAAGCTGTGTTTACTGGAGACCATTCAAACGATTGCCTGGAAGAAGAAGACATCGTTGTTTCAAAAAAGATTACAATCCCCACTGAAGATGCGTTGATTAAGCAATTGTTTGGTGGTAGCGATGATTTTGTGATTGTTTCTGATTCATTGTTTTCAATGCTAACGGATAATTTTCATTTGCCGGTAATTGCGCGCAATAAGCTCGACAACGGGATGAGTAAGGCCTTATGGTACGAACAGTTTTTACCCAGAGAAAGCCGGCTGATGTGTCAAATGTTAATCCCGGATTATTTGATTGAAAATAGTTCTCAATTTTTTATTGGCGGCATAGACAATAAAAGAATCCAAGTAGGGGCAAATGCTACTGTTGGTTATGGACAATGTTTATTTAATTCAATTCTGTAAATCTAGCATATGCAAATCAGTAAAGAGTTGGCACAAAGATGTTTTGAAGCGTCGAAGCGCTTTTTGGAAGATGGTAAAATTGATGGTGAGTATTAAGGTGATATTTCATCCTATGCACCTAGTATAGTGCAGTCCGGCCTTATCGGTGCAGTGTTGCTTTATTCAGTAAAATCAAAGGAGGCCGCCCATGTGCGAAGAAACAAAATCAATAGAGCGTTGCATTTTGTACTGCTATACCTGGATAATAAGAAAGAGATTGGAGCGATGGACTGCAAATCGGAAAGCGCGGAGTTGTTCCACTATATAGAAAAGAAATATAATTCATTGGACAGCGTAAAAGGCTATTGCACAATGTTGAATTGGCCTTATGTGGCTTGAAAATGGCAATTCGATTTTAGCCGAGTAATGAAAGTAATCTATCTTAATTTGAATAAATGATGAATGTTGGTAGATATTATACGAAGACTTATTTTTTATCCAGTGATATATCTGATGCTATCGATTATTATGCTGTAATTAGCTCCAAAGATGAACGACATTAAAAAGCTAAGAAGCTAATAAAAACCTAATAACAGGTAGAAATCAGCGCTCATTTGAATTTCAGATAAAGAGTAATGTCAGATTAGTTGAAATGTTGGCAGAGTATGAAGTCTCAAATGGAAATAATGCTAAAATCACCTTGCTGACAACATATCCAGGTTTGTTAATTGGGAGTGGTTATCACCACGAAGTAGGGATAGAGGGAGAATTAAAGCTTGGTCTTCAGTTTGGTCACTTGACGGGGCTGCCATATATTCCCAGCCATTCAGCAAATGGAGTTATTAAATCATGGTTAAGTCAGATAGTGGATAATGACGGCGGAGGAAATGTTATAATGATTGCATATTATTTTAAGGAGCTGTTTAATTTTTCTCAAAATGATTTATTGGGCATGGATTGGAAGTGGGTTTTGGATAGACTATTCAACGATAATAATCAGAATACGCCACTTAGCAAGGTAGATGTATTTTTGGACGCTTTTCCCGATAAGCAAACTGGATTATTATTTGCAGAAGATAATATTACCCCGCATAAGAGTCCGATTAAAGAGCCCATTCCTATCTCATTCCTGGTGGTTAGGGAGGATGTTAGATTTAACTTTTATTTTCAATTAAAGGATACACAACTTACAAGCAATGGCACGTTATCTTTAACAGCATTGGATAAAATGCGTTTGTTTGAACGCGTCCTTTGTGACGCTGGTATTGGTGCAAAAACAACTATTGGGTACGGCCGCCTGAGCTCTGATTTGAATCAATTTGATGGCTTAAAATTTGAATATGCTAAGAATGTGATTACTTATAAGGACCAGCGCCAACAGCAAGATCAAAAACAGCATAAAAAGCAATTTGAAGGAGGTGGGTTGAATAGAGATGAAATTCAAGTAAGAAATGTTATTGACGAGCGTCCAGTAATAAACATGATGGCTCGAGAAATTGAGGCAGACGGTTGGACATTAATTTCTGAAGTTAAACTTTCAACAGTAGTTCGCGCAAAAGTTCTTCAGTATAATGCAGGTAATTGCAAACTTCAATTATTTGTAAAAGGCCAAACCGAATTAGTGAACGTACAAGCTCGCCTTGACGAAGGCCATATAATTAATGTAATGGTTTTAGAAGTTTCTGGTAAGAAGGGCACTGATAACTACAAGATTACCAAGGTAAAACCTTTGCGCAGTTAATATTATTATTTAGCAATGAGCAATTACCGGAGCTGATTTATTTATGCCTTTGTAATGAACTTTCCTAAATATAAAGAGCGGTTAATAACGATTTGGCTTAATCATAGAATAATCCGGATACTCAAGGTTGGTTTTCGCAGATTCGCACTAATTCAGGAAGAGGCGTTAAAGAGATTTATATATTTTGATTCAAAAGTATCGTCACATTGGGGTTTGTAGCAGTTGCTGACGAGCGGCAAGTGTGATTTGATTATCTAAATGAATAATAATGATGGGCTCTAATTTATAATAAATAGAACCCATCTTTATATATCACAACGAGAACAGTTTAAAATTTCCTGGGACTTAAAATATTTATTTAGTTTATCATGCGCTTAAGTCGTTTTCGGCTGGAGATATGGGTGTGGGATTCTGAATTTCGTTACTTGGCAATAATTTATGAATAGGAATAAAAGGAATGACACCTTTTGAAATTGATTCAAATATTCCGTCCAGCTGCAAATACACTATTCCGATAACAATAGCCAAATAAGTACAGGCGTAGCGAGTTCGATTACGGATGGAGCAATAGTATTGAATCTGTTTTTTCTTGCTTCGGCCTTGGATTTATATATATTTTTTTCACTTATTGTTACCTGAACATTGTAATTACCGGTTTCTGATGTGATTGCCGTATAAGAGTTTTTCAAACCATTTATACAATCTTTGTCGTCGGTTTCACATTTGACCTTTGTGCTGGTTGAACTTATAGGAGGCAACAGTATCCATCCGCTATTTTCATTTTTAGTTTGAGGTGAGTTGCTGGTCGTCATGTCATTAAGATTCAGCGAAACTTCCTGCATTGTTTCGGATTTACTTTCACCCTTAACATTTGTATAGTAGGTGAATTTAATGGTAATGTGACTATCTATATATTTAAACCCACGTTTTTGTTTGGCGGCACTATAGTTATAAGTGAGTGGAAGGCTAGTTGAATACCTAAATGCGAGCCCATCAGGGCTTATTTCCGGCGTAAGCGTTAAATCTACTGCTGTTTTTTCTGTTTTTTCATCTTTTTTTAACCTTACAGTGCGTTTAATATGAATAATAGGAGGGTTGGGTTTTAAATCATTATATAAACCGGTGCCAGAACAAGAGCCTGAAAAGGACGCTTCATACAAGCCGGTATCACTTTCAATTGCTGATTTTGCAACACTGTTGATTAAATTGAGCCCAGTCTCTATCCCGTCATTATAATTGTATTCATTCTCGCTAGTTTCCTCACTAGTTTCCTCGTTAGCTGTTTCCACATTTGCATTTCCAGTTGACACGGTATTTGATTCCACGGTTTTTTCGGAGGTTGTTTCTAGCGACGACGGGGTAAACTTCATGTGTTTTACGGGAAGCCGGTAGTATACATTATGTTGATCATCAAGCATGACAAGCGCAGAACCAGGTTCTACAGTTACAGAAGTTTTCGAGGATACGATGTTTTCTTTATGACCATCTGTATATACTTTGGTTTGTGCAATGCAATAGCCATGCAAAAAAATTAAAATTCCTAAAAGTTGTAAGTTTTTCATAGTTGTTCTGTTTTTGAATGTCCAAAATTGCACGGATGGTTGGAGGTAAGCATGGGTGTTTTGGATATTTCTTGGGGGTGTTTTCCCCGGGTCAAAATACCCCTTATTGTATAAAAATTTGAAATTAATTTAGCCTTCAAATTAGATATTATGAAGAACCCCAAACACCTAATTCCGATAGCAGCCATATTGCTTATTGGATTAATTATTATTTTGTATTATTTTAAACCAGATCAAACAGGCGAACAAATAACTGTCGAACAGAAGGAAATTCTAACTTTTGTAGATTCAATTTTGATTAATGACACTTCATTTCATGATACACGTGAAAGTAAATTGAATAACCTAAAGAGGGCATTAAGCAAGCCGATTGATGCCGCAAGGGCAATTCAAATGAAGAAAGAGGTCAGAGATAAATTAAAATACGGGGAAGATTTTGAGTTTATTAATCCGCAGATTTCGGTAAATGATTTGCTAACATACGTTACATATTTTATAGGCGACGACTATTTAAATGCTGGTTTATTGGTATACCCGGCATTAGAAGGGAATAAATTAATACATATAATATGTATAACTAGGGAATTTTCAAAAGATAGCGACATTGGATATTATAAATTTTCGAATATTGATTATCGTTATCAGAACACAATGTTGGCAAAAGATGCAATTTCACGAGAACAAGCTTTAGCATTAATTAAAGCCTATTATGATAAGGTTACTATTTGCAACACCCCACAAAGAGATTTTAAATACTATAAAACCTCACATTTTTATAAATTGGATGATATTGAGGCGTACTTGGATGATAATGGATACTATGCTGCTGCCGAGTTGGAAAGCAAACAATACTTTCTAGAATTGAATCATGGATATATTACTGATTCTATGATGGAGGATTTTTTCAAAATTGGCGGGAGGTTTGTTGTTAAAAAAGCGGAGGATTTAATAGGATATAGTTGTTTTTTAGAATTATATGATAAAATCGGTTCGGTAACCAGGAGCGCCCCTATCATGGGCTCTCCCAAAAGAATGTTTGGCATTGAGGAAATAGCAAAACCGTGCCCGCCAAGGTGTGACGATTTTGGAGGCATCACAAGAAAAGAATTTTATCCGTAAATTGCAATAGCTTTGGCTTATTGCAATTGGATGTCAAATTTTAATAATTTCTTTATTAGTACACACGTAAGCAATCCTCCGATTTTGTCTGGGTTTGTTTATTTACTGGCGTTATTCGGTTTTCGCCCTAAATTCGGTAAGGAACAACTTTTTGTAATTTGTTTACCGTTGGTTTATTATTTGATAGACCTAAAGGCGGCGTCCATAACATATTTTAATGAAGGGGCATTTAACTTGAAATTCTATAATTGGGCGCTTCTTTTTGAAATTCCAATAACGATATTTGTCTTTTATTCTTGGGCGAATCCCTTAATTCGTAGGATTATTATTGTTTCGATTTTTGCCTTTGTTGTTTTGCATATTATTAATCTCAGTTTTTGGCAGACTGGTTATGTTGTAGCTAGCTTCACTATAGTTCCCGGTCAATTATTGCAAGCTGTTTTTGCGTATTTATTTTTGCTTGATATTATTGATAAATCTCAAGTAAGATTAGATAATGATTTTCGTATATGGTTTGCAACTAGCCTCTTTATTACAGTTTCCGCTAGCCTGCCTATTACAGCAATGGTATCTTACTTGAATTATGTGAATACTGATCTTGCCGATAAGCTTTATGTATTAAATGACGTAATGTATTCAGCCTGGTTTTTATTACTTACAATTGGACTTTTATGGATCAAAAAAACACAGAGCTCATATATTTCCTTGTAATAAGTACGGCGTTGTTTGTTTTTCTTACAACACTGGTGATCAATTTATTGTTGCTTGCACGAAACAGGCGCCTTAAGCACGAAACCGCACTACTCGAAGCCAAAGCGGCATATGAAGGTGATTTGCTTTCCACTCGCCTCGAAGTCACCGAATCCACACTCGAAGAAGTAGCATCTGATTTACATGATGACGTAGGGCAGATGCTGACGGTTGCGATACTTGAGTTGAATCGGATGGAGGGGGCTAATGAGGCGAAAGCGGCTGTCAAAGCGGGTTTGGAGTCGGTGAGGACGATTTCTAAATCGTTGAGTCCGGAGTATATGAAGACGATTGGTTTGCAGGCTTCTATAGTGCGGATGGCTGAACGACTAAGCAAAAACGACGGACTTCAGATTGAACTGCAGTTAGATGAGGGGATTGATTCTGCTGATCAGAGTCGCGACTTATATATCTTCCGTATCCTCCAGGAGCTTGTCACAAATACGCTGAAATATGCACGAGCGACGAAAATTGAAATTAACATATGGAAAATGACTGAGGCGATGCATATCGTGTATAGGGATAACGGAATCGGATTTTCTACATCGGAGGTGCCCGAAAACAGTGGTCTGGGTCTTGTAAATGTGCGCAGAAGAGTAGCCGTTTTGAATGGCACAATTCTCATCAAATCGACACCCGGAAACGGGTTTATTGCCGAAATGCAATTCCCGATGTCCTGAACACTTGCTACCTTAGGGGTTCAAGCATCAACCCTATGATTAAACTCGCCATTGCCGACGACCATGTATTGGTGCGCTCCGGATTAAAAGTGCTACTCGATGGGTTTGGTGATTTCAAGGTGATATGTGAAGTGTCAAATGGCCTGGAATTATTATCCTGGCTGCGCACAACCACCACAACGGCCGATATGGTCCTGCTCGATGTGGGTATGCCTAAAATGGATGGATTTGAAACAGCCGCACGTATAAATGAAGAGTTTCCGGAAATTAAAATTGTTGCACTTTCTGTATACAACGAAAATCAAACCGTTGCTAAAATGATTGAGTCGGGCGCGCATGCGTATTTATTAAAAGATGCGGAGCCGGAAATTGTCCGTGAAACATTATTGCACGTGCATGCAAAAGGATATTACTACTCTAAACAGGTATTGGAAAGTGTGATGCAAACGAAACTTGCAGCATTACAAGCCCCCGAAAAACATATTAGCAATGTGCTGCGACCAATCGACACACTTTCACAACGCGAAAAAGAATTTATACAACTCTGTTGCTCTGAACTCACCTATAAAGAAATTGCAGACCGCATGCATGTGAGTCAACGCACCGTTGATGGCTATCGCGAATCGGTGTTTTCGAAACTGGATTTGAAATCGCGAACGGGAATTGTGTTGTTTGCCTTTCAGCAGGGTTGGGTCGCGAAGTAGTTTTTCGGAACACGTATACGATTTTATTTCTATTCGGATTAGAACAGTATGATCAGGATTTATTTCCCATCATACCCGCTCTTCACCAACAAATTCAACGGATCGTCACATTCGATTAATTCAATAATGGCCAGTTGTTTGTTTTCTGCTTGTTGGTAATAGGTTTTTGCAATTCTATAGCCGATAAAATAGCCCAGATCTGCCGGCTTATCGCCGGGGAGTCGCCATTATATAGCCAGTTATCAGCATTTGGTGCGCAGAGTGTTTGTTTAAATTGTTGCCATAATTCAGCTTCGTGTGCGTAACCGTAGGTATCTGTTTCACCATAATTGGTTGTGCCTGTTATGATTTCGGCAATAAAATTGGCAATGCCTTCATCTAAGCATTCGTCTAATTGATTACACGCAATTGCGCCTTGTTTCAATACATATTTTTGCTGTGTATGTATGCTTTCATGCGCAACTATACTCTTAATACGTTGTGGGATTCGGTCAACATTTCCTGTAGTGGTTAATTCGGTGCCAATGAGAATAAACTGATCCGTTGTTGTGCCCCCGGTGCGCATGGCGCCAATCGCAAAGCATACCTGGAAGGGTTTAAAATGCGGGTAGATCACCTCTAAACTATCAAAGACGGCTTCAATTAAAGGTGACGACGTTTTTGTTAAATAGGTGTTATTGCGCACACCGGCATAAAAATCATGTTCTTGTTTAAGTATTTTAAGATATTCAGGTGCATATAGGGCCCGCACTTTCATAAACGCCTGTAAACCATTGGTTGCTGCATCTAAATATTCATTTTGAAAAACGGTTAAGCTGTCATAATAGTTTTTGCAGTAAGCGAGTTTGTCGAAGGCCGACCAGAAATGATCGATATCAGCGGTTAAAATGTGCTGTTTGTTTTCGGCAATCAGAGATGTCTGTAAAGAATCGTATCTCGATTTTTCTGTTTTAGTGAAAGCCTTGATATAGAATCCGACAGTACCATTATCCGGATTGTAGTCGCCGGAAAGTCCATTAATATGGAAAGTAATTACCGCATCTTTATTCGGCAGATAATTAATTATTTCGTGACCAAAGGTGCCATTATCTGTATCCATATAGGCAAGTGTGTCAGAGGTGGAATTTGTAAGTATTAATTCCACATCAAAGCCATCCTGCATCACATAAAATTGATAGAAGGTATTCTTTTTAACCTGCACAGCTGTTGAAAAACCGGTTGATTTACTTAAGGAAACGCCCGGATACCAGGTGTTTAAAGTAATGGGCGCTGCATGTAATGGATATAGGTGTATAAGCAGCAATAAGAGGAGAAGTGGATGTCGCATTGAATCTTTGTATACTGGTTGTGACGAGTGAACAAAACTAAATAAATATGCAGTAGAATAACGAGTCGCTAGTAAAGGTAGTATGTGTTTATTGATAGACATATCACCAGGCGGGTCGCGGCGCATTCTTACCGGGAGATGACAAATACTTGAACCGGGTTACTTATATTTGGTATATGCAACCCATGCGCACGTATACCATAATTGCTGTTGGCTTAATGCTTACCGTGTCGATTTCCTGCAAACGAGTTGGCTGTATTTCTGAATGGGCAGATGACAGGCGAGACGACAACCATTACAGTGAAGCGGATGATTGTTTTCGCAATGGCGACCTCTTTGTGGGCACGTATACCATGCATTTTTTGTATGATGATCAATATTGGGTAGATAATGGCAATGGCACAATCACATGGGTGACAGAAACCAGGGATTATGTGGTAGATAATTTTGAAATTTCTATGGAGGAAGGGGATAGTATATATTATGTGGGTTGTCCTGGAAAATTCTATAATATCAAAATCCCGGCCACACGAACCGATTCCGTTTTGGAACTATCTTACGATAGCGGCGGAAACCTTACGGCATCTACGTTTTACGGGGAGGCTATATTATCTGAGGACTCTTTATTC
>Ga0116177_10002067_pt1 | contig 14847 bp, 10 predicted proteins | sample AD_STIC10_MetaG_FD_89750 | JGI IMG/M metagenome (GOLD analysis project Ga0116177, IMG submission 89750) | Active sludge microbial communities of municipal wastewater-treating anaerobic digesters from USA - AD_STIC10_MetaG | ecosystem: Engineered > Bioreactor > Anaerobic > Digestate | place: USA...
GCGCAGCACGTTGAACACGCTGGCGGACGACTCATAGGCGAACTGCGCCTGGTTCAGCCGCACAGCCACCTCCGCGAGATCGACATTCACAATTCCGCCTATCGCTTCATCCAGCGCATTGAGGCTCGACGTCAGGCGGGTCGAGGCGCTGTCGACATCCTTCGCCAGCCGTCCATTCTCGGATTGCCGCGACAGGATGTGGTCGAACGCAGCCGACAGCGAGGTCAGCTCGGTCTGGATCGCCTGTTTCTGCAAATTGGTCAGGTCGCCGCCAAACGGGCCATCCGGGCCTTCATCCAGTTCCGCCAGCCGCTTCAGCGACGCCATGGCGAGCGACACCACATCGTCGGCCACCAATCCAGCCTGCACGGTGCGGCCTTCTTCGATGCGCATGACCTGCGCCTCCGCGCCTTCTTCCATTGCGTCTTCCAGCGGGTTCGCCGCGAGGTCGCTCAGCGAGGCCGCCGTTATCGGCGGCCGATCATTCAGCACGCCGCCAAACAGATAGCGTCCGCCAAGGTTGATATTCATCGCATCCTTGATTACCGCGAAGGCTTCCTCGAGCTGCGCGCGCACACCCTCGCCGCTTTCGAGACCCACGTTCTGGAACAGATCTTCCTTGAGCTTGCTCACTGCGTCCGCCGCACGCCCTATCGTCACATCCTGGATCTGCATGCGCGTCGTCAGCTCTCGCGCAGTGGCCTGAAAGCCCTCCGTGCGCGCGACTAGTCGCTGTGCTGACACCAGTGTCTGCGCCTCGCGACCATAACCCTTCAGGTCGCTGGCGCGCGTTTGCGCCGAACTCTGCCGTGCGGCCTCAACCAGATCCTGCTGAGCGCGGGAAATGTCGGCCAGCGAAGCCGACGGGATCATCGCAGAGGAAATTCGAACCATCTTCTATCTTCCTCAAACCAGGTTCAGGCAGATGTCGTAGAGGTCCTTCGCCGCCTGGATCATGCGCGAAGCGGCGGCATAGGCCTGCTGATAGGTGGTCATCTTCACGAGTTCTTCGTCGAGGTTGACGCCTTCCTCGCTCATGCGGCGCTGGCGCACTTCCTCCCGGACAGAGTCCGCCGCAGCACGTGCGCCTTCAAGCGCCTCGGCGCGCACACCGGCGTGGCCCGCAAGGCGCGCCGCATAATCCGAGATCGATGTAACTTGTCCCGATAGCCCACCGGCATTTGCAAAGGTCCGCGGCGTAGCGCCCGCCGCCTCCAGCCCCAGCGCGCCTCGCCCATCGCCCGGCGAAAGCACGCGCGTATTCGCGGCGGCGCCCGCCAGATCGGCCTGCGCGGTCGCGACAAGGTTAGGGTTGGCGACGATATCGGCCCGGATGCTGTTGCTGCGGGCGCGCTCGATCGACAGCTGCTCGCCAAATCCGAACAGCTGCGACACGGACATGGACGTGTCGCCCCGCACAGTCGTATCCTGCAGCACATCGATCCGGCCGATATTGTTGTTGGTCGGCGTCAATGCAAGACGACCATTGGCGTCCAGCGTCGCCGCGCCATAGCCTTGCAGCGCCGTATTCAGATCGTCGCGCAACGATCCCAGCGAGGCGCCCGCCGTGACATGGAAGTTGAACGTGCGGACGATCGCTCCATCGTGGTCGCGCATCGCGAACGTGATGTCGCCGTCAATGAACCCATGATTGTCGAGCGCCGAGAGGCCGGTCGCATAGCTCAGCGGACCGCCATGCGTGACAAGATCGTTGAGGCCGAATGTGTGCGAGAAGCCGCGTCCCGCGCGACGCGCCGGGTTTGTCGGATCGTCGGTGATGACCACGCCGGCGTCCACCACGGATGTCTCGAGTTCCATGACGCCGTTTTCGAAACTGATCGTGGCGTCGGGATCCATGGCCAGATTGAGAGCGTCCCGCAGCGCGCCGATTGTGGCGCCGCCGAACGGCGTCACATTCGCCTGGTCGTCGAGAATTTCGCCGTTAGCGAAGTCGACGCGGAAGTTGCGGACCACATTGCCTTCGCTATCGACAATGCCGATGTGCGTTACGCCGGAGAAGTTGAGCAGGTCATCTTCCAGCAGCCCCGTATTCCGTCCAATCATGGCGGCGGGCGCTGGAACAGTGCTCGCGGCGTTGTGAGCGGCGTTGAGCGCCTCGGCTGTCCCCGCGGCGAACTCGCCGAAGGCAAGCTGCAGGTTCACCAGCTCCTTGTCCCGCGCGCGCAACAGGCCTTTGAGTTCGCCGCCCGAGATATGCGTTTCCAGCGGCGTTTCCGTTGTGGAGCGCGGCGGCATCATTACGACGCCCGGATGGGGTTCGCCTTCCGTTGTCGAATCCAGACCAAGTCTCGCGGCATCGAGATCGACCAGCAGCATGCCGTCCGTTGTGCGCACCTCGACGCCGCCCAGTGTGCGTTTCTGCGCGCGAATATCAATGATTTCCGACAGCCGGTCGATCATGCGCTGCTGCTCGGTCTCCGCCTCACTTGCCGAAACGCCGGCGATGGAAGAGCGCTGGATCGACATGTTGAGGCGGGCGATCCCGCTCATCAGTGAGTTGGCTTCCTCCAGCGAGGAAATGATCCGCGACTGCGATTCATCACGCAGCGCCTGGATCTCTTCCGCCGTCGTGTCGAGCTGCGCGAGAAGCGTCGTCAGGTCCGACAGTGTCGATGACCGCCGCAACGCAGAGGCCGGGTCAACCGCCAACGCGCCGAAGCTGGCGAACACGGGGTCGAGCGTCGAGAAAACGGACGACGCATCGGACGGATCGCCCAGCAGACCCTGCGCCCGGTCCATGAATTGGGAGAGAATGTCGGCCGACGCCACATCCGCCGCGCCACGCATCTCCGCCGCAGCCAGATAGGCGTTGGCGACGCGCCTCACTTCGATCTCGACGCCCGACAGGCCGCCCGAGGCCTCGCGCGAGATGAATTGCACGTCCAGGCGCGAATAGCCCACCGTGTTGACGTTTGCGACGTTGGTCGACGTGGCCTTCAGCGCCTGCTGGTTCGCAGCGAGGGCGGAAAGACCGATCGACATCATGCTGCTGATCGACACGATCGCATCTCCATCAGGTGACCGTGCATTTCTTGCCCACCCCGATTGCCGGGTAGGCGCGATCTGCCGGGCCGCTCCGCGCGACCAGCCTTCACCGGTATCGTTCTATCTTCCTGAATACGTTCGCTGAAATCGCGAGACGGGAGCTTCTGCCCCGAACGTCCCAGCGCACTGGCCGCAACGTTGCCGTTAACCAAGCAAGTTGCGGGCCAGCCGAAGCTCGCGGGACAACCACCCAAGCGCCAGCGCCGCTCCTGCCCGGCGCCCGGCAAGTTCTGCAGGCCTGTAGAGCGACTCTTGCCGCATCAGCGCAGCAAAAAGCGGTCGCGTTAACCAGTGGAATGCGTATTTGCAGGAGCTTTTTATCCTAAAGATTACTGGCCCGCGGGTTGCACACTCTTCTCACGCTTCGCGCTCGTAATGGGCCGAAGCCGATGAAGCGTGGAACAGCGTGACCTCAGCAGTTGACCTTCTCCCGACCAAGCCCGTCGCCCGGCCCGAGCCAGCTGCGCCGAAGGCCACGTCGCCGAAAGACGACGGCCCCAGCTTCGCCGACCTGCTGGAGACCGAGACCGCAACTTCTAGGGCGCCTGACTCGGAAGACGACGTCGCGACAGAGACGGCGACAGCGACTGCGCCCGTCATCGTTCAACCTGACCCGCCGCCCGCAACGCCTGTGATCACTGCCGCCAATTCACCCGAAGCCATCCTTGCTGGTATGAGCCAGGTCCAGCCCGCGCCAGACGCCACGGTAGATGGAGCGGCTGAAGCCCCCAGCATCGACTCATCCGCTCCGCCTGTCCCGCAACCGGGCGCAAGCGCAGCCGCGGCCGCTGCCGCGCAGGCCGCCGCTGCCGTGCCTGCGCAAGGTCCTGCCGCCCCCGCCGCGAAAGCTGCGACAACGCCAACAGCAAAGCCGACATCATCCGCCGCCCCGTCCGACTCCGCTGACGAGAACAACGATACAACCGACAGCGCCCCTGCGCAGGCCGCCAACGCCACGCCCGCCCCGCAAGCTGGCGCGATCACCGCTGTCGTGCCCGCGCAAGCTGCTGCCGTCGCCGCTGCCCCCGCCACGAAAGCTGCGACAACGCCAACCGCAAAGCCGACATCATCCGCCGCCCCGTCCGACTCCGCTGACGAGAACAACGATAAAACCGACAGCGCCCCTGTGCCGGCCGCCAACGCCGCGCCCGCCCCGCAAGCTGGCGTGATCACCGCTGCAGCCGTCACGCCTACGACCGCGCCCCAGCCGGAAGCCGCCTCGCTCTCCGCCCCTGGCGCCGAACGCGCAGCAGCTGCGCCGATCGAGGCAACACCAACATCAGCCGAAAAGCTGCCCGCCGCCGCCCAGACTGGCGCCGCCAGCACGCGCGCAACAGCCACGAAGCCGGCATCCGCCGCCACGCTCGCCGCCGAGGCCGCGCCGGAGATCAAGCCCGACATCGCGCCACCCCCAGCCACATCAACGCCGGCTGACCCTCTCGCGGCCGCGCGCACAACCACGACTGACGCCATGCGCGCCACGCAGACCAACCCGGCCCTGCAGAACGCTCCGCCTACCACTGTCCAGGTCTACCAGCGCATGGTCGAACGCTTCGACGGCCGCGCCCAGCGTTACGAAATCCGCCTCGACCCGGCAGAGCTCGGCCGCGTCGACGTCCGTATCGAAGTCGGCGCCGACAAGAAGATCCACGCCGTCCTCGCCGCACACGACAGCGCCGCGCTCACCGATTTGATACGCGGCCAGCGCTCACTCGAACGCGCGCTATCAGACGCCGGCATCGATGTCGCCGAAGGCGGCATCAAGTTCGAACTCTCGACCAACCAGAACCGCGATTCCGCCGGCGACCAGAACACCAGCGAGCGCAACGCGTCCGCCAATGTCTGGCGCGGCTTCGCGCCCCTGGACGTCGCCGTCGACCACCAGACTGCCGCCGCCGCCCGTCCCTGGCGGCCGTCATCGCGCCTCGATCTTGTCGCGTGAAGGAGCTGAGACATGTCTGACCTGATCTCCTTCGTCCCCCCGGCCGTCGCTGCAGCGACCAGCGGCGCGCAATCGGCCGCCACGCTGTCGAGCAACTTCGACACCTTCCTGACGATCCTCACCGCGCAGATCCAGAATCAGGATCCGCTCGAGCCGATGGACTCGACCCAGTTCACAGAACAGCTTGTCCAGTTTTCCGGCGTCGAACAACAGATCGGCGTCAACACGAAGCTTGAAACGCTGATCGCTGCCACGAACTCCAGCGCCGGCGCGTCGCTGTCAGGCTATCTCGGCCAGGAAGCGGAAATCGATTCCGCCGGCGCGCAATTCACCGGCGACCCCGTCAAATGGCGTTACGAACTGCCCTCCGATGCATCGTCCAGCACCGTCACGGTCACGGACGCTTCGGGCAAGGTGCTCTATTCCAAGACCGGCGAGCTGGAAGCCGGCAACCACGAATTCACCTGGAACGGCGAAGTCAACAAGGGCGGCAAGGCCACTACCGACCAACCCTACTGGATCAGCGTCGTCGCCGAAGACGCCAACAAGAAAGCCATCACGCCCAACCATTCGCTGGTGACGAAAATCACCGGCGTCGATCTCACCTATGGCGAACCCGCGCTGACGACGCCTGCCGGCGTGTTCGCGTTCGCCGACATCAAACGCCTGATGAACAATTCTACGCAGGCAGCGACGAACTAATCGCCCGCCGCCTCTAAACTCTCCGGCGCAGAAGCGCGCCGTCTGGCTGCATAAGCGGCCAACCAACCCAACAGTGCTGAACCCTGCCCCGCAGGTTTTCTGGGAGCTTCGACCATGAGTATCAACTCCGCCATGCTCGCCGGCGCCGCCGGCATGCGCGCCAACTCTAGCGCGCTCGCGGCCATCTCCGACAACATCGCGAACGTCAACACCGTGGGCTATAAGCGCCTCCGCAATGACTTCACGTCGTTGCTCAACTCCCAGAACCGACAGTCGACCTACAATGCCGGCGGCGTGTCCAGCCGCTCCTCGCCGCTGATGAGCGAACAGGGCTCCTCGATTGCGTCCTCGGTCGCGACGCACCTTGCAGTCTCCGGCAACGGCTTCTTCGTCGTCCGCGGTCGCAGCGACGACGCCACAGCGCGCGACCCCTACTACTACACCCGCGCCGGCCAGTTCACGCCAGACGCCGATGGCTATCTCCAGAACTCGGCGGGTTATTATCTGCAGGGCTGGCCCGTCGACTCCACCGGTCAGGTCACCGCGAACCCGACCGATCTCAACGGCCTCGAACCGATCCGCGTGTCGGGTATCGCCGGCGGCGCAGAGGCAACCGCGCGCCTTTCGCTCTCGGCCAACCTGCAATCATCGCAAGCCGTATCGGCGGCCGTGTCGGGCAACGTCTATGACGCCGCCGACAGCACCGCCAACATGGCCTCCGGCGCCATCACGCCGGACTTCCAGGTTCCAATTCAGGCTTACGACAGCCAGGGCGGCCTGCACACGCTGACCATGTCGTTCCTCAAAGCCGGCCCGAACGAATGGTATACCGAGGTGCACATGCCGGCGGACGATGTCGTCCCAGGCGGCGGCACGCTGGTCGATGGCCAGCTCGCCACCGGCACGCTCGTCTTTACGCCGTTTGGCCAACTGGACGCCGCAAACTCGACGCTACCGCTAACGCTTTCCATCGGCGAAAGCGGCACGGGCGCCGGCCCGGAATGGGATGCCGATCTCGGCCTCGCCGCGCAGTCGATCACGTTGGACATGGGGGGTCCCGGCGCGCCGGGCGGTCTCACCAACTACGATTCGCCTTCGCAACTCGGCACGTCGCAGGTCGATGGCACGCCGTTCGGCTCGCTTGCGTCAGTCGACGTCGATGACGATGGCTACGTCACCGCCATCTTCACCAACGGCCTCACGCGCCGCATCTATCAAGTGCCGCTGGCGACGTTCGGCAACGTCGACGGACTGATCCCCGAGCATGGCGGCGTCTATCGCCTCGGGCCGGGCGCTGGCGCTCTCTCGATGCGGGGCGCCGGCATAGGCGGCGCGGGCACGATCGCGGCGCGCTCGCTGGAAGCCTCGACCGTCGACCTCGCGGAAGAGTTCTCGAACCTCATCATGACCCAACGCGCCTACTCGGCGTCATCGAAGATCATCACCACCGCCGATGAGATGCTCGACGAGCTGATCAGGCTGAAACGATAGTCGAGTAGGGACCGAGTGATGATTGCGCGGAGACACACGGGTATCTGGGGGCGCAGAACGCGTCTGATACCGCCCCGTGCATCATCGCTCGTTTGCCTTACCTCATCCGCCATGTTTCGGAATGGTTTCCGGCGCAACCGCATTTCCATGGAATTTTCGCGTTCATTTCTCGAAAAGCGTCCGGTCGGCCTGCGCGTGCCCTTAGTACCCGCTGCCTATGGTCCCACCATAGACTGAAGCAGCAAACGGAGATTTCCATGCTGAGCCAAAGCGCGTCCAGCGCGGCCGTCGTGGGCCCGGACGGACGTCATATTACCCTGGCGGATCTTCCTGCGCCCGGGATTCAACGTTGGGTCACCCGTCGCAAGGCGGAAGTCGTTGCGGCCGTCCATGGCGGACTCCTGTCCGCTGATGATGCGTGTGAACGCTACGAACTCTCGAAAGAAGAGTTCGGCGGCTGGGAACGCCTCTACGAGCGCCACGGCGTAAAAGGCCTGCGCACAACTCGCCTGCAAAACTATCGCTAAACGACCCCGCGAGCGCCGTCCCGGGACTATGGGGAGGGACGGCGTGCGGTCGGTCTTAAGGTTTCGCTAACAAAGCAAACCGCCGGTCTTAAGACCGCGTTTACCACGCACAGGGAAATTCCTGCCTAGTCGCAAGTCGCGATGCAGGCAGAATTTTCCGAGCGTTCATGGCCGACCCCAAAACTGACGAATCCAAAAGCCTGGTGGCGCAACTCGCCCGTTCAGGCCGGATGCGAATCGCTGCGGCGCTCGTCGTTGTGGCGCTCGTTGGCGGCGGTTTGGGCGTCATCATGCTCCGCGGCGACGCCGGCGGGCAGAAACTACTTTTCTCCGGTCTTGATCTCGAGGAAGCTTCCGAGATTACCAACAAGCTCGACACGGCCGGCGTCCCCTACACGCTCGAAGGCGGCGGCTCGGCCGTGTTCGTGCCGGCCGACAAGGTCGAAGACGCGCGGATGATGCTGTCCGAGCAGGGCTTGCCCACGCGCGGCTCGATCGGCTGGGAAATCTTCGACAAGTCTGATGCACTCGGCGAAACCCAGTTCGTGCTGAACATCAAGCAGCTCCGCGCCATGGAAGGCGAGCTGGAGCGCACGATTTCGGCCTACGACATGGTGCAATCGGCCCGTGTCCACCTCTCAGTGCCAGACCGCCCGCTCTTCCAGCAGAACTCCGAAAAGCCCAAGGCGTCGGTAGTTCTGAAGATCACCGGCAACATCATGTCGCCGGAGAAGGTCCGTGCGATCCGCAATATCGTGGCCTCGCAGGTCCCCGGCCTCGCCGTGGGCGCCGTCACGGTCGCCTCCACCGACGGTCGCCTGCTCGCCGCCGCGACCGATGAGAACGACCCCAGCGGCGCAGCGGGCGGCGGCACATCCAACGACGAACGCCGCAACGCTCTGGAAGACGGCTATCGCAAGAAGGTTCTCGACGTGATCGAGAACATCGCCGGACCCGGCGCCGCAAAAGTCACTGTCTCCGTCGAAGCCGACTTCAACAAGGTGACGCAGAGCTCGGAAACCTACAATCCCGACAGCCGCGTGGTCCGCTCCGAAACGACGGTCGAGGATTCGTCCACCAATCAGGAAGCCAATCCGGGCGATGAAACCACCGTCGCCAACAACGTTCCCACCGGCGCTCAACCGGCCGCTGCACCCCAGCCGAAGAGCCAGTCTTCGGCCAATCGCAACGAATCCACGGTCAATTACGAGATCGACAAGACGCTGCGCACCGAAGTCGTCGAAGGCGGCAAGATCCAGCGTCTCTCCGTCGCCGTCGCCATCGACCACGTGCGCGTGCCTGGCGCCGAAGGCCAGCCCGCCACGTGGCAGCCGCGCCCGCCTGAAGAAATCGCCCGCATCACCGCGCTGGTGAAATCCGCTGTGCTGTTCAACGAGCAGCGCGGCGACGTCGTCACGGTCGAAAGCGCCGCCTTCGCACGCCCCGACACGTCGCTCGATGGCGGCGAAGCTCCTGGCGCCTTCGACCTCGACAAGTTCGACCTCCTCCACATCGGTGAAATCGTCGCCCTACTCCTGACCGCGCTGGCGCTGGTCTTCTTCGTCCTGCGTCCGCTGATCAGCGGCCTGTTCGCCAAGTCCGATCCGGCCGACCTGCCGCCGGAAATCGTTGCGCTGAAAGGCGCCAAGCGCGCCAAGGCTATCGCCGCCATGCAGGCGGCCGCAGCCGCGCCGCAGCAACAGCGTCAAATTCCGCACGACGGCACCTCAGACCATCTCATCGGCCTGAACGAAGGCCGCGTCGTCGGCTTCGACGCGCCCATGCCAGATCGTCTTGACGCCGGCATCGACGTCGCCCGCATCTCCGGCCAGGTGAAGGCGTCCTCGATCAAGAAGATTTCCGAAGTCGTCGCCAGCCATCCGGATGAATCGGTCTCGATCATCCGCTCCTGGCTCGCTGAAGAACCCTCGGATCGCGCAGCATGAGCAAGTCCGCCGTCGCCCTGCAAGCGCCTGACGCAGAAGCCGCCGCCCAGCCGCAGCCTACCGGCCTCACGCGCGAAGACACGCACAACGATACGCAACGCCGCATTGCAGATGTCCTGACGGCCGTGAAGGCCCTGCACGGCTCCGAAAAGGCCGCCATCCTCCTGCTCTCGCTGGGCGAGGACGCGAAGCCAGTGTGGGACCGCCTCGACGACGAAGAACTGCGCGAAATCTCGTCCGCCATGTCGAACCTCGGCCCGGTGAGGGCCGAGATGGTCGAGTACCTCATCAAGGATTTCGTCAACCGCCTCTCCGGTTCGGGCGCCGTCACTGGTTCCTACGAACAAACGCACCGCCTGCTGCTGCAATTCCTGCCGGCGGAAAAAGTCGACAGCCTGATGGAAGAACTCCGCGGCCCCGCCGGCCGCACCATGTGGGACAAGCTCGGCAATGTGAACGAACAGGTCCTCGCGAACTATCTCAAGAACGAATACCCGCAGACCGTCTCTGTCATCCTCTCGAAGATCAAGACCGAACACTCGGCCCGCGTCCTCACCGCCCTTCCCGCGGACTTCGCGCTCGAAGTCATGCAGCGCATGCTCCGCATGGAGCCTGTCCAGCGCGACATTCTCGAAAAGATCGAGTCGACGCTCCGCACCGAATTCATGACCAACCTCGCGCGCACGTCCAAGCGCGACAGCCACGAACAGATGGCCGCCATCTTCAACTCCTTCGATCGCCAGACCGAAGGCCGCTTCATGTCGCTGCTTGAGGACAAGAACAAGGAAGCGGCCGACCGCATACGCTCGCTAATGTTCGTCTTCGAGGATCTCGCCAAGCTCGACCCGGGCGGCGTCCAGACATTGCTGCGCAATGTCGACAAGGAAAAACTCGGCCTCGCGCTCAAGGGCGCGAATGACGAGATGCGCAACCTCTTCATGTCGAACATGTCCGAACGCGCCGCCAAGATCATGCGCGACGACATGGCCTCGATGGGCCCGGTCAAGCTCAAGGACGTCGAATCCGCCCAGCAGGAAATGGTCGTCGTCGCCAAGGCCCTCGCCGACCGCGGCGAGATCATGCTCGCCGAAAGCGGCGGGCAGGACGAGTTGATCTATTGATGACCCAGCAAATCCGCGCCTTCAATTTCGAGACCGAGTTTACGCCGCAGGGAGATGTCCTGCGCGGTCCCGATCGCAAGTATTTCTCGCGTGAAGAGACCGACCAGATGGCCGCCAAGGCCCGCGCCGATGGCGAAGCAAAAGCTCGCCAGACTGTCGAAGCCAAGGGCTTCGCCTCCGTCGACAAGATCGTCGCGCATCTTGCTCCAGTGGCGGCTCAGCTCGCTGGCATCGCCGAGCAGCTTCGCGCGGAAGCCGCCGAAATGGCCATCATCGCCGCCCGCAAGATCGCCGGCACGGCGCTCGACAAGGCCGGCGAGGAAGCCGCCGCCACCGCCATCAGCGAGATCGTCCGCCAGCTCAAGCTCAACCCGGCCGTCACCATCAGCGTCGCCCCGGAATCGATCGCCGAAGTCGAACGCCGGATGGAACAACTCCGCCGCCAGGGCATCGGCGCCAACCTCGCTTTCGTCCCCGACGCCAGGGCTAAGCCCGGCGACTGGACCGTCGTGTGGGCCGATGGCTCCGCCGGCTTCAGCCGAGAAGGCGTCGAGGCGGCCATCGAAGCCATCATCACTGCACGCCTCCAGGATCCGGTGGCGCCGCAACTCGAACTCTTTTCCGCGTAGGACACCATGAGCAGCAGCGATCTCAATCTTCCGGATCTGGCGCAGGGCGGCGCAGTCGCGCAGCCTCGCAACAACGCCCCGGCTGACACCAGCGAGGACATGCGCGAACGCATCGCGGCGGATCTCCGTCCGGTCTTCGACGTGCCCGTATCGGTTCAGGCCGTCATCGGCCGCACTACGATTGAAGTCGCCAAGCTTCTCGAACTCAGCCCCGGCACGGTCCTCGAACTCGACCGCCGCGTCGGTGAAGCTATCGACATTTATGTCAACTCGCGCCTGGTCGCGCGCGGTGAGGTGGTCGTCGTCGACGACCGCCTCGGCGTGACCATGACCGAGATCATCAAGAACTCTGACGCCTAGAGGAAACCCATGCGCGTTCTGATTATCGGAAACCTCGCGGGTCAGCTTTCGACCGCAACCAAAATGGCCTTCGACAAGGGCGCCAAGGTCCTGCACGCCCATGACGCCGCAACGGCGCTGGAATTGCTGCGCACGGGCCGCGGCGCGGACATCGTCATGATCGATGTCCACGAAGACATCACTGGCCTCGTCAACGCGATGCGCCAGGAACGCATTGTCGCCCCGGTGGTCGCATGCGGCGTCAACGTAACGCCGGACATGGCCGCTCGCGCCATCCGCGCCGGCGCGCGTGAATTCATCCCGCTGCCGCCCGATCCGGAATTGATCGCCGCCGTCCTCGCGGCTGTGGCCGACGATGACCGTCCGCTGATCGCCAACGATCCCGTGATGCTCGAACTGCGTGCACTCGCCGACCAGATTGCGCCGTCCGAAGCCTCCGTGCTGATCACCGGGGAAAGCGGCGTTGGCAAGGAAGTCATGGCGCGTTACGTCCACAAGAAGTCCAAACGCGCAGACAAGCCATTCATTTCCGTCAACTGCGCCGCCATCCCGGAAAATCTTCTCGAGTCCGAACTGTTCGGTCACGAGAAGGGCGCGTTCACGGGCGCAGTCGCCCGTCGTATCGGCAAGTTCGAGGAAGCTGACGGCGGCACGCTGCTGCTCGACGAGATTTCCGAAATGGACATCCGCCTGCAGGCCAAGCTGCTGCGCGCCATTCAGGAACGTGAGATCGACCGCGTCGGCGGCTCCAAGCCGGTCAAGGTCGACATCCGCATCATCGCGACGTCGAACCGCATCCTGCAGGAAGCCGTAATCCGCGGCGAGTTCCGGAAAGACCTGCTCTATCGGCTCAACGTCATGAACCTGCATATCCCGCCGCTGCGCGAACGTCCGCGCGACCTGCAGGCGCTGGCTGACTATTTCGTCAACAAGTACGCGATCGCCAACGGCTTCTTGCATCGCCGCCTCTCGGATGCAGCCAGCGAGCGCGTGCAATCCGCCGCCTGGCTCGGCAACGTACGCGAACTCGAGAACGCCATGCACCGCGCCGTCATCCTGGCGCGCAGCGAGGAAATCTCGGTCGACGACCTGCGCACACCCGATGGCCGCCCTGTCCAGGCCAACACGCTCGACGCCACTGCAGAGCGCGCGGTCAACGCTGCCGAGGCCGCCATCAAAGGCGCCACGATCCGCGTCGGCCAAACTGTCGCCGAAGTCGAACAGGATCTGATCCTCTCGACACTCGACCATTGTCTCGGCAACCGCACGCACGCCGCCAACATCCTCGGCATCTCGATCCGCACGCTGCGCAACAAGCTGGCCGCTTACAAAGACGCCGGCATCGACGTGGCGGCCCCCGGCGAAATCCGGGCGGCGGGGTAGGTTAGATGGCGCAGGCAGGTGCAAGTACTCTCGGTAATACCGTCGGCGGGTTCGACTGGAACGCGCTGACCAAGCAGTTTGCCAAGGGCGAATATGCCCTCGGCCTCGGCGTCATGGCGCTGATTGTGATGCTGATCGTGCCGCTGCCGCCCTTCCTGCTCGACTTCATGCTGGCGATCTCGATCACGCTCTCCGTGCTGATCCTGATGACAGCCCTCCTGATCCGGAAGCCTCTCGAATTCTCCGCCTTCCCGACCGTCCTGCTGCTCGCAACGCTGCTCAGGCTGGCGCTCAACATCGCAACCACACGCCTCATTCTTGCCCACGGCCATGAAGGCCCGCAGGCGGCCGGCAACATCATCGAAGCCTTCGGCGGTTTCGTAATGCAGGGCAACTTCGTCATCGGCGTCGTGGTCTTCATTATCCTGATCATCGTGAACTTCGTCGTCGTCACGAAGGGTTCGGGCCGCATCGCCGAAGTCGCCGCCCGCTTCACCCTCGACGCCATGCCCGGCAAACAGATGGCGATCGACGCCGATCTCTCCGCCGGCATGATTACCGAGGAGGAAGCGCGCAAGCGCCGCAAGGAGCTCGAAGGCGAAAGCAACTTCTACGGCGCGATGGACGGCGCCTCGAAATTCGTGCGCGGCGACGCCATGGCCGGCATCCTGATCACCTTCATCAACGTGATCGGCGGCATGATCATTGGCGTTGCGCAGGAAGGCATTACCTTTGAACAGGCGGCCAACTCCTACACACTGCTCACCGTCGGCGACGGCATCGTCTCGCAGATTCCCGCCCTCGTCGTGTCGGTCGCAGCCGGCATGCTCGTCTCAAAGGCGGGCGTCGACGGCGCTGCCGACAAGGCGATCGGCATACAGCTCTTCACAAATCCCCAGGGCTTGGCCATGGCAGCCGTCACGGCCGGCCTCATCGGTCTCCTGCCTGGAATGCCAATGATCCCGTTCTTCGGCCTGGCCGGCGCCGCCGGCTATGGCGCCTGGCGTGGCTTCCAGAAACAGTCGAAAGCCGAAGACACGAAGGTCCGCGAACAGGCCGCCGCCGAGCGCGCCAAGCCGGTCGTCGAACCGCCCATCCAGGACTCGCTCTCGGTCGACGATATCAAGATCGAACTTGGCTTCGGCCTTCTCGGCTTCATCAACGAAACCTCGGGCCGCAAGCTCACCGACCAGGTCAAGGCGGTCCGTCGCCAGATCGCTTCGGAATTCGGCTTCGTCGTGCCCCAGGTCCGCATCATCGACAATCTCGAGCTGGGCTCGGAAGACTACCGCATCCTCATCAAGGAAGTGGTCGCCGGCCGCGGCAAGCTGCGCCCGCAGCTCCACCTTGCGATGGACGCCTCCGGCGCCGCCCCGCCCATCCCCGGCGAGAAGGTCAACGAACCCGTCTTCGGCCTGCCCGCCGTCTGGGTCGACGACACGATGAAAGAGAACGCCGCGATCTCAGGCTACACCGTCGTCGACGCCGCCACTGTTCTCACTACCCACTTCACCGAACTCGTCAAAGAGAACATGGCCGAGTTGCTCACCTTCGGCAGCGTGCGCCAGCTCATCGACGACCTGCCCAAGGCCCAGTCCGCGCTCGTCGCCGACATCGCGCCCTCGCAGATCACCATCTCCGGCATCCAGCGCATCCTGCAGAACCTCTTGCGCGAGCGCA
>Ga0116177_10002075_pt1 | contig 14822 bp, 17 predicted proteins | sample AD_STIC10_MetaG_FD_89750 | JGI IMG/M metagenome (GOLD analysis project Ga0116177, IMG submission 89750) | Active sludge microbial communities of municipal wastewater-treating anaerobic digesters from USA - AD_STIC10_MetaG | ecosystem: Engineered > Bioreactor > Anaerobic > Digestate | place: USA...
CGTGGACAGGACGCGGCTTCGATAAGCCACCACTGCGCAAACACAAACGTTGGCGGCAATTTTATGGGACGAGTAACTAGACTAATACTGTTGACATCAATTTTGATTTGGTCGTGTAATGACCACGACCGAATACTTGTGTTGCCTGGAGACGGCATAATATTAAACGGGGACTCAATACTTTTAGATCGCACTGACATTGAAACACTAAAAAGGATTACGAAAACAGGTGTAACGCCTAATTTGTCAATTCGTATTTCGGATGGAGTTGACTTAGAAACTGGTGAGGAAACAAGTGATTCAGCATTCGTGAGAAATTTGACCTATAAATCAATAGATTTTGAATATGCTGGACTGGACTCTATAGATTTGACTTTAGACTGGATTTCTATAAATTATGCTAGTGATACGAAAGTAGTGGTGACAAGTGAGGTATTTCTTGGAGCAAAGAATCCGGACATCATAAGCTATCTAGGACCACTCCAAAGTCATGACTTCGTTTCTGCCGACAGTTTGACATACAATATTTACAGCCAAGGTATTTCATTTCAACTTGTAAGGGACAGTCTCAACAATAAGGTATTGGACAATGTTTCAGTTCACTATTATTTCAAAAATAAAACTGCCGCCAACAAAATGCATGTGCCATAGTGCTGGTTCGGTGTTGCGTTGTAGTTTTAGTTTCTTAATTTAGTTTCGGTTCGTGGGACAGAACGCAGCTGGTCGCTAAAGCCATTCGTTCCTCATTTGGCTTTAGCTCCTATACCGCACTACGTCACATGCACCAACGTTGGGCGTAATTATTTTCGGACAATGACAGCAGAACAAATACTTGAACACGAAGCGGACAACTTTTGCAAATACATGCGAGATTATTTCCGTGAAGTTGACGGACACGAGAGTTTTAAAAGTGACGTTCAATCAAAATTATACAACTACTATGAGAACGTTGACAAATTAATATTTCTCTACCGACTTCATAAAAACATTTCAAATTCTTATGACAAGCATTTACTGAAGTGCAAGTATAAAGACGAACCGACAAAATGCCCGGAAAACGTTTTTTATAATAAGGCATTATACTTTTTGGAGCAGGAGATAAAAGAATTGAACCCAAGTTTTGACTATTCCATATTAAGACCCAACATTAACTCCGACCTGACAAAGAAAAACTTAATACAGTTAAAGGACTTCCCTGACTCTGGTCGACTTTTTCAAAGTGCTCTTGATAAATTAAATGAAGGAAAACACGAGAGGAACTTGATTGACGACCTAAGATTATCATTGGAATGTTTACTTAAACAAAAATTCAATAACGACAAGTCACTTGAAAATCAATTAGAAAATCTCGGGACTTATTTAAAGGAGAGAAACACCTCCAAGGAGATTTCAAATATGTTTGTAAAGCTTATTGACTATTATTCGAAATATCAGAACAGTAACATAAAACACAATGACAGCGTGAAAAGTGACGAGCTTGACCTTTTGGTTAATCTGACATCGACCTTTATAAATTTTATTATAAACAAATAGAAGTTAAAGAGTAGAAAATAACTACGCCCAACAAAATGTTTATGTCATGGCGGTGCGACAGGTTAGCTTTAAATATTTATCTTCGGTCAACGTTTGTCCACGTGGACAAGACGCGGTTTCAAAAACCGCCACGCCATAAACACAAACGTTAGCGGCAAGCATTTTTAAAAAAGATTAAACCCTCATATAAAATGGGAAAAACCAGAATACAGGACAAGGACTTAGCAGACATACTATTTCCTACATTGACTGAAGAGGAGTTAAATGAATCAATTCTGAGTATTCCTCCAGAACAAAGGCGACTTCATACGGAGACATTGGACTTTTCTATATCAACAATTATTGATTCATTGGAGAAGAAGAATATTTTTATTCCTGAATTTCAGAGAAGATATGTATGGTCTCAGTCCCAAGCCTCTAGACTAATTGAATCTTTAATAATTCAGTGTCCAATACCTGTAATCTATTTAAATCAAGAAAAGGATGAGAAGCTATCAGTTATTGACGGTAATCAGAGAATCTTGAGCTTACAAAAATTTGTGTTGAATCAATTTCCGCTAAAAGGACTAACGACTTATCCTGAGCTTGAAGGACTTCATTTCTTTGAATTAGACCCAAGATTTCAAAGACATATTTTAAACAGGACACTGCGATGCATTCTAATTGCTAAGGACACACATCCTCAAATTAAATTTGACGTATTTGAAAGACTGAACTCGGGATCTGTGAGACTAACATCTCAAGAGTTAAGGCATGGGATTTATCATGGAACTTTTATGAAGCTTGTCAATGAAATGGCAAAGAATAAAGATTGGAAAGCTATAATTACTCCTGGTGCCGACAAAAGAATGAAATCAGAAGAATTGGTCATTAGGTTTTTAGCATTTCACTACAACATAAACAACTACAAAAAACCACTGGCAAATTTTTTAAATGAGTTTTGCGAGACTCATAAAGAAATCACAGCAGACCAAAAGAATTCATTTATAAGTCTTTTCAATATTACGCTGACAAATCTTTTAAATTTGTATGGGGATTTGGCTTTTAAAATATTCGATAAGAATCTCAAACAAGTAAGTAATTTCAATGCAGCACTATTTGATGCTGAGATGTTGTCTTTGAGTTCTTTTAAAGAACCTTTAAAGATCACTAACGCGGTACGGACAAAGTTTATTAAAAACCTATCCAATCTCTTTTACAATGAAGAGTTTCTTAAAACTATTAGTCAATCCACGAGTGATAAGAATCAAATAAATAAGAGAGTCTCTATTTTGTCTGATCTAGTTAAAGATTCTATTTAATGCCTTACAAGAAAAGTCAAGCAAGAAAATCGTTCGACATTGAGATTGATAAAATGATCTTAGTTATAAGATCAACATTCTCAAACAAGACTACTGCAAGTGACACAAAGAACTACGTTCTATCTAGTTGTGTAATGCTGGGGACAGCTAAAATTGAAGTTTACTTTGAGGATTTAATTGACGGCTGGATAAACAAGGTGAATTTGGCTGGTTTAAACTCAAGCCACTTGCCTAACAGTTTAAAGGCAGTTTACATAAATCAGCCATTCTTGAGCAACGCTTTTAAACGATTTATAGTTGATAGTAATGAATCAAATTTTATTGACTCGATCATAGGTCAATTAAATAATCATCACTTTCATCTTACTGACAATGTAAAGATAATTCCCCGACTTGACCCAAAGAAAATTTATCAAAACAAGAAGTATCCCTCACCAGACAATTTGAAAACACTTTTTAAACGAATTGGTGTCAATAATGTGTTTAATGAATTAAATAGGAGTGCAAGAGCTGACTTGCAAAATGTGTTACAATCGTTTAATGACTTTAGGACTGCAATTGCTCACAATGGAATTCCAGCCGGTATCAACGACAGGGACGTGATTGAAAAACTAAAATCTATTAAGGGTCTAATTTATCACGTGGACAAAACACTATTTAAACATATCAATAGGCATACTACTATAGCGACATGGGCAGCGTAAAAATGCCAGCCGCTAACAAAGTGCATAATCAATGGCGGGGTTCAGTGTAAATTTGTAGTTTAGTTTTTCAAAACACGTTTGGTGTTGTGGGACAGTGACGCGCTTCGAATTCCCGCCACTGCTTATGCACAAACGTTAGCGCCAATGCCCTTCCAGCACCGCGGACAGTGACGACCAAGCCGACAAAGACTCGTTTCCGCAGACAAGAAAAAATTAACGGGTGACACTCTACTAATTCAAATTCTCCACGGGGGACAAGTGAACGTTTCATTATGCAACGTGGGACAGGGAAACAAAAAATAAAACTTGGGACACGGCTACGAATTAAGATTCGTACCATATCCGCCCACCGCACTGCAACCGTGGAGAGATTCTCACCCACGCTTTTGGCACATGCCATAGCCACGCAAACCCACCGCGACACCAAAGCTATGGCAAGAGCCAAACCAACCCACAAAATATCAAAACCACTTGTCCGTTAAATTGAAAGAAGAACTAAATGTTTTGACTTATTGTAAAGTTCACGGAATTTTAAAGGACTGACTTGTGTGTGTTTTTTAAAAAAATTATTGAAGTGAGTTGGCTCTGAAAAACCTAACATATACGCAATTTCAGAAACATTCCTCGTGCGTTGTTTCAACAAGGTTTTAGATTCTTGCAGTCTGTAACTAGCGATAACCTGCGTTGTTGTTTTTTGTGTAAACTCTTTTACCGAACGGTTCAGATGATTCACATGAACATTCAACTGGTTAGCAAAGTCTGATGCATGTCGGAACTTCAGAGTAGTTTGTAAATCCTTTACAGGAAATTGGCTCTCAAGCAATTTCAGAAACATGGTATAGATTCGCAGTGAGGCATTACTCCGTTGCTCTATTCCTACCATCTTTAGACTGCCTTCACAATCTAATCCGTACTTTCTTTCTAACTTCATCTATTAAATACCGCGCGATTGCAGTTGCTCCCGCTTCTTAAATGCTTTTTCAATCACATTAAATCTTGCTTTACGCGGATCAGGCTTACTCAGCACTTTTCCATCTAAATCAATATTAAGAATCTCTTCTTTTTGGGTGTCATACATGGGCCACACTGGGAGGTTCTTACCATTAGGATTCCCAGTTTTGGCAAAGTTTGTCCAATACGTATTCATGATTCTGGCAAGCTCTTTTTCTGCTTGCGTTGCCTCAGCAGGTGCGCCCCATCGTGCATTGAGCGTGTTGAACACAAAAGAAATATCTGAGCCATGACCCGCACCATAGCGGGCTCTTTCCCTTGCTGTCATAGGAACATAACCGAATTGAAAGATATAGGCCGGTTCACGTTTAGCAACAAATGCTCTTGCTGTCATTCGTGCGGGTTCGCCCCAGACCCAATCTGTATTAAATTTTGTCTGTACTTCTGCGAATTCTTTATTCCCATCAGGATCGAAAGCAGCTTTGGCCTCTGCCTCGTTTTCGCCAAATAATGCAAACAGGGCTTCCTTTGAAGTGGCATTGCTAACAAAGGTCCCGCCTATTTCTGCACTACAATTTCCAATCATAAGCGGAATCTTTTCAAATCTTCCCGACTTGTAAGCACTTTCTGCGGTTTCAACTACCAACTTGCCATCGAGAATCGGGCCCGAATAAATTCGAACGCCCGTGCTATCACTTTCCTGACCTCCATCTACAATTTTTTCTGCGCTAAGCGAGCGAAGCTTAGTGAGTGCATCAGCATCAGTACTCGCGATTCTATGTTTACGCGCAAAGTTTACTCCAATTGTCTCCGCAGAAACAGCATATAATGGATCAGCATTCTCTTTATCAATCGGTCTGCCTGTAAGAACTCCATCACGTCCACCACTGGAATGGCCGATGGCTTTATGAAAAAGTCCCTTAGCTGAGGGTATAGTTAAAAGTGAATGAACCGCTACACCCCCAGCAGAAAAACCGAAGATCGTTACGTTATTCGGATCGCCACCAAAGGCAGCAATGTTTTCCTTAACCCACTTCAGTGCTGCGATTTGATCCATAAAGGCGTAACTACCTTTCGATTCTTCCGGATGCTCTTTGCTTAATGCAGGAAATGCAAAATGACCGAGGCGACCAAGCCTATAATTAATCGTAACAAGAACGACACCTTGCTTGGCAAATGCAGTTCCGGCCGAGCCGGGGCCAGAGCCGCTACCGCCTGTAAAACCACCACCATGAATCCAAAACATCACTGGCAATTTTGATTTCTTAGTAGCGGTAGCTGGTGTCCATACATTTAGAAAAAGACAATCTTCTGATTGTTTTGTAGTAGAACCTGGCCACGCTCTTTGCGGACAGTCCGCACAATCCTTGGTTGCATCAAGAACTTCTTTCCAAGGCTTTACCGGTTGTGGTGGCCGCCAACGATACTCGCCAATAGGCGGTGCAGCGTAAGGAATACCTTTGAAGTAAGAAACATCACCTTCGGTCACTCCACGCACCTTACCGGATGCCGTTTGAACTTCAGGAGCTTTCGGTTGGGCATTGGTTAAACTTGCAATCAGAACGAGTAAAAGTAAAGAGAATAGATTTTTCATATTGGATAACTGAATTTGTTAATGTTTAATAGTATGGGTATCACGAACGCTACTGAACGTGAGCGCCAATAACTTCCACCCTTCCGACTGTTTTTTATAAACTTCCGTGACTGTAAATTCGGTGGTTACTTCGCTGCCCCGAACAATGGCGAGTAAAGTAATCCGGTTCCAAACGATTGCTGTATTGTCAATCATTTCAATGGCAACATCATGCTCCGTTGCTTTCTTGTACCAAATGCTACCCGTTTTAATAATCTCAAGCTCTTCATCTTTTTTCCAAGTTCCGCTCATGTGAACAAACTTTGACTTGTCGTGAAAGAGTGGCGCAAGCTTCTCCACATTTTTATCGGCCATCCATTGCCATTTCTCTTTAGAGAGTGCAATGACTTCCTGTTCAGCTGAATTTTGCGCGAACGAAAACTGCACGCATATAAAGAATACTACTACTCCAAAAAATGTTGCTTTCATATCTTCTCAGTTTATTGTTTGTTTCAAGTTCTTTCCAAAAAACTCTTTGAGTTTATTCATTGCCTGATTTACGTATTCAGGGACATAGTAGGTTTGAATATGTGTTGCACCCGGAATGAGATACAATTCTTTCTCTTTCGTTCCTGTGGCTACATTAAATGCTTGGTCTGTCATGTAGTATGTATCGGCCTTGCTTCCTGCAATCATTAACAATGGTTGATTGATTAAGTCCATGTTGGTGGCTGCATCGAATTCCATTAAGTCAAGCAAACTGCTTGTTGTGTATTTAAATGTTGAGTTCGGATGGGCATGCGTTCTGTTGTAGTAATAATGACCCTCACGGTACAAATCAAACGGCATCTTGTCGGCCATTTCATCCGTAATGGTTGCGGTAGCTGTGTACAGCACTTCGCCTTTTGAAGCTTCCAGTGCTCTGGCTTCAGTGGCTTGCCTTAACCGATCTTGAATCGTTGCCGCACCGGAATTCATAAATCCATTGCGCCTGACCACACCGGAATTAAACATGCTGAGCGTAGCCACAACCTTAAAACGTTTGTCGGTTTGCGCAGCTTTCAATGCGTAGCCACCACCGCCACAAATTCCTAAAAGCCCCAATTGATTAGGGTCCACTCCTTTATACTGTGTGATATAATCAGCCATGCCTCGAATATCCTCAATGCGAAAGGCAGGCTTATCTACATTACGAGGTTGGCCACCACTGGCTCCCTGATAAGAAGCATCCGCAGCAATTGCGATGTAACCTGATTCCGCTAAACGTTGGGCATACAAACCCGCCACTTGTTCCTTTACACCACCATTTGGATGCGCCACCACCACAGTGGGGTAATGTTTTGAAGGATCATAATTAGCTGGCGTATAAACATTGGCAGCAATGTCAATGCCGTTTAGTTTATACGTTACCGGATGAATGTTTACCTGACCCATCACATTTTTTGCAATGGCATTCTCATATACCAACCCAAATGGATTGGCTTGTTTGGTTTGAGCTAATGAGAGGATACTTGCTGACATACACAACACAATTAAATAATATTTTCTGCTTTCATTGTTCATAATCTATTCAGTGTTACAGTTGATTCATTTATCCAGACCCTTTTCTTGCAGCCACTTCGACATCAGATCAGCTATTTGGACATTATTCAAGTCAGAGAATGGGAAGTGAGTATTTCCTTTGATTCCGATTTCGGGTAGGTGAACAACCCTCACATCACCACCGGCCGCATTCAATGCATCACGCCATTTTCTGGCCATCTCTAATCGGGCACGCCAGCCATCAATGCCGGGATTCGGGTCGGGCTTCGATGGGATATTATCACCGTAATAAATAATGATTGGAATTTTTGTGAGCTTTAGAAAATCTTCTTTAGAGACTCCGGTAGGTACCAATGGGCCTGCGGAACTTTCTATTGGCTGTGGCACTTCTCCAACGGGAAAAACAAAACCAGAACCCGGCTCATAGCTAACAATCGCACGAATATTCTGATTCTTAATACCCGTAAGCCAACCCATGCCACCAGAATGTGAGTGCGTAATCAATATTGTCGGCCCAAGTTTGGTGGCTAAAGCCGATACCGCCTCAACATTCACATTGATGTCAATTGGCCCAATGTTTGGAACCATCGAACGAAAGTATTGATTGAGCGCTTCCGGATCTTTTGAAAACTGAACATCTGGAAAATAGTTTGGCCATACACCAACTCGAAATGTACCGAACCACATTTGCTCATCCGGTGTAGGTGAGATGGTGGCCTCTGCAGTACTTCTTCCTGCATTTCCGCGTCTTGGTTGATCAATCAGGTAAACACTAAAGTTTCTTCTTAAAAAAATGTTTTGAAATCCTTCACGACCATCCGGTGTTGTTTCCCATGTTTTTGAAAACTGACCGATGCCATGCCAGAATACAAGTGGCAACTTTTTAGACTTTTCAGGTACCTGATAAAACACATAGGCATGATCCCCACGAAAGGTTTGGCCTTCTGGTGTGCGTTTGATTGGGTCGAATGTTCCCGGATTCGTAATCATGGTACCACCAACGGCAAAACTGCCTTGATCCTGAATTACGATTGGCTTTTTCTGTGCATAGGTTTGAGTTAACATCATAGTCAAGAGTACTATAGCGAACGCGTTTTTATTTTTCATTTCCATACGATTAATACTTATTATTGATTGCACCAACATTACTTGTTGTAAACTTCGTCTGTTACTTCTTCCAACCACACCGTTTCACCGAGGTGTCTGTTGGTTACCGCTACCTGAACGAAATGCTTATCCGAACTTGCACCATGCCAATGCGGAACATTGGGTGGACATTTTATTACATCACCTTTGTGAAGTATCTTTTTGGATTGACCTTTCTCTTGATAGTATCCAACCCCATCAATCACCAGTAATATTTGTCCGCCTGGATGAAGGTGCCATTTAGTGCGGGCTCCCGGTTCAAACGTTACATTGCCGATTGAGGTAGGATTAATACTATCTCCAGCGATGAACATTTTCAAATACACGGTGCCTTTGAAATTTTCGCTGGTAACTTTCTCACCTTGTGGAAAGACCATATTCGTACTTAGATTATCCTTAGTGTCCACTTTCTGTTGACCACAGCTGTTGATCGCCACGACAAAGGCCAGACAACCAATCATCACTGTTATTTTATTTTTCATCATACATATTGATTTACCTGCTGCTACTTTTGTTGCCGACCTTTTAAAACTTCTGTTAACACGGTCTTGGCTGCATTAGCTTTTTCTTTTCCAACAGTTGATTCAATCACAGTGATAAAATGCGTTAACTGTTGGGGAGTTAACCCTACATTAAGACTGATCGACAAATGTCCACGTAGCATCGGTTCCACACCACCGATTGAACTCAAAACTGAAATCGTGACTAATTCACGCTGAGCATAGTTCAACACATCTCGTTCAAAAATATCGGCAAACAAATGCTCTTTTAAGAAAGTATCTATTACCGGAGCAAATGCCGAATACCCTGTAAGCGGCTCATCTTGTTTTGTTTTGGTAAGCTCACCCAAGATGGCTTTACCTCGTTCATACTTACTACCATCTTTGACAATGGCTGAAGCCTCATTCCCTCGACTATCGTTGATTCCTCTAGCCTTACGTTCCTCAAGCACTTCCATAAAAGTTTGCAGACCTCTGATACTCCTTGGAAATCCACAATAAGCATAGAGATGAACAAGAGATTCCTTAATCTCACTAACAGTTAAACCAGCATCCAAACCTTCATTCAGAGATTTTTTCAGATTGGTCAAGTCGCCAACTGACGTTAAAGCCGAAATCTTTACCGTGTTTTGTTGTTGGACACTTAACCCTTCATTAGACTGTGCATATGTTTCTGGCATAGTTGAACTGATCAGGATAATAAGGCTTAAAATGGATTGTTTGAAAAATCTCATGAGTTATTGGTTTCCCTGTGCTGTCCTTTTTCTTATTTCTACCCTGCAAAGATGCAGTCAACTCATATAAGGAGACGTATACAAATTACTGGTTTACCTACCAAATTCACTGAATGAGAACTCTTGGTGTTAAAATGAACATTGAAACACCTAATTTTGAAGAGAAAGAAAATCCAAGCTATGGAAGAGATATTGAAATTTGATACGGTCGGCCAGTATAACGCATTTAACAGAAATGAAACACTACACCCGCTTGTTAGTGTTGTTGATCTATCAAAAGCTGCTCCGCGACAGCTCAGAAAAATGAGCTACGGATTTTATGTTGTGTTCTTGAAGCAGATTAAATGTGGCGATCTGAAATACGGCATCAGTAACTACGACTACGAAGAAGGTACACTCGTATTTTTAGCTCCCGGCCAAGTGATCGGTTCCACTGGGGAAGAATATTATCAGCCGCAAGGTCTCGCATTGGTATTTCACGCTGACTTTATGCGCGGGACGTCACTCGGTCGTCACATGACCGACTATTCTTTCTTTTCCTATACCACCAATGAAGCTCTGCACTTGTCCGAGCGTGAGCGGCAAATCATCATGGATTGTTTCGGTAAAATTCAGTATGAATTGGAGCATGCGGTAGACAAACACAGCAAGACCTTGATAGCTACCAACATTGAACTGCTGCTTAACTATTGTGTTCGATTTTATGATCGGCAATTCATCACCCGCGACAATGCGAACAAAGGAATTCTAGAACGATTCGAAACATTGTTGAATGATTTCTTCGCTTCTGACAAACCACACGAAGTTGGACTACCTTCAGTTGCCTACTGCGCTAATGAACTCAATCTATCAGCCAACTACTTTGGTGACCTGATAAAAAAGGAAACCGGAAAATCGGCAAGCGAATACATTCACCTGAAATTAATTGACGTGGCGAAAGAAAGGATTTTTGATGCGAATAAATCCGTTAGTGAAATTGCTTACGAGTTGGGATTCAAGTATCCGCAACACTTTTCACGAGTGTTCAAGCAACATGTTGGAATGAGCCCTCAAGAATTCAGAAGTTCCAATAACCTGAATTAAAAGTCTATCCGATTACCATTCGGCCGTTCTGTGGCACACATGCCAAAGCCACACAAATCAACGCGCGAACCAAAGCTTTGGCAAGAGTGCCACCCCTCGCACCACGGGGACAGAGTAGTAAGAGTTTAGAGTAAACCGATAGTACAGTGTAACGGTTGCCCCACGCACAACTTGAGTTTCACAAAATAATTCGGTGGACAATTAACTAATGACGGGAAGAAGGGCACAGGCGCTAACAAAATGTTTCTGCAATGGTGCCGTGATGAGTTGGTTTTAAGTTTTATCTTCGTTCAACGTTTTCGTTTCGTGGGACAGGACGCGGCTTCGAACAGGCACCACTGCAGAAACACAAACGTTGCAAGCAATTGGGTCGGCTCCGTGGATAGTGACGACCAAATAAGTAAATTTCAGTCGACAATTTGCCCACGATAGATAATTTGTCAACGCAGACTTATTGGGACAATAAAATGTTAGTAAAAATTAAAGACTTGTAAGATGAAAAAGAATTTAATCATTGGACTTCTAACTATTGTATCATTATCATCAATGACTTATGGGTATTTCCAAAAGGAAAGAGCAGACGAACAAGAAGCTCTTGCCATTGAGAATGCTAAAATTGCAAGAGAAGCAGAAATAAAAGCAGAGCTAAGTCAAAAGGAAGCACAGAGGCAAAGAGATATTGCTGTTATGAACGCTCAAAGAGCAATGGAGCAAGCAGAAATGGCAATGAAAGCTGCGACTGAAGCGAAGAAGAAAAATTAAATGGGCTCCAGGACAATTTCAGTTTCCGTAGACATATTTTATCACCGCAGACAGCTTAGACACAGTGGACTTGAAAATATAGAGTTGTGCTTCATTGACCGGGGACAATACGTAGACTTATAAATTAACGAATGATATTTGAATAGAGGACGAAACCCAACTGCTTGCAACAATATGTATGTGACCATTGCGGGGTGAAGAGATAATTTGTAGTTTAGTTTTCAATCAACGTTCGGTTTCGTGGGACAATTTCGGAGTAGTCGGGCAAATCAGTCGTACCTCCTTCATTTGCCCTCCTATGCCCGCAACGTCACATACACAAACGTTGTGTGCAACTGGCGGACAAAAATGGTTAACAATGAAACGATGGACATTTCTTATCGGACTCTTTATTACACTTCAATCGTGTGACCCAGTTGGATTTTATGAATTTAAAGTTCATAACGGACTAAAGGAAAATATAGAAATAGATTTTAAACTTTGGACTGAGAAGGGTGACAGTTTAGTACATACAATAATAAAGCCCGGTGACACATTAACAATAGATCAGAGGTCTCAAATAGTAAGCTTGCCAGAAGAACTTAAGGACAGGTTTGACAAAGAGGACACAGTTATGCGTGGGACAGATTTAAATGTTAAAGTTGGAGAACAACTTTTGACAAAGAACTTAATGAAAAGAAAAGAGTGGGACTTTAGACTAATTGAGAAACACCTTGCAGAGTATACCATAACAATAGACACGACAGACATTGAGTAAGCCAGCAGCACACAACAAAGTGCATGTGCCATATTGCTGGTTCAGTGTTGCATTGTAGTTTTAGTTTCATAATTTCGTTTGGTGTCGTGGGACAAAACGCAGCAGGTCGCTAAAGCCATTCGTTCCTCATTAGGCTTTAGCTCCTATGCCGCACTACGTCACATGCACCAACGTTAGCGGTCATGTTTTTCGGACAGAGATGAGATATTTAAACAAGTCGATAATATTACTATTTGGACTAATTATTACTTCTTGTGTAGGCAGACAAGAAAGTAAAAAGGGTGAGAAGTATTCGACAGTTGTTTACTATAATGACGACTTTGAATATCGTAACCCTGAACGACAACAAAGAAGGACTGACAATTATCTTAGCCGCGACACATTATATATATTTTTTGAGACAGACTTTAAATCAGATACGGTCGACATCAAAATAAATAAAGGAAGTATTCGGACTCTATATTTAAAAACGGACCATGCAGTTGGTGTTGCGGATATGGTTCAATACGGGGACATTAAATCAATTGACGAAATCGAAATAATAAAGAATAATGGAAGACCGTTGACAATCAATTTAACGGACAAGACGATGAATCTTTGGACTGTAAATTTCTACGGGGACACATTACGAGCACAAAGGAGGAAATATTTACCAACATACGAGTGAGAAAAACACGACCGCTAACAAAATGTTTCTGCAATGGTGCCGTGACGAGTTGGTAGAAAGTTTTATCTTCGTTCAACGTTTAGTTTCGTGGGACAGGACGCGGCTTCGGAAAGGCACCACTGCAGAAACACAAACGTTGTGGGCAAGGCGTCACGACAGCTAAGAACATCTAGGGAAATTACAAATGGACTACATCGAATACAGGACTTTAAAGTTAAAGGGTTTTGAAATGATTATGTTGATGGTTCTTTCGGGGACCATTTCGGCTTTTGGACTATGGATGATTTTCACATTCATGAACATTTGGATAACGTTGATTTTTATATTACCAGCAATGTTTCTTCCATTTTTCATATTCATAGTCAAGAGAAGTAAAGTGAGAATTGGCAAGGACTATATCGAGGTAAGTTCATTATTTGGGACAAAGAAAATTGAATTTAAGGAAGTCAATAAGTTTGGTGTATTTTTCGCGGGACGGTACACATGGCCGAAAGTGACGAGTCAAAGAAAAATAGACGACAGTGACGATGAGGACTTACTTGGACACCAAATCTATTTGACAACAAACACTGAATTTGACTTGGACAGCTTTCGACCTGCGAGACATGTACGTTTTCCATACAGACGAGACCTCTACTATAAGATTAAAGAGATTTTGGAATCACGACCCGACAAGACGCCCAGCCCACAACAAAATGTTTCTGCAATGGTGCCGTGACGGGTTGGTTTTAAGTTTTATCTTCGTTCAACGTTTTCGTTTCGTGGGACAGGACGCGGCTTCGGAAAGGCACCACTGCAGAAACACAAACGTTAGCGGCAAGCTTATTTGGACAATGGGACTCAACGATAAAATTTCAGAACGGTTTGAGATTAAACTGGACGCAAGTAGACAGCAAATTCTTGACGCAATTGAGGTTGGAAAGCAAAATCAAAAGAATATTATAACCGTTGACGCATTTGACTATATCAATTATAAAAAGATAAAAATTACGGACAATAGAATTGAGACTCTACTCCTGCCGACAATACTCAATCCATTTAGACCACATGGACGCATAACAATTGACATAAATGAAGATGAAACTAAAAAATCTAATCTTGTTTGTGTGATCTTACCAAGTGACCGAATCTTCCCGATAGCTGTTATGATTCTTATTACCTTCCTGACTCTTTGGACAACTTTTGGTTTATAAATATCAGGAGGTAATTTAAAAGTATTGTTAGTGATAATACCAGGTTGGCTTGGGACCGGACTAATCGTTTACCTTGGACTACTTTATATCAAGTCAGGACTAAGGGGATACGTTAAAAGACTCATCAAAGACTTGACGGACAGAGTGAAATAAGCCAGCCGCTAACAGTATGTATGTGCCATTGCGGGGTGAAGAGTAAATTTGTAGCTTAGGTTTCAAATAACGTTCGGGTTCGTGGGACAGTTTGAGAGTGGTCGGGCAAATCAGTCGTGCCTCCTTCATTTGCCCTCCTATGCCCGCAACGTCACATACACAAACGTTGGCTGCCATAAATTTTAACAAGAGATGTGTCACTTTATAACAGGACTGACTGATA
>Ga0116177_10002078_pt1 | contig 14806 bp, 10 predicted proteins | sample AD_STIC10_MetaG_FD_89750 | JGI IMG/M metagenome (GOLD analysis project Ga0116177, IMG submission 89750) | Active sludge microbial communities of municipal wastewater-treating anaerobic digesters from USA - AD_STIC10_MetaG | ecosystem: Engineered > Bioreactor > Anaerobic > Digestate | place: USA...
CGCCGCGCTGCGGGATGCCAGCTGGATCGCGTGGGGCGCGGCGGTCTACGCCGCGGTGTTCTCGTCGCTGCTCGGCCACGGCGTCTTCTACTGGCTGGTGCAACGGCATCCGGTGGCGACGGTCACGCCCTACCTGCTGCTCACGCCAGTCCTGGCGGTGCTGCTGGGGATCCTGTTCTGGGGCGACCGCCCAGGGCTTGCCCTGTGGATCGGCGGGGCGATGGTGCTGGGCGGCGTGCTGGTGGTCGCCTTGCGCGCCGGCGTGCGCCAGCGCCCCTTGCCACCTGCCGAGGAGTTGTAGCGCTCAGTCGCGGCGGTCGGTCGCGTCGAACATGCGCGCCTCGGGGCGGAACCCGCGTGGCGAATAGCCGAAGTCGCGGCGCGCCGGCGCGGCATCGAAGGCCAGGTCTTCGCGCATGCGCGCGACGGCGGCAGGCGTGAGGTCGCGCGCGATGCCGCGCGCCTGAGCTGCCGCCAGCGCCGCGCGGAACAGCGGCATCGGCAATTCCAGCAACGGCAGCGGCGGATCCAGGCAGGCCAGCACCCGCCGCACCATCTCCCGATAGGCCAGGGTCTCCCCGCCGGACACGTCGTAGCTGCGACCAGGGGTCGCAGGCGCAAGGCTCGCGCCGAAGGCGGCATCGGCCAGGTCCTGCACATGCACCGGCTGGCGCAGGCCATCGGCACGACGCGGCAGCACGAAGCGGCCCCAGCGCCTTGCCATGCCGACGATGCGGGTCAGGGTGGCATCGCGGCCGGCGCCATAGACCAGGGTCGGGCGCAGCATCGTCGCGCCGGCGCCGCGTTGCTCGCTGGCCTCGAACACCGCCGCTTCCGCACCCAAAAGGCGACGGGCGACATCGCGTTCGCCATCGTCCTCGGAGGCATGCTTGCTGGTGGCGCTGGTCGAGCCGAATGCGACCACCCGCGGCGCGGCGATGTCCGCGGTCGCATACCAGCGCGCGAACAGGTCCAGCGGGCCGCAGCTGAAGATTGCATCCACCTCGCGCGGCAACCCGGGCATGTGCGCGAAATCGCCCTGCAGCCAGTGCCGACCCGGTGTGTCGGAGCGCGCCTGCCGTGAGACCGCGTAAATCCGCCAGCCGGCATCGCCCAGGCGATCCAGCAACGGCAGGCCAACCTGCCCGCTGGCACCGAACACCAACGCCGTCTTCATCGCGCCGGTGCCATCCGCACCAGGTCATCCAGGCGCATCACGCCACGCCGGTGAAATAACGGGCGTTGAGCCACAGGTGCACGCCGACACTGGCGGCGTAACCCAGGGCGATCGCCCAGGTCCACTTGAGGTGGCTGAAGAACGTGTACTGGCCATGCGCCTGCCCCATCAGCGCCACGCCGGCGGCGGACCCGATCGACAACAGGCTGCCGCCAACGCCGGCGGTCAGGGTCACCAGCAGCCACTGGCCGGTGTCCATGGCGGGTGCCATCTGCAGCACCGCGACCATCATCGGGATGTTGTCCAGCACCGCCGACAGCAAGCCGACCAGGACGTTGGCGGTGGTCGGCCCCAGGCCGCCATAGAACTGCTGCGACAGCAGCGCCAGGTAGCCGCAGTACCCCAACGCACCCACGCACATGATGACGCCGAAGAAGAACAACAGCGTGTCCCACTCCGCGCGCGCCACCTGTTCGTAGCTGTCGAAGGCATCCACGTCGCCGGGGGCGCCCTCGCGGGCGAACTCGGCCGCCTGCTGCGCGGTGGCCGCGCGGGTGAGATGCCAGCCGTACAACTTGAGCAGCGCCAGCCCGGTCATCATCCCGAGGAACGGCGGCAGGTGCAGGAACTGGTGGAAGCCGACCGCCATCGCGATGGTCAGGCCGAACAGGCCGACGATCACCAGCCCGCCGCGACGCAGGCGTGCCTGTGCGTCGGTGAGGACCGGGGTACCCCCAGGCACCGCGGCATGCATGCACAACGCCGGCACGCCCCAGTTCACCAGCGCCGGCAGGAACAGCGCGAAGAACGAGGCGAACGGCACTTTCCCGGCCTGCCAGACCATCAGCGTGGTGATGTCGCCGAACGGGGTGAACGCGCCGCCGGCATTGGCCGCCACCACGATGTTGATGCAGGCAAGGGCGACGAACTTCGGGCTGTCGCGCCCCACCGCGAGCACCACCGCGCACAGCACCAGCGCCGTGGTGAGGTTGTCGATCAGCGGCGACATGCAGAACGCCAGCATGCCGGTGGTCCAGAACAGCGCGCGGTAACCCAGCCCCCTGCGCAGCAGCCAGACCCGCAGCACTTCGAACAACCCGCGCTCGCTCATCGCGTTCACGTAGGTCATCGCCGCCAGCAGGAACAGCAGCAGCTCGGCGAACTCGAGCAGGTAGTCGCGGACCGCCTCGTGGACGGCGTCGGACAATCCGGCACGCGCGGAGGCGATGGCCAGCACCGCCCAGATCGCACCGGCGGCCAGCATGACCGGCTGCGACTTGCGCAGCCCGGTGGATTCCTCGGCGATCACCAGCAGGTACGCGGCGACGAAAATCCCGACCGCGACCAGGCCGGACCAGTGCGCGGTGAAGTCCTGCGCAGGCGCCATCGCCCATGCGGTGGTGGGCAGGGCTGCCATCGGCAACAGGGCGAGACGCGGGAAGCGAGGTGCGCGACGGATCATCCGGGCAGTCTAGTCGGCGCGTGGTGGATGGCCTGCGGCCGCAGGCGCGCGCGGCAAGGTCGCCCACAGCCAGGCAAGCCCGGCAAGCGCGGAAACCAGCGACGCGCACAACACCCCCAGCACCGCGCTGGGGAACAGCCCGGCGTCATCGCCGAATGCGAGCGAGGCAATGAACAGGCTCATGGTGAAACCGATCCCGCACAGCAGCCCCAGCCCGACCATCGCCTTCCAGTCCATGCCCTCGGGGAAGCGCGAAAACCCGGTGGCTCGCGCCAGCAGGGCAGCCAACACCACGCCAACCGGCTTGCCCGCGACCAGGCCCAGCGCCACGCCGAGCGGCACCGGGGTCAGCAGGTCGTCCAGCGCGAAGCCGCCCAGCGCCAGGCCCGCGTTGGCGAACGCGAACACCGGCAGGATGAGGTAGGCAACCCAGGGATGCAGCGCGTGCTCCAGGTGTTCCAGCGGCGAATGCTGGGATTCGTCGTCGATCGCATCCTTGCGGTTCACGTGGGGAATCAGCAGGCCCGTCGCGACACCGGCAAGGGTGGCGTGCACGCCCGACTTCAGCACGGCCACCCACACGATCGTGCCGAGCAGCAGGTAGGGCGTGAGCGCCTGCACGCCGCGGCGATTGAGCACCACCATCAAGCCGATCGCCGCACCCGCCCAGCCCAGCGCGACCACCGACAGGTCGCTGGTGTAGAACAACGCGATGATGACGATCGCCGCCAGGTCGTCGATCACCGCAATCGTCGACAACAGCAGCTTCATCGCGACCGGGACGCGCGACCCGAGCAACGACAGGATCCCCAGCGCGAACGCGATGTCGGTGGCGGCGGGAACGGCCCACCCCTGCATCGCCACCGCGTCGCCACGGTTGAGCCAGGCATAGATGCCCGCCGGCACGGCCACGCCGGCCAGTGCGCAGACCACCGGCAGCGACAACTGCGAGAACGACGACAACTGTCCGGACAACGCTTCCCGCTTCAGCTCCAGCGCGACCAGCAGGAAGAAGATCGCCATCAGGCCGTCGTTGATCCAGAGCAGTAGCGGCTTGGCGATCTTCAGCGCGCCGAACTGCACCGCGACCGGCAGCTCGCGGAACTCGCCGTAGGCGCCTGCCAGCGGCGAGTTCGCGAGTGCCAACGCCACCAGCGCGGCGACGATCAGCAGGATGCCGCCGGAGGATTCCCATTGCAGGAAATGGTTCAGCGCGCGCAATGCGCGCTTGGGCAGGGGAGCTTGCGTGTCCATGGTTCCAGTATAGGCAACCCGCCTTGCGTCATGCCCGCGCGATCAGCTGCAACCCTCGACGTAATCCACCTGCGGCGGAATGCCGATGCGCCACTCGGTGACCGTGGCATCATCGCCCGCGCCGTCGGTCTCGAACACCATCACGCCGCTGCCGCCGGCCGGATCCTTGACCCGCAGGTACTGGCCATCGGTGTACTTGTGCGGCCCTTCCTCGATGCCGGCATACAGGGCCGCGACCTGCGCCTTGCGCATGCCGACCTTGCCGCCCCCCGGCGCCGCCACGTCGTCGCGGCGCACGTCGATGCGCACGAACTTGTCGCCTTCGATCATGAAGGCGGTGCGGAAACCGTCGGTGCCCACCGGCTGCGGGACCAGGTAGTAGCAGCCACCCGCCTCGTCGGGTTTGCCATCCCCGAGGTCACCGCCCCAGGCCATGCGCACGTCTTCCTGGGTCGCACCGAAATTGGCCGGACCGAAGCCCTTGAAGGTGATCGTGCCATCGGCCGGCCTGTCCACGCGCAGCGACCCGCCGGCGCTGGCGTCGGTGGATGCTGGCGTGTCCGTGGCGATTGCCGTTGGCGACGTGTCCGCGACCGGCGCCGCATCGACGGGCGCGGTGGGCGTGGCATCGGGCGTGCCGCCCTGCCCGCAACCGGCAAGGGCGGCCAGCAAGGCGATCGAAAGCAGTGTGCGCATCGGCGGGCTCCGGTTCATGGGCCCGCAGTCTGCCATCCGCGCTCAAGGCAACGCGAATGCGGTCGCCTCGATGCTCAGCCTTGCGGCGCGACGAAGTGCTTGCGCAAGCCGGCCCAGCACGCCTGGTAATCGCGCTGGCGATGCGCCGCGTCCAGCGCCTGCCGGGTCGGCCGGATGACGCTGCGCGACTCGAACATGAAGGCCATGGTGCCGTCGACATAGTCCGGTTTCGACGTGTCCGCGGCGCTGGCCTTGTCGAAGGTCGCGGCATCCGGCCCATGCCCGGTCATGCAGTTGTGCAGCGAGCACCCACCGGGTGCGAAGCCGTCCGCCTTGGCGTCGTACACACCGTGCACCAGGCCCATGAACTCGCTGGCGATGTTGCGGTGGAACCACGGCGGGCGGAACGTGCCCTGCGCCACCAGCACGCGCGGCGGGAAGATCACGAAATCCATGTTGCCCACGCCGGGCGAATCGCTGGGCGAGGTCAGCACCAGGAAGATCGACGGATCCGGATGGTCGTAGCTGATCGAGCCGATCGTGTTGAACGTGCGCAGGTCGTACTTGTACGGCGCGTGGTTGCCATGCCAGCCGACCACGTCCAGCGGCGAATGCCCGATGTCGGCGCGCCACAGGTGGCCCTGGAATTTCGCGATCAGCTCGAAGCTGCCTTCGAGGTCCTCGAACGCCGCATTCGGGGTGAGGAAATCGCGCGGATTGGCCAGGCCGTTGCTGCCGATCGGCCCCAGGTCCGGAAGGCGCATGAACGCACCGAAGTTCTCGCACACATAGCCGCGTGCCTCGCCATCCGGCAGTGCCACCCGGAAGCGGATGCCGCGCGGGATCACCGCGATCTCCTGCGGCTCCACGTCGAGCACGCCCAGTTCGGTTTCGATGTGCAGCCGGCCCTGCTGCGGCACGATCAGCAGCTCGCCATCGGCGTCGTAGAAGAAGCGGCCCTGCATGTCGCGGTTGGCCGCGTACAGGTGGATGCCGATGCCGACGCCCGCAGATGCGGCGCCATTGCCGGCCACGGTGAGCAGGCCATCGATGAAATCGGTCGGTGCATCAGGTAGCGGCAGCGGGTTCCAGCGCAACTGGTCGGGCGTGACCGGGCCGGTATCGAAATCGTTGTGGAAGCCGTCGTGTTCGAGCAACGCGAACGTCCCGTGCATCGCCGCCGGGCGGATCCGGTAGAGCCAGCTGCGGCGGTTCTGGTGGCGCGGGGCGGTGAACGCGGTGCCGCTCACCTGTTCCGCATACAGCCCGTGCGCGACCACCTGCGGCGAGTTGCGCCCCTGCGGCAACGTGCCGGCGATCGCCTCGCTGGCGCACTCGTTGCCGAAGCCGGACTGGTAGCCGTTGCTTTCGATGGTCATGCCTGCCGCACCCCGGTTGCCCTCACCCAACCCCTCTCCCGCACGCGGGACAGGGGCTCGAACAGATCACAGCACGCCGCGCTTCATCTGGTCGCGCTCGATGCTCTCGAACAGCGCCTGGAAGTTGCCTTCGCCGAAGCCTTCGTTGCCCTTGCGCTGGATGATCTCGAAGAAGATCGGGCCCAGCGCGTTGAGGGTGAAGATCTGCAGCAGCTTGCGCTGCTTGGTCTCGGGATCGGCGTCGATCAGGATCTTGTTGGCGCGCAGGCGTTCGACGTCTTCGCCATGCGCCGGGATGCGTTGGTCGATCACGTCGAAATACGTGTCCGGCGTGTCCAGGAATTCGATGCCGGTCTCGCGCATCTTCTCCACGGTCCCGTAGATGTCGTCGGTGAAGCAGGCGATGTGCTGGATGCCTTCGCCGCCGTACACATCCAGGTATTCGTTGATCTGCGACTTCGGGTCGCTGGACTCGTTGAGCGGGATGCGGACCATGCCGTCCGGCGCGGTCATTGCCTTCGACAGCAGGCCGGTCTTGGCGCCCTTGATGTCGAAGTAGCGGATCTCGCGGAAGTTGAACAGGCGCTCGTAGTAGTCCGCCCACTTCGCCATGTTGCCGTGGTAGAGGTTGTGGGTCAGGTGGTCGATGAAGGTCAGCCCGAAGCCGGTCGGCAGCAGGTCCACGCCGGGCAGGACCTCGTAATCCGGATCGTGGATCGTGCCCTTCTCGTCGTAGCGGTCGACGATGTAGAGCATGCAGCCGCCGATGCCCTTGATCACCGGCGCGGCGACCGCCTTGGTCAGTTCGTCTGCGGCCTCGAAGGACTCGGCGCCGTTCTTCAGCGCCTGCACGCGGGCCCACTCGGCCAGTTTGTTGACCCGGATCGCGAAGCCGCAGGCGCTCGGCCCGTGCTCGGCGGCGAAGCGCGCGGCGAAGGAGTCGGGGTCTTCGTTGATCAGGAAGGTGCAGTCGCCCTGGCGGTAGGTGCTGATCGCGCGGGTCTTGTGCCGCGCGACCTGGGTGAAGCCCATGCGCTTGAAATAGTCGTGCAGGTGCTGCGCCTGGCCTGCCGGCGCGGCGAATTCGACGAATTCGAAGCCGTCGATGCCCATCGGGTTGTCGAACGTGGTCGGCTGCATGCCAAGATTGGGCTGTGCGCTCATGGCGGTTCCTCGGCTGTGAGACGGGCATTCTATAGTTTCATATGCAACCATCTCAAGACGCGGCGCAGCACATGACCGATCCCAGCCAGGCACCAGACGCCCCGCCCTCCAGCGCCCAGCCGAAGCACCGGCAGCTGAAGCTCGAGAACTTCCTGCCCTACCGGCTCAGCGTGCTGTCCAACCGCACCAGCAATGCGATCGCCCGCGAATATTCCGAGCGCTTCGACATGACCATCCCGGAATGGCGGGTGATGGCGGTACTGGGTCGCTTCTCCGGGCTGTCCGCCAACCAGGTCGCGCAGCGCACGGCGATGGACAAGGTCGCGGTGAGCCGCGCGGTGGCGAAGCTGATGGATGCCGGACGCATCGCCCGCGAGTTCGACGACGACGACCGCCGGCGCTCGGTGCTGCGCCTGTCTGAGGCCGGTTACGCCGTCTACGACCAGATCGTGCCGCTGGCGCTGGGCTTCGAGCAGCACCTGCTGGGCGATATCCCGGCGGACGAACGCGCCCTGCTGTTCCGCCTGCTGGACCGCCTGGATGAACTGGAACTGCGCGCCGAACACTACAACGGCGGTGCCGATACAAACCCCGGATGACCGCAAGACGCAACGCAAACGAAAACGGCAGCCGAGGCTGCCGTTTTCGTTTCGTGCGTTGGAGGATGCTTACTTCACCCCGTGCATCCACTTCTGGATCAACGGCGCGATCAGGAACAGCAGCACGCCCGAACCGACCAGCGCATAGAAGCCAAACGTATAGCCGGCGTGGGCCGACTCGACGGTCATGCCGCCCTCGCCGCTCACCTTGCCCGCGAAAATGCCGGCCAGGTTGTTGCCGATCGCGATCGAGAGGAACCAGCAACCCATCGCCAGCCCGCCCAGGCGCGCCGGGGCGAGCTTGCTGGTCATCGACAGGCCGATCGGCGACAGGCACAGCTCGCCCACGGACTGGATGACATAGACCATGAACAGGGTCCAGAACGGGATCTTGCCGTTCTCGTCGACCATGCCCGACAGCGCGACCATCAGCAGCAGGAAGGCAAGGCCATTGAAGATCAGGCCCAAGCCGAACTTGCGCGGGATGATCGGGTTGTTGCGGCCCATCTTCACCCACAACCATGCCAGCACGGGCGCAAGCGCGATGATGGCCACCGAGTTCACCGACTGGAACCAGGACACGGGGAAGTCGTTGGTGCCCGCCAGCGCCTGGAACATCCCGACCATGCCGATGTCGCGATCCACGATCTTCTCGGCCAGGAAGTTGAACGAGCTCCCGGCCTGCTCGAAGAACATCCAGAACAGCACGTTGAACACGAAGATGGTCAGCATCGCCATCACCTTGTCGCGCGACACCTTGCCTTCGACCACGCCCTCGCGAAAGAGCATGACCGCGGGAATGACGAACAGCGCCATCAGGATCGCCTGCAGCAGGTTGGCGTCGATGGTCAGGAGGGCATAGAACATCGGGATCCCGATGACCACGCCGAACAACAGGACCAGGCTGACGTTGCGCATGCCGGTCTGGTGCGCTGCGGGCAAGCCAATGCCCTTCAGTTGCGTGCGCCCGAACCAGAACCAGACCAGGCTCAACAACATGCCGATGCCGGCCGCGATGAACACGATCTTGTAGGCCGGCGTGTCCTCGATCCCGAAGATCTTCTTCGCCAGGTATTGGGTGATCAGCGGCGCCAGCAACGCACCGATGTTGATGCCCATGTAGAAGATGGTGAAGCCCGAATCCCGGCGGTCATCGCCCTGCGCGTAAAGCTTGCCCACCATCGTCGAGATGATCGGCTTGAACAGGCCATTGCCGACGATGATCGTGGCCAGGCCGAGCTTGAACATCGCTTCGCTGGGCGACGCCAACAGGAACAGGCCGGTGGCCATGATCACCGCGCCGAGCAGGATCGAACGCTGGAAGCCGATCAGCTTGTCAGCCACGTACCCACCGAAGATCGCGCCCGCATAGACCAGCGCCAGGTACGCGCCGTACAGCTCGCTGGCCGGCTTCTCGCCGGAGGCGTCGCCCCCGTGGAACTGGGCCACGATGTAGAGCACCATCGCCCAGCGGATGCCGTAGAACGCGAAGCGCTCCCAGAATTCCGACATGAACAACATCCACAAGGGGCGCGGATGCCCGAGTACCTGCGGGAATTCCGGCGGATTCGCCGGCGTGGTCGTGGTTGCGGCTCCGCTCATGCGGTCTCCCCCTGAAGTCGTTGTTTTGATTGTGGCGTCACGGTCCGCGGCGGGCGCGGAACCGGGCGAGGATGGCCGAGGAGCGCGGGCAACGTCAAACCGCGCCCATTCAGGACGCGGCGTGCAACGACCGCAGGCTCAGCGCGTCGGCAGGTCCGGCGCGCCGTAGTCGCGGGTCGGGCCGATCGCCGTGCGGACCTCGAATAATTCCGGGAAGAAGGTCAGCTCCAGCGCCTTGCGCAGGAAGGCCACCCCACTGGAACCGCCGGTGCCCGGCTTGAAGCCGATGATGCGCATGACCGTGCGCATGTGCCGGAACCGCCATAGCTGGAACTGGGTTTCCAGGTCCACCAGGTCCTCGCACAGGGCGTATTCGCGCCAGTAGCGACCGGTGTCCTCGTAGATCCGCTCGAACACCGGCACCAGGGCCGGATCCATGACGTGCGGCTGGGTGAAATCGCGTTCCTGGCGTTGCCAGGGGATGTCGTGGCCCCAGCGGCCCAGGTAGCGCAGGAACTCGTCGTAGAGGCTCGGCGCGACCAAGGCGGCCTGCAGCGCGGCGTGGCCATCGACATCGTGGGCGAACACCTTGAGCATCGCCGCATTCTTGTTGCCCAGCAGGAACTCGACCATCCGGTACTGCAGCGACTGGAACCCCGACGACGGCCCCAGGATGTCCCGGAATTCCATGTATTCCGACGGCGTCAGCGTCTCCAGCACCGACCATTGCGCGGTCAACTGGTCGAGCACCCGCTTGCAGCGCGCGACCACCTTGCCGAACTGCCAGACCCGGTCGTTGCGCAGGTGGTCACTCGCCGCGGTCAGCTCGTGGATCAGCAGCTTCAGCCACAGCTCGCTGGTCTGGTGCTGGACGATGAACAGCATCTCGTCGTGGTGCGGCGGCTGCGACAAGGGCTGCTGCGCGGACAGCAGCTGGTCCAGGCGCAGGTAGCCACCGTAGGTCAGGCGGCCCTCGAGGTCGGTGTGGATGCCGGCTTCCAGCGGGCGCTCGTTGCGGTCGATGCTCATGGGCCGATTCTCGCATGGCCCCCACCGATGCCATGCAGCTGTCACGGAAATGCAGCAAAATCGGCCCGTGCGAACCGGGGGCCGGTTCGCGGCAACCCTGGGGAACCCCGCAATGAAGCACCTCATCCAGCGCGGCGCGCTGATGGCCTTGGCCTTGTCGGCGTCGTTCGCCGCACAGGCACAGGCCAACCTGACCGGCGGCACCTACAGCCAGGACTTCGACACATTGTCGAACACCGCTGGCAGCACCACGAATTCCACGCTGCCAGCGGGCTGGCTGCTCACCGAAACCGGTGGCGGTGCGCGCGACAACGAGCAGTACGCCGTCGATACCGGCTCCGGCAATACCGGCGATACCTTCAGTTATGGCGCCGCCGGCGCTACCGATCGCGCATTCGGTGGTCTCCAGAGTGGCACCCTCATCCCGGTATTCGGTGCCTGCTTCACCAACGGCACCGGTAGCGCCCTGAGCAGCTTCGACGTCGCCTACACGGGCGAACAGTGGCGGCTTGGCACCGCAGCGCGCGCGGACCGGATCGATTTCCAGTACAGCCTGAATGCGACGTCGCTGACCACCGGCGCGTGGGTCGACGTCGACGCGCTGGACTTCGCCACGCCGAACACCGCCACGACCGGTGCCAAGGACGGCAACGCCGCAGGCAACCGCAGCGCCATCGCCGCCACCGTCAGCGACATATCGATCGCCAGTGGTGCAACGTTCTGCGTGCGCTGGAACGATTTCAACGCCTCGGGCGCGGATGACGGCCTGGCCGTCGACGACTTCTCCATCACCGTCGCAGGCACCCCGCTGCCGGGCCTGTCGATCAACGATGTCACCCAGGTCGAGGGCAACAGCGGTACCACCACCTACTCGTTCACGGTCAGCCTCAGCGCCCCGGCACCGGTGGGCGGCGTCAGCTTCGACATCGCCACCGCCAGCGACTCGGCCACGTCCGGCGTCGACTTCGTGGCCAAGAGCCTGACCGGGCAGACGATTCCGCAGGGCGCGAGTACCTATACCTTCGACGTCCTCGTGAACGGCGACACCGCGCTCGAGATCAACGAGACCTTCCTGGTGGCGTTGAGCAACGCGACCGGCGCGAACATCGCCGACGCCAGCGGCACCGGCACGATCACCAACGACGACATCGTCATCACCTCGATCGGCACGATCCAGGGCAGCGGCGAGCTGTCCACGTACGACGGCCAGTTGGTGATGACCGAAGGCGTGGTGACCGCCAAGCGCGGCAACGGCTTCTTCCTGCAGTCGTTCGCCGCCAGCGGCGATGCCGCCATCGACGGCAACGCGGCCACTTCGGACGGCATCTTCGTGTTCACCTCGGCCGCGCCGAGCATGGTCACGGTCGGCGACAACGCCCGCGTCACCGGCACGGTCGACGAATTCCTGGGCAGCGCCGCAACCCCAACGACCGAAATCGTCTCGCCCAGCGTGCTCGTGCTCGGCAACGGCATCCCGCTCCCCGCACCGGTGGAGATCACCGCGGCGCTGGCCGGCGCCGACAGCCTGCCGGATTCGCTGGAGCGCCTGGAAGGCATGCTCGTGCGCGTGGCCCAGGGCGTGGTCACCGCGCAGACCGACGGCAACATCAACGAGGCCAGCGCCACCTCGAGCGATTCCAATAGCGCGTTCGAGTTCGTGGTCACCGGCGTCTCGCGTCCGCTGCGCGAGCCCGGCATCAGCATTCTCGACCCGTTCCCGGTCCCGCCGGCGAAGCAGGCCACCATTCCCTACTTCGATGCCAACCAGGAACGCATCAAGGCGTTCCCGCTGGTCGGCACCCGCCTGGTCGCCGACGCCGGCGCGCCGGTCAGCAACCTGGTCGGCGTGCTGACCTACTTCGGCGATTCCTGGGAACTGCTCTACGACGTCGCCAATCCGCCGGTCATCGGCAGCGCCACCGCCACCGCGGTCACCACGCCGGTGGCCGACGACATCACCGTGGCCGGCTTCAACCTGTTGCGCTTCTTCGACACCACCAACGACCCCGCCATCGGCGAGCCGGTACTGACGCCCACCGCCTATGCCAACCGCCTGGCCAAGACCGGCGCGGCGATCTGCGACTGGGTCAAGGCCCCGGACATCCTGGGCGTGGTGGAAGTCGAGAACATCGGCACGCTCACCGACCTGGCCAACTACATCAACGGTAATTGCGCCAGCGCGCCTGCGTACGTACCGTACCTGCAGGAAGGCAATGACGTCGGCGGCATCGACGTCGGCTTCCTGGTCAGCAACCGCGCGGTTCGCGCCGGCGTCTCCCGCGTGGCCGTGGGTTCGGTCACCCAGGTCGGCAAGACCACCCTGTACGGCACCAACCCGCTCGGCTGCACGCCGGGCGCGCCGGGCTGCACCTCCTCCCTGCTCAACGATCGTCCGTCGCTGGTGCTGCGCGCCACCGTCAACTTCGCCGATGGACGCATGTACCCGCTGACCGTGATCGCCAACCACCTGCGCTCGCTGAACGGCAACGACGATCCGGCCGACAACCGCGTGCGCTTCAAGCGCGCCGAGCAGGCGATGGAACTGGGCCGGCTGGTCAACGGCATGCAGGTCGCCAACCCGAACGAGAAGATCGTGCTGGTCGGCGACTTCAACGCCTTCCCGTTCAACGACGGCTACGTGGATTCGATGGGCATCATCACCGGCAACGCCGCGCCCGAGCCGGAAGTCATCGAATACCGCGCAAGCCCGGTCGCCACGCCCCTGGTCCTGGGCGATGCACTGACCGCCGATCCGGCACAGCGCTACTCCTACGTGTTCGAAGGCAATGCACAGACCCTCGACCACGCGGTGGTCAATGCCGCGCTGGTGAACGATCCGGCCGTCGCCGGCCTGAGCGTCGAGCACGCGCGGATCAATGCCGACTTCCGGGTGTTCCACTACGGCCAGTTCGGCCTGCCGTACACCGCGCAGAACCCGCCGCTGCGCGTGTCCGACCATGACCCGGTGCGCCTGAGCATCCGCGTGGTGCGCCCGGCAAGCGCAGACCTGGCGCTGGCCTGGTCGACCCGTTCGATGACCTCGAAGGGCGCGTTCGCAACGCTGACGCTGCGCAACACCGGTGCGTCGCCGATCAGCGGCGCGCAGGTCAGGATCACGCTGGACATCCCGGCGGACGCGACCGCGGCCGTGGGCCCGCCTTCCGGCTGGACCTGCACCCGGCCGGCCGACGCCTTCGTCGGCGACACCGAGTTCCTGTGCACCGCCAGCACGTCGGTACCGGTGGGTTCCAGCCAGGGCTTCAGCGTCACCGTGAAGCCGCGCCGCAGCTTCGCCGCCAGCGACGTCCTGCGCTTCGAGGCGCGCGCGACCGTGCTCACCGACCCGATCTCCGGGGACAACAGCGCGGTGCTCGTGCTGCCCTGAGCCGGATCGCCAGGTGAACCCAAGGCGCAGCTTCGGCTGCGCCTTTTTTTTGCACTGCGCAACAGCCGGTTAACCGGCGAACCGTATCATTCGCAACCAATGCATCACTGGATGGCGCGGATGACCGTGGCGGCGCGTTTCGAGATCGAATACCTGCAGTACCTCAAGCCCGACGGCACCCTGGCGGGCGACCTGCCGCCTGCCGTTCCGGATGCGAACGCATTGCTGCCGCTGTTCAAGCGCATGCTGTTCGTGCGCACCTTCGACAGCAAGGCGATCGCCCTGCAGCGCACCGGCAAGCTGGGCACCTATGCCGCCTGCCTGGGCCACGAGGCGACCCATGTCGGCATCGGCGCGTCGATGCAGCCGGACGACGTGTTCGCGCCCAGCTATCGCGAATACGGCGCGCAGTTCGAGCGCGGGGTGAAGCCGCGCGACGTCCTGATGTACTGGGGCGGCGACGAACGCGGCAACGATTTCGAGATCCCGCGCAACGACTATCCGTGGTGCGTGCCGATCTCCACGCAGTGCCTGATGGCCTCCGGCGCGGCGCTGTCCTTCAAGCTGCGCGGCGAGAATCGCGTCGCCGTGGCGACCTGCGGCGATGGCGGCTCCTCGAAGACCGATTTCTACGCGGCGGTGAATTCCGCCGGCGCGTTCACCCTGCCGCTGGTGCTGTGCGTGATCAACAACGGCTGGGCGATCAGCGTGCCGCGCAAGGCGCAGACGGGCGCCGACACGCTGGCGCAGAAAGGCCTGGCCGGCGGCCTGCATTGCCTGCAGGTGGACGGCAACGACCTGGTCGCGGTGCTGGAAGCCATGCGCCGCGCGCACGAACGCGCGCGCAGCGGCCAGGGCGGCAGCGTCATCGAATTCATGACCTATCGCCTGCACGACCACACCACCGCCGACGACGCCCGCCGCTACCGCGGCGAGGACGAAGTGAAGGCCGCCTGGGAGAAGGAACCGTTCCTGCGCCTGCGCAAGTACCTGACCGACCAGGGCCTGTGGGACGAGTCGCAGGAGAAGGCCTGGATCGAGGAATGCGGCAAGTTGGTC
>Ga0116177_10002089_pt1 | contig 14779 bp, 12 predicted proteins | sample AD_STIC10_MetaG_FD_89750 | JGI IMG/M metagenome (GOLD analysis project Ga0116177, IMG submission 89750) | Active sludge microbial communities of municipal wastewater-treating anaerobic digesters from USA - AD_STIC10_MetaG | ecosystem: Engineered > Bioreactor > Anaerobic > Digestate | place: USA...
AGGCATGGGCGGTGGCACCGGCGCCGGCGAGGACGAAGGCGGCGGGGGCGGCTACCGCGAGAGCGCCCCGCGCCCGGCACCGGCCGCGCGGCCCGCGCCGCAGCGCCCGGCCGCGCAGAAGCCGGCGGCGACCGGCTTCGACAACATGGACGACGACATCCCGTTCTAGCGGGAGGTCGTCCTCGACGGGGACGGGCCGGTCCCCGGCGTGGCCTGCCCCGCGGCGGGTGCGCCGCTCAGTGCAGCACGGCCAGGCCCGGGCGGCCCACCGGGATCGACTTCGCGGCCCAGCCCGCCGACCAGCGCAGGAAGTCGTCCGCCGGCATCGGCTTGCCCATGTGGTAGCCCTGCGCCTGGTCGCAGTCGAGTCCGCGCAGCTGCTCCCAGACGCGGGCGTTCTCGACGCCCTCGGCCACCACCGTCAGCCCGAGGTTGTGCGCCAGGTCGATGGTCGACTTCACGATCTTCGCGTCGTCGAGGTCGGTCTCCATGCTCATCACGAAGCTCTTGTCGATCTTGAGCTCGTCCACCGGCAGGCGCTTCAGGTAGGCCAGCGACGAGTAGCCGGTGCCGAAGTCGTCGATCGACAGCTTGAAGCCCAGCGCGCTCAGGCGGTTCAGCGTGGCCAGCGCGCGCTGCGGGTCGTCCATGATCGCGCTCTCGGTGATCTCGAGGCAGAAGGCCTCGGCCGGCACGCGGTGCTGCACCAGCAACGCGTCGAACTTCGCCGGCAGGTCGGGGTCGAGCAGGTCGCGCGTCGACAGGTTCACCGACAGCACCAGCTGCAGCCCTTCCGCGTGCAGCGCCAGCCACTGCCGCGCCGCGGTCTCGAACACCCACATCGTCAGCACGCGGATGAAGCCGGTCTGCTCGGCGAACGGGATGAACTGCATCGGCGGCACCAGGCCGCGCGTCGGGTGCTGCCAGCGCACCAGCGTCTCGGCGCCGGCGATCGCGCCGGTGTCGAGCGCCAGCTTGGGCTGCAGGTACAGGCGCAGCTCGCCCTGGTCGACCGCCTGGCGCAGCTCGGACAGCAGCGACAGCGTCTGCGCGCTCGCCGCGTCGATGGACGCGTCGTACAGCAGCGGTCCGGCGGTGCGGCGCTTGGCGGCGTACATCGCCACCTCGGCGCGGCTGAGCAGCGTGTCGGCGTCGGCGGCGTGCTGCGGCCAGCAGGCCATGCCGATGCCGGCGCCCATGTCGACCTTGTGTTCCTCGAGCGTCAGCGGCTCGGCGAAGGCCTGCGCGATGCGCTGCGCCACCTGCTCGGCCAGCGCCGCGTCGGCACCGCGCAGCATCACTGCGAACTCGTCGCCGGACAGCCGCGCGACCAGGTCGCCCTCGCGCTTGACCTGGCGTGCCAGGCGCTCGCCGACGGCCTTCAGCAGCAGGTCGCCGATGCGGTAGCCGAGCACGTCGTTGACGTGCTTGAAACGGTCGAGGTCGAGCATCAGCACCGCCAGCGGCGCCGCGCCGGCCGCGGCCTGCGCGATCGCCTCGCCCACCGCGTCGCGGAACTGCACGCGGTTGGGCAGGCAGGTCAGCGTGTCCCAGTAGGCCAGCTTCAGGATCTGCGCCTCGTGGTCGGCCACGCCGACGCGCATCGCCTCGAAGGTCTCGGCGAGCTGGCCGATCTCGTCGGCGCGTTCCTGTTCGGGCACCGGCGTCGTGTAGTCGCCCGACCCCAGGCGCGCGGCGGCGTCGGCCAGCCGGTTCAGCGGCGTCGTGATGCGCCGCGCGGTGAACGCGCTGCCCAGGCCGAAGAGCACCACGCCCAGCGCGGTGATCGCCGCGAGCATCACCTGCAGCGCGTGGTACGGCGCCAGGGCGACGTCGGCATTGCGCAGCAGCAGCGTGCGCAGCCGCTCGTCGCGATCGCCGGCCTGCGCCTGGCGGCCGGTGGCGGCTTCGCCGATCACGTGCATCTGGCCGCCGAGCGTGACCTCGCCGCGCGCCGACGCGGTGGCCGCCAGCAGCGGCGCGGCCGTCTCGGGGCCGAGCGTGCTCAGCGCCACGCGCTGCCCGGCGCCGCGCTGTGCCACGAGCGCGACGTCCAGGCCCGACAGGCCCTTCATGTCGCGGGCCACGGCGGCGTCGATCGGGAAGCCCATGACGATCCAGCCGATCACCACCGGCGCCTTCATCGGCACCATCACGAACTGGTAGGGCTCGCCGCCGACCAGCGCGACGGTGTTGCGCGCGCTGCCGGCCGGGGGCGGCATCGTCGCCATCGCCGTGGTCAGGCGCGCCAGCTCGGGCACGACGCGCGCATCGCTGTCCTCGCCCACGACGGTGGGCGCGCGGGCCGTGTCGAGCATCGCCGTGAAGCGGGCGTGCAGGCGCTCGCCGTGGTTGGCCAGCGCCGAGGCGATGGTCGCCGCGTCGTGCGAGCCCACCGCCTCCTTGAAGCCCGAATCGGCGGCCAGCACCTCGGCGCTCTGGCCCAGCGCCTGGGCGCGCTGGTCGATCAGCCGCGCCCACATGCGCTCGCCGACCTTCAGCTCGTCGCCCAGCAGCTGGCGCGCGCTGGCGTCGACCTGCGAGCGGATCACGCCGAAGCTCGCGGCCTGCACCACCAGCAGCAGCAGCAGCGATTTGGCGACGATGCGCGCCGACAGGCGGCGGCGCGGGCGGACGGGGCGGCTCACGGCGCGTCCACCGGCAGCTTCAGCGCCAGCGCCGTGCCGGCGGCGTCGACCGTCACGGCCTGCTCCAGGCCCCGCTCGGCCGGGCCCAGCGCCGGGTGCCAGGCGCGCAGCCGGTAGCCGCCGGGCGGCACGGCGTCGAGCCGCGCGCGGCCGTCGTCGCCGCTGCGCGCCGCCCAGGGCGTGTCGGCCACGACGACCCAGGCGGCCATCCTGTCGTGGATGTTGCAGCCGAGCACCGCGAGGCCGGGCTTGTCGAAGAGAACCGGCTGGCTGGGCACGCCCGCGTAGAGCTTCAGCTCGAAGGTCTTCGCCGGAGACAGCGAATAGACGTGGTGGCGCACGGTGTCGAAGTTCGGGAAGTCGACGCGGGTGCCGACCGTGACCAGCGTCACGCGCGGGTGGAAGGTCCGCTGCGACTGCGAGATCTGCACGTCGGCCATCGGCTTGACGGCCGGGCGCACGCCGACCGGTTCGAGCAGGGCCACGGCGTCGGCCAGCGGCTTGCCGGCCGCGTCGGTGAAGGCGATGGCCAGCGCCGCGCCGCGCGCCGGCAGGGCGGCGCCGGCGAGCGCGAGCGCCAGCAGGGGGCCGATGGAGGGAAGCAGGGGCGCGCGCCGGGCGGTCATCGTCACGCTATCGGCAGGGCCGGGCCCGGACTTGAGCGCGGCGGCCGCGCCCGCGGCGGCGCCTCAGGCGGCGTGCAGGCGCCCCATGTTCCTTTTCACCCTCTCACCCCTCGGCGCGGTCGATCACGCCGCCGCCGAGGCAGACCTCGCCGTCGTAGACCACCGCCGACTGGCCCGGCGTCACCGCCCACTGCGGCGCCTCGAAGCGCAGCGTGAAGGCCGCCGCCTCCGGGCCTTCGAGCGTGCAGGGCGCGTCGGCCTGGCGGTAGCGCGTCTTCGCGGCGCAGCGGCCCGGCGCCGGCGGCCGGCCGGCGACCCAGCTCGCGTCGAGCGCGTGCAGGGCGGGCGACAGCAGCCACGGGTGGTCGTGGCCCTGCACGACGTAGAGCGTGTTGCGCGCCATGTCCTTGCGGGCGACGAACCAGGGCTCGTGCTCGGCGCCGCCCTTGGCCGCGCCGCGCGCCTTCAGCCCGCCGATGCCGATGCCCTTGCGCTGGCCCAGCGTGTAGAAGCTCAGCCCGACGTGCTCGCCGAGGGTGCGCCCGAGGTCGTCCTGGATCGGCCCGGGCGTGTTCGCCAGGTAGCGGTTCAGGAACTCGCGGAACGGCCGCTCGCCGATGAAGCAGATGCCGGTCGAGTCGCGCTTGGTCGCGTTCGGCAGGCCGATCTCGGCGGCGATGCGCCGCACTTCGGTCTTGGGCAGTTCGCCCACCGGGAACAGCGTCTTCGACAGCTGCGCCTGGTTCAGGCGGTGCAGGAAGTAGCTCTGGTCCTTCAGCGGGTCGAGGCCCTTGAGCAGCTCGTGGCGGGGCGCCGGCCCGGCCACCTCGCGCACGCGGGCGTAGTGGCCGGTGGCGATCTTCTCGGCGCCCAGCCGCATCGCGTGGTCGAGGAAGGCCTTGAACTTGATCTCGGCATTGCACAGCACGTCGGGGTTGGGCGTGCGGCCGGCCTGGTACTCGCGCAGGAACTCGGCGAAGACGCGGTCCTTGTAGTCGGCGGCGAAGTTGACGTGCTCGATCTCGATGCCCAGCACGTCGGCCACGGCCGCGGCATCGACGAAGTCGACGTTCGACGAGCAGTATTCGCTGTCGTCGTCGTCCTCCCAGTTCTTCATGAAGATGCCGACGACCTCGTGCCCCTGCTGCTTCAGCAGGTACGCACTGACCGCGGAGTCGACGCCGCCGGACAGCCCGACGACGATGCGCTTGCGTGTGCCCATGCGCCGATTATCCCGGGGCCTTCAAGCCCCGCGCCGGCGCGGGCGTTCCTTCTTCAGCGCGGCGAAGAAGTCGTAGAGCTGCTGCGCGGCCGGCGACAGCGCGCGGCCCTGCCGGCGGATCAGCCCGACGCGGCGCGTCACCACGGGCTCGTCCAGCGGCACGCTGACCAGCAGCGGGTGGTCGCGCCCGGGCATCGCCATCGACGGCACCGCCGCGACGCCCAGTCCGGCCTCGACCAGGCCGAGCATCGTCGTCACGTGCTCGGCCTCGTAGACGCTCTGCGGGCGCGTCGCGCTGCCGGCCAGCGCCTGGTCGATCAGCAGCCGGTTGCCGGAGGACTTGCTGACGCCGATGTAGTCGTGCCCGGCCAGTTCGGCCCAGGTGACGCGGCGCCGTTTCGCCAGCGGGTGGTCGCGCCGGCAGGCGGCGACGAAGCGCTCCTCCAGCAGCGGCCGGAACTCGATGCCCGGCTCCTGGCTGCCCATGAAGTTCAGGCCGAAGTCGGCCTCGCCGCGCGACACCGCGTCGAGCACCTCGTTCGCGCCGGCGTCGAAGACCTTGACGCGAACCTTCGGGTAGCGCTCGCGGTAACGCCGCACGCCCTCGGACAGGAAGTAGTAGACGGTCGAAGGCACGCAGGCGATCGTGACCTCGGCCAGGCGCGGGGCAGCCATGCCGCGGATGCCCATCAGCGTGCCGTCGAGCTCGTCGAGCAGCTGCTGCACCTTGCGCAGGAAGTCGCGGCCCACCGCGGTGAGGCTGACGCGGCGCGTGCTGCGGTCGAGCAGCCGCACGCCGAGCGCCTGCTCGAGCTTGTCGATGCGGCGGCTGAACGCCGGCTGCGAGATGTGCACCGACTCGGCCGCGCGGCCGAAGTTGCCGAGCTCGGCCACCGCGCGGAAGGCGAGCAGGTCGTTGAAGTCGAAGTTGATCGCCACCGGGTGCTCCCGTCACGCTGGATTGATGTGCATGGTGCATCAAATGATCCGAACTATGCAATTCACATGCATGAGTCGGCTGGCCATCATGACGTCCATGCCTTCGATGACCCTTCCCTGCGTCCTGATGCGTGCCGGCACTTCGCGCGGCCCGTTCTTCCTGCGCGACTGGCTGCCCCGGGACGAAGCCGAACGCGACCAGGCGCTGATCGGCGCGATCGGCGCGTCCGACCTGCTGCAGGTCGACGGCGTCGGCGGCGGCAGCACGCTGACCAGCAAGGTGGCGATCGTCTCGCGCTCCACGCAGCCGGACTGCGACGTCGACTACCTGTTCGCGCAGGTCGGCGTCGGCCAGACCTCGGTCGACACGCGGCCGAACTGCGGCAACATGCTGTCCGGCGTCGCGCCCTTCGCCATCGAGCAGGGGCTGGTCGCGGCGCAGGAGGGCGAGACGACGGTGCGCGTGTTCAACGTGAACACGAAGTCGCGCATCGAGGTCACCGTGATGACGCCCGGCCGGCGCGTCACCTACGACGGCGACACCGGCATCGACGGCGTGGCCGGCACGGCCGCGCCGATCCGCCTGAACTTCCTCGACGCCTGGGGCGCGGTGACCGGCTCGGTGTTCCCGACCGGCCGGCGCATCGATCGGATCGACGGCGTCGAGGTCACCTGCATCGACGCGGCCATGCCGCTGATGATCGTGCGCGCCGCCGACCTCGGCCTGCTCGGCCGCGAGTCGCCGGCCGAGCTCGACGCCGACCGCGCGCTGCTCGAGCGCCTCGAGGCGATGCGCCGCATCGCCGGCGAGCGCATGGGCCTGGGCGACGTCTCCGCCAGCGTCGTGCCCAAGCCGGTGATCGTCTCGCGCGGCGACGACGCGCACAGCATCACCTCGCGCTACTTCACCCCGCGCCGCTGCCACGCGTCGCACGCCGTCACCGGCGCCATCGGCGTGGCCACGGCCTTTGCACTGCCCGGCACCGTCGCCAGCGGCGCGCTGCAGCGCCCCGGCGTGCGCCAGGTCGCCGTGCTGCACCCGCAGGGCCGCATCGAGGTCGAGGTCGAGCTCGACGGCGAAGGCGCCGAGGCCCGCATCCGCCGCGCCGCACTGCTGCGCACCGCCCGCAAGATCCTGCAGGGCGACCTGCACATCCCGGACTACGTTTTTTCGAAACCGATCGAAGGAGACCCGATGAAGCACGTGCTCGCCCCTGCGCTGGCCGCCACCCTGGCCCTGGCCGCCCCGGCCGCGATGGCCTACCCCGACAAGACGATCACGATCGTCGTGCCGACCGCCGCCGGCGGCGGCAACGATGCGATGGCGCGCACCATCGCGCAGAAGCTCGGGCCGCTGCTCGGCCAGACCATCATCATCGACAACCGCGCCGGCGCGAACGGCTCGATCGCCAGCGAGTTCGTCGCCCGCGCCGCGCCCGACGGCCACACGCTGATGCTCGGCTACATCGCCACGCACGGCATGAACCCGGCGCTGCAGAAGCTGCGCTACGACCCGGTGGCCGACTTCGAGCCCATCGGCCTGGTGGGTTATTCGCCGACGCTGATGGTGGCCAATGCGACCGCGCCCTTCAAGGACGTCAAGGACCTGGTCGCGCAGCTCAAGGCCAAGCCCGACACCTACACCTACGCCTCGGCCGGCAACGGCACGGCGCCGCACTTCGCGGCCGAGCTGTTCAAGCTCAACGCCGGCGTCGTGATGCTCGGCGTGCCCTACAAGGGCGCCGCGCCCGCGGTCAGCGACACCATCGGCGGCCAGACGCAGGTCATGTTCCCGAGCCTGTTCACCGCCTACCCGCACGTCAAGAGCGGCAAGCTGCGCGCGCTGGCCGTGGCCGGGCCGAAGCGCGTGGCCAGCCTGCCCGACGTGCCCACGCTCAAGGAGGCCGGCGTCGACGGCGTCGACGTGACGCAGTGGTACGGCCTGTTCGCGCCCGCCAAGACGCCCAAGGCGGTGGTCGACCAGATCAACAAGGCGCTGAACCAGGTGCTGAGCGACAAGGAGATCATCAAGCGCATCGAGGACCACGGTGCCGACGTCGAGACCAGCACGCCCGAGCAGTTCGGCGCCTTGGTCAAGAGCGAGCTCCTGAAGTGGAAGGGCGTGGTGCAGAAGGCCCGGCTCACCGCCGACTGATCCGATGGCCGTGAAGGAGAACCCCGTGAAGGCTTGCTTTCCCCTGCTCGCGCTCGTCGCGCTGGCCGCCGGACCCGCGCTCGCGCAGTCGTCGGTGTCGCTGTCGGGCATCGTCGACCTCGGCCTGCGCCAGGTGCACAACACCGACGTCGGCACGCTGAACTCGATGGTCAGCGGCTCGAACGCCACCAGCCGCTTCATCCTGCGCGGCAGCGAAGACCTCGGCGGCGGCCTGTCCGCCGGCTTCCACCTCGAGAGCGGACTGAACGCCGACACCGGCCAGTCGGCCAGCAGCAGCACGCTGTTCGACCGCCGCGCCACGGTCGGGCTGGTGTCGAAGACGCTCGGCGAGATCCGACTCGGCAACGACTACGTGCCCAGCTACCTGAACTGGAACCGCTACGACCCGTTTTCGGTGGTCGGCGTGGCACGCACCAGCAACCTGATCTCGGCCACGCCCGCCGGCCCGATCAAGTCGGCCTTCGGCGCGAACCCGAACACCACGGTGCGGGCGAGCAATTCGCTGCAGCTGCTGCTGCCCGAGCTCGGCGGCCTCGAGGGCGGGCTGATGGTCGCCGCCGGCGAAGGCGGCACGGCGGCCAACGGCCAGCACCGCGTGGTGGGCGCCCGGCTGGGCTGGGCGACCAAGACCTTCGGCGGCTCCGTGGCGACGACGCGCACGCGCAACGACCAGACCGGCGACGAGGACTTCCGCGACACCGCGGTCGGCGGCTTCTACGACGCCGGCGTCGTGCGGCTGAGCGCCGGCTGGCGCCAGTTCAGGCACGACCAGGCGAAGCAGACGAACCTGCTGGTCGGCGCGAGCGTGCCCGTCGGCGCGGCCGGCAGCCTGAAGCTGAGCTGGAACCGGGCCGCCTTCGGCGGCAGCGCCGGCGGCGTGGCCCTCGACGGGCAGCGCGCGCGCCAGCTCGGCATCGGCTACGTGCACGAACTGTCGCGGCGCACCGCCTTGTATGGCAGCTTCGCGACGCTGGACAACGACGGCGCGCTCAAGCTCAGCATCCCGGGCGGCCCGTCGGGCCTGCCCGCCGGGGGCCGTTCGCGCGGCCTCGAGTTCGGCGTCCGCCACCACTTCTGAGGCGCCCGCGCGCCGCCACGACCATGAGCCACGACGCTTCCCCCTCCGACCTCGCGGCCTGGATCGGCCGCAGCGAAACCACGCTCGACACGATCGGCGCCACGCCGGTGGTCGCGCTGACCGCCACGCTCGACCACCCGCCCTCGCCCGTCGCCGCGGGCACGCCGCTGCCGCCGCTGTGGCACTGGCTGTACTTCCTGCCGATGCACCGCCAGAGCGAGATCGGCCCCGACGGCCACGCGAAGCGCGGCGGCTTCCTGCCGCCGGTGCCGCTGCCGCGGCGCATGTGGGCCGGCAGCGCGTTCGAGTTCCGCGCGCCGGTGCGCGTGGGCGACGCGGTCGAGCGCCGGTCGACGATCGCCGACGTGACGCGCAAGGACGGCCGCAGCGGACCACTGGTGTTCGTCAAGGTGCGCCACGAGCTGCGCTGCAACGGCGCGACGGAGCCGGCGCTGGTCGAGTTCCACGACATCGTCTACCGCGAGGCCCAGCAACCCGGCGAGCCCGCGCCGCCGCCGCAGAAGGCGCCCGAGGGCGCGGCCTGGCAGCGCACGATCGTGCCCGACGACGTGCTGCTGTTCCGCTACAGCGCGCTGACCTTCAACGGCCACCGCATCCACTACGACCGGCGCTACGTCACCGAGGTCGAGGGCTATCCGGGCCTGATCGTGCACGGCCCGCTGATCGCCACGCTGCTGCTCGACCTGCTGCGCCGCGAGCGGCCGCAGGCCGAGGTCTGCGCCTTCCGCTTCAAGGCCGTGCGGCCGACCTTCGACCTGCACCCGTTCCGCGTCAACGGCCAGCTCGACGCCGACGGCCGCACCGTCCGGCTGTGGGCCCAGGACCACGAGGGCTGGCTGACGATGGACGCCGTCGCCACGCTGCGCTGAACCCCACCGGACACCGACCATGCAACCCCTGAAGGGCCTCACCGTCGTCACGCTCGAACACGCGATCGCCGCGCCGTTCGCGACCCGCCAGCTCGCCGACCTGGGCGCGCGCGTCATCAAGATCGAACGCCCCGGCACCGGCGACTTCGCCCGCGGCTACGACACGCGCGTGCGCGGCCTGGCCTCGCACTTCGTCTGGACGAACCGCAGCAAGGAAAGCCTCACGCTGGACGTCAAGCACCCGCGGGCGAACGCGCTGCTCCAGCGGCTGGTGCTCGAGCATGCCGACGTCGTCGTGCAGAACCTCGCGCCCGGCGCCGCCGCGCGGCTCGGCCTGGGCCACGACGCGCTCGCCGCGAAGAAGCCCGGGATCATCGTCTGCGACATCTCCGGCTACGGCGCCGACGGCCCGTACCGCGACAAGAAGGCCTACGACCTGCTGATCCAGAGCGAGGCCGGCTTCGTCTCGGTCACCGGCACGGCCGACGAACCCTGCAAGGCCGGCCCCTCGATCGCCGACATCGCCGCCGGCATGTACGCCTACACGAACATCCTCGCCGCGCTGCTGCAGCGCGGCCAGACCGGCCGCGGCCAGCACATCGACATCTCGATGCTGGAGTCGCTCGCCGAATGGACCAGCTACCCGCTGTACTACGCCTTCGAGGGCGCGGCGCCGCCGCCGCGCACCGGCGCCAGCCACGCGACGATCTACCCCTACGGCCCGTTTCCGGCCGGCGACGGCGCGACCGTGATGCTCGGTCTGCAGAACGAACGCGAGTGGGTGGCTTTCTGCCGCGAGGTGCTGCTGCAGCCGGGGCTCGCCACCGACCCGCGCTTCACGAGCAACCCGAAGCGCGTTGCCGAGCGCGAGGCGCTGCGCGGGCTCATCGTCGCGGCCTTCGCGTCGCTGACCGCCGCGCAGGTGGTCGAGCGGCTCGAGCGGGCGCAGATCGCCAACGCCCGCGTCAACACCATGGCCGAGGTCTGGGCGCACCCGCAGCTCGCCGCCCGTGGCCGCTGGCGCGACGTGGGCTCGCCGGCCGGCACGCTGCCGGCGCTGCTGCCGCCGGGCTCCTGGGACGAGGGGCCGCGCATGGACCCCGTGCCGGCGCTCGGCGAGCACACCGACGCGATCCTCGTGGAGCTCGGCTGCGACGCCGCGACCATCGCCGCCTTGCGCGCCGAGGGGGCGGTGTGACGCCGCGCAGCTGCCTGTTCGTGCCCGGCGACCGGCCGGAGCGCTTCGACAAGGCGCTGGCCGCCGGCGCCGACGCGGTCGTGCTCGACCTGGAAGACGCCGTCGCCCCGGCGGCGAAGGCGATGGCGCGCGACGCCGTCGTCGGCTGGCTCGCGCGTCAATCGAGCGCCGTGCGCGCCCGGGTCGTCGTGCGTGTGAACGACGCGGCCAGCGCGCCCTTCGATGCCGACCTCGCGGCGCTGGCCGGTGCCGGCGCCACGCAGGTCCTGCTGCCCAAGGCCGAGAGTGCGGCGCAGCTGGCCGCGGTCGGCGCCCGGCTGCCGGGCGTGGCCTGGCTGGCGCTGATCGAGACGGCGCGCGGCGTGGCCGCCGTCGACGCCATCGCCGCAGCCCCGGGCGTGGCGCGGCTGGTCTTCGGCACGCTCGACTTCGCGCTCGACCTGGACCTCGACATCGCCGCCGACCCGGCCGGACTGGCCTACGCGGCCAGCCGCATCGCGATCGCGTCGCGCGTCGCCGGCCTGCCGCCGCCGGTGGCCGGCGTCACGCCCGAACTTCACGACGACGCGCGCCTGCGCGCCGACTGGGCCTGGGCCGCGCGCCTGGGCTTCGGCGCCAAGCTGTGCATCCACCCGCGGCAGGTGCCGGTGCTGCACGCCGCGATGTGCCCGACCGAGGCCGAGCTGGCCTGGGCGGCGCGCGTGGTCGACGCCGCCGCGGCGGCGCAGGGCGCGGCGGTGCAGGTCGACGGCCGCATGGTCGACGCACCGGTGCTGCGCCGCGCCGAACGCCTGCGCGCCCGCGCGCTTCGCTGAGCACCACCTTCATTCATTCCGTTTCAAGGACACCCACCATGGCCGCCTCCATCATCGACTCGCGCATCTTCCAGGGCATCTTCACGACCGACGCGATGCGCGAGGTCTGGTCGGACGAGAACCGCACGCGCCATTACGTCGCCATCGAGCGCGCGCTGGCCGTCGTGCAGGGCCGTCTCGGACTGATCCCGCCCGAGGCGGCCGACGAGATCGTCCGCCACTGTCGCCTGGAGCTCATCGACCTGGACAAGCTGCGCGCGCAGACCGAGCGCATCGGCTACCCGATCCTCGGCGTGGTCTCGCAGCTCAACGCGCTGTGCCGCGACGGGCTCGGCGAATACGTGCACTGGGGCGCGACCACGCAGGACATCACCGACACCGCCACGGTGCTGCAGATCCGCGAGGGGCTCGAGCTCGTCGACGCCGAACTCGCGGCGATCGCCGACGCGATGGCGCGGCTCGCGAAGACCCATCGCCTGACGCCGATGATCGGCCGCAGCAACCTGCAGCAGGCGATCCCGGTCACCTTCGGCTACAAGATGGCCGGGCTGCTGTCGGCCGTGCTGCGGCACCGCGAGCGCATCGCGCAGCTGCGCGAGCGCGTGCTGGTCGGCGAGTTCGCCGGTGCCGCGGGCACGCTGGCGTCGCTGCAGACCGGCGCGATGCAGACGCAGGCCGGCCTGTGCGCCGAGCTGGGCCTGGCGCAGCCGGTCATCGCGTGGCACACGATCCGCGACAACATCGCCGAGGTCGGCGCGGTGCTCGGCCTGATCGGCGGCACGCTGGGCAAGCTCAGCATGGACGTGAAGCTGATGATGCAGACCGAGGTCGGCGAGGTCTACGAGCCCTACCACCACGGCCGCGGCAGCAGCAGCACGATGCCGCAGAAGCGCAACCCGATCAGCAGCTGCTACATCCACGCGGCGATCAGCGTCGTGCGCCAGCACGCGGCCGCGCTGATGGACGCGATGGTCGCCGACCACGAGCGCAGCACCGGCCCCTGGGAGATCGAGTGGATCGTGTTGCCCGAGGCCTTCTGCCTGATGGCCGGGGCGCTGAAGCAGGCGCGCGCCGTGCTCGAAGGGCTGGAGGTCGACACCGCCGCGATGAAGCGCAACCTCGAGATGACCGGTGGTCTGGTGATGAGCGAGGCGGTGATGATGGGCCTGGGGCCCTACATCGGCCGCGAGTACGCGCACGACCTGGTCTACGACCTGTGCCGCGAATCGCTGGCGTCGAAGCGGCCCTTGATCGATCTGCTCGCGGCGCACCCGGAGATCGCGCGCCACGTCGACCGCGCTGCGCTGGAGCGCATGCTCGACCCGGCGAACTACCTCGGCCAGTCGGGCGTGATGGTCGACCGCGTGCTGGCGACGATGTGATCGCCGCCCGCCCGCGGGCGCGCACGCTCAGCCGAGGGTCTTCGGTGCGAACAGCGAGGCGTCGGTGACGATCGCCTCGAGCGGGTGGCGCACGCCGGCGAGGTGGTCCTCGATGCAGCGCAGCAGCAGCGGGCTGCGGTGGCGCTCGCGGCTGGCGCGGATCTCGTCGGGCGTCATCCACAGCGTGCGCACGATGCCGTCGTCGAGCGCGCGCCGCGGGTCGGGCTCGCCCACGGTGCCGGCGAAGGCCAGGCGCAGGTAGGTCACGTCCTCGCCGGTGGCCGGCCGCTGGAAGCGCGACAGGTACAGGCCGAGCAGCGCCGTCGGCGTGAACACGCGCGCGGTCTCCTCGAGCGCCTCGCGCACCACGCCCTGCAGCGGGCTCTCGCCGGGGTCGAGGTGGCCGGCCGGGTTGTTGAGCCGCAGGCCCTCGGGCGTGTGCTCCTCGACGAGCAGGTAGCGGCCGTCGTGCGCGACGATCGCGGCGACGGTGACACTCGGTTTCCAGCGTTCGGCCATGGCCCGCGATGCTAGCCCGAGCCGGGTCCCGGACCTGAAATCGGCTCAATCCGCGCGCGAAGTTTCTTCAATCCCGCCACACCCCCGAGCGGCTACAGTCGGCGCGCTGCGCAAGCTGCGTAGAATTTCACGATTCGAAAGACAGTGCCTGAGGAGGCTCCCGATGCTGATTGGCGTACCGCTCGAGACGGCGGCTGGCGAGACCCGCGTGTCCGTCACGCCCGAGACGGCCAAGAAACTCAAGGCCCAGGGCCACACGATCCTGGTCCAGTCTGGCGCGGGCGTGGCCGCCAGCGTCACCGACGCCGCCTATGAGGCCGTGGGTGCGCAGATCACCGACGCCACCGGCGCCTTCGGGGCCGACCTCGTGCTCAAGGTGCGTGCGCCGCTGCACAGCGAACTGTCGATGATGAAGACCGGTGCCACGCTGGTGGGCATGCTCAACCCCTTCGACAAGGACGGCCTGGCGCGCATGGCCGGTGCCGGCATCACCGCGTTCGCCCTGGAGGCCGCGCCGCGCACCACGCGCGCGCAGAGCATGGACGTGCTGTCCTCGCAGGCCAACCTGGCCGGCTACAAGGCGGTGATGATCGCGGCCGACCGCTACCAGCGCATCTTCCCGATGCTGATGACCGCTGCCGGCACCGTCAAGGCCGCGCGCGTCGTCATCCTGGGCGTCGGCGTGGCCGGGCTGCAGGCCATTGCCACGGCCAAGCGCCTGGGCGCGGTCATCGAAGCCAGCGACGTGCGCCCGAGCGTCAAGGAGCAGGTCGAGTCGCTCGGCGCGAAGTTCATCGACGTGCCCTACGAGACCGCCGAGGAGAAGGAAGCCGCCGAAGGCGTGGGCGGCTACGCCCGGCCGATGCCGCAGAGCTGGCTCGACCGCCAGAAGGCCGAGGTCGCCAAGCGCGTGGCCGCGGCCGACATCGTCGTCACCACCGCGCTGATCCCCGGCCGCGCCGCGCCGGTGCTGGTCACCGAGGAGATGGTCAAGGCCATGAAACCGGGCTCGGTGATCGTCGACATGGCCGCGCCCCAGGGCGGCAACTGCCCGCTGACCGAGGCCGGCAAGACCGTCGTCAAGCACGGCGTCACGCTCGTGGGCGAAACCAACCTGCCGGCGCTGGTGGCGGCCGACGCGTCGGCGCTGTACGCCCGCAACGTCATCGACTTCCTCAAGCTCATCGTCACCAAGGAAGGCGCGCTGCACGTGCCGATGGACGACGACATCGTCGTCGCCTGCCTGATGACGCAGGGCGGCGAAGTCAAGCGCAAGTAACGCGAGA
>Ga0116177_10002105_pt1 | contig 14719 bp, 10 predicted proteins | sample AD_STIC10_MetaG_FD_89750 | JGI IMG/M metagenome (GOLD analysis project Ga0116177, IMG submission 89750) | Active sludge microbial communities of municipal wastewater-treating anaerobic digesters from USA - AD_STIC10_MetaG | ecosystem: Engineered > Bioreactor > Anaerobic > Digestate | place: USA...
GGAAATGTAAAGACAAACGATCGCGTGATCATGCGGGAGATCCGTACGAAACCGGGTGAGTTATTTTCAAGAGAGAAAATTATCCGTACACAAAGAGAACTTGCGCAATTAGGATATTTTGATCAGGAAAAACTTGGCGTTAATCCAAAACCTAATCCAATTGACGGAACTGTTGATATAGAGTATACAGTAGAAGAAAAACCTTCAGATCAATTAGAGCTTTCCGGTGGTTACGGTTCTAATCAGCTTGTTGGAACACTTGGTCTTTCATTCAACAATTTCTCTGCAAGAAATATTTTTAACGGCGCATCATATTCGCCATTGCCTTCCGGTGACGGACAAAAATTAAGTTTGCGTGCGCAAACGAATGGAAAATATTATCAATCTTATAATGCTTCTTTTACTGAGCCTTGGCTAGGTGGAAAAAAACCGAATTCATTAAGTGTTTCCATCTTCCGATCTATTCAATCGAATGGTGTTTCAAAAGGTGAATTAAATCGTCAGTCAATTGAGATCACAGGAGCTTCAGTTGGATTAGGTAAACGTCTGAAAAAACCGGATGATTATTTCACAAATTATATTGAAGCAAGTTATCAGTATTACGTATTGAACAATTATGGCGGAACATTTCTTTTCGCAAACGGTTATTCGAATAACCTGAGTTTCCAGGAATCCATTTCAAGAAACTCTGTTGATGCACCGATCTATCCGAGAACAGGTTCTACTGTATCGCTTACTCTTCAGTTTACATTGCCATATTCTTTATTCAACGACATTGATTATAGAACAGCGACAGATGCAGAGCGGTATAAATTCATTGAATATCACAAATGGAAGTTTTCTTCCAGCTGGTTTACGAAACTTGCAGGTAATCTGGTCCTGAACACAAAAATCCAATATGGCTTCTTAGGCTTATATAATCGAAATGTGGGTGCTTCGCCATTTGAGCGATTCTATCTTGGTGGTGACGGATTAAGCGGTTATGCACTGGATGGACGGGAAATTATCGCTTTAAGAGGTTATGCAAACAACTCTGTGACTCCGCGGAATGCCAACAATGCACAGGTCGGTGGCACAATCTTTGACAAATACACTTTAGAATTAAGATACCCACTTTCATTGAATCCATCAGCAACTATTTATCTCCTTGCTTTCGCAGAAGGCGGAAATTCCTGGTTAAAGTTTAATGAATTTAATCCGTTCAGCGCTAAACGTTCTGCGGGTATGGGTGTCAGAATTTATCTTCCGGTATTTGGTTTACTCGGTTTGGATTGGGGTTACGGATTTGATGAAATTCCGAATGATCCGGGTGTAAATAAAGGCCAATTCCACTTCTCAATTGGACAACAGTTTTAAATTCATAAATTTGATTCCCATGAAAATGACAAGCAAAAAAACATCCGTTATGAAACGAATGAATATGGTAAAAGGAATTATTGCTTTCGCAGCGATTGCAATACTTTCAATGGGCACTGCCAACGCTCAGAAATATGCGTATGTGAACAGTGAATATATTTTAGAAAATATTCCTGAATACAAAACAGCGCAACAAACACTTGACAATTTATCGTTGACCTGGCAAAAAGAGATCGAAGATAAATACGCTATCATCGACAAATTATACAAAGCTTATCAGGCGGAACAAGTTCTTTTAACAGAAGAAATGAAAAAACGTCGTCAGGATGAGATCACTTCAAAAGAAAAAGATGTAAAGGATCTTCAGAAACAACGCTTTGGTTACGATGGTGATCTTTTCAAAAAGAAACAAGAAGTGGTGAAGCCGATCCAGGATAAGATCTACAATGCTGTAAAGAAAATGGCAACGGATCAAAGTTATGCTGTGATCTTTGACAAATCGAGTGATCTGATCATGTTGTATACAAATCCAAAATACGACAAGAGTAATGATATCCTTTTAGCAATGGGCTACAAACCGGCACAAGCTGCAACGAAAGAAGCAAAAGGAAGCGCTCCGTCTGGCACTACAACACCTACAACTCCGACGAGAGAAAATAAGGATGCTGATCAACCTAAAAAATAATTTAAACCTATATTACCACTATTATGAAAAAACAAATGTTGTTTGCGGCAATCGTAATGTTATTCTCAGGAATGACAGCAGTTGCTCAGACTTTAAAATTCGGGCATATCGATTCAGGAGCCTTGATTCAGTTAATGCCGCAAACAAAATCAGCGGATAGTACATTAAAAAGATTCGGTGAGTCTTTGGATGGACAATTGAAAGCGATGACTGCAGAGTATCAGTCGAAACTTCAATCGTATCAGTCAAAAGCAGATTCTTTACCTGATGCGATCCGCGCAACTAAAGAAAAAGAGTTAACTGATCTTGGGCAAAGAATCCAGGATTTCCAGCAAACAGCTCAGGAGTCTATCCAAAGCAAAAAGCAAGAGATCTACGGTCCGATATTAAAGAAAGCAGAAGATGCGATCAAAGAAATTGCCAAAGAAAAAAGTTACTCTTATATCTTTGACACAAGTCTGGGATCAGTGATCTTTGCACAGGAAGGTGACAACATTATGCCACTGGTAAAAGCTAAATTAGGAATCAAATAATATTTTCGTCTAACCGAAATGAAAGGGCCGCTTCGAAATGAAGCGGCTTTTTTTATGGCAATTTTTTATTTTCTTTCAAAATGATTGTAAAACCTTACCATTATACAATCTATCTTTCATTTATTAATTCAATTATCAAATTGAATTTTTGATTTCTATTCTGATCGTACGATTAAACATTTTCAAAAAATGCAACTGTCTTCCGATTCATGTGCGACCCCTCCGGAGTCGATGCGATATGCTGTTTGATATCTTTCTACAAATATGCGACCCCTTCAGGGTCGGGTGGTTGCGAACTGCAACTGTTGTCTAAAATCAAACCGAGTAGGATTCGTTGGTTAATTTCTATCTACAAATATGCGACCTCTTCAGGCTCGGGTAGTTACGAATTGATACTGTTGTCTAAAATCAACTAACATTTCAATTAAACATTTTCAATAAAATGCAACTGTTTTCCAAATCATGTGCGACCCCTCCGGGGTCGATACGATATGGTTGTTACAATCTAATCTACAAATGTGCGACCCCTTCAGGGTCGGGTAGTTACTAATTGATACTGTTGTCTAAAATCAAACCGAATAGGATTCGATGTTTATTTCTTTCTACAAATATGCGACCTCTTCAGGGTCGGGTAGTTACAAATTGATACTGTTGTCAAAAATCAAACCGAATAGGATTCGTTGGTTAATTTCTATTTACAAATATGCGACCTCTTCAGAGTCGGGCTGTTGCTAACTGCTGCTGTTGTATAAAATCTACTAACATTTCAATTAAACATTTTCAATAAAATGCAACTGGCTTCCAATTCATGTGCGACCCCTTCGGGGTCGATAGGATTGCATGGTAAATTTGTTTCTACAAATGTGCGACCCCTTCAGGGTCGGGCAGTTACTAACTGAAACTGTTATCTAAAATCTGGCTGAAATCACATTACAAATTATTAGTCTTGCAACTGTTTCTGTTTTCTAAAATCAAACTGAAATCACATTACACATTAATATTTTCAACGCTTCTGTTTTCCAAGATCAAACTGAAATCACATTTCCAAATATTAATTTCGCTTTTAAGAATTGTTCCAGAAGGGATAATATGTCACGACCCTGAAGGGGTCGCATATTTGTAGAAAAACGAATGAAACACCCGACCCCACGACCCCGGAGGGGTCGCACATGATTTGATGTAATTTCTGATTATTGAAAACAAACAGAAAAAATTCAATTCGAAAATTAGGTTCTTTTGTTATGTCTGATAATTTACAATTGAGCCCCATAATACAAATTTGCTATATTTGGGTTTATAGATAAACCCAAATTCCTGTTTTTTAATTAAGCACAACCGATGAAATATATAATCTTATTTTTCTTACTTCCTGTTTCCGTTGTAGCACAATATGGTTTTCGTACTGAAATTCCTTACAATGAACTTTCTTTGGATACACCACTTGTAGATGAAACTGTTGAAGATTTTTTTGAAATTTATACTGGTGTAAAAGCTAATTCAGATACAATTGTTCAATGTTCTGTAAACAAAGATGGCAACGAAATTTTACGTATTGCAAAACGAAGAGGCAGAAACTCAGTTATACAAAAGTCGAAACGAAGTTATGATGAAAAGGGACGTTTGCTTTCCCGCGTGGACTACGGAACACCAAATACAATCAGCAAACTCTTGGTCTCATATAATAAGAATGATAAAAAAGAAATGATAGAAGAATTTTCATACCTGCCAATCAAGAAACTGAAAAGCCCTGAACTGAAGCAACAAAACAACTCACAATTTTTTTCAATTTCGGACGAAGTCGATTCAAATTATATCTTTTCCAACGAATGGGTTCAGAAGCATGTCTGGTTTTTCAAATATGACAAAAACGGAAATCTAACAGAATATTATTTCGGTGATAGTTTTAATCAAAGCATCAGAGAAGTTTCAAATTATAATCGCGAAGGGAAGATTTCAGGGAAAATTACCTATTCAGGTAGTTGCTGTAATTCTGCAGGTAGAGACCCTGATGAAATAATTGATACAACAAATTCTTACAGCGAAGAAATTACTATGCGTGATACTTTAATTTATTTCAACAATGGGTATCTGGTTGATCATATAATGTACAATCCATTCAATGAAATTAAAATCAGCAGAGATTCGATAATTACAGATTCAAAGAATAGAATAGTTGCTGAATTCTGGTCCAATTCAATGTCTGGACAGGAATTCCCTGCCGGTGCTAAACTAAATTACGAAAGAGGAAAACAAATTGAATATGATAATTACGGAAGGAAATTGCGGGAAATCAATTTTGATCACGAGAAGAAAACCGAATCAAAATATCTGTACAAGCATCCCTCGAAAATTGACCTAGTCAGGGATAGATTTTGATCCAAAAAATAAGCCCTGTTCCATCAATACATCAGCCCCTATTCCGTTAATATCTAATTCCCCAAAAAGCCCCTGAATTCAACGGATACGTTAAATTTACGCAATCAAAAGTGCCCGGATGCGGTTAAGCCTTGTAGTCTTGTTTTCATTTTTCATTTCAGTCGCTTTTGGACAAAACCTGAGCAATCTGAGAACGAAAACAATTTCGATTGCTCCAGACAGTATACAGATCGACTCCTTTTCAATTGCCCCTGGTACATTCCGTATGATTGTTCTGGGTCAATCAGTGGACACAAGTGCTTATACCTTCGGTTTTATCAATTCCATATTACGCTGGAATAAAAATTCAGAATCATATAAAAAACTCAGCACTGATTCAGTTGTCATAAAATACAGAGCATTCTCATTCTTGTTTTCTAAGGAGATATCTCACAAGAACAAAGCGATAATCAGTACAAATTCACAATTGCCTTTCTACTATACTGCGAAATCGCGTGAGCCTGAATTATTCAAACTTTCCGGGCTCACACGTAGCGGAAGTATTTCAAGGGGTGTAACGTTTGGTAATAATCAGGATGTTTTTGTAAACTCAAGTTTGAATCTACAGCTTTCCGGAAAACTTAATGAGGATGTGGAAATCCTTGCCGCCATCACTGACGAAAACATTCCAATTCAACCGGAAGGAAATACTCAGCAACTACAGGATTTCGATAAAGTTTTTATTCAGATCTCGAATGCAAAAAATAAACTTATCGCCGGTGATTTTGAATTGAAGAAACCAACCGGCTACTTCATGAATTATTACAAAAAAGGACAAGGTGCAGCATTTTCTTCCATCATTGATATCGACACAACAAAAAATCAACTCGTTAAAATCGGTGGCGGGCTTGCAGTGAGCAAAGGTAAACTTGCAAGAAATACAATTGCTACATCAGAAGGAAATCAAGGTCCATACAGATTGATAGGAAGCAATGGTGAAACATTTATAATCATTTTAGCAGGGACAGAAAAAATTTATCTCGATGGACAACTTTTACAAAGAGGATTGCAAAATGATTATACAATAGATTACAATACTGCAGAACTTACATTTACAACCAAGAGAATTATTACAAAAGATTCGAGAGTTGTGATTGAATTTGAATACTCGGACAAAAATTATGCAAGATCACTGATAACATTCAATTCAGATTATGAAAGTCGAAAATTGAAATTGCATCTCAATATATACTCAGAACAGGATAGTAAAAATCAGGCATTGAATATTGAACTTGACAGTGCTAAGAAATCACTTCTTGCCTCAGTTGGCGATAGTATTCAGAATGCATTTTATCCCACTGCTGATAGTGTCGAGTTCAATAGCAGTGTTGTTCTTTATCAGAAGATCGATACAATTACAGGATCAGGAACATATTCAATTTTCAAATATTCTACCAGTGCTGATAGTGCTTACTGGCAGGTGAACTTCAGCGAAGTTGGAAATTTCAGAGGAAATTATATTCAAACTTCCAATTCAGCCAATGGCAGAGTCTTCAAATGGGTGGAGCCTGTTAATGGAATTCCTCAGGGAAATTATGCACCGGTTGCTTTATTGGTTACTCCCAAGAAACAACAGATGGTTACTGCCGGGGGTGAAATAATATTGAATTCAAAAAACAGCGTTTTGTTTGAGGGCGCACTGAGCAACTATGACGTGAATCTATTCTCAACACTCGACAAAAAGAACGATGCCGGGTATGCTGCGAAAATTATTTACAAAAATTTAATTCAACTAAGTCAGGACACATTGAAAGGCTGGCGACTCAACAGTGCATTAAATTATGAGTACACAAGTAAGAACTTTAAGCCTATTGACCGATATAGAAATGTTGAATTTGAACGTGACTGGAATCTCGGCACTTCATCGATCTACAACGATGAAAATATTGGCTCACTTCAGACCACACTCTCAAAACCGGAAGCATTGAGTGTGACTTACCAGATCAAAACTTACTTAAAAGGCAGTGCCTACAATGGTCTGATGCATTCAGAATCAACAAAGGCTACATGGAAAAAATTTGATCTTATCTCTGATGCAAGTTTGCTGAATACAACCGGTTTGTTGACGAAAACTAATTTCATCCGACATACAACAGAACTTTCCAGACCTGTGTGGAAATTGAGATTAGGAGTGCGTGAGAGTGGAGAGCGCAACAGATTTCTTCTAAAGAACAGCGACACTCTTTCAGCTTCGAGTTATTCCTTTAATGAGATACAGGCTTTTCTAAATACATTGGACAGCACAAAGGCAAAAGCAACTTTAGTAGCCAAACAGAGAACGGATCAGCTTCCTGTTGGTGAAGGTTTCAGAAATTCAACTTTAGCGCAAGAACTTTCACTGACAACAGATTTCTCAACAAATCAAAAGCATACAGTAAGAACAACAACAACATACCGTAAACTCTCCTCCGCCGATTCTGCATTAGTTCAAATTGAACCAACAAAAACTTTGCTGAACAGAATTGATCACTTTGTGAGTTTATTCAAAGGCGTACTTACTGCAACTACTTATTATGAAGTTGGTACAGGCCAGGAAAGAAAACAAGACTACTATTATCTTGAAGTTCCGGCAGGCCAGGGAGTGTATGCTTATCTGGAAGATTACAATGGGAACGGAGTAAAAGATCTGGATGAATTTGCGCCGGCAGCATTTCAAAGTGATGCAAAATTCATCAGAGTATTTGTACCCACCAACGAATATGTGATCACCAGAAGCAATCGGTTCAGTGAAGTATTGACTATAACACCATCAGGAAAATCAAGTTCGTTTCAGGGTAAAGAAAAATTCATTTTTCGTTTTACAGATCAGTTATCCGTGAGTTTTGATAAAAAGACAAAAGATGAAACATTGCTGTCTTCTCTGAATCCTTTCTCTTTAAAATTAACAGACACTTCTCTGATTGCAAACAATTCCAGTTTCAGAAATACAATTTACTATAACAGGAACAGTCCCGTTTACGGATTTGATTTTACGATTCAGGAAATCCGAAATAAGGCATTATTGAGTAATGGCTTTGAATCGCGCTTGAACAGAAATCGCATTTTCAACATCAGATGGAATCTCAACCGTGAATTTTTATTAAGCAACAATTACGAAAACGGCGAGAAAGTAAATACATCAGATTTCTTTTCTACCAGAGATTATCACATTTTCTCAAATGCTTTTGAACCAAAATTATCATTCCAACCAGGAAATTCTCTTCGGCTTTCTTTCTCATATCGGTACAGTGAAAAAAGAAATACTATTGGCGAAGAAAAAGAGAGAGCTTTTCTAAACAAATTAAATCTGGAATCGAAATATACTACAGTTAATTCCGGAACGATAACAGGAAAGATCAGCTATGTAAAAGTAAAGTTCAATGCTCTTCAATCAAGTTTGCTTGCCTATGAAATGCTTGAAGGATTTAAACCCGGTGAAAATTTTATATGGAATCTTTCAGTGCAGAGAAATATAAGCTCGTATATGCAATTGAGTCTTAATTATGAAGGACGTAAGTTGCAGGATTCCGAGACTGTACATACAGGCGGAGTTCAGTTCAGGGCTTTTTTCTAGTTTAATATTTTTTTATCAAAAAAAAGTTGCTGAAATACTATTTTAAGAGATAGAAAAAAATAAAACACTAAGATCACTAAGTTTTTAGCACAAGATCACAAGTGATGCTTTTTTCATAGGTCATCTTGTGACAAATTTTAGTGAGCTTAATGTTCAAAAAACTACTTAAGTTCAATCACAGATTTGCCTATAACAGCACCGGCATGATAGATCTCAACATTATATTTTCCTTTTTCAAAAGAACCACCTTTACCAAAAGATATATCAACAGGTGTATCTGAATTAGTGTATTCGACAGTTTGTTTTATAGTGTAGATGAGATCACCACTTGCCGTTTTGAAACTTTCTTTATTGGTTGACTTCATCACATCTCCATCCGGTCCTAAAACTCTAACATAAATATCAATTGCGCCGTTGTCAATAACTCTATTTTCTGCGAGAACAAATTTTGTTCTGAATTTTTGTACTTGCTTGGCTTTATTGGTTAAAACTTCATCGCCATTACTTTTAAAACGAAATCCTTCCGTTTTCACATTCATTGCTTTCAAGACAGAGCCTGCAGAAACTTTACTGAATAACCGATCGTTTTCTGACAATAAGCTATTATTCTTAGAACGTTCCTGAGAGAGATTTGTATTCAGAGAATCATTCGCTGCCAGCAACTGTGCATTTACTTTATTGATTGAATCTATTTGAACAGTATAAACATCATTCATTTCCTTCAACTTAGCCAACTCCGCTTTCGCGCGGGCGATCTGAGCAGGGCCACCAAGAAGAATGAGTTTTTGAATTTCAGCAACCTTTGCTTTGATCTGTTCGTCCTTTTCAGTAAGCTGATTCTGAAGTGTTGAATTATCGGTTTTCAGTTTTTCAAATTCAACTTTGAATTGATTCAACTGTACTTGCAAAGCATCCTTTTCAGCCGTTGTAGTAACGATCGTCTGATTCGCCTGATCCAGGTGGTTCTTTTTATCAAAAAATTGCCAAAGCAAAAGACCATTTGTTCCCAATAAAATTGTGATAACAATAATTACAATTCCCTTTTTCGGGCCTTGTTCCTGGTAATCTGCTTTATTAATCTCTTGTGAATCCATAGTATGGTAGTTCGTGTGGCTTTATTGAGGTAAAGTATCTTTCTTTTTTTCGTCTACGAAGTTCAATCTTAGATCAGTCAGTATACTCTCAAGCATCCTGGATTGTTGCGGTGAAAGATTACCTGCGGTTTTATTTTTGATGACTTCGAGCATTTCTATTGAATTCTGTGCCTGATCGAGATTCCGTTCAATTTGATCAGTTGAAGGATTCTTTAATTTGCCCAGGGCAACCATTGCCGATGAGTAGAAAATAGAGAGTAGCTGAGTGAATAGCTGATCTTCGTTTTGCATAATAATTTGGGGTGAAAACCATACAAATGTAGTATTTTTTTGAAGTTAAAAAATTTATTTATGGCTTAAAAAGGGCCTTTTCATGTTAGAATCAAATTGTTGAATTTCTTTTGGAACTATACGATTCAATCAAAACTAATACGGCGGAAAGCGGGTATGATTTTCATTAATATGCATTTGTTAGTCTACCTTTGGGGTATCTTAATCACTATATGAAAAGCCGATCGATCCGGAGAAATTTTAATAAGCCGTATACACCCAATCATTCAATTGAATGGGTTCAGAGTGGGAAAGAGTATTATGATAATCTGGTACAGATCATCAATTCCGCTGCAGAGGAGATTCACCTGCAAACCTATATTTTCAATGATGACAAGACAGGAAAAAAAATTGGCGATGCACTGATCAGTGCTGCAAACAGAGGTGTAAAAATTTACATCCTCATTGATGCATATGGGTCGCAAGGAATGAGTGCTGCATTTCAGAAAACTCTGGAAAATGCCGGCATTAACATAAAACGGTATGGCGAAATATTTTCAAGTGGTCGCTTTCACATATCAAGACGGTTACACAGGAAGGTCCTTGTTGTAGACAGTTCCATATCGGTTGTAGGTGGTATCAATATTTCTGATCATTATGCAGGTACATCCAAGATGCCGGCCTGGCTCGACTTTGCTGTTATAGTCAAAGGGAGAATCAGTTTGAGACTCGAGATGATCTGTCGCAAGAGATGGAAATCGGTCAGCTTTCCAAAGAAAAAGGGCATTGAAAATCTTCCTGAAAAATCTGATTATTCTGTATCAGTAAGAGTAAGAAGAAATGATTTTATTCGCAATCAGAATGAAATTGCAATTTCCTATCGTCAGGCGATCAGACATGCAGAAAAGTCGCTGCTCATTGTTGGTGGATATTTTCTTCCGGGCGGACGAACACGCAGACTTCTTCGGAATGCTGTTCGAAAAGGTGTTGATGTGTGTGTACTGGTAGCTGAAAAATCTGATGTCGGTATCATGGTAAATGCAAGACGCTATCTTTATAGCTGGCTTACAACGAATGGAATTCGTGTTTATGAATATAAACCTTCCAACGTTCATGGAAAAGTATTGATAAGAGATGAAAAGTGGACATCCATCGGTTCTTATGATCTGAATAATCTGAGCACGTATAGCAACATCGAATTGAATCTGGATATAAATAATTCCCGGTTTTCAGAAAGTCTGGGAGCTCATATCCGACATATACTTGCCAACGAAAGTACTGAGATCACACTAAAAGCAATGTTATTGAGAAGAAATATTTTTAAGCGTTTTAAAGCATGGGCAGCTTATCGGTTTGTGAAAATTATGTTTGTCCTTTCTGTTGTTCTTGCAGGCAAACACGAAAAGGATTTCTGAAAATTTTAACTCGCCAGTCTTTTTACCAATGTCCTTTTAGCTAAAGGAAGAAAAGTTTCTTCGAATGGTATTGAAAGTTCAGTTTCGATTACAAATGTTGCCGGGTTCGGAAACTTTTTATTGAACGAGATGAGATCAGACTTTATTGCTTCGAAAGTATTCATAATAGACTTTTCATAAACTGTCAAAAATGAAAAGTGAACTCCTCTGAATTTCTCGGATGGATTTTCGAAAATGGTAACCTGATATTCATAGACTTTTGTTTCTGTAGAATGTACTTCTTTCAGGAAGACATAACCAAATTCAGAATTCAAAGGCATCAATCCGACAGGATAAATTTTCATTCTGTCTTCGATAAAATCATAGATCTTTTTTCCTTCCCGTAAATAATCTTCCATTTTCGGAATGGAGAAATCCAGAATACTTTCGATCTCTGACATAATTGCATCATCGCCCACCATTTTCTCATAGATCAGATTGAAATGTTCAAGATCGGTACCTAACAGTCGTTCCGGAAACATATTGTACAACTGATGCTTGTTTTCCTGAAGCACTTTCAAATTTCGATAATGCTCTACCAGATCACTCAGATATGGATAAAGTCTTTTATCTGTGAAATTCTCGGACACATGCTGCAAGTATGCCAGGAGCATGTATTTCTTATATTCAAAATCGATTCGATTTTCAGTGATCCAGTTCTTATTAAGAAATTCCATAACTGCTTTGATTTAGAGGATGAAAGCCATATATAAAAACGAACTTTTGAGAATAATGTTCTATAAATTGTTGAAAATTCTCAACTGAATGAGTTTTTGCACCCTTTTATTAATGGTAACTTAGCAAAAACGAACAGTACAACATCTAATATAAGTCCTAATGAAAAAAATAATGAGCAAATACGCAGGTTTTCTTGCATTCAGTCTGATGATTACCGGAATCTATTCATGTATTCCGGCCAAAAAATTTGAAGATCTGCAGAGAAAAGAACAAACATGTCAGGACGAAAATAAAAAACTCCGGACCGACAATCAACAATTAGTAACAGAAAATACGGAGATGAAAGTTTCCGGTGCTGAGATGCAGAAAAATCTCGTTCAGCTTGTAAAAGATACAACCGATATGGGGAATGCCTATCATCGGTTAACTTCTTTGTATGGTGAATTGAATAAATCGTACGACAAACTTTTATTCAACAATGAAAAACTTTTAGCCGGAAATACTGAAGAAACCCGCAAGCTTATTGGAGAATTGAATTCTACCCGCGATGAATTACAACGCAGAGAAGATCGTATGAAAAAAGATTCTCTTGCATTGAATGAGAGGGAAAAAAATCTTGCTGAATTACGTACAGGAATAAAAGAAAAGCAAGCAAGAGTTGACGAACTGGAAGGAATTTTAAACAGAACTGATAGTACTGTGAATAGTTTGAAGAAAGCAGTAAGTGATGCTTTGCTTGGCTATGAAAACAATGGATTATCAGTCTACAGAAAGAATGGCCAGGTATACGTATCAATGGAAGAACGCCTCTTATTTGCTTCCGGAAGTACCAACGTCGAGAAAGCAGGAACAGATGCTTTAAAAGATCTGGCGAAACTTTTAGGAACAAAGAAGGATATCAGTATCGTTGTAGAAGGACATACTGATAATGTTCCGATCAATGGAGTTTTAGCAAGTGGAGCGAAAGACAACTGGGAGCTGAGTGTATTACGTGCAACCGCGGTTGCAAAAATTCTTTTAAAAGATGCATCTATTGATCCGACCAGAATTGTAGCAAGTGGAAAAGGGCCTTATTTCCCGATCGATCCGGCAAATACAGCTGAGGCGCGCAAAAAGAACAGACGGACTGAAATTATTCTTTCACCGAAGCTGGATGAGTTGATGAAGGTGCTGGGGATACAGGATAAATAGTGAAGAGTGAAAAGTGAAGAGTGAAAAGTGAAGAGTGAAGAGTGAAAAGTGAAAAGTGGTCGTTTGGAAACTTTTTCCAGACGACCACTTTTCACTCTTCACTTTTCGTTTTTCACTTTTACACGTTTATTACTGTCCATAAATTCCTTTTTTCTGCCAAGTAAATTTATAAGCCATTTCAAGACTGAGATAAGTAAAAGAATCTTTCCGGGTCGGGTTACCACGAATACTTGTGATAGGACCAATTACACCGTTCGTACCATAACCGGTAGGATCAGAAATGTATTTCGCAAGTTCGTATTCAGTTGCGTCAGGGAAGGAAGCTTTTAGTTCTTCGTAAGTGGCATATCGTCCACTAACATCATCCAGATAATCTGAAAGAAATAAATACCAGTTCAATTCAGCAGAAAGTGTCAGGCTTTTGTTGAAGCTGTATCTGATTCCGCCACCTAAAGGGAAACCAATGTTCCAGTTACTATATGGTGGTTGTGAATTCGCTTCTTTATTGTAGCCTTGCCCTTCAGTCATCCATTGCTGAAGATCTGTTTCATATTTGCCATCTTTCTCGATCACATTTCCGATTTGTTTATCGTTTTCTTTTACGTCACGAATAGAACCATCTTTCCAGTAATAATATCTGTTTTCCATTGCAACATCACCATTGAAGAGGTCTGCAACCGGTTTACCATAAAATACACCCACGCCTGCAGAAACAAATAAGCTGAACCGTGGTTTTGAAAGAGGAGCATAACGGTTTATATAAACGTTATAAGTGAAATCCATTTCTGTTCCGAAAAGATCATTTCTGAAATTTATACCGCGCAGGTAATTTCTCAACTGAGTACCTTTCTTATCACCGATCGGTGTTGATTCATCGTACTGTAAGCGATGCCAGCTTAATCTTAATTGAGCATCAAAGGAAGGATAAAGATTTTTCGATCTCTTTGGATTATTCAAAAAGTTCCGCAAGGTTATAGCGGCACCGGAATTTGCTGAGGAAAAAGGAAAAATCTTTTCATTTCCAAGATCACCTGTGTAGTTAGTCACACCACCGGAAAATGCAATATTCGCAGTCCGTTGACCAAAGGCCAAAGCGGAAACAAACAAAAGGACAATAGTACAATGTAATGGTGCTTTCATGGAGAGAGAATTTTTCAGTATGAAAGTAACGGAAATATCAACACGCAATACCGGAATTTGACTAATAGGCCAAATTTCAGGGTGAATTAGGGGTGATTGGTGGGTGGTTGTCTTTTGACTTATATCTTAAACCTAAACTTAAACTAAATCATCCAAGAAATTACTTCCTCTAAAACACTAACTCACAAACTCTACAGAACGAACACACTTCACACTCAAACTTACATAGTGGAGAATGTGAGTGTGGTGAGTTTGTTTAAGAGTAAGAGTAAGAGTAAGAGTAAGAGTAAGAGTAAGAGTAAGAGTAAGAGTAAGAGTAAGAGTAAGAGTAAGTTTTAAGTAATAAAACC
>Ga0116177_10002107_pt1 | contig 14713 bp, 6 predicted proteins | sample AD_STIC10_MetaG_FD_89750 | JGI IMG/M metagenome (GOLD analysis project Ga0116177, IMG submission 89750) | Active sludge microbial communities of municipal wastewater-treating anaerobic digesters from USA - AD_STIC10_MetaG | ecosystem: Engineered > Bioreactor > Anaerobic > Digestate | place: USA...
GCCCTCTCCTATGGGAGAGGGCGGCCCAGAGGGCGGGTGAGGTCACGATAGCCGCATAACGACGATAGAAATATATCCAGCCCAAACGATTTATAGAGCCCGTCCCTATAGGGGAGCACCTATAGGGTTTTCATTTTTGTGTTGCGAAAATACCAAAGCCTTTCATAAGGTCAGCCCATGTCCGAATCGAATATTTCCATACTCCTCGTCGACGACGAGGCGATCATCGCCTTGGCGACACAGCGCGTTCTCGAGGACGCCGGGTACGCCGTCATCACCGCGCACTCCGGGCGGGAGGCGGTTGCAGTCGCTACGGCCGACGACGCGGCAATCGACCTCATCCTCATGGACGTCGACCTGGGCGACGGCATGGACGGCACCGCGACCGCGCGGGAAATCCTCGCACGACACGAGGTCCCCGTGCTGTTCCTGTCGTCCCATACCGAAAAGGAGATCGTACGCCGCACCGAGGAGATTTCCTCCTATGGCTACGTGGTGAAAAACTCGGGCGACGTGGTGCTGCTGGCCTCGATCAAGATGGCGCTGCGGCTGCATGCGGCCAACCGGAAACTCGAGCACCAGTCCGAGGAACTCGAGGCCGCCAACGAGGAGCTCAACGCGACCATCGAGGAACTGGAGCAGGCGAACGAGGAATTACAGCGCTCTGAGAGCGACCTCATGGAACGCGAACGGGTGCTTCACGAGAGCGAGCTTCTCCTGGACCACACGGGTGAGATGGCCAGGGTCGGCGGATGGCAACTCGTTCCCGCGACGCTCGAGGTTACCTGGACCAGGGAAACCTATCGAATACACGAGGTGCCCATCGGCCAGCGGCCCTCGCTCGAGGAGGCGATCAATTTCTTCCATCCGGACGACCGCGGCAGGCTTTCGGAGGCGATCGCGCGCGCCATCGAGCACGGCGAGCCCTACGACATGGAGATGCGGTTCATCACCGCGAAGGGCAACCGCCTGTGGACCCGCACCCGCTGCATTCCCGAGGTGGAGCACGGAAAAACCGTGCTGCTGCGCGGAATCTTCCAGGATATCACCGAACGCAAACAAAACGAGCTGGCGATGCGCGAAAGCGAAGAGCACTATCGCGCCATCGTGGAGAACACGAGCGATTTTATCATGCGCTACGACCGCGAGGGGCGCCACCTCTTCGGCAACCGCGCGGCGCTCGAGGTGACCGGCGTCACGCTCGACGAATACGTCGGGAAAACGCACCGCGAGATGGGCTTCCCGGAGGATCTGTGCGCCCTCTGGGAGGAGGGCATCCACGCCGTCTTCGAGACCGCCGAGCCGAGAGCGGTCAATTTCGACGTCGCGCTCCCCGGCGGGACCATGTCGCTCGAGCTCAAGCTCTTTCCGGAGTTCGGAGCGGACGGCTCGGTCGCGAGCGTCATCGGAGTCTCGCGCGACATGAGCGAACACGTCCGCACGGCCGACGCGCTCCATGAGCGCATCAAGGAGCTCGACTGCCTCTACGGCGTGGCCGACATCATCGAGTCTCCGGGAGCGGCGCTCGAGGACGTCCTCCGTGGGATCGCCGCGCTCATTCCGCCCGCCCTGAGCCGCCCCGAGGCGTACGGCGCGCGCATCGTGGCGGGCGAACGGGACTACGCCTCGCCGGGCTTTACCGCGCGCACGCCGTTGTGCGCGATCGACATCACCGAACACGGCGCGCCCTACGGGACCATCGAGGTGCACGGCGACGCCGCACATCCGCTCCTCCCCGAAGAGACGCGCCTCATCGAAGCGGTCGCCGAGCGCACCAGCCGGATGATCGAGCGCACCATCGCCGAGGGGCGTCTCCGGGAAAGCGACGAGCTCATCCGGGCGCTCCGAGACAGCAGACTGACGCTCATGTACACCCACGACCTCGAGGGGAATTTCACCGACGCCGACGACGGCCTGCTCGAGCTCCTCGGCTATCGCCGCGAGGAGATACGATCGATCAACTTCGCCTCGCTCATCGGCGACGAACAGCTCGAGAAGGCTCTTCGCATTCTGCAGGACCTCATTTCGACCGGCAGGCAATCGGCGCCCGCCGAATATCTCCTGCACGCGAGGGACGGGCGCGAAATAACGATCGAGACGATCGGCTTCCCGATATACCGGAACGGCCGGCTCTCCGCGATAATCGGCATCGCGCGCGACATTACCGAGCAAAAGAGCATGGAGGAGAAACTACGATCAAGCGAGGCGAAGTTCAGATCGTTATTTGAAAACATTACGATAGGCGTGGCCATTCACGAGATCGTCGTTGACGACAACAATAATCCCATAGATTTCACATGGCTCGACTGCAATCCAGCCTATGAGAACATGACGCGCCTGCATCGATCCGAGATCGTCGGCAAGCGTGGACTGGATATTATCCCATCCCTCGAACATACATGGATTAGCACCTATGGCAGAGTCGCCCTAAGCGGTGAGCCGGTCATGATAACCGACCACTCGGAATACCTTGACCGATACTGGGAGGTATACGCCTTTTCACCGAAACTTGGATTTTTCGCCGTGGCCATGAAAGACATCACCGAGCACAAGCGCATGGAGGAGGAGCTCCGGGCATCGACCGACCGCCTCGTTCGGGCCGAATTCGCATCACATTCAGGGAACTGGGAATTCCACTTGGCCACCGGATCGGTTTTCGCATCGGAGGGCGCGCGCGCCGTATACGGATTATGGAATGAGAATTGGACCATCAGCGAGGTGCAGAAGGTCCCCCTCCCCGAATACCGCGCCCTGCTCGATGAGGCGATGGGATCGCTCATGGACGGCACGCGACCGTACGACGTGGAGTTCCGCATCAGGCGCCCGTCGGACGGCGAGGTGCGCGACATCCACTCGATCGCCGAGTACGACCGCGAGCGAAACGTCGTCTTCGGTGTGATCCGGGACGTGACGGAGCAAAAGCGAGCGGAGCGGGCGGCCGCCGCGAATGAGGAGCGGTACCGGATGCTCTTCGAGCACGATCTCACGGGCGACTTCGTCTTCGACGTAACCCGGGAACGGATCGTCGATTGCAACGATGCGTTCGTCGCGCTGCTGGGGTTCACTGACCGCGCTGCGGTGCAAAACGGCGCCGAGGGTTTCCACGCGCTCGACCTGCCCGAGTTGCGCGCCTCCTTCGACGCGCTCAGGACCTCCCGGTTCATCAGCCATCACGAGGTACGCATGCACCGGCGGGACGGCGCCGAGGTGCACCTGGACCAGAACCTTGTGGGAATATTCGACCAGGCGGGCACGCTGTCCCTGGTGCTGGGATACTTTTACGACATCACCGCGCGCAAACACTACGAGGCCAAGCTGCGGCAGTCCCTCGAGGACAAGAACATGCTCATGCGCGAGCTGCAACATCGAGTAAAAAACAACCTCAATCTCGTCTCGGCGCTCCTGGGGTTGGAGATGGGCAACCTCGTCGACCAGGGCGCGCGCAACATATTCTCGAACATGCAAAACCGCATCGCCTCGATGGCGAAGCTCTACGAGCAGCTCCACGGCGCCGACAGCACTGAGCGCGTTTCAATGAAGGAGTACGTCGCGTCCGTGTCATTGTCGCTCTCCTCCGCGCTCACGGGCGGCATGCGCGGGATCCGCATTCGCGCAACGGCGGACGACATCGTGCTGGACATGCGCCAGGCGGTGCCGCTGGGGATCATCATGAACGAGCTGGCGACCAACGCCATCAAACACGCCTATCCCTGGGACGCCCCGGGAGAGATTCGCATAACGCTCACCCGCGAAGACGGCCACGCCGCGCTCACGGTGGCCGACGACGGGCGGGGCCTCCCGCCGGGGTTTTCCATCGAAGACGCGAAGAGCATGGGGATGCAGCTCGTGGGCATCCTCGCGCGGCAGATCAGGGGGACCGTGACCGTGGAGAGCGGACCGGGAACCACGGTGCGGGTTTTGTTTCCGTTACCTCATCCGCTTCGATAGACTCAACGTCCACCTCACCCCCGGCCCCTCTCCCATAGGAGAGGGGGGAGCATCAGGCAATGAGCTCGTTCCCAAGGAGCCCTCTCCTACGGGAGAGGGCGGCCCGAAGGGCGGGTGAGGTCTTTTTCACTTGACGATACGCGAAGTGATGTGCTATATTTGTAACCACCTGCCCGCGAAACCATTTCCGGGTTAATGCAACGACCAAGTTGTTCCAAATCATGCACGGCGAAAACACATCACCCGTCTTTTATGTTGGCATCGGCGCCTCCGCGGGTGGGCTCGAGGCGCTCGAAAGCTTCTTCTCCGCCATGCCGGCCGACAGCGGTATGGCCTTCGTGGTGATCCAGCACCTCTCTCCCGACTACAAGAGCCTCATGGTCGAGCTCCTCTCCAAGCGGACGGCCATGCCCGTGCGCCGGGCGGAGGAAGGCATGCTGGTGGAACCCAACACCGTGTACCTCATTCCGCCCAAGAAGGGACTCACGATCTTCCACGGCAAGCTCATCCTGCGCGAACAGGACCACAACCGGGGGATCAACCTTCCCATCGATGTGTTCCTGCGCTCGCTGGCCGATGACCAAGCCGAGAAGGCGATCGGCATCATCCTCTCGGGAACCGGCAGCGACGGCGTGCGCGGCATCCGCGCCATCAAGGAGACCGGCGGGATGATCATGGTGCAGAGCGAGGAGAGCGCGAAGTTCGACGGCATGCCCCGTTCGGCGATATCGACGGGCCTTGCCGACGTAGTGCTGGCCCCCGACGAGATGCCCGGGCGCCTGCTGAGTTTCATGAAATGCCCGTACGCCGCGGCGGAGCGTCCGCAAGCGCTCCTCTCCGACGAGGACGGCATCACCCGCATCTTCGCCCTCCTGAGGGACCAGATGAAGGTCGATTTCACCTTTTACAAGCCAAGCACCGTGCTGCGGCGCATTGAACGGCGCATGACCGTGAACCAGATCCAGGACCTTCGCGACTACGTGCGCTTCCTCGAGCTGCGGCCCGGCGAGGTGAGCACCCTGCACCGCGAGCTGCTCATTGGCGTTACGAGCTTTTTCCGGGACCGCGAGGTGTTCGATGAGCTGTGCGAAAAACAGCTCCCGGCGCTCCTCGACAGCATTGACCAGCGCGAGGTGCGATTCTGGGTGGCCGGCTGCTCCAGCGGGGAGGAGGCCTACTCGCTGGCCATCCTGGCGCGCGAGTACCTGGACCGCTCCCGCCGCACCCTGAACGTCAAGGTGTTCGCCACGGACATCGACCGCGACGCGCTGGTCCACGCGGGAAACGGGCTGTACGCCGAAAGCATCGCCGCCGACCTCCCGCCGGGCGTGCTGACGCGCCACTTCACGCACCGTGACGACCGCTACCAGGTGAACCGCACCATCCGCGAGATGGTGGTCTTCGCGCAGCACAATCTCATCAAGGACCCGCCGTTCACCAACATTGACCTCCTGAGCTGCCGCAATCTGCTCATCTACCTGCAGCCCGTCCTGCAGCAAAAGGTGATGGAGTTTTTCAACTTCTCGCTCAACCCGCAGGGGATCCTGCTTCTGGGCACCAGTGAAACGCCGGGGGACATGTCCGACTTCTTCGAACCCCTGCATCACAAGCACAAGATATACCGCTCCAAGGGGAAGAAGCGGCCGCCCCTCGAGCGCCATTTCGCCCCGCACCCGACGAAAACCGCCGGCGGCCGGTACGCCGCGCGCCTCGGCCGGGGCGCGCAGGCGCTCCTCCAGCGCGAGGAGGAGCGCGTCATGGAGCGCCTGCTGCAGGCCATGTCCGACAACGCCGACAGCATGGCCGCCGTGGTGAACGAGCGCCTGGAGCTTTTGCATATCGCGGGCAGCCCCGACGGGTACCTCCGCCTTCCCTCGGGGAAGCTCCATAATGACATCGCCCGCCTCTCGGTGCGCGAGATCGCCATCCCGCTCACCACGGGGCTGCAGAAGGTGTTCGCGACCGGCGAGGCTGTCCGCTATACGAACATCCGCGTTACCCGCGGCGGCGCCGAGCGGATGGCGCACATGCACATCCGCCTCCTCCCCGGCCGCACGGGACAGGAGCCGCTGGCCGGGGTGTTCCTGCAGGACATGCCCGTCGCGCGGCCCGAACCCGCGCCCGGCGCGGGCCACGAGTTCGACATCAGCCGCGAGGCCGAGCAGCGGATCGGCGACCTTGAGCAGGAGCTGCAGTTCACCAAGGAGAACCTGCAGGCCACCATCGAGGAGCTGGAAACCTCAAACGAGGAGCTCCAGGCCACCAATGAGGAGCTCCTTGCCTCCAACGAGGAGCTGCAGAGCACCAACGAGGAACTGCAGTCGGTGAACGAGGAGCTGCACACCGTGAACGCCGAGTACCAGATCAAGATCCTCGAGCTCACCGAGATGACCAACGACCTGGACAACCTCATAGCGGCCACGGGGATCGCCACGCTCTTTCTGGACGAGAACCTCGACATCCGCAAGTTCACCCCCGAGCTCAAGCGAATCTTCCGAATTCTCGAGGGCGATGTGGGGCGGCCCGTAACGCACCTCACGCATGCCATCGACGGCGCCGACCCCATCGAGGCCGTGCGGCGCGTTACGGAGACCGGCGCGCCCGAGGAGCGCGAGGTTCGGACCGCCGACGGTTCGTGGTTCCTCATGCGCGCGCTCCCCTACTACGTGAACGAGTCGTCGGTGTCGGGCGTGGTGCTCACCTTCACGGACATCGGAACCCTCAAGCGGGCGGAGCAGGCCGTCTCGGAGAGCGAATCTCGTTACCGCGAGCTCTTCGAGAGCATGCGCGACGGGTACGCCCTCCACGAGATCATCACCGACGATGCCGGCGTTCCGGCGGACTACCGCTTCGTGGCGGTGAACCCCGCCTTCGAGCGCCTCACCGGGCTCGCGGCGAGCGACATCATCGGCAAGCGGGTGCTGGAGGCCATTCCGGGAACCGAGCGGCACTGGATCGAGACCTATGGACGCGTGGCGCTCACCGGCGAGCCGCTGTCATTCGAAAGCTACAGCGGCGCCATCGACAAGCATTTCGACGTGTACGCCTTCCGCCCCGCGGAGGGCATGTTCGCCTGCGTGTTCCGGGACATCACCACGCGCACGCGCGCGCTCGATCGGCTGCGCAAGGTGACCGATGTCCTGAACGCCACCCAGGAGCTCACGAAAACCGGCGGCTGGGAATGGGATGTCGAGAAACGGGAGATGTTCTGGACCGAAGAGGTGTACCGCATCCACAGAATTGATCCCGGCGCGATCCCGCCCGGCTCCACCGAGCATATCGACCGGAGCGTGGAGTGCTATGATGAAGCCGACCGCCCGGTCATCGCGGAGGCCTTTCGCCGCTGCGTCGAGGAGGGCGTTGCGTACGACCGCACGTTTTTCTTCACCGACACGCAGGGGCGGCGAAAGCGCATCCGCACCGCCGCGCATCCGGTGGTGAGCGACGGGCGCATCGTGCGGGTTATTGGTAACATCGTCGAGCTGAACGATTCAAATACATACTGCAACGACCGTACTGAAACCGGATAAGCGCCATGCGAAGTTTTAATCCGTCGAGGGGCTAATGGGAAATGATAACGATCGCGCGGATCTGAGAAGGCGCGCCGAGGAGTCGTTGCGCGCCAGCCCGCCGGAGGCGCGACCCCGCACCCCCGGCGAAGCCGACCAGATGATTCAGGAGCTCCAGGTCCACCAGATAGAGCTGGAGATCCAGAACGATGAGCTGAGAAAGACCCAGGAAAACCTGGTGGCCTCGCGCGACAGGTTTTCCCGGCTGTTCAACAACGCGCCCGCCGGCTATCTCGTACTGGACGAGTCGGGGCTGATTGTGGAGGCCAACGAGACGTTTTGCCGCATGGCGGCCGTGCGGCGCGACCGGGCGCTGGGCCGCGGGATCGCCGATTTCATTGCCGGGGCCGACCGCCACGGCTTCCTTTCCCGCTATCGCGCCTTTTACAACAATCCATCGGGAAAAACACTCGAGGCCCAGCTTGCCTCCGGGGATTCGGTAGCCTGGGTGCGCATGGAGGGATCGCGTATTTCCGCGATCGACGCCGCGGACCCCGAGGCGCGCCAGCTCCTGTTATCCATGAGCGACATCACCCAGCAGAAGCGCGCCGAGGCCGCGCTCGCGGAACGCGAGAGATATCTTCAAAAAATCCTGCAGACCTCCGCCGACGGCTTCTGGGTGCTGGACATGAACGGGCGCTTCACCGACGTGAACGACGCCTACTGCCGCATGTCCGGTTACGGCCGGGAGGAGTTTCTCGCGCTCGCCATCCACGACATCGATGCCATCGAGGGTCCGGAGGAGACCGCGAAGCGGATCGGTCGCATCATCGAAAAGGGAACCGACATCTTTGAAACGCGGCACCGACGCAAGGACGGCAGCGCGTTCGACGTCGAAGTGTCCGTTGCGTACTGGGAGTCGGGGGGCGGCCAGTTCGTGTGCTTTTGCCGCGACATCACCGAGCGAAAGCGAAACGAGCTGCAGCTGCGCGAGCGCCTCAAAGAGATGCGCTGCCACTACGCCTTCTCCGACCTTCTTGACTCGCACCCGCCGATCGACGCGGACATGCTCCGGCGCATCGCGGAGCTCATCCCGCCCGCCATGCTGCATCCGGAGATAGCCGCCGCGCGCATAACGGTGGACGGCATCGCGGCCGAATCGGGCGACTGCCCCGATACGCCGTGGGTCATCGCCACCGACATCATGATACACGACCGGCGCGCGGGCGCGGTCACCGTGTGCTACCGCGAAGATAGCCCCTCCCCCATCTCCGACTCGGCGCCATTCCTGCCGGAGGAGCGCCAGCTCATTGACGATATCGCCGAGCGCCTGGGACGGCACATCGAGAAGGTGCGCGCGGAGGAGGCGCTTCGACGACGGATTAACGAGAACGACGCCCTCCTCATGGCCTCGCGCGCGGTGCTGGAACAGCGCGATTTCACCGCAACGGCCCGAACTATTTTCGATATCGGCAAAAACATCACCGGGGCCACGGCGGGCTATGTCGCGCTCCTGTCCGCGACCGGCGAGGAGAACGAGGTCCTCTTCCTCGACGCGGGGGGCCGGCCCTGCACGGTGGACCCGTACCTGCCCATGCCCATCCGTGGTTTGCGCGCGGAGTCGTATCGGCACCGTAAAACAGTGTTCGACAACGACTTCCACAACAGCGAGTGGATGTCGTTCATGCCCGCGGGACACGTGCGGCTGGACAATGTGATGTTCGCGCCGCTGATCGTCGAGGGGACGGCGGTGGGCATCATTGGCCTGGCCAACAAGGACGGCGGCTTTACCGACGAGGACGCCCGGATCGCGACCGCCCTCGGGGACATCGCCGCCATCGCCCTCATGAACAGCCGGAACCTCGAAAAACTGAAGGCCTCCATCGGCGAACGCGACGTCCTCATGCGCGAGCTGCAGCATCGGGTGAAAAACAACATGAACATCATCACCTCGCTGCTCTCGCTGGAGATGCCCAACCTGGCCGACGAGAACGCGCGCCGCATCTTCAAAAACATGCAGGGCCGCATCGCCTCGATGGCGAAGCTTTACCAGCAGCTTTACAGCACCGGCAGCTACAGCCGGGTGTCAATGAACGACTACATGGACGCCATTACAGCATCCATAAACTCCTCACTGGGTGGCGGCGCCCGCGGCGTCCGGATCTCCGCGGCATCCGACGACATCACGCTAGAGATGAACCAGGCGGTCCCGCTGGGCCTGGTGATGACCGAGCTGGCGACCAACGCCCTCAAGTACGCCTACCCGCCCGACGCCCCCGGCGAGATTCGCATAACGCTTTCCCGCGCGGGCGACGCCGCCGTGCTCACGGTATCCGACGACGGGCCGGGCCTCCCGCCGGGGTTTAGCATCCAAAACGCGAAGAGCATGGGCATGCAGCTGGTGGACATTCTCGCGCGCCAGATCAAGGGAACGGTGTCCGTAGAAAGCGGACCGGGAACCACGGTGCGGGTGACGTTTCCCACCTCATCCGCTTCGACAGGCTCAGCGCTCACCTCACCCCCGGCCCCTCTCCCATAGGAGAGGGGGGAGTATCCGGCAATTATCTTTTTCCCAAGGAGCCCTCTCCTACGGGAGAGGGCGCGGCGACGGTCCCCGTGCTCTGTCGAGGGGGAGCCGGGGTGAGGTCACGACAGCCGCTCGAAAGAAATCGATTCGTACAGCTCATCAAGCGCCCGGTCCACATCTGCATGCACGGCCTCATTCCGCAGGCGAACAATCCGTATACCCCGATGAGATAAAATCTTGTCACGGTGCGCATCATACGTCACCTGCTGCTCGTTGTCGTGCACTGATCCGTCAATCTCAACGCAAAGTTTCAATTCCTCGCAATAAAAATCGACAATACATCCGTCGATTACCTGCTGACGACGAAACTTCAGGCTCTTGAATTTTCGATTGCGCACGCGACCCCAGAACACCTCTTCCGCCGCAGTCTGCTCCTTGCGCAGCTCACGCGCACGCTCAGTCTTTCTCCCGGCGCCCGATTGTCCTTTGATTATTCCGCTGTTTCCCATAACGGGTTTACCTCATCTCACCTCACCCCCAGCCCCTCTCCCATAGGAGAGGGGGGAGTGCAAGTAATCTCCTATGCTCCCCCTTCTCCTATGGGAGAAGGGGGTCGGGGGGATGAGGTAACCCACTCTCGCGCGCGACGGGCAAGTTCGTGGGAGTTTTCGATGTCGAGTTTCTTGCGGATGTGCTCCCGGTGGGCCTCGACGGTCTTCACGCTGATGTTGAGCTTCTTCGCGATCTGCGCGGTCTTGAGCTCGCGGCCCATGAGCTGGAACACCTCGAGCTCGCGATCGGTGAGGCGCGCGATGGGATCGCCGGCGTTGCCGGGAGGCTCCTCGGCGATGCGTCCCAGGATGCGCGAGATCACCTCGTCGCTGAAGAACTTGTTCCCGTCCAGGACCTTGCGAATGGCCGAAATGAGCACCTCGGCCGGCCGGTCCTTCATCACATAGCCGTTCGCGCCGGCGCGCAACGCCCGCTCCGCGTACACCGACTCGTCATGCATGGAATACACGATCGCGGGCAAGCGCGGGTTCCGCGCACGGACGGCCTTGATGAGGTCGATCCCGCTGGAGCTCTTGAGCGAGATGTCCACCACCACCAGGTCGGGGGCGAGCGATTCGATCTTTTTCATGGCGTCGTTGATGTCGCCCGCATCGCCGCATACGCGCAGATCGCCCTCCTGGTCTATCACCTGCGCCAGGCCCCGGCAGATCAGGGGATGATCGTCCACGATGAGAATGCGTTTTGCCGTCCGTGCCGTTTCCGCTGTTTTCATGCAATCGTCCGCTCTCTGTGTGTCCGTCGCAGGGGGGCCGCGCACCGCACGCTCCGGCCATGGAGCGTCACTCGATCGCCGAGAGCGGAAAGGTGCAGTGGACCGTCGCCCCGCCCGACTCGTTCCGGTAGAAGCGCGCCGTACCCGAGAGCGATTCCATGCGGTACTTCATGATGCGAAGACCGAGCCCCGTGGCGGCATCGAGCGTCTCCGGCGGCCCCGCGCCGTTGTCCTCGATAACAAGCGTACCGTTTTCGCCCTCCGATGTCAACCGAATTGCGATCCGCTTCGGATTCCCGTGCCTGATGGCGTTGTTCACCGCCTCGCGAACGATGAAGTACAGCTGCGCCGACGCGGTCTTGTCCGTGATCGAAAGGCCCGGGTCCATTTCGAACTCGCACTCGACGGAAAAGACCGTGCGCACGCCCTCGACGAAGTCCCGGACCGCGTAGACCATGTCGTTTTCGACGAGCGTGGGCGGATAGAGCTCGCGCGAGAGGCCCCGCGTCCGGGAGATGACCTCGTAGACGTGCCGCACGACCTCCTCGGCGTCGCCCGCAAGCGGGTGCGCTGAGTCCTTGAGCCGCTTTGCGAGCGATGCGCCCAGGAAGGCGATCCCCGTGAGCTCCTGGCCGATGCCGTCGTGCAGGTCGCGCCCCAGACGCTCCTGTTCGATGTCGATGATGCGGATGATCTCGTTTTGCAGCCGCTTGCGCTCGGTGATGTCGCGGAACGCCGCGTGCACCACCGTCCGGCTCCCCAGGCGGATCCGCGTGGCGTACACCTCGACAATGAATGACGAACCCCCGCGCCGAACCAGCTCCCACTCGAACCGGAAGCTGCCCTCCTCCGCGAGCCGACGCGAAACCAGGTCGCCCTTCGCCTCCGAGAAGATGCCGTCGGGCTGGACCTCGGGCGAGCAGTCGTACAGGCTTTTACCGACCAAATCGCGCGCGCCGCCGTATTCGAGCAGCTGCGCCGCCGCGCCGTTGCAATCCACGACCGCGAACCGGTCCAGGAGCGCCTGCGCGTCGGAGGAGTCCTCGAAGAGGCATCGGAACTTCTCCTCGCTGGCGCGCAACTCCTGCTCCGCCCGAACGATGGTGGTGATGTCGTGCGCAAAGAGCGCGATATTGACCACGAAGCGATTCGCGTCAACGATGGGGTACAGCGTCACGTCGAAATGGCGATTGTCACGGCGCAGCATGAAATTGACCGGTCGGCCCGTCGCGACCACCGCCTCCACGCGCGAAACCGCGCCCCGCACGATCGGCCCCTGCGGGGCCTCCGGGACCGCGCGCTCGATGAGGACCGAGTAGTCGTCCCCGAAGTCGAGCCGGAAGGCGTCGTTCTCCATGAGGGTCACGCCGTCCACGTCGAGGAGCGCGGCGCTGTCGGTAGTCGCGTTCAGAAGCGAAAACAGGATCCGCTGATTGTTCTGCAGCCGCTCCTCGGCCTGCTTGCGCTGGGTGATGTCGGTGAACATGGCGAAGGACCCGTGAAACGAGCCGTCGTCGCCCGCAAGCGCCGTGGCCGAAACAAGGCACCAGAGCGTCGATCCGTCGGCGCGGCGAAAGCGCTGCTCGTACCGGCCGCCCTCGCCGCGCGCGCGCCCCTCCATGCGTCGCTCATGTTCCGCCAGGTCCTCGGGAAACATGAAATCGGTTACGCGTTTTCCCACGATATCCACCGCCGGGCGTCCCAGCATCTCGGCCATTTGCCGGTTCACGAACGTCGTCACTCGATCGCCGTCCATGGACCACACGCCCTCCGCGGCGGTTTCCACGATGCGCCGGTATCGCTCCTCGCTCTTGCGTATCGCCTCCTGCGCGCGCCGCTCTATCGTTACGTCGCGCGCGAAGATGGCGATCTGCGCCGTGGCGCCCCGCTCGTCGCGGATCGGATAGATGTGGTGCTCGAGGAGCACGCCGCCGCGCTCGTCCTCGAAGGTCACCGCCATGCCCGTCGCAAGCGCGCGATCGAGATGGGGCTTTCGGGAGGCGGCAAGGTCCGGCGGAACCAAATCGAGGATGCTCCGGCCGATGGCCTCGTCGGCCCGCATCCCCACCGCCTGGGCCGCCACGATATTGAGGCCCAGAATCACGTAGTCCCGCCCGATGAGAAACGCCCGGTCCCGGCTCGCGTCAAGGAGCGCGCGGGCCGTGCGCTCGCTCTCGACCAGCCTGCGCTCCAGCGCATGCTTGTTGACTGCCGTGTCGATCGTCGAGAAGAGGTGCAGGCGCTCCACCGGCTTCAGGACATACCCGTAGGGCGCCGTATCGCGCGCCCGCGCGACGGTGCCCATGTCGGCGTTGGCGGTCATGTACACGACGGGCACGGCGAAGCGCTCCCGGATCTCGCGCGCGGCCTCCACCCCGTCCATCGCCCCGGCCAGGACAATGTCCATGAGAATGAGGTCGGGCGCAAGCCGCCCGGCCAGGTCCACGGCCTCCTCGCCCCGGTCGGCGGTCCCCACCACCGCATACCCGAAACGCGTCAGCATCTCGCCGATGCCGCGCGCAACGACGAGCTCGTCCTCGACGATGAGAATGCGCGCGCTCATCGACCAAACCTCACCGTGAACCGGGTCCCGTTCGAGCGGTCGATCGCGAGCTCGCCGCGAAGCTGCTTGACCAGAAGGCCCACCAGTATGAACCCGAGAGCGTTGCCCGTCCCGTCTTCGGCGCCCTCGGGAAGACCAATGCCGTTGTCCGCAACCGTCAAACAGACCCGGTCCTCGGCCTCCTCCCGCAGGGACACGAAAAGCTCCGGCTCGCCCGCCCAGCCGTCGGGGAAGGCGTGCTTGCAGGCGTTCACCAGAAGCTCGTTGACCACGAGGCCGCACGGCACCGCCCGCTCGATGTTGAGATAGACGGGATGGGCGTCCACCCGCATCGCGGGGACCCGTTTCCCCCGCGGGCAATACATGGCCATGCTCTGCACGATATCGCCCAGATACTCCGCGAAATCGATCCGGCCCAGGTCGGCCGACTGGTACAGCTTCTCGTGCACCAGCGCCATCGACTTGATGCGGCCCTGCGCGGTGGCGAATTGCGCGATCACCTCGCGGGCCTCCTGCCGGTTCGCCTGCAAGTCCAGCAGGCTCATGATGAGCTGGAAGTTGTTCTTCACGCGATGGTGGATCTCTTTGAGGAGCGTCTCCTTTTCGTTAAGGGAATCGACGATCGCGTCCTGGGCGCGCTTGAGATCGGTAATGTCCTGGTTCACCACCAGCGCCCCGAGGACCGCGCCGCTGTCGTCGCGGACCGGCGCGGTGAAGTTGAGCACCGTGCGCGTCACGCCGTCGAAGGCGTCGATCTCAAGAAGTTCGTTCGCGATGGTCACGCGCTCGTTGATGGTGTGCGCGAGCGCCCAGTCGTCCGGGGCGATCTCCTCGCGTGACGGCAGGCGACGCGCCTTGAACACCCGGTACTCGTCCTGTCC
>Ga0116177_10002108_pt1 | contig 14711 bp, 10 predicted proteins | sample AD_STIC10_MetaG_FD_89750 | JGI IMG/M metagenome (GOLD analysis project Ga0116177, IMG submission 89750) | Active sludge microbial communities of municipal wastewater-treating anaerobic digesters from USA - AD_STIC10_MetaG | ecosystem: Engineered > Bioreactor > Anaerobic > Digestate | place: USA...
CTGAGCAGCCGCGAAACAAATTTCCACGAAATCTTTAGCGCTTAATGAACATTTACCAATAAGGCCACCATCAATATCCTGCATAGCTAATAATTGTACCGCATTTTGCGGATTTACGCTCCCCCCGTAGAGGATTTTAAGGCTTTGTGCTGCTTCAATATCTTGTTCAGCAATCTTGTTGCGAATAAATTCATGCATGCTTTGTGCTTGTTCGCCTGATGCGGCCAGACCGGTACCAATCGCCCAAATGGGTTCATAAGAAACCACCGCTTTGGCAAATACTGAAGCACCATAGGTATTGATGATGGTGTCTAATTGCTTGGCTACCACCATTTGCATCACCCCGGCTTCGCGCTCAATGAGCGTCTCTCCCACACACAAAATTGGCGTGATGCCGTGTTTTTGGGCTTGAATAAACTTGGTTGCGATGTTTTCATCGGACTCACAATAAGCGGTAGCGCGCTCGGAATGCCCAATAATTACATAGCTTGCGCCAAAATCATTGAGCATTGCTGCACTGACTTCGCCGGTAAACGCGCCTACTTCAGCCTTGCTTATATTTTGCGCACCCCAGGCAATAGAGGTGTTTTGTAATATTTGCTGTGCTTGAAAAAGGTATGGGTACGGCACGCAGACCACCACATCAACTTCATTGAGGGTAGATAATTGCGCTAGATAAGCCGATATAAGCTGTTGATTTAACGCTAAGTTGCCATGCATTTTCCAATTGGCAACAACTAGTTTTTTTCGCATGCTAACCTTGTTTAAAATTGATTCGGCGTAATTTTACGCTGAAGTTGAAGGTTGCTGTCAAATTACGCATCAAAATTGTGCGACATTGAAACATTATTGCTTACTGCTAATACGGTAAATGACATCGGCCCTATCATCCGACACATAAAGCGCGCCGTCAGCGCCAACAATCACATCCACCGGGCGGCCAAAAGCTGCATTTCCATGGAGCCAGCCTGTCGCAAAATCTGACACCGCAATCGGCTTATCGCCATCAAAGCGCACGCGCACCAATTTGTAGCCGCTTGGGGTTTTTCTATTCCAAGAGCCATGTAACGCAACAATGGCATCATGTTTATATTCTGCTGGCCAATTGGTTTTATCTAAAAAAGTGATGCCCATTGGCGTTGAATGTGACACAAAAGTTATGGCGGGTGGCGTGGCAGACTTGCAAAAATCTGCTTCACCGGCAAAGTTTGGATCTGAATACATGCCTTGGGAATCTTTGGCTACGCCCCAACAATAAGGCCAGCCGTAATGCTTACCTGCCGCGATAAGATTTAAATGCTCTGGGGGAAGTTCATCATTGACGGGCCCATTTTTAATTTCTGAACGATTATCTGCGCCATTATTGGTCGCAAACATCGCTTGAGATTGCGGATGCCAGGCAAATCCTTGGGAATTTCGCAAACCTGATGCGAAAATTGGATTAGGCGCATGCCGACCGAATGTCGCAAGCGCACCCGCTGCCTTACCATCAGTGGTGTAACGTAGAATCGTTGCACGCAATGGGTCACTTTCGTTACAGACATTGCAACTTGAACCAACATTAATATACAGCAAACCATCAGGCCCTAATTTCAAAGTTTTAAGGGTGTGGCCACCTGTTGGTAAGTTTTTCACGAGGCCGGTCACGGTTTTGGCCGGCCAGCCACTAGCAGAGGTTGCTTGCGGGTCTTTTTCTAACACCACAATACCATCCTGATGAGCGACAAACAGCTTTTCGCCAACAAAAACCAAGCCATGCGGAGCGTTTAAATTGTCAGCCACCAGCACTGCCTGATTTTCAGGCTGATTACGGGCCAACATCACCACCTTACCCTGCCTAGGCATGCTTACATATAAATTTCCAGCCGCATCAAGCGCCATCATGCGGGGTGCGCCGCGTGTTAATGGTGGATGTTTTGTAAAGTCGGCAAACACTTCTAATTTGAAGCCTTCTGGCAGTTGAATTGCATTCGCCACACTTTTAGGCACAGGCATCGTTTTAGCTTCATTGGCACATCCAGCGAAACTAAAACTCAATGTCACCATGAGCAACAAAACACGTAACAGCATCATAAACTCCTCAATTAAAAAAACGTATTTTTTAACTAAATTTACCCCAACCTTTTTCGATGCTCTGTGAGGCTTATAAATAAAGGCTCACAGAGCATATTTTTTCTCTCGGCGAATTTTTACGCATTTTACAAGGTATTTAAAACCTGTTTGGCAAGCATTTTTTAGGCATCAAACGAATGCATTAACTTAAAAATGCCGCAAAATTTAAGTGCGCTTGATGCGATGATTTTTTGTGAATTATTCTTCGCGTATCCAAGTTTGAGAGCGCCCAAACAATGAAACGCCAATAAAACCGCGCACTTCTAATTGTGTACCGGTACTATCGAGCTTCATTTTGCATTTATAGGTTTTGCCGTTATCCGGGTCTAAAATCTCCCCGCCTTCGTAGCTGTCATTTTTTTTCTTAATGCCTTTCACAATGGTCATGCCAACAATTTTTTGACCTTTACGATCATCCGTACATTTGTCACATACCGCTTCGCCTGTGTCTGTCGCCAGCAAGCCCTTTTCAACCACGGCGCTATATTCACCATTATTTTCGGTGATTCTGATTAAAGAGCGCGGTTTGCCCGTTTTATCATCAATGGTTTTCCATAATCCTGCCGGCGTAGTTTCAGAAGCGATTACAACATTGGTCACCAGCATCACGGCCATACAGCACAAGCTTAACATTATTTTTTTCATCCAGAATCTCCTTAAATGTTTTAATTCAACCAGTTAACCACCAACAAAACCCCCAAACATGACTGCGAATAACATTCACTTAGTCAATATCAGTGCGTCAATATACAACAAAATGCGCTGCTTAAAAAAAATCTCGGACACAAATTTACACAATTCACTAAAGCTTTTAGAAATTGTGCCGTTGATTAACTTGTAGATTCATTAAAAGCAATAAAAGACAGGATTACGCTATGAAAAAACAATTCGGAATTTCAACCTTAGAGTTGCTCTGTTCACTCACCATTATGTCATCAATTACGGCATACACGGTGGCGATGTCTGAGGAAGTGGAAACTGCGATTGTGGACTACCAAAAAACAACCAATGTGAAAAATATCAAAGAAAAAATTCACACCGCCAGCTGCCTGCCACAAAACAATAAAGAAAGTGAATCTGCTGAAAATTAATACGTTACGCCAGAAAAAATATCGCAATTTTTAAGCGCAAAACATCGTTAAAAAGCTTAAAAAATATAAGCCTTCTCCCTCCCTGCCCTGCCAGCCTCTATTTACAAGGCTCCCAGGGCAGCTTTTTTTGCTCGGGAGAATTTATAGCCTTAAAAACGTTAAAGCTTAAAAACGTTTAAGATAAGTTGTTTTATGTCAGCACATCTGCCCAAATATTTTGCGCCCAGGCCTGTGCATAAACTCCTTCTTGTGCACTTGCATTTGCTGATACGCCGCCACCTTCAGCAGGCACCATGATTTTTTTTGGTGCGTCATAGCGATACACATTCGCCACGTGCATCGCAAGCTTGTCATCAATAAAGCTATAGCAAGTATTGGCAAATACGGGGGCGGGGTCTGGGCTTTGCCCTTTCATGAGCTCTACAATTGCGCTTGCACACACACGCGCCTGACTGGTCGCCATATGCGCAGATTTTGGCAAGCCAGATGAAACACTGTCACCAATAACATGCACATTGGGCGCAACTTTTGATTCATAGGTGAGAAAGTCAACCTCACACCATGGATAATCCGGTTCCAGCAAGTTGGCTAACTGCGCAACTTTACCGGCCTGTTGTGGTGGAATAACGTTCAACACATCTGCTTTTACTTGGTCTAGCTCTGTTATCACAGTTTTTGTGGCAACATCAACGCTTACAATCGCGCTATTTGGACGATACTCCACAATGTTCGGATATAACGCTTTCCATGCCTTTTGAAACAAGCCTTTTTTTGAAATGACTTCCGCATTGGCGTCTAACACAATCACCTTGCTATTTGGTTTGTGTGCTTTAAAGTAGCTCGCCACTTGGCAAGCTCTTTCGTATGGGCCAGGCGGGCAACGATACGGGGCTTTAGGAATGGTCATAACAAACACGCCGCCGTCAGGCATTTGTTCAAGTTGCTTACGTAAATTTACGGTTTGCCAACCCGCTTTCCATGCATGCGGTATTTGCTGCTGGGCGTCTTTAGTCATTAAATTTGGCAAGGCAGCATAATCAAAATCGATACCAGGCGCGACAATCAAACGGTCATAGTTAAGTTCACCACACTTCATGATGACTTTTTTTGCTTGGGTGTTAATTGCAGTGACTTCGTCTTGCGCCCATTGAATGCCATGATTTTTTTGTACTAAATCATAACCAAAAGTTAAATCATCAATCGTTTTAGTGCCGCCCAACACCAAATTACTCATCGGGCATGAAACAAACTGGCTGGACTTTTCGACCACCACCACTTCAATCGCCCCCAAACTCCACATGCGAATATATTTGGCCGCCGTGGTGCCGGCATAGCCACCGCCAACAATCACCACGCGGCCCAGTGGCGGTTTTCGCCCCATCGAAAAAACTGGATTCGCCAGCAACAAGCCAGTGGCAGCGCCGGCTTTGATGAAATTACGTCGGGTCAACGTTAGGTTTTTATTCATGATAGGCTTTCAAAGTTTGCGGCTTCAAAAGCACCGCGCCTGTCGGTTTTTGCTTTGAAAAATACACGGCGAGCTGCCTGATTTCATCTTCAGTCAAGCCTTTTGCGTGATGATGCATCACCGTCGCTTCGCGGCTGCCATTTTTAAAGCCAAGCATAATTGTGGTGAAATCATTGGCATCTCGCCCCGCGAGAATCGCGTTTCTATTCTCGTTGCTACCCGTGACTGCATTGCCATTGGTGCCATGACATGCTGCACACGAGGCAGCCAACACTCTTGCATGTAAGTCTGAATTTTGTGCTGCAGAAACAACAACATCCTCAGCAGTTTGTGCCAATAAAGGCCAAATCACTGAGGATGCGATGAGTGCTATGAAAATTTTTTGAAGTTTATTGTGATGCATGATGTTCACCTGAATTCAATGAACATCATTCTAAACGTTTAATACAAATTATTCGTGACCAAAGTCACATATTGCCGATTAATCAGGTTCTTCAAAGCATTTAACGTCTTTACAGCCGTCATCTTTAACACCTAACCCTGTTAAAAACGCAATCATATCGGTGTTATTGGCATCTTGAAATGGGCGTAATAGTGAAACATTGGCTTTTAGTTTTTTGTTCACATCAGCGCCGCTTTTTGCCAGCAAAGTGGCCATTTCTCTGTGGTTGCCAAAGGCCGCCAAATGAAATGCTGTGTTTTTAGAGAGCGGATGCACGTAATCAAGCTCTGCACCTTTACTGATTAAATATTTTGCCACTTCAATTTGGCCTTTATTAGCGGCCATTTGAATAGGAGACCAAGCAAATGATTTGTAATTCACGTCAGCAGGTTCAGCCTCAACAAATTTTTTGACCACTTTGAGATTGCCCTCGGTAATGGCATTCACAAATTCCAGCGTATCATCATCAGATAACGCCATCGCGTTCATTGAAAAACTTAAGGCTAGCACCGCCAACATTGCACTAATTAATTTCATATTTCTTTATCTCCAAGTTAATTGACTTACAACACTACATACTACCTAATCATCTTACCTAGCCATCCTACCAAAATCATGCGATTAAGCGATATATTTTCTAGCATTTCTAAACATTCTTAACCAAGCGCCATCTTCAGCATCACCACAGCGTTGCCATGTGTTCTGTACATTGCGAATGACACGTTCAGGATGTGGCATCATAATACTAAAACGTCCATCTGTGCTGGTTAAACCTGTAATCCCTTGCGGCGAACCGTTTGGATTAAACGGGTAACGAACCGTTGGCGTTGACGCACTATCAATAAAGCGCATTGTCACTAAATTTTTAGCCAGCACGTCATTGACCGCGCTTTCACCAGAAAATTCCGTAAAGCCTTCACCATGTGCAACCGCAATTGGCATTTTACTGCCTGCCATGCCGCTAAAGAACAAAGATGGCGATTCCAATACCTCGACCATCGCCAATCTGGCTTCAAATTGCTCAGATTTATTTTTTACAAAATGCGGCCAATGTTGCGCGCCAGGAATAATGCTGTGTAAATTACTCATCATTTGGCAACCGTTACATACGCCAAGTGCAAAGCTATCAGCACGGTTAAAAAATGCAGAGAATTCATCGCGCGCGCGGTTGTTAAATAAAATAGACTTCGCCCAACCTTCACCCGCGCCCAGCACATCACCGTAAGAAAACCCGCCACAAGCGACAAAGCCCGCAAAATCTTGCAATGAAACACGGCCAGCAATAATATCGCTCATGTGTACGTCAAACGTTGCAAAACCTGCACGATCAAATGCAACAGCCATTTCAACATGGCCATTCACACCCTGCTCACGCAGTATGGCCATTTTTGGGCGTGTACCCGTTGAAATATAAGGTGCAGCAATATTTTCACTTGGGTCAAACGTCAGTTCAGCAAATAAACCGCGGTCTTGCTCGTCTAAAATACGGTCATATTCCTGCTGCGCACATACTGGGTTGTCGCGCAGACTTTGCATGTGGTAGGTGGTTTCAGACCAGATGCGATGTAAATTTACACGCGTATCGCTAAAAATCACTTTGCCATGCTGCGCAATTTCAATGCTGTTGCCAGCCGCCACTTCACCAATGATGTAAGCATTAGAGCTTAATGCGAGTTTGAGTTGCCCTAAAACTTCGTTAGCTTCTGTAGCACTCACTTGAATCACCGCGCCAAGCTCTTCGTTATAAAGTGCACTTACAGCATCGCCCTGCAACGCTGAAATATCGACATTTAAGCCGCAACCCCCAGCAAAGGCCATTTCAACCAAAGTAGTCAATAAACCACCATCTGAACGGTCGTGATACGCAAGCAGCTTGCTAGCTTTGTTTAAACTTTGAATAGTATTAAAAAAACGTTTGAGGAGCAAAGCATCATCCACATCGGGCGCCACATCACCCACCGCGCCATACACTTGCGCCAAACTTGAGCCGCCCAAGCGGTTTTTGCCTGCGCCTAAGTCAATTAAAATCAGCTTAGTTGCAACGTCGGTTTTTAATTGTGGCGTCAGCGTTTTACGTGCATCTGGCGTGGTGGCAAATGCCGTCACCACCAACGAAATCGGTGAAGTGACCGCTTTCTTTTCACCTTTATCATCCCATACCGTCTTCATTGACATGGAATCTTTACCCACGGGGATGCTCACACCCAATTGCGGGCATAGCTCGATGCCGACTGCCTTGACCGTTTCATACAAAGCAGCATCTTCCCCTGCATGGCCTGCTGGCGCCATCCAATTGGCAGAGAGTTTCAAGTTACTTAAATCATCAATTAAACAGGCGGCAATATTGGTAATGGCCTCGCCTATCGCCATGCGACCTGATGCTGGCGCGTTGATTAAGGCTAACGGTGCTTTTTCACCAATGGCAAAGGCTTCACCCACATAGGTTTCATAGCCTGCCAGCGTCACGGCCACATCCGCCACGGGCACTTGCCATGGGCCGACCATCTGCTCGCGCGCGACTAAGCCTGTGACTGAGCGGTCGCCAATAGTAATCAAGAAAGTTTTATCCGCCACACCCGGCAAGCGCAACACGCGCGCGGCGGCGTCTTTTAAATCAATTTTGCTGGGATCAAACTTAGTAAAGGTTTTGTGAATACTTTTCACATCGCGCGTCATTTTTGGCGGCTTGCCAAGTAACACTGACATTTCCATATCAACGGGTTTATTGCCAAAATAGCTATCTGCCACCGTTAAGTGACGTTCTTCAGTCGCCACGCCCACCACGGCAAACGGGCAACGTTCGCGCTCGCAAATTTCTTTAAAGCGCGGTAAATCTTCTTGTGCAATCGCCATCACATAACGCTCTTGCGCTTCGTTACTCCACAATTCGCGTGGTGACATGCCTGGTTCTTCATTATGCACATCGCGCAATTGAAACACTGCACCAACGCCCGCATCGTTCACCAATTCAGGAAAAGCATTTGAAATACCGCCCGCGCCCACATCATGAATGCTCAAAATAGGGTTTTTGTCACCGAGTTGCCAGCAACGGTCGATGACTTCTTGCGCACGGCGCTCTAATTCTGGGTTGCCGCGTTGTACGGAATCAAAATCTAAATTCTCGACGTTTGAGCCGGTGTCCATACTCGAAGCCGCGCTACCGCCAAGGCCAATCAACATCGCTGGGCCGCCCAGTTGCACTAACGCCGCACCTGCTGGAATCGGATTCTTTTTAGAGTGTTTGGCAGAAATGTTGCCCAATCCACCCGCCAACATAATCGGCTTATGATAGCCGCGCACTTCATTATTTGCTTCTAATTCAAATGTACGGAAATAACCCGCGATATTCGGGCGGCCAAATTCATTGTTATACGCCGCGCCACCCAAAGGGCCATCGATCATAATTTGCAGGGGTGAAGCAATACGGCTTGGGCGACCGTAATCATTCGATTCCCACGGCTGTTCAAAATTTGGGATATTTAAGTTCGATACTGAAAACCCCGTCAAACCCGCTTTCGGTTTAGAGCCGCTGCCCGTTGCGCCTTCATCGCGAATCTCACCGCCCGCACCTGTGGCAGCCCCTGCAAAAGGTGAAATCGCTGTCGGGTGATTATGCGTTTCTACCTTCATTAAATAATGCATTTCTTCTTCAATAAAACCATATGCGCCATCTTCACGCGGGTAAAAACGCTTGGTTTTTCCGCCTACGTTTTGGCCTTCAACAATCGAAGAATTGTCAGAATACGCCACCACTGTATTGCCGGGGTTGCGTTTATGTGTGTTGCGTATCATGCCGAACAGTGAAAACGCTTGCTGCACGCCATCAATCACCCAATCAGCATTAAAGATTTTGTGGCGACAATGCTCAGAGTTCGCCTGTGCGAACATCATCAACTCAACGTCAGTGGGGTTACGCTGAATTTTGCTAAAGTTTTCAAACAGATAATCCACTTCATCGGGTGACAGCGCCAAACCCATCTCACTATTGGCCTGCACCAATGCGGCCTTGCCACCTTGCAGAATATCCACTGTGCTTAGTGGCTTGGGCGTATCAGTGTGGTACAACTTGGCCGCATCATCCAAGTTCGCAATGACCGTTTCAGTCATGCGGTCATGAATCAGCGGCAACAACGCTTTACGCTCGTCTTGCGTTAATTTTTCACCATTTTTAGTTTGCACAAAATACGCAATACCGCGCTCGACCCGTTGCACATTCTCTAAGCCGCAATGCTGCACAATATCGGTTGCGCGTGATGCCCAAGGTGAAATGGTGCCAATGCGCGGAATCACCACCAGCAATTCGCCTTGCGGGTCTTCAACTTGCAAGGTCGGCCCGTAAGTCAAAATCTGCTTTAGCGTCTCTTGTTGCGCGGCGCTTAAGGCAACCTCCGCGCCCTTGTTTTCAACCCAAATAAAATGACGAAACTCCGCATACAAATGCTTGATGTTCGAGTGGTGACTCAGTTGCGATTGAATCTTATCAATACGAAACTGAGATAAAGCAGCGCTGCCACGCAGGCAAAGCATTTGAGGGTTAGCGTTAGATTGGCTCATGGAATATCGGGCAAAAATTCAAAGGTTTATTTAAGCCGAAATTTTAACAGATTAGCGCCATTTCAGCCGAAAAAATACAACGAATGACGGCCATAAAAAACGTTATTTTTGACGCATTCAAGCCCGAGAAAAAACAACGACTCTGCGAGCCTTTATTTATAAGGCTTGCAGAGCATCGAAAAAGGTTGGTGATAGAAAAGAGGTTTTAAAAGAAAAAATAAGTGTAAATTCAACTGCAATTTTGAATTTAAATTCCCCTGCTACCGCCCCTGATATTGTGCTAATGTTGGGAGGATTTCGGTAAGCGGCTGTCACAACCGACTTAGTGCTTTAGCACTTAGCGAGGTTGGGGAAGGCCCTTGCGGTCTTAAGAGCGTAAGTGAGTTTCCGCTTGCCGTCCAAAAATTGGGGCAATTTAAGGAAACAAGCGATTGGGGGTGTCTTCTTCTTTGGTTACTTTCTTGTGGACAAGCACAAAAAAGTAACTCGCCTAGAGGAGAAAAGGTGTATTACATACTACGAGCCTAATTTATATCATTTTGAATCGTAGAGGAGGAATGCCACATATCGCCTGAAATACCAAATTTTTGCTCACTAGTTAATTTTTCACAGAACAAATTAATCAGTTGATCAACAACTGCCACAGATTTTTTAGCATTGCTCAGTGTCATTCTTTTTTCTAACTTTGATTTCGGAGCATGTCTGAATTCTAGGCTATCATGTTCTTGTTCAGTTATTACAGCCTCATACATTATTGGTTCAGCTTTGGGGTGGGCTATGAGATTACGTGTTTTGCATAACCAAACAAAGCTTGCCCAAGGCTCTTTACTAGTGTCATAGTTAATACTCAAATGCTCACAAATCAATCTAGTTTTTGCAATTGGACTACAACTTTCAAAATCACTCCAATTACCTACAACTTTTTCTCCAACAGCATTACATATTGCTTCAATAGCTAGAGAGCTGAGAGTTATTGCAGCAAATTGCCAGTTAGCACAACCTTTACCTTCAGTTTCCGCCCTTCTCAGATTATCTTTAGCAATGCGAAGTAATGTATGGTGTGCTGAATAGAATCGCTGGGTTTTTACACTGAAATTTTTTGAACTCATTAACCACTTTCCCTGCATAAACATCTTATTTAAATCACTCATACTCCCCTGAAACCACGTTGGGCAGCCGTGGTTGCAAATCAATGGGGTTTCCATTGATTTGCATTTTCAATAAGCTAACTTACTTACCCAATGCCCCAAACACTTTCTTCAACAAATTACTCGCCTGCCCCACTGGGTCTTGGCGAATGGCCGCTTCTTCTTTGGCAATCATCAAATACACGCCATCTAAGGCTTTTTTAGTCACGTATTGGTTAATATTGGCGTCTTCTTTTTTCACCACGCCAAATTTACTGCCCATTTCAGCATATTTATTGTAGCTATCTGCCAACTGCACGTTGGCGGTGGCTTTTTCTACAATCGGTAAAAATTTAGCGGCCATTTGCTCTGAGGTGGTTTTTTTAAAGTATTGCGTGGCGGCATCATTTGGGCCAGTTAAAATGGCTTTGGCATCGGCCACGGTCATTTTTTTAATCGAATCCACCAGTAAGGTTTTAGCTTCTGGCACGGCGGCTTCGGCAGCGCGGTTCATTTTTAAAATCAATTCGTCTGATTGTTTGCCCATGCCCATTAACTTCATGCCTTTTTCAATTTTTTTGAGCGAACTAGGTAACGGAATTTTCACTTCTTTATTGCCCAAAAAGCCATCTGCGGCGCCGAGCGTGCTGATGGCTTTGCCCACGCCTTGGGTGAGGGCTTCTTTAAGGCCGCCGCTGGCTTCGGTGTTGGTTAAATCGCTCACGCCTAGCGCATTGGCTTGCGTTGCGAAAAAAATAAAGCCTAAAGTAGCTAAACTATTTTTTGTTATAAAAGATTTTGTAAAAAATTGATGCATTTTTCTTCTCCAATGAATGAGGTTGCAGGCGTTAGCATAACCCTAAATATATTCTTTTGCATGCTGGTAATGATAATTTACGTTTGTGCTTCATTCACATCCATTCAGGCAAAGCATGAACTTGAACTTATCAAGTTTACAGAAGCCAAAAATTGGGTGAAAATCAACGCGAGTGGTTAACGCATCAGCCTGATGCCTTGTTGACAACGCACAGTATGTCAACGATTGGAGATTACTATGAAAAATTATTTAAAAACAAAAACTTGTATCATTATTTTGGCATTATCCAGCATCCCCAGCATGGCGGCGGCCAGCCCGAACAGTTTGCTATATATTAGTGCCAATGACTACAGCCATAGCGTGCGCTTGCTGCACCCATATTATGATTATTGGTTTGAGCAAGGGCCGCTGGTGGAGCCAATTGCGTTTGAAGCGCTTAAAGAAAAATTGCCAGACATCAGTATGTGCAAAGCCAACGAAACGGCTGATACGATTATTCGCATTAAACCCAGTTTATTTTACAACCCGCAAATGCGCGTTTATCACGGCAGGCTTGTTGCAACGGTGTTTTCTGGTGGTGGCAATGTGCTTGGCACTTACGTGGGCGAGGCGCAACAGCAGGGATTTTTAAGCGTGAACCACGCGACGCAATTGCATATTCAAAAAGTTTACGCAAAAGCCATGCAAAATTTAATGTCAAAATTTGAAATTAAACCGATTGAGCGCAACGGCAACGCCGAAAACAAATTGCCTTGTGGTTTAGTGGGTGCGCAAGAAGAAGCCAAAATCAATTTTTATTGAGATTTTTTATGAGAAAACTTATGATAAAACTAGGTGATTAATTTTCCTTAAAAACGCATCTAAAACCACTTAAAATCGCCCGAGAAAAAACGCTGCCCTGCGAGCCTTTATTTATAAGGCTCGCAGGGCAGCGAAAAAGGTTGCTAATGATTTTGACTTAATTTAAACGTTTAAATTAAAGCATTTGAACTTAAAATTAAATCCTTAAAGTGAATCACTTAAAGTTAATCACTTAAACTTTCACTTTCCAAATATTATTCGCGTAATCGCTGATGGAGCGGTCACTTGAAAACTTGGCCATATTCGCCACATTTAAAATCGCCATGCGCGTCCATTGATCTTGGTCTTGGTACACGCTGGAAACTTTATCTTGCGTTTCAATATAGCTAGCGTAATCGGCCAATAGTAAATATTGGTCATTATTCAATAAGTTATCAACAATGGCTTGATAGCGATTAGGCTCTTCAACCGAGAAGAAACCGTTCGCAATCATATCAATCACTTCTTTTAGCGCTGGGTTGCTTTCGTAGAACGCACGTGGGTGGTAGCCGTTGGTTTTAATTTCAGCCACTTGCGGAGTGGTCAGGCCAAAAATAAAGATGTTTTCATGGCCAACTTCTTCAAGAATTTCTACGTTAGCGCCATCAAGCGTACCTATTGTCAACGCGCCGTTTAAGGCCATTTTCATGTTGCCCGTGCCGCTGGCCTCGGTGCCTGCGGTAGAAATTTGCTCAGACAAATCACTGCCCGGGAACAGAATTTCAGCCGCTGAGACTTCGTAGTTCGGGTAGAACACCACTTTAAGTTGATCGCCTACGTGCGGATCGTCATTGATGATTTGCGCCACATCGTTAATCAACCGAATGATTTGCTTCGCCATCCAATAGCCCGGCGCTGCTTTACCGCCAAAAATCACGGTGCGCGGCGTGGTTTTTTCGCCACGGCGAATGCGATTGTATAAAGTAATCACGTGTAATACATTGAGCAACTGGCGTTTGTATTCGTGAATACGTTTAATTTGCACATCAAACAAGCTATTTACGTTGAGTTTTACGCCGGTTTTTTGCTCGATTTTTGCGGCCAAGCGGGCTTTATTGGCTTGTTTTACCGCGGCAAATGCTTTTCTAAACGCGGCATCGTTGGCTAACGGTGTGATTTTTTTGATTTGCGTCAGGTCTTTTTTAAAGCCTGCGCCAATGGCTTTTTCAATCAGCGCGGTTAAGCCCGGGTTGGCCTGATTTAACCAGCGGCGCGGTGTAATGCCGTTTGTGACATTGGTTAATTTTCCTGGAAAAATGCGGTCAAAATCGGCAAATAAATGTTGCTTCAACAACTCACTGTGCAGTGCGGCTACACCATTCACGGTGTGCGAACCCACCACTGCCAAGTGCGCCATGCGTACACGGCGGCCGTGCGACTCATCAATAATCGACACGCGGGCAAGCAAATCAACATCGCCCGGAAAATGATGATTGACCATGTGCAAGAACTCATGGTTGATTTTATAGATGATTTCTAAATGGCGCGGCAACAGGCGGCCGAACAAATCAACCGACCATGTTTCCAGCGCTTCTGGCATCAAGGTGTGGTTGGTGTAGGCGAAAATCTTGCCAGTCAGTTCCCACGCAAATGCCCATGGCAAACCATGCACATCAACCAATTGATACATCATTTCAGCCACGCCAATTGATGGGTGCGTGTCATTGAGTTGAATGGCGACTTTTTCTGGCAACAGTTTCCAGTCGGCCTGTTTTTTCATTTCATTGGTGCTTAAAAAGCGGCGCAAAATGTCCTGAATAGAGGCTGAAACGAAGAAATACTGCTGTTTTAAACGCAGTTCTTTACCCAAAACAGAGGTATCGTTCGGGTACAACACTTTTGATATGCTTTCTGTTTCGTTACGCTCGGCGACGGCTTTTTCATAGTCACCGTCGTTAAAGTGGCGCAAATCAAACTCGCGCGCGGCTTTAGCTGACCATAAACGCAGGCTGTTCACGGTTTCTGTACCATAGCCTGGCACGGGCACATCGTAGGCCATTGCCACCACATGTTCGCCATCTACCCAATGCTGTGTTTCACCATGTTCATCGGCGTATTTCACCACGTGGCCATAAAAGCGGATATTGTAAGTGGCTTCAGGGCGCTGAAACTCCCAGATATTGCCATAGCGCAGCCAATTATCAGGGTTTTCTACTTGTTGACCATTTTCAATACTTTGTCTGAACATACCATATTCATAACGGATGCCGTAGCCTGTCGCAGGAATATCCATCGTTGCCATGGAATCAACAAAACAAGC
>Ga0116177_10002116_pt1 | contig 14687 bp, 16 predicted proteins | sample AD_STIC10_MetaG_FD_89750 | JGI IMG/M metagenome (GOLD analysis project Ga0116177, IMG submission 89750) | Active sludge microbial communities of municipal wastewater-treating anaerobic digesters from USA - AD_STIC10_MetaG | ecosystem: Engineered > Bioreactor > Anaerobic > Digestate | place: USA...
ATCGCCGGCTCATCCTTGAGTCCCCACAGATCGAAAATCGGCGCATCAACGGCAACGGCGGTCGCGTCCTTCACCGAGAACGCCCGCAGCTCGACGCGTGGCAATGCAATGAACTGCCCTGTCAGCACGTGGCCGGTCACGCCGAACACCTTCATGTCCTCGACCCTCTGCAGCCTCGGATGGGCGCGCAGCAGCGCATCGCTCAGCGCCTTGTTGGCAACGCAGTTCTGCGCCCCCGTATCCAGCATCAGCTTTGCGCCGACGGACCCGACCTTGCCTTCGATCTCGGCGAGCAACCCCCTGCGCACATTCATGTTCGACATCATCGTGCCGCGCGTGCTTCGCACGGGCCTGCGCGTCGACTCGATGCGAACCGACTTGGCCTGGATGTCGAACACGACGCGCTTTCCGGCAAAGATATCCGCGCCAAGAATTCCGTCGATGCTGGCGAGGTTCTCGTCGGGCAACACAGCCACGCGCACATCGCGTTTCTGCACCGCGCCCGCTTCGATAAGCTCCATCTGCGCAACCTGCGTCTCGGCCATCCCGGTCGTGCCCGCGACAGTCGCCGTGCCAGTAATGGGCACGCCAAGCGTCTCGACATGCCGTTGAGCCAGCACTGTCGTCGTCGAGCCAGTGTCGACCATGAACGAGAATGGCCCCTTGCCATTCAGCATCACACGCGCTGCGGGACGGCCATATGCATCGACCCAGGCATCCAGCGTTGCGTTGATATCCATCGCCACCGGCCCCGCAATGTGGGAGCCGGCTGTCTGGGCGGAAGCTGCGCCAGCCAGCGTGAACGCCGGCAAAGCGCCCAGCATCATGCGGCGCGTAAACTCGGTAGTCATGGGCGTCCTCCCGCCCGCCGCCTTTTTGGCGACCTTGTTATGTGTGTAGTTTGATCCTGGTCGGCCCCCGCGGCAAGTGCCGGGCTGTTAGCCAAACATCACAGAATTGCGTGCGATAAGATCGACGAACAGCTCGGCGTCGAACGCCCTGGCGCCGTAATCGATCGAAAACGAGCGCAGCTGCGATAGCATGTTCATGCCAACGATCATCGCGGGCTCGTCATTGAGACCCCAGAAATCGAAGATCGGCGCATCAAGGGCCACGGTGGTTGCATCCGTCACCGAAAACGCGCGCAGCTCCACCTTCGGCAGCACGATGACCTGCCCGGTCATGACATGGCCCGTCACGCCAAAGACGCGCGCATTGTCCAGCCGCACAAGCTTCGGATGCGCCTTCAGCAAGGCCTGACTCAGCTTCGCATTGGCGATGCAGTTCTGCGCGCCCGTATCCAGCATCAGCTTCGCGTTGACGTTACCGATCTTCCCATCGATCTCCGCAAGCAACCCGTTGCGCACGCGTATCTGCGAGCGCGGAGCAACGCGTATCGGATGGCGCGATCCTTCGACCTTCACGGTCTTGCCGGGAATGTCGAACTCCAGCCGCTTCCCGATGAAGGCGTCGGCGCCAAGAATGCCATCCATGTTCGCAACGCCCGCGTTCGGCAGAACGCACACCCGCATGCCCTTGTTCTTCATGGCCCCGGCTTCGACCAGATCGACAAGTGCGAGCGGCGTCTCCGCCATTCCCGTCGTGCCCGCCACCGTGGCCTTGCCCACGATCGGCGCACCGATCGCCGCCAGATGGCGCTCGGCAATGACCGTTACCGTCGAACCCGTATCGACCATGAACTCGAAAGGACCGCGCCCATTCAGCATCACCTTCGCCGTCGGCCGCCCATAAAGGTCGAGCCACGCATCCAGTGTCGCTATCGGTGCAGCGCCCTCGGCGGGTATCGCGGCCTGATGTGCTGGCGTCTGCGCCACCGCAGCGCCGGCAAATCCGAGCGCTGGTAACGCGCCAAGCATTGTTCTGCGGGTGAAGTGGATCGTCACGAGCGTCCTCCTTCCCGCCCTCTGCGTGGCGGCTTTGTCAGTGGAGACAGCATGATCCCACCCACGCCCCGCTGCAAGCCTGATATGTCAGGCAGGCGGGCCAGAAGCCGGACTACACGCCCGGCACGACCGCAATCAGCAGCAACACGATGCCCGCAAGCGACGCGGCCCAAACCAAAGTGCGCACCACTGGCCAGCCGATCGCATAGAGCGGAAGGAACGCGGCCCGGCCCCAGAAATACAGGAGCGCGCCAAGTGGCGCGAGCCCGCTGCCATGCCCAGCCATCGTTTCAAGCAGCACCGCAGCAGCGAACAACGGGAACGTCTCGATGAAGTTCTTCCATGCCCGGTCCAGCCGGCCGCCAAGGGCATTGAGGGGCGGCGTCGGAACATCGCGCGGCCCAAGCGCCCAGCTCATACCCCGCTGCCCGACAGACGGAAGAACCGCCGCCAGCAGATACACGACACCGAGCACCATGCTCGCCCAGAGCATTGTCAGTTGGGTGGAGCCAAGATCGAGCATCGCATCCCCTCCGGATTTGCTTCCCGGAAAGCGTAACGGCGCGGCCCCGCTTGCCAACAGGCAAGCCAGGCAGCGCCGCTGCGTCAGGATCGAATTCTTTTGAGGCTCAGCGCCCGATCGGATCAGGCGCCAGCCGCTACTTCACCGGCGAGATCGATTTGATCGCCAGCGGCGGCAGACCGGATTTCTCCGAAATGGCCTTGTCCTGCGCCTCGATCGCCTCGCGGATAGCGGCATCCTTATCGTATGCGTTCAGCACATCGGCCGACACCTTGCGGTTCGAACGCTGGCTGCCGTCTTCGTACGTCACGTTGAAAAACGCGAATTCGACGCGAGCCGTCGGCTTCTTGGCCATGGGGAGCTCCGTTGGCTGGTCGGGAGGAGGCGCGGATCAGGCCGCAAACGAAATCTGGGCCATAACCGCGAAATCGCAAGGATATGCGACAACGCGCGCTGCTTATCAGGCGTTTAGCGGAAAGCCTAGGCCGCAACCACGGCAGTGGCCGCCAGCGCGCAGGTCTCGACCATTTCGGCCATCGCCGCCGCACGCGCGCCAACACCACCGGTGATAACCGGGGCCGCACGGCCTTGGATCGCCGCAAGGAAGGCCTCGTCAGCGGCCTTGAGCGGGTCCGGCAGGATTTCCGACACATCGGCGCGGATATCGAACTTGGTCGTGTTCAGCACCTTGCGGGTGATGAAATCGATCTCGACGATGCCCGATGCGTATTCGATCTTCATCCAGCGCTCGCGCTTTTCGGCGCAACGCGACGCCGTCAGCTTGGCGTGGCCATGATTGGCGAAGTGCAGCTCGGCCGCAGCGTGATCCAGCAGGCGCGTGTGGGCCGAGTAGCCCTCGCCATCCGTGCCCTTCACGTCGCCGCCGAACAGTTCGGCTGCGAGGTCGAGATCGTGGATCATCAGGTCGAACACGACGCTGACGTCTTCGCAGCGGCCATCCGGCGAAGCCGGGCCCATGCGGACAGCTTCAACGCGCTTGGGACGCTCACCCGTGGCGAACAGACCCATCGCTTCGAACACCAGACGCTCCTGGTGGCCAACCGAAAGAACGAGATCACGCTCAAGCGCCATCTTCGCCAGCTGACGAGCTTCAACGCCAGTCAGCGCGAGGGGCTTTTCAACGAGCGCATGCTTGCCGGCTTCGAGCGCCTTGCGCGTCAGCATTGCGTGGCTGGAGGCAGGCGTCGCGATCACGAGCGCATCGCACACAGCGGCGATCGCTTCGAACGAGGAGAACACCTCACCCTTGCCAACCTTGGCGACAACCTTGCCGGCGGCCTCTTGATTGAGGTCGAACACGCCGACGAATTCCGAATGGAAGCTGGAGGCAAATTTCTGGGCGTGGTAACCGCCGAACACGCCAGCGCCGATGACGCCGACCCGGACGCGGCCCTGATGGCTGCCGACGACAGTGGCCGTTCTGGCCGAGGCTTCTGTACGCTTCACTGATACACCCTCCGACACACCTTGCGGCGTGAGCTGAGCAGATACGCGAATAACGCAGCTGCACAATCGGCGGGGCCATCAAGCTTAGTTACCATATCTTTCAACGCGTATGTAATTGAAAATATTGAATATTACCGGCAACAAGCCCCGCTTTGTTACTGCGACAAAAGCGGCGACCGTGATGGGATCTGTAACAACCCGTGAGCAGCAGCGGCAAACCAGATCGGCGAGTCCAGAACCGTGGAATCAATCCCGAGGTAATCGCAAAACGTCAGGCTGGATTTCTTTAAGCGTTATCGGCTACGTGCTGCCATCGTCATGCGGGCGGGAGACGAACTCCTGCGCTCTATAGAGCGGGGGTCGACAATGCTGCTTCTGATCTCCAACCGCCGTCTCGATGACGTCAAATCCGGCAGCGGCGCGTACCTGGTCACCTTCATCAAATCTGCGATCCTGGCCGGGTATGATGTGCGACTGGTCATGTCCCCCTCGACGGCCTTCGGCAGCCGTCCCTGGGCCACGCTCGACAAGCCCATCCTCGATCGTGTCACCCCGGAATGGCCCAGCTCCGTCCGGTTGGGCTCCACCTTCGTCTCCACCAAGCCGCTTGTCTGGTTCCGGTTCGCCCAGCGCCTCGCCCTGGAAACCGCCCGCCGCCTCAAACTGACCAAGGCCAAACCCGTCAGCCTGCTCTCGCGCATCCCATCCGCCAGCGAGCAGGCCCAGCTTGCCGCTGTCGTTCGCCGTCACGCCCCGTCCTGTGTGGTGGTCGAGTACTCGTCCTTCGCACCCGCCTTTGCCCACATGAGCCAGGTCCCGGGCCGCGGCGTGCTCATGCACGACCTCTTCTCCAGCCGCGCCGACAGTTTCCGCGCCGCCGGCAAGAAGCCCGACCATGGCGACATCACGCTCGCGCAGGAAGCCCAGCGCCTCGCCTCCGCCAACCTGATCCTGCACGCCTCAATGAACGAGCTGCAGCGGCTGTCCCCGCTTGCCCCCAACGCGCGCCATGTCTGGATGCGCCCGACCACCACCGCGCGCCGCGACGCCCAGCAGTCACGCCCGCCCGCCGCGCTCTTCATGGGCGCCGGTCACGAAGGCAACCGCGAGGGCCTCAACCACCTGCTCGCAGACATCTGGCCCCTCGTCCGCGCCCGCCTGCCCGACGCGAAGCTCATCGTCGCCGGCACGATCGGCGATGGCCTAGCGTCAGAGAACGGTGTCGAAGCCGTCGGCCGCATCGACGACCTCGCCAGCCTGGCCGGGCCAGACCGCATCGGCCTTGCTCCCATCCGCGTCTCCAGCGGCGTCGCCATCAAGGTGGCCGACTATATGGGCCTCGGCATGCCCGTTATCGGCTATCCCGGGGGCCTTGACGGTTTTGGCTCGGAGCTGGACAGCGCCTCGATCCGCGTTCATTCGACCGAAGCCTTCGCGGACGCCCTTGTCGAACTCCTCACTTCGGAGGAAAAGCGTCGCGCCCGCAGCGAAGCTGGCCTGAAACTGGCGGAAACCACTTTGTCAGATTCAGGAATTGTCGAAGCCCTGGCGGTTTTCCGGTCGCCTTCAAAGGTGGCCACCTCGTGAAATCCTGCTAGCATAGCCTATATTAGCCGCAGGCTGACGCTTCGGCTGCCTTATTCCCACTAACGTGTTTCCCGCCGCGCTCGTCGCGGTCGTATGCCAGAAAGAGACTGAGACATGGCCCGCCTGTTCGAAAGCTACGTGATGGTGGATTGGAGCGCCGCCTCCAAACCCGCCACCGGCGCCGACTCCATCTGGATCGGCGCGCTCACGCCGGATTCACGTCTGAAGCTGTCGTTCAAGGCCAGCAACCCGCCCACGCGCGCCAAAGCCATCGAAGAGCTGAGCGATCTGCTCGCCCGGTGCCTCAAGCGTGGCGACCGCGTGCTCGTGGGCGTCGACTTCCCGCTCGGCTTCCCCGCCGGCACGTCCAGCGCGCTGAAGCTCAAGGGCGAGCCCGGCAAGGCGCTGCGCGATTTCCTGCTCAAGGAAATGAAGGACAAGCCTGACAACTCCAACAACCGCTTCGCTCTCGCGGCGCGGATGAACCGCCTCATCTCGGATGGCCCCTTCCCGTTCTGGGGCTGCTCGAAAAAGGACGAACTCACCACGCTCTCCGTCAAGAAGACGCGCGAGCACGGCAAGGGCGACGTCGCCGAATTCCGCATCGTGGAAGAAGCTGCGATGGAGGCGAAGAAGTCTCGCCCGCAACCCGTGTGGAAGATCGCTTACGCCGGCGCCATCGGCGGCCAGGCCATGACCGGCATTCCGGCCATGGAGCGTCTGCGCGAGAAATTCCCCGCGCTGAAAATCTGGCCGTTCGAATTGCCGCTCGCGAAGCTCGACTCTGAAGGTCTTGCTGACACGCGCGTCGTCGTGGCGGAGGTCCTCACCACGCTCAACGCTACCAACCAGCAATCGTCGGAAATCCGCGACGAAGCGCAGGTGCGCAGCATCTGCGAAGCGCTGGCCGAGCGTGACGCCAACGGAAAGCTGGCCGCCATGTTCGGCGGCGAGGCCAAGCTCACAGACGCCCAGAAAGCGAAAGTCAGCGCGGAAGAAGGGTGGATTCTGGGGATATAGGACGGACTTTCCGGCCTTTTCCCCAATTCCGGGCTTGAGAATCGGAGCGAACGAAAGGTTCTATGGGCAATTGCCGCTTCGCAGCGGCGGTTTCGAACCCTTTTTGCGGGAGCGGGCCCATGAACAAGTCTGACCTCATCAAGTCGATCTCTGACTCGACCGGTCTGAAACAGACCGAAGCGACGCGCATTGTCGACGCGGTGTTCGACACGATCACCGCCAATCTCCGAAAGGGTGAGCAGGTGGCGATCTCCGGCTTCGGCACATTCGTCGCCAAGACGCGCGCCGCGCGTGAGGGACGCAATCCCGCTACCGGCATGACGATCAACATCCCGGCCAGAACATCGGCCGCCTTCAAGCCGGCAGCGGCGATGAAGGACATGAAATAGAACTTCGCCCCCGGCCACTTGCTACACGCTGGCGGGTAGGAGATTCTCACAACGGCGTGCGGTATGTCCTCAAGACACCGCACGCCGTTTTACTTTCGAGCGATAGCTGACAAAAGCGGTGATGACTCGTCACACCGCCTTCGATCCCTCAACCGCGCGCCCTGCTCTCTCGAAGGGAGCCTTCTCGCAATTCGTGCGCGTGATCTCCATCGCCCATCTGAAGCTCACCGGCTGGCGCATGCAGGGCGACTGGCCCACAATCGACAAGATGGTGCTGGTCGCCGCGCCTCACACGTCGAACTGGGACGGTCTCCAGATGCTCGTGGCTGCTGGCTATTATCGCATCCGCCTGCGCTGGATGGGCAAGAAGAGCCTCACCACCGGCCCGTTCGGCTGGATCATCAAAGCACTTGGCTGCGTGCCGATCGACCGCTCGCAGAGCCATGACGTCGTCAAGACCATGGCAGACGCGATCGGGGCCGCGGACAGCATGGTGCTCGCCATTCCGCCCGAAGGCACACGCGCCCGGGTCAACGAATGGAAGAGCGGCTTCTATCACATCGCCGTCGCCGCCAACGTACCGATCGTGCTCAGCGTGCTCGATTACAAGCGCAAGACGATGAGCATTGCAGGGGTCGTCCATCCCAGTGGTGACTACGAGACGGACCTGCCCGTGATCCGCGCGTATTACGCCGATGCCGTCGGCAAGCATCCGGCGAAGACCTGACCACTCACCTCGTATGGCGCATCAAGGATGCACCTCGGGAAGCGGACCTCCTGGGTCCGCGTTCCCCGCGAAGGCGGGGATCCAGCCCTTTGCAAACCAAGCGCGCGAAGTGTCCCGACTGGACCCCCGCCTTCGCGGGGGATGCGGAACAATGATCAATGAGCTGGTGGTTTGGCCTAGTGCCCCACCACCACGCTCGCCTGCGCGTCTTTCGGCAACCCGAACCGCGCAATCCGCGCTGTCCTGATTTCCAGCGCCAGCACCTGCCCAACGCCGGCAACAATCGACGCGATCGAGATGCCGATGATCACGCCCCACACGCCATAGCTGGTGTGCAGCGCCAGCCACCAGCACAGCGGCAACATCACGAACACATAACTGCCGACATGGATCGCTGTCGGAATCCACACCACGCCCTGCGCGCGCAGCGCCATTGAACCCACGGCCTGCAAGCCATCGAACAGCGTCACGAACGCCACCGCCGCCAGCATCAGCGACAGTTGCGGCACAAGGTGTGCGCCTTCCGACGCCACTTCCGACCCGTTGAGCCACGTCACAGCGATCGGATCGCGCAGCAGGATCAGCGCTGTCGCCAGGATCAGGCCCAGCAGCGTCGACGCCACCACGCCCAGCCGCAACGCCTCGCGCACGCCCACCGCATCGCCCCTGCCAAACCGCTCGGCAACCCGCACGCTCGTGGCCGTGCCCATGCCGACATAGATCATGAACGCCACGCCCATCATCTGGACGGTAAGGCCATAGACTGTGCCGCTATCGAGCGAGACCAGCGTAGCGATCGCGAAAGTCAGGTTGAATGAGCCCCACTCCGCAATGTTGGCGACGCCCGTGCCGACGCCCACCATGTTCTGCCGCTTGAACTCACCTGCCGGAGCTTTCGGAGATTTTTTCAAAGCCGGCGTCAGGAACACGACCGCAACCAGAAAGCATACGAGCAGGAACCAGCGCGATCCGGTCGTCGCCCACACCACGCCAATCGCGCCATGCTCCGGCACAAGGATCAGCCCGAAGACCAGGTTGACGCCCACGGCCGCCATGTTGATCGCCGTCGCGATGTTCGGCTTGCGAAGGGCTTCAAGATAAGACTGGCATGCAAGCCCGCCCATATGCGCGATCGCGCCATAAGCCAGGATGTGGGTGCAATCCGTTGTCGCCGCAGCGAGCGCCGGATCGAAGCCGATCAGATCCAGCAACGGCCTCGCGATCACGATGCAGGCCACCGTCGCGAACATCCCGTAGACCAGCGCCACAACCATGCCACGCCGGAAGATGCGGCCCGTCTCGTCGCCCTTGCCCGCGCCGTTCAGTTCGGCGGTCAACACCTGCACGCCAATCATCAGACCCATGCCGAACCCGAACAGCACGCCAATCGGCAGCCAGCCATTCAGGACATACGGCAGCTCGCCCGGCGCATAGCGGCCCAGCAGCACCGCGTCCGTCAGCGACATCAGCATGAATGACGCGCGCGAGATCGCGACCGGCACGGCCAGCCGCGTCAGGTCGAGCATGTCTTTAGGGCGCGCCCATGCGGGCAGGCGGCCGCCTGACTTACTGGAAGATGGGGAGGCCATGGGGTAGCTCCATCGCGCATTCTGTCGTGCGCTTGGGTCGTTCGTGGAGGGCTTAATCCTCGGGCGGCGCCCAGTCGTCAACTGGTCTGAAATTCTTCGTGCCCGGCGTGCGCTCGAATACGCTTCCGGGCGCTGCGTCAAGCAGCTCGATAATGCTTGGATCGTAATTGGCGATCGTATTCACGTCATAGACGCCGTGATTGTCCGCCTCGTCCATGTAGTCCTGGTCTTCAAGACCCGACAGGAAGCGCCAGCCGCTGTCGGTCTCATTGTCCGGCGTTTTTTCCCGGTACATGAAGCCCACCAGCTTGCCCCGCACCGTAATCATGTCCGACGCAATGCACGCGCCCCGGCCTTCAGCCAGCGGCTTGATCTCGTCTGCCTTGAGCCTGAACTTCTTCGCCATCGCGCCATTCCTGTTGCGGACGCCACAAATGGTGCGAACCGCGCCAACGCGCAACAGCGACCTATCGTAGCTTCAGCGGCCGCAAACCGTCCGCGTTCCCTCGCCGTCAACCAGCACCATCTGCGATGCCGACAGCTCGATCGTGGAGTTCGACGGCTCCTGATTTCCGTTCTCGGCGATCTCGGTCAACACCGACTCCGGCAGGTCCTCGCCATCCAGCTTCGCGCTACGCGCCGTAATGCTGGTTATCTGCTCCCGTATCAGTCCGCCGCCCAGCAGCTGCCACGTTGATGTCGCATCGAGCTGCGCCTCCAGCTTGCCGCCATCAATGTCAGCGGTGAGCGTCAGCACAGACTGCGTCGTGCCATCAGCCTTGTATGTCATCTGCCCGGCCACGAGGCCGCCCGGCGTTTGCGACGAGCAGTTCCACACGCCCGTAACCATCTCCGCCTGCGTCTGCGAAGTCGCTGCCCCGGTCGCGAACGCAACCATGGCGACGCCGCTCGCCACCATCACACCCAGCTTCATCGTCCGTCCCCTTTTAGGCCTACGCCGTTAGCGCGTGCAGGTCGTGACCGTGCCGCTGTCATCCGTCGAGACAAACGAGGTCTCCGTGATTTTCGCCGTCGAAGTCGTCGGCTTGTTCACCACCATCTGCTCGACCATTCCCTGGATCATCGCGGGCGGCACAGTCTGCCCGCCCATCTTGCCGCCAGTGACGGTCATCTTGGTGATCGTCTCAACCAGCTTCCCATCCTCGAGGAATTTCCAGCTCGCATCCGCCGTCGCTGTGATGTCGATCGCCATGCCGCTTTGATTGACGCCAACCTTTGCGTCCATCGTCGCCGTGCCACCCGCCAGATACGTGACAGCCGCATCCGTGGTCACGCCCTCCGCGGTCGCCTTGCAGTTCCACTTGCCCAGGATCATTTCGGCAGGCGTCTTCGCTCCTGAAGTCGAACCAGAGCCCGAAGCACAAGCGCCAAGCGCCAGAGCGACCGTCGCAATCAGAACGCGTTTCATGTCGGTAGACCTTTCCTGACGCCGATTGCATCCGGGATACGGCCCGTCGCCTCCGAAGTCCATCAGCCCAGCTGCAGCGTTACGGACACTTCACCCGCGGCGTCACCATGGAACCGTTGACCACATTCAGCGTCTTGCCCCCATCCGCCAGCTCCAGCCGCACCGCTCCATCCCACGTGGCGTAATCGCTGGTGAACCGCCCATCGACCCGCGCCGCCGTCTCGCCATCCGGCGCCACGCCCGTCACCGCGATCCGCGAATCCGTAAACGTCACCTCGGTCGCCGTGACAGTCACCAGCGAATAACCGCTCCCGCGGCATTCGTTGGTGTCGACAACCCACCGGCCCACAAACTTGCCCGGAACTTCCGTCAGCGTCGCTGCCGGCGGAACCTCATCGCACGCGGCCAGCAACAGACACGCAAACCCGCTCCACGCCGCCTTCATGCCCGCGTGCATGACAAGCCATAGACATTGTTGATCAGCGCCATCGCATCGGGCCCCGTCACCTTCACGGTGGAAACCTGTTCCGCTCCGAAGCCATTGCGCAGTTTCGCCGAGACCTCCTCGGGCATCGGCTCGCCATTGGCGACCGCCGAAGTGATCTCCACCGTCATGCTCTCGGTCAGCAGGTCGCCCTTCAGCGCCCAGATCCCCTGGAACTTCATCTGCACATCGAAATCCGCCAGGCCGTCGGCCTGCGTCATGCGTGCGGTTCCGGTCTTTGTGCCATCGCTTGCATAGACCACGTCAACGAACATCCGTCCGTCATCCGATATGCAGGCCCACTTGCCCTGCGGCGGCGACGGCGGCGACGTACATGCAGCCATGGCAACCACCCAGACAACAACTCCGGTACGCCACATCAGGTCCTCCCAACCCGGCGCACCAGCGCCGGTCTAAGACTTCCGCTTCGCCGCCAGCTTCTCAGCCAGCAGGAAGGCCAGCTCCAGCGCCTGCTCGTTGTTCAGACGCGGATCGCAATGCGTGTGATAGCGGTCCTGCAGGTCCATCGCCGAAATCTGATGAGCGCCGCCCGTGCATTCGGTCACGTCCTGGCCGGTCATCTCGAGGTGGATGCCGCCCGCATGAGCGCCCTCCGCCTCGACGATATCCATGAAGCCTTTGACTTCTGACAGGATACGGTCGAACGGCCGCGTCTTGTAGCCGCCATCGGTCTTCTCGATATTCCCGTGCATCGGATCGGATGACCACACCACCGTGCGGCCTTCCTTCTGCACTGCGCGCACCAGCTTCGGCAGGCCAGCCTCGACCTTGTCCGACCCGAACCGCGCGATCAGCGTCAGGCGACCCGGAATGTTGTCCGGGTTCAGCTTGTCAATCAGGCGCATCATGTCGTCCGGCGCCAGCGACGGCCCGCACTTCATGCCCACCGGGTTGCGAATGCCCGAGCAGAACTCGACATGCGCGCCATCCAGCTGCCGCGTGCGATCCCCGATCCACACCATATGCGCGCCGGTGTCGTAGTATTCGCCGGGACGCGTGGAATCCTCCCGCGTCATCGCCTGCTCATAGCCGAGCAGCAGCGCTTCGTGGCTCGTGTAGAATTCCGTCTGCGACAGCGCCGGCGTCGTCTCCGGCGTGATGCCGCAAGCCGCCATGAAGTCCATCGCGTCAGAGATGCGTGCAGCAAGGGCCCTGTAGCGCTCGGCCGCGGGTGAGCGCTCTACGAACCCGAGCATCCAACGATGCACGTTCGAAAGGCTCGCATATCCGCCATGCGCAAACGCGCGCAGCAGGTTCAGCGTCGCCGCCGACTGCGCATACGCCTGGATCAAGCGCTGCGGATCGGGCGTCCGCGCTTCAGGCGTGAACTCCATCCCGTTGATGTTGTCGCCGCGATAGCTCGGCAGCGTCACGCCGCCGATCTCTTCCACCGGCGAGGAACGCGGCTTGGCGAACTGTCCGGCAATGCGCCCGACTTTCACCACCGGCTTGCCGCCAGCGAACGTCATCGCCGCCGCCATCTGCAGGATCAGACGGAACGTGTCGCGGATATTGTTCGGATGGAACTCCTTGAAGCTCTCCGCGCAATCTCCGCCCTGCAGCAGGAAAGCCTTGCCGTGCGCCACATCGGCCAGACGCGACATCAGCGTGCGCGCCTCGCCGGCGAACACCAGCGGCGGATAGCTTGAGAGCTGCTTCTCGACGGCGTCCAGCTTGCTCATGTCCGGGTAATCCGCCGGAATGTGCAGCGCCGTCTTCGTCCGCCACGAGGCAGGCGACCAGTTCGATGCTGTCGGCGTCACGCTTCCACCTGCTCCAAGCTGACCTGCGCGATCAAGAACATCGCCGAAGCCCGCGTCAATCCGGTCCATACTCATCACACTACTCTTAGAGAACTCGTTCCGCGATCTGCACCGCGTTCAGCGCGGCGCCCTTCAGAAGCTGGTCGCCCGACATGAACAGCGCCAGCGTATGGCCCGTCGGGTCCGAGATATCCTCGCGAACCCGGCCAACCAGCACGTCATACTGCCCGCTCGACTCGACCGGCATCGGGAAATGGTTACGGGCGCGATCGTCTACAACCTTCACGCCCGGCGCCTTGGAGAGCAGCGCACGCGCCGCATCCACCGAAACCTTGTCGGCAAACTCGGCCGTGATCGACATCGAGTGCGCCCGCAGGACCGGCACGCGCACGCATGTCACGCCCACGCGCAGCTCCGGCAGACCCATGATCTTGCGCAGCTCGGCGACGACTTTCGTCTCTTCGCCATTATAGCCATCATCGCCGATCGACGTGTTGTGGCTGAACAGGTTGAACGCATACGGATGCGGCAGAACCTTGTGCTGATACGCCTCGCCTTTCAGGTAAGCGCGCGTCGCTTCTTCCAGCTCGTCCATCGCCGGGCGGCCCGCGCCCGACGCCGACTGGTAGGTCGACGCGATAACGCGTTTCAGCTTGCCCGCCTGGTGCAGCGGCCACAGCGCCATCACCATGATCGCCGCAACGCAATTCGGATTGGCGTAGATTTTCTGGGAAGGCTTGATCAGGTCGCCATTCACTTCCGGCACAACCAGCGGAACGGTCGGGTCCATGCGGAAGGCCGACGAGTTGTCGATGGCGACGGCGCCAGCGGCCGCCGCGATCGGCACATACTTCTTCGAGATGTCGGTCTCGGATGCGAATAGCGCCACATCGACGCCCTTGAAGGCGTCATCCGTCAGCACCTGCATCTCGACGTCCTGGCCCCTGAATTTGAACCGCTTGCCGGCTGAGCGCTCAGACGCAAACGCCTTCAGCGTTCCGGTCGGATAGCTGGAATCCTCAAGGCAGCGCAGCATCTCTGCGCCCACGGCGCCCGTTGCGCCAATAACCGCAACCGTCTTCGTGCCAACACCAGACGTGGCGGAGCGAGCGGTCGTTGTTGCCTCAGTCACGGGGTAGTCTCCTCTTTAGCCGGGAGACGGGGCGAACTCTGCCCCATCCGGTTTCCGGCGGGGCTGGTCGGCGGGCTTCTGGCTAGTTCGTAATAGCCAAGCGCGCCATCAGCCCCGCGGGGGTAATGGTCTTCCAATAGCGCTTGAAAAACGAACGTTGCATGGGGCGGCCTTCTACGCGGCCCAGCCGTAAAGGTCAATCCGTGCAAGAAAACCGGCTTTTTAACCCCTTCCCAGCACGATCCTGCCCAGCCCAGTTGCCATTACCCCACACCAAACGGTGGTCATCCTCGGGCTTGTCCCGAGGATCTCGGTTGGATCGCCAGCGGGACAGCTAACCAGTCCCAACGAACCTCGAACCGGGATTCTCGGGACAAGCCCGAGAATGACCCTTCTGGGGGATGGAGGGGCTGCGAATTCGTAGGACGGCCAAAAATCTTCGTCGCTGATTTCAACCCGCTAGCCAACAAAGATGGGGGACGGCGCTCCGCAGAATCTACGCCCCCGTGGCCCAGCGTATTATGCTCGGCATGACACGGCACAAACACACGCACACTGGGCTGGTAACCCCTTCGCTTCCTCAGCTCTTGCTGACAGCGATGCTGCACCTGTTTGCGATGCTCGTGTCCAGCGTCGCCTCAACTCTCCAGAT
>Ga0116177_10002120_pt1 | contig 14663 bp, 10 predicted proteins | sample AD_STIC10_MetaG_FD_89750 | JGI IMG/M metagenome (GOLD analysis project Ga0116177, IMG submission 89750) | Active sludge microbial communities of municipal wastewater-treating anaerobic digesters from USA - AD_STIC10_MetaG | ecosystem: Engineered > Bioreactor > Anaerobic > Digestate | place: USA...
TCGGCCCGGGCGTAATTGATCATCTGAACGAGCGGTGCCTTGGCGGCATCCGGCATATTGGGTGTTGCCAACAGCTGCTCGAATCCCTGAATCCGCTGCTGAATTTCCGCGAGTGCGTTGGATCTTGGCACGCTTTCCTTCAACACATGGTGATAGATGAGCCCACGTGTCTTGGTCCGTTCGGCATCTTGTTGCAACTTTGCGGCCAAACGGGCGGTGCCTTGCCTGCTATCACTGAACGTCAATAAGCGGCGTCCGCGATACGGTCGATCAGCCGGGTTGTCACCATCCGGCGCATATTCAAGCAATGTCGGAAGTAAGCCACCCAGTAAAAATGGTGCGCCGATACGGGCCTTGCGAAACATGGATTCCGCTTCGCCGCAGGCTGGACAATCCAAACCTTCCCCGCTGTCCTCATGCACAGTGATCTCAAGGGCATCTGGGTCACTTCCCTCGACGATCTGACGAGTTCGGCGATGTAAATGCATCACTCCGGTATGTGGCAAATTGCGATTGGCAATGAGCATTGACCGGCCACGTCTGTCCTGTAGATCAGGTAAGTCCTCTCGATCGTCTGTTTCGCTTTCATCAATCTCAAGTTCGAACTCATCCACGGCGGATTCCGAAATGGATTGCGTTACGGCACCATTCTTTTCCTCGGCAAGGAGGTAAATCGCACCGCATTCATCGCACGATGCAAATTCATAGACAGGGGCACCGCAAGTGCAGTGATTGCGAGGCCCGAGGAACACCTGCCCAAAAGGCCAGGCTGGATCATCGAGTTTTGATCCTTTCTTGTCCGGGCATTGGGCGTCTGCGCAGCACCACAGTCCGGACAGCGTTTGATGGAAAAGGTGCGCCCGTAGTGGCAAGAAGGGATTGCCGCCCGTATCCACGGTACTGGTTACCAAGTCGAGCCATTCCAGAGCTTGCTGCTGCTGTGCCAAGGTGTAGGACTGTCCTAGTCCAAAGATGTCGGCGCACACCTCGGAGAGCCGTGCTATGGGCGACGTCTTTTGACTGACAAACCGCGATCTAATCTTTTTCGCGATGGCCTGGCCAGCGAGAGCCTGATAGCGATTGGGCGATTCGTCTTGTCCTGCGTCAATCGCGCACAAGCTCTCTAACGGCTGAAGCTTGGACTCATTGACACTTGGTAAGGTCGGTATCTGCCTGTTCGCCGAAACGAGATAAACCCGGGAAATGTCCACGCCGGCTATCTGCGCCAGAAACTCCCGCAGATGAATCCCGGCCGGACCTTCCGGATCGCCGATCGTTGCTGACGTGGCGACAAAGCGAACATTCTCTGAGCTGACGCCGAAAGCATGAATCACGCGGCGAATTAGGAGTGCCAGTTCGGCAGCTTGCGAGCCGACATAGGAGTGCGCCTCGTCAAGTACGATCCACTCTAGCTTGCCTTTCGACTTTTCCAGGATATTGGCATCTTGCGTTCGGACCAGCATGTACTCCAGCATCGTGGCATTCGTCACGAGAATAGGAGGCGGGGAAGCCCGCAGTGTCTTTCTGTCCTGTATTTCACTGGCGTTCTGCACCAGTGATCCAGCAGGCAAGGTTTCTGGCGTCAGGCCGTTGTATAGGCAAAAACGTACCTTGTTGCCAAATCCATGCGTCCAGGCCAGAAGGCGATCACGCTGGCTATTGATCAGTGCATTGAGTGGATAGAGAAACAGCGCTCGAACTCCCACCAGCCGGCTGCCCACCTGTTCTTGCTCTCTGGCGAGTTGATCCAGAATGGGCACCATGAAGCATTCGGTTTTTCCTGAGCCTGTGCCGCTAGTGACAATGAGGGATTTTGGGGGCTCTTCGGCAAGGATCTTCCAGGACTGAACCTGATGGACATACGGAAACCGATCTTTGGCAAACCGATTCTCTTTCACCAGATTCTTCGGTGGTGAGTCCATCGCATCGACTAACGATGCCGAGAGCAAATTCCCGGACAACTCACTCATTCGTGTTGTGCTTGGTGTCCACCCGAAGACGGCCTCAAAGGTGGGGTCGGCAAGGAAACTCCCGGTGTCCCCAAAGGGGCGTGAGAACACGTCCATCAAGTGCCTGCGAAGGGGTACATTGGAAAATCCAAGCCAGCTCACGGTGCCATAGTTGGCGCGGTTGGATAACGCCGTCAGCATGTCCGAAAAATATCGTTGCTCCATTGCTTTTCCTAATTGGTAGTCAGTTTGATCGCACCCGTTGCGATGCATCGGGCAACGGTCAGGTCAAACGCCTCGGCAAACCATTCGGGATCAAATGACTGCATGTTCCGGATGGCTTCAACTTCCTTGGCGTCATGCCCTAATTCAACGGGGGCTTCGCTAATGGCATTCAGTGCCAGAAATATTGGGGTGTTTATGACTTCGTCGTGAAAGCCAAAACTTCCTGGGCAAAAATACTGGCCAAAACCATTCTTTCGTGCTGCAGATATTTGGGCTGCGAAACCCCTTGGCCAATTGGGCGACTCGGCATTAATCTGAAGCAGTCTTTGTACGCGAGAATTCTCTCCATCGAACAACTGGGCCGAGAACACGTGGTCCATGAATGCTTGTCGGGCAATCTGCAAGTCCTGTTTGATACTCCCAGTGCCTAGGGAACGCGCCAGTTCGAGGAGAATCCGTAGAGATGGGCAGGACGTGGACAACACTTGGATGCGGCGATCGAGGTGCGGCGATACGACCTGTTTGCCTGCATCACTACCGTACCAAGCTTCTCCTTGGGCCTGTAACGCCTGTATCGCTACGACCCATGCTGTAAGCGGTATCGATTCCCAGACAAAGGGTAGTTCGGTTGGAAAGCGCTCGACGAAATTGGCAGGGAGATTCCCGAGTCTGATGGCCAGTGCTGCCATACCTGCTGGGGATTGTGTGATTTGTCGCCAGAAGTCCAGCGTGGATAAGGGTAAATGCCCTAGGGTTCCTGCCAGTTGTTCAACGAGACCCCAGTCATCATCGATAAAGTCGTTTGCAATCCGGTCGATGATGGCCGAGAGCGCCAGCGCACGCCCTTGCTCGTCAGGAATATCCAGAGCAAGCATTAACCTGAGGGAGATTTCGGTTGTAACGTCTTTCGCGCTTTCCTGGTTGGTTTCCTCGGTAATGGGTATTGCCGTAGCTTCCGTTATCGAGGGTGGTACCGGCCAAAGCATGGGACGGAAAGATAGTTTGGAGTCATTCCCCGGGTAGATAAGCCAGGGCCCGGACGGTAACTCTGTTGCTGGGAATAACCAGTTACCAGACAATACTCCTTCCGATTCGGACGGGGACAAGCGCAGAGGTTCCTCACCCGGCGCATTGATTCGGACCGAGCAAACAGTGATTTTCTCTAGTTCTTCAATAGAGACCTGGCCGATCTGGTCTTGTGACACGCCGACTTCAGAGCTGGCAGCGTATTTCTCGAATTCCAGCGAATAGCGGGCTACTCGTAGCGTAAGGGATTCACCGGTACCAAGCCTTAGTCGGATACTGACTTGAGCATCCAGGCTATCGGCGCCGGCCAGCATTCGCTTGATCTCGTTGGTATGATCGAGCAGGCGAATCTCGACACGAGACTCGCCCGTATTGGGTCTAATGGTCTGAAGTGTTTCGTTTGCAGGATGCCGGTTGGTACCGCGATGCAGTCCCAGTCTAAGTTCAGCGCGCTGAGCACCGTCCCCCAGAAAACCGATCATGCGAACCTGGGATGCTTCGTCGATTGATAGCAATGCGCCCTTACTGAGTTGATTGCCGTCCGCATCGAGCGCGCGGATACCCTTGGTCGGGAACGGCACTTTAAACCTGGCCTCAGTTGTACTGCCCTTCCAAATGGCCGTCAGTTCGGTCCATTCCGGCGGATTATCGGTACCTTGGTAACGAAACTGGGCAATCAAGCTATCGCCATCGACAGTTCCGTTGATGCTCACACCAGGCGTCTCGCAATGAACCGCCACAATTCCCCAGTGTGAGAATCGAACGCTGCCGTTGTTGATATCGGATCCAGGCTCAATCCGCAGTGCCGCCTGCGTCGGCAGAAGAACGATCCGCGAGCGCCATTTCGGTTCGCCTTGGGCTGGCCAGGTCGCAGTGACGGGGCCGAGAAGTCTTTCTGGTGCGGTCGTGATCGGACTGCCCTGAGTACGCCAACCGATAGGCCCTTGAACCGCTTGTTCCAAGCCGTGTTCAGACAAGTGGAACAGCTTGGGGGTACCTCTGAATGCCCGATCCGGCTGGAGGAACGTGTCCCATATTCGCGAACCGCGCAACTCAAACAGATCAGCCGCTGCCGTTGCTTGGCCCGTCCTGACTCGATAGAGTGAACCATCGCCGCCGTCAATCCTTGCCGTACCGCGAATGAAATAGATGAATCGATCGAGCGATGGTATTGATCCTCTCATTTCAGCAGACGATCCATCGTCTGCACTGAGCGTCCAATGGGAAGGGATGCTGACCATGCCTTGCATGCTGGCAACGGTTCCCGAGCCTTGCTTGATCAGGCGGTAAGCCGCCGAAGTGTCCGTGCTCTCGTCGAATATCCAAGGTAATTCGTTGTCGAGCGCGTCTCCTCGACTGATTTCCTTGTGCCGGGATTCACCAGATGCAGTCAGCAGCAACATGGAATGCTCACCAGCAGCCACCGAACCACGCTTTTCCAGCGGATGACGATCAATCCGATAGCGTTCCTGACCGGCCAATTTCCGAAGGGTGACATCGGTAGCTTTTCCTCCGCGAAGCAAGCGCAAGGTGGGGGTGCGAGTCAAATTCTGTGGATCGATTGCGAAGAGGTTGCCCAGTACGTTCGCATCCAAGTATTCGGGTAATACGATGTCCGAGCGGAGCGCCCATTGGTCGGGAAGCACTTGTTCCAGGCGGCGCTCGACAGAAATATGCTGGACGTTGCGAACCACCCTGCCGGCGACATCACGGATGAGCTGCTCGATGAGTCCTTTAGCCTGTTCATCTTCAACCGGCAATGGGAACAAATCACGCCAGTTCGGGACGGCTTGATCCAATCTGGCCAGGGCACCTTCCGAGTTTGTAAGCTTCGCTAATTCCTTTAGGCGGAGGACAGTGACGACGACTTCGGTCAGGAGAACGAAGACTTCTGTTTGTCTGTAGGTGTTTGGGAGGTAGGTGGCAAGACTACGCACCCACTCCTGAATCTCTTTGGCATCGGTGGTTCCAGAGGAGGCAAGCTGAAGGACTCGGCTCAGGACTCGACCGATATTGCCTCGGGCAGTTCCCAAGAGCTGCATGGGCAGGCCGCCTTGAAAGGCAATGCTTCCCAGAAAGCGCAAGCCGTGGGCATCTGACAGTCGCAATTTCCATTCCTGAAAACCCCGTATAACGCAGTCGCTTCGTTGCGCCTGGTTCCAACCATCAGCGGGAGCACCGATGGTATTCAGAATGGGGTCCCACGAAAATCCTGTTCCGTCGTAGTTGCGACGCCACCACTCGGCGGAATACAGGACAAACAGTGCAGGGAAATACTCGATGCGTCGGGAAACCTCGGCAAGAGTGGCCAGTTTGAGATAAACCTTCAGACGTTCTTGAAGAATCAATTCAAGGTCCGAAAACTCCTCGGTTGTCACACGGTAGGTGTAAAGGGGACCGCCCGTTGGATAGTCCAGCTCACGGCGTGCCAAGAACTGCGCTTTCCACTGTGTTATCGAAACCATTACGGGCCTCCCCCTTGCTATTGACGCTGGAAAACTTGCGCTAGTCGGCCCTTCGCGGCCATTGCCGCCTCAAAATCTGCTCGGGAAGAAGTCAGTTGTACATGCACTCCCACGTCTGAGGCTGCCTGACGGATCGTGGCAACAGCTTCCACAACTGATAATCGGAACCACTCGCCGTTGGCCCTCACATTCGCGCGGAGACGATGTACGCAGCGCTCCACGTCCTCCCGCCGCTCGCTACACCAATAGTGCGCCTCCACTACCGGCTCTTCCGGCGCAAGGGTTCCGCCGATCTCCTTGGCCCGCGTCGTAGGATCCAGCGAGTGGTCGATCTTCACTTTGTCGCTGCCGGGGTAGGACATCACATAGACATACCCATAGCCCTCGCCAGTGATCTTGACATCAAGGTGTTTCTTCATCGTTTATCCGGTTTGTCTTCACACTCAAATGCTGTACTCACGCTGCGGAAATTGCTTGACCGGATGCGCCAACCCTCAAAGGCCGAACAGTCGCAGTAGGTCATCCGGCAGGTGCGCATTTCGCGGAACGTGACCGCTGATTTCGCGGCATCGTGACCGATGCGGAGATGCTGCATGGGTACGGGTGGATGTTACCTCAAACGGTCACGATGGCGCGAAATACGCACGGCAGGTTTCTGAGCGAACCGGTCTCCTCAATGACTGCTCATTGGCACAGGCGAACGGCTGGTGATGGCCGACAGTGTGAGTTCGCCTGTTCAGAAAGCTGACACTCAATCAATGGAAACGGAATGCAAACTCCTATGCCATTGCCACTCCAGTCAGCGCCCGCCTTGTTGCTAATGCGCCGCTCCCCGGTTCCTGGGCTACTGCCTACCGGGAAGGAATCGCCGCCCTCCCCCCGACGCCCTCACCCCTCACCCCGGCCCAACGTTTTTCGCCGACGGGGCCCCGCGAAGATGGAAAAGGTGGCGAAGGTGGAGTTCCCCCGAGCACCCGGCACCGGCTTCACCGGCTTCACCGCCTTTCCCTCCCCAATCCGCCAAAAACCCCGCTGTGTGTGGGTTTCGAACCATTCTGTCGTCGCTTTTTTTTCATGACTAGCCTTGACAGCTCCCTCGTGTTAGGCAACAATTTAACCGCCGCGCACAGGAAACTGGCAGCTTCAAGCACCCGTGGTGCTCAGATCAAACCGGGGGGACGAACCCCACTAGGGATTGATTTCGAAGCCGCCTGATACAGATGTTCGCTGCGGTAGTTTCCCGATCCAGCTGTGCTGGAGAGGTTCGGGACCCCGATGAGCTGTGCTCATCGTGACATAGGAATCCTCCCCCCATGCGTCATTGCGACGAATTTTTCTTCGTCGGGGATTCTTGCGTCTAGCCGCAGCGGCACTTCGATTGCCAGGTATGCGGTGAGCCAATAGCGGCGTAAGTGTCCTCGACTCTCTGCGAGTCCCTTATGAGTAATTCTGTAAAACAACTGGGCGGGTCACTGCCCGTTTCGGAGATTGCGCCCAACCCAGTCGCTGATCTCCCCCATTCTGGTACGCTGCCTGCTGAAAGCCCTCCGGAACTTCCCGTGGGCGCCGCGCTCCCTCCCACGGTCTTCGCCGAGGAATCTTCTGTCGTGCCACCGCCCGAAGTGGGAGAAGGCGGTGAAGCCGGAGTTCCGTCGGTCACCAACGCCGAATTCGTCGCAGCCATCTTTTGCGACATACCCAACGGTGCTCAGGTTGCCATCTGCTCAAAGCCCGGCGACCCCGGCCAGGGTGGCTGGCACACTCAGGCGGCAGGCGATGTTGATAGCCAGTGCCCGCCCGGCAACAACAACTACGTCAACTGTTCGACCTTTCATCCGGGCGACGACGGTAACCCGAAGGCGCGCAAGGAAAATTTCGCCGCTTACCATGCGCTGATGCTGGACGATGTCGGCACCAAGGTTTCCGACGAACGGTTGGGCGAAATCGAGCCGACTTGGCGCCTTGAAACCAGTCCTGGCAACTACCAGATTGGCATTGCCCTCAGCGAACCTTTGACCGATTCAGCCAGTGCCACGGAACTGCAGCAGGCTATTCTCGAAGCCGGTCTGTGCGACCCCGGTGCTGGCGGTTTGACTCGCTGGAGCCGCCTGCCCAATGGCATCAACGGCAAAGCGAAGCATGTCGATGCCGCCGGCAGTCCGTTTCGTTGTCGCCTGGTCGTCTGGAATCCGGAAAAGCGCCACACGCCTGAAGAACTTGTCGCCAAGCTTAACCTCAAGCTCGCACCCAGCAAAAAGCCCCTCCTCCATCGCGGCCGTGCATTACCCATCCAGCCCGACCCTGAAACGGTCTTGCTGCCGAAGCCCCTTGAAAATCCGGTCATCGCGGCGCTCAACGACCGTGGTCTGTACAAGACGCCGCTGGGCTCCGGCAAGCACGACATCACCTGCCCCTGGGTGAACGAGCACACCGATGGCGTGGACAACGGCACGGCCTATTTCGAGCCGGACCAATCGTTTCCGACCGGTGGTTTTCGTTGTCATCATTCGCATGGCGACCGCTACCACATCCATGACCTGCTCGCCTACCTGAACGTACCCAAAACGGCAGCCCGGCACAAGGCGGTTATTCGTATCATCGCCGGCGACCTACATATCGTGGTCAACGCCGCTGAGGAACAACTCGCACTGCTTGGGCGTCATTATCAGTCTGGCAACTTGATCGTCAGTGTCGAAACCAATCCGGAAACGGACGATCCAGCCATTGTGCCGACGAGCGTCCCCGCCCTGACCCGCGAGCTCTCCGTCGCAGTGATCTTCGAAAAGTTCGACGGTCGCACCAAGGAATGGAAGCGTTGCGATCCGCCTGCCCGGCATCTTGGCATCCTGTTCGATTCGAGCACCTTCCGCTACCTCCCGCCGCTTGCTGGTGTGGTACGCCAACCATACATCCGTGAAGCGGATGGCGTGTTGGTGACCGAACCTGGCTATGACCGCGTATCTCAGCGCTTCGGCGTCTTCGACCCTCGCCAGTATGTGTTCGGCAATTTCACCGTGGACGGTGCTCGGCAAGCGCTGGCGATGCTTGAAGATTTGCTGGTCGAATTCCACTTCGTTGCCCCGACTGACAAGGCTGCGGCGCTGTCGGCCATCTTCACGGCGGTGGTTCGGGTGTCGCTTCCGTTGGCACCCGCCTTCCATGTGCGAGCGCCGGTATTCGGTTCGGGGAAGACCTATCTCTGCGAACTGATCGGCGCCTTTGCCGGACCGGGCGGCAATGCCAAGGTAAGCTATCCGACAACCTCGGAAGAGGCGACCAAGGTCATCCTCTCGTTGTTGTTGACGAGCCCGGCCGTGATCGAGTTCGACGACATGGACACCGACTGGATCCCGCACGGCGTCATCAAGCGCATGTTGACCACGGACCAGATCACCGACCGTATTCTCGGCGTGAGCAAGACGGCGACGGTCAGCACCCGCGCCCTGTTCCTCGGCTCCGGCAACAATGTCGGTCCGGTGCGCGACCTGTTACGCCGCGTCCTGACCGTCCATGTCGATCCACGCTGCGCGACCCCAGCAACGATGACGTACTCGGGCAATCCGGTCGACAAGGTCCGCAAGAACCGGGGAGCCTATGTGGCGGCGGTGCTGACCATTATCCGTGCCTGGCAGGAGGCCGGATCGCCCCGTGCGGAGATCGACAACATCGTCAGTTACGGCGGCGCCTGGTCTGATTATTGCCGCTTTCCGCTGATGTGGCTCGGCCTGCCCGACCCGGCAACTGCGCTCCTGACTCAGGTTCGTCACGACCCCGATGCCGACTCCCTTGGTAGCGTTATGGCCGAGTGGCGGCAAGCGTTTGGTTCATCTGCAGTAACGGTGCGCAAGGCCGTAGCGGCTGCTTTACAGTCCCACCCCGATCTGCTCGACGCCATGCGCGAGTTCCCGATCGAGGAACGTGGTGAAATCAATCGCTCCAAGCTTGGCTGGCTGCTGAAAAAGAATGCGAACCGCATCATTGGCGGGTTCGAGTTCCAGAAGGCGGAGGCGGATGGGCGGACTGCATGGCGTGTCGTCGCAGTCAGTGCACCGGCTTCACCGGCTTTACCACCTTCCGTCGCCCCATCCACCAATACCGTCACAGGCAGGCCGACCACTACGATCGAGGTAGATATATGAGAGCGGAGGAAATTATTGCCGCTGCCTTGGCTGATGGCGTATCGCTCAAGGCTTCATCCGCTGAGACCATTACCGCAAATGGCGAGCAAGAAAGCATTGCGCAATGGGGTCCGCTAATTAAACAGTACAAGCCCGAGGTTCTTGCCGAGCTTCACCGTGAGCAACGGCATGCTCACGTTATGGCCATGCTGGAAACGACACCAAATGCCCGTTACGCAATGACCGTGCTTGATCCTAACTGTGACCCGGTGATTTTATCGGTTGCGATCCGAGGCATCGCCGCATTCGATTTGAGCATCCCGCGTCAGAAATACGACGGTCTTGCTGTCTTGGAGGTGTTCCAAAAAACTCAAAGGTTGGCGGCCGATCAAGGCGCGGAAATCCAGCACCAATTGCGTTGATCTAGGCAATGCGGCGGCAATAGCTTAACAGGCCATTGCCGCCACATCTTTCTCAAACAACTATCGCATCGGAGAATCCATCATGCCGGTCATCACCCTGACCCAGAGCATTATCAATCATAAACTGGAAGCACCTGCCGGCAAGCAACGCGTCGAATTCTGCGACGCCAGTCTGCCCGGTCTCTACGTCCTTGTCAGCGCCGCCGGAAACACAGCGACCTTCTTCCTGCGCTACAAGGACAGCACCAAAAAAACCTGTCATCAAAGTATCGGCCGCACCACTGACATCAGTCTGGCCGATGCGCGCAAGCAAGCCATGACCTTGAAGGTCGATATTGCCGCGGGCAAGATCCCCGGCAAGCAGGTCGAGGTGCCCACGACTGCCCTCACCTTCACCGCCTTCTTCGAAACGCATTACCTGCCCTTCATCAAACCACGCAAACGCAGTTGGCAAAAAGACGATAGCTTGTTCCGCCTGCGCCTGCAGGCCGAGTTCGGCGACCTTCCGTTGTCCGGCATCACGCGCCAGCAGGTCCAGTCCTTCCACAACGACCTCAAGGCCGGCGGTCTGGCGGGTGCCACCTGCGATCACTACGTCAAGCTCCTGCGCCATACCCTGAACCTGGCCGTCGAGTGGGGAATGTTGTCCGCAAACCCGATTGCGCGCCTGCACCTTTTCAACGAAGACAACCAAGTCGAGCACTACCTTGACGAGGCTGAACTGGAACGCCTTTTGACGGTGCTGCGGACCGACCCGCGACGCTCAGTCTGTCTGGTCGCATTGTTCCTTCTATCGACCGGCGCCCGCCTGAATGAAGCGTTGAAGGCTACCTGGTCGCAGATCGATCAAGGAAACCGCCTCTGGCGTATTCCGGCAAGCAACAGCAAGAGCAAACGGGCGCGTTCGGTGCCGTTGAACGACAGCGCGCTTGATGTCCTGAATCGGGTCGCGACGCAAGGCAAGCACGAGCAGATTTTCGTCAGCGACAAGACGGGCGAGCCACTCCGCTACGTGCACAAGGTCTGGGAGCGGCTACGCCTCAAGGCCGAGTTGCCGCAGTTGCGTCTCCATGACCTGCGCCACCAGTACGCGTCATTCTTGGTTAACTCCGGTCGCACGCTTTACGAAGTCCAGCATATCTTGGGACACGCTGATGCTCAGGTAACCCAGCGTTATGCGCACCTGTCGATGAAATCGTTGCAGGAGGCGGCCAACACGGCGTCAGCGATGATCGAACGCGGGCAAAAAACGGCATAACTGTGGTCGGCACCCGCAGCCCCGGGAGAGCGACCGGCCCCCAGCGGCGGACTGCCCCGGCTTGGTACCGCCGTGTGCCGCTATGGGCCGACTGCTGCGCCGGGGTCACCGCATCATGCCCTCCCGCCACGCGGTCGCCCTGGGCCGGCATTTGCAAAAATGGCGCGGTTCGTTCGCCCGCGTGCCTTGCATCGCCACTACCGAGAGGTTCGGCGGAAAGTTCGGCAGGCGGTTCGGCAAAGTTCGGCATAAACAGACACGCAACCCGTTGTTTGTGCTAAAATTTCCGGTCCAATTATTGCGTTTTTCGAAAACAGGTTCGGTATCTGGTTCGGTATCAAAGGCGGGGCCGGGCCCAAGCAAAAAAGTCCGTTCAAAATCTTCGCCTTACGGGCCAATACCAAATGGATATGCTGTTCTCATAATCCTTTGGTCCAGGGTTCAAGTCCCTGCGGGCCCACCAGCAAATCAAGCGGCAGGCCGGTTCATCGGCCTCTTGCTCCTCGCACCACCGCCTTCAGAAAAGGATTTCAAATGCACACTTCCGAAGTTTATGAGTACCTGAAGAAACACGGCCAACTGCTGGACCTGGAGATTGCGGCGGCCACCGGCATTTCCCTGGATGAGGTGCGGACGTCCCTTTCCGAACTGTCGGCGCAGGGCGACATCTCCCGGTGCAGTGTCACCAGCTACGCCAACGGCACGCCCGTGGAAGGCTTCCAGTGCCGGATTGCCGGGTATATCCCACGGCCGGCGCCCGGCAGGAAGCCCGGAGTGACTCCGAAGGTGACGACCTAACAGCTGACGGCACCCCAGTGAAGAACTGACAGGAAGGCATCGCCCAAAAACAAGAGGAGAAATATTCATGCCGATTGCCAATTGGTGCATCCTGGCTGCATGCTTGTTGCCGGTAATGACCATCGGTATCGCCAAGGTCGCCTCGGTTCTGGCGAAAGGCAAGGGCGGCGAAGGATTTGACAACAATAATCCGCGTGCATGGGCGAGTCGATTGACGGGCTGGCAGCAGCGCGCCCATGCGGCGCAGATTAATGGCTTCGAAGCGCTACCCTTGTTCATTGCAGCCGTAATACTCGCTCAGCAGGCGCATGCGGATCAGGGCCATATCGATACCCTGGCGCTTTCCTTCGTGGCGGTCCGTGTCGTCTATGTCATCGTCTATCTGATGAACCTGGGCACGCTTCGCTCATTGGTGTGGTTGGTTGGCTTGGCGATCAGCACTGCCATTCTGGCGATGGCTTGAGGGGTAAACGCCGGATTGCCGGGCATGTCCCGCGCCCAGCAACGCGCAGTTTCAATCGAATCTGACCTCATCCTTCCTCAAGCGGGGCGACACTCATTGACCAGCGGTTTGTTGGTCTTGCCGTCCAGCAGCAAGCCCTTCCAGGGCAAGTCAATCCACACCAGGCCGCTGGCGCTGCCCTCGAAGCGAGGAAGTCCCGAATAGGAGGGGTCGCGCTCGAGCCGGTAGCTGTTGCCATTCCAGCCGATCGTTATGCGGTGGTTAACACGGTCACGGATTTCACGCTCGACCTGGATGCGCACCCTTTGCTCGCAGTTGTAGGTGCCGTTCGCAAGCTTCAATTCGAGCTGGCGATTCTGCGAAGCAGGCGGGACCTTGGGCGGGCTCTCACAAGCCGCCAGGACAAGGGAGAGCGCTACAAGTGCCAACGGTGGAAAATGGGTCATCGGGACATACCCTTATTACAGGAATGGTGCTGATTCTAGCGCGGCGACGCGCCGCTGTGAGCCAGTGCCTGCGAGCCCGCACCGTTTGAATGCCTATCCGCGAACACCTGCCCCCGACCGCCGCGCGCAACTCGCCGTCTATGGCGCGCCGGCGAGTCTGGCGCGCAGCCTTTCGACTCGCTGGCGATTGACGCCGAAATCCTTGCGCCCGACGCGTGATGCCGAGCGCACCTGGATCACGCCAGCAGCCGGGTCGAACCAGAACTCGACGTCGTCGACGAACTTCATCAGGCGCGTCTTGAACTGCGCGCGGAGGTAATCGGGACGGCTCTCGACAATGCTGGCGCCCGGCTCGCTGTGCACCAGGGCACGCAGCCTGGCGATCGTTTCGGCGCCGTCGCCGCGCAGTGAAAGCGGTGCGATGTCGGCGTAGTCGCGCTGGGGATGGTCGGGCCACAGGCGAGCCTGGCTGCTGACGCTGTTGGGGGTGTCCGCCGGCTCCTTGAGCCTGCCGTCGCGCACGCCCAGGTCACCCGGAGGAGTGCCCCGGAACAGGCCGAGCTGGCCTGCACCCAGCAACAGAGCCACGACCATGCCGGCACCGATCGCCAGCCACTTGAGGAGCCTCACGGCAAGATCTCCCGGAACGATCCGGAACCCGCCCGCCACTCGCCAGCGCGGCGAATCACGCGCCTACAGCCCAAGAAAGTCCCTGATCGTCGCGAGAATGCCGGCTTTCGGCTGAGATTCCCGGCCGTCGCCGGGTATGCCGATGAACTGGTTCCTGAAGCTGTCCATCTCGGCCTCGCGGCGGGCGAGAATTTCGGCGATCGCCTCGGCGATTTCCGGCCGGGAACGGATGATCTCCTCGACCGTCGCCTGGTCCAGGCGATAGCAGACCACATCGGTCTTGGCGATGATCGTGGCGCGGCGAGCCTCGCCCGTCAGCACACCCTTCTCGCCGAACGTGCCCCCGGCCTGAATCGTGCGGAATAGCTGCCGTGAATGGTCAGGGAACTCCATCCACACTTCGGCTTCGCCATCTGCCAGCAGATAGAGCCAGTGCGGCGCGTCGCCCTGATGGAAGATGACGTCACCGCAGGCAAACGGCGCGTAGACCATGCGCGCGCTGATGGTTTGCAGTTCCTCTTCCTGGAGGCTGGAAAACAGCTCCAGCTTGTGCAGGTCGGCGATGCGTCGTTCGACTTCCCGACGTTGCAGCGACTTGCGATAGGCATCGTTTTCCTTGGTGATATGCAATGACTGTTCCGGCACCGCCAGCTCCATCCGTGCGCGCTGCAACGCGGCCAGGACATGAACCCGCACCGCGGAATCGGTCGGGTCGTCAGGCTGCGGATCGAGCATCCAGTAGCGCAGTGCGTAGCGCCCGTAGCCCTGGCCGAATTCCATCAGCACGCAGGTCGGGGCCGGCTCCCGCGCGACGTTGGGGATATCGGCGGTGCGGATCGCCTTTTCCACCTTCTGGATCACCA
>Ga0116177_10002137_pt1 | contig 14600 bp, 14 predicted proteins | sample AD_STIC10_MetaG_FD_89750 | JGI IMG/M metagenome (GOLD analysis project Ga0116177, IMG submission 89750) | Active sludge microbial communities of municipal wastewater-treating anaerobic digesters from USA - AD_STIC10_MetaG | ecosystem: Engineered > Bioreactor > Anaerobic > Digestate | place: USA...
CATACAGCATATAGCCGCCGAAGTAGGAATAAGAACAGGAATACGCAGCGTAGGCAAATACATACTCACAGAAGAAGATGTATTACAATGCCGCAAATTTGAAAATGCCGTTGCCAATGCCAGCTGGCCTATAGAAGAATGGGTGCAGCACCGGCGGGTAAGCATGCGCTATTTTGCCGAACACGATTTTTACCAGGTACCGGCAACCTGCCTGCAGTCGGCCACTATAAATAATCTGTTCTTCGCCGGAAGAAATATCTCTGCCACCGAAAAAGCCATTGCCAGCGCAAGGGTAATGGGCATCTGTTTACAAACAGGCTATGCCGCCGGTTGTTTAGCCGCTGCCACAGCCGCTGGCCTCTCCCAAAACGACGCTATAAAACAGGTACAAAACGGGCAATTGTAAGTATTTTTGCCCGATGAAACAATGGCCCGTGTATGAACTATTAAAGGAGGCTGCTCAGAAATGGCCAGGCAACCCGGCTGTGCATGATGAATACGGAACCCTGAATTTCCAAGAATTATTTACCGAAGCAGAAGACCTGCGCAATCGTTTACTTAAGCTGGGTATCAAAGAAGGAATGGGTATTGGCGTAATGGCTGCCAACGGAAGAAATTTTATCACGGGAATTTTTGCAGCGGTGGGTTGCGGTGCGGCGGTGATGCCTATGTCGCCATTGCTCAAAAAACCAGAGGTGGATGATATTCTTAAAGATGCAAACCTGCATGTGGTCATTGACGATGGTTCGGGTATTCAGCCGTTGGATACGGTTGAAACGGTTATTCCTTTAAAGCAGGGTTCTTTCCGTTTCAGTTATACCAATATTCACGAATCGGTTGCCTTTGCCCCGTTTGTTAAGCAGCCGGCATTCATCCGCTTTACGTCCGGTACCACGGGCAAATCAAAAGGCGTGGTGGTTTCCCATCAGTCGGTGATCGACCGGGTAGTTGCAGCCAACAACGGGCTGCAGCTTGCAAGCAACGATACGGTGATCTGGGTGCTGCCCATGGCCTATCACTTCATGGTTTCCATTGTACTCTATGTTAAATCCGGAACGGCCATTGCTGTTGCAAAAGATTTTTTAGCAAAGAATATCATTGATATCACCAACCGGCACCAGGGAACTTTATTGTATGCTTCTCCCCTGCAGATAAAACTATTAGCAAACGATGCCGGCGCCGAACAAATGCCTTCCCTCAAAAAAGTCATTTCTACTTCAGCTGCTATATCGCCTGATGTGTGTAAAGCATTTACACAACGGTTTAATATCGATGTAAGCCAGGCGTATGGAATTATCGAGATCGGGTTACCCATACTTAACTATGTACGGTCGGCCGAACACCCCGAAGCAGTTGGCTATGCCTTGCCGGGATATACCGTTGATATTTTAGACGACAATTACCAGCCATTGCCAACCGGGCAGGTGGGGCATCTTGGCATAAAAGGGCCGGGTATGTTTGATGCGTACCTGCTGCCGCCCACTTTACGTAAAGATGTTTTAAAGAACGGTTATTTTTTAACGGCTGATTTTGCTTCCAAAACAGAAGATGGCCTGATAAAGATAGAAGGCCGTTCCAAATCGGTGATCAATGTATCGGGCCTGAAAGTTTTCCCGGAAGAAGTGGAAGCCGTACTGGAAACTATACCGGAAATAAAACAGGCACGTATCAGCAGCAGTCCGCACCCGTTGATGGGACAAATAATAGAAGCCGAACTTGTTTTACATAAAGGCGCCTCTGTTGATCCCGAAGATGTTTTATCCTATTGCAAAAAACGCCTCTCCGCTTTTAAAGCGCCCCAGCGGATTAAGATCGTTGATTCTTTACCCATGACGGGAAGCGGAAAGTTGCAGCGGCATTGAGATGTTGATCGATTGGTCCGTTAATCTGTTAATCTGTTAATTGGTTAATTAGTGGGGTTCAGGCGGGCATTACCTGTTCTTCCATTTTTCATACAATACAATATTCATCAGTACCAGCAGCATTCCGTAAAAGGTATCTTCAAAAGGAATGGTGTAGATACGTATGCCCAGGTTTTCGGCATCATTATAAAGTACAACGGGTATGGCGGTAAGAAATCCATTCACTATTAAAAAAGGAATGAGGCAAACAGCATAGGAAACCAGGAAAGAGGCGGAATCAAATCCCTTAAAATATCCCCGGAAGAAATAAAGGCCCAGGATAAAGGCGCCGGTGAAGGTAAAGGTCCAGCCGGTATAATATTTCTTTAGAAAGATCAACCCGGTGATCAGCAATACCAGGCCAAGCGCCAGTAAAAAAGTATCGGCCGGTTTTTTATTTTCCAGTTTGGGAAAATAAGCCCGTATGCACGCATAAATAAAAACGCAGCAGTAAGGCACTATTAAAAAGAAGAGTACTTCTTCCACCGGCAGGTTGATCAGTTTATGGCCGGTTATGTACGATTCATTAAAACGCCATACTCCTTTCGACGTGAAATAAACATCCCAGGCAATATAAATGGCTGCGGGGATGAGCATGGCCGGAAAAACATATTTCCAGTTCTTATAAAAAGCCACTTTCTTATCGAAACTTAAAAAAAAGGGGCCGGCAAAAGATGCTGCCAGTATAAGAAAGTATGTGTAGTGATTATTCAATGACTGTATGCCGTTGGCAGAACTTGACTTATTAAGGAACTTTATGCGGCGATATTCTCTTTTTCTTTTGCTACCCGTTTTTTATCTTCCCTCACTTTATTCCAGTATTTTTTATTAACCCACAACATGCCGAAACTTTCTCCCTCTTCTTTCTCCAGGTGTTTGTGATGCATTTTATGCGCCCAGCGTATGGCACGTACATAGGTATTGTTGCTGCGGGTGAACCATTTAATACGCTGGTGAATGATCACTTCGTGTACCAGGAAGTAGGCAAGACCATAAAGGGTAAAGCCCGATCCAATACAGATCATCCAGTATTGCTTATAGATAACACCCAGCATAATAAGCAACCAGCTGGGTATGGCAAAGATGAGGAAGTAGGCGTCGTTCTTTTCAAAAAAACCCGGGCCCTTCTGGTGATGATCCTTATGCAGGTACCAGCCAACCCCATGCATTACATAACGGTGCAGGCACCAGGTGAAGCCCTCCATTAAAACAAAGGTGGCCAGTGTAATTGCAATATATAAAAGCCAGTTAAGCATCTGAGAATTGAAAGTTTACTTCATAAATGTCCGCAATACCAAAAAGAACATGAGCTGAATCAGTAACAAATTTACAGCGAATTTGTTTTGCTTATTGAATTTAATAAGGTGAAAAATACCCAGCAGCAGCAGGCTGATACCAAACCAGCAGAGATAATTAAAAAAAGGTATGGAACCTGCCCACGACCAATAGCCCAGTTTAACGGCCACGGGTTCCATCAGCCAGTCGAAGAAAACAGCCAGGGTGGCGCCATCCACAATCACCGACAGTGCTTTTAATGACTGCGGGGGTTTTTGGGTACCGGCGGCCAGCCTGTTCGTCAGTTTCGTAAGCAGGGTATGTATGCTGATGCCGCAGCAATAAATGATAAGAAACCAGTTAACACCGATCAGCAGGGGCACTTCTTTCCACTTAAATCCAAGCACATTTCCGTAGGTATATTCTCCAAAAAGCAAGCCGGTGTTTACACCGGCAACTTCGGCGGCAAAGCCAATGCAAAAACAGGCAAGCAGAAAAAGAAAGAACCCGTTGTTCTTTTCCTGCTGGGTCCATATCAACAATGCAAATGAAAGCAGCAGGTTAAAGGGAGTTGCTTTTATGAAGAACGCTTTATCAAAATACAGTAACCCAAACAAACCAATGGCATGAAAAAAAACAGCAACGACTGTAGCGATATCCTGTTTGGTAAAACGGTTCAACACGTATCTTTTGGAAGCAGGTGAATTAATTGACTGATGTTGTTTCAAGATACGCTTCCATTTTTGGAAAAGCAATTTTGAACCATTCGGTGTATTTCTGCGGATGCGAACGGATAGAATCTTTTATCTCGTCAATTGCTTTATAGCAGTAATCGCTCACTTCTTCTTTATCGGGAACGATCTCCCCGCTATAAACGCCGGTGAATACATGATCGAATTCATGTTCGGTTAACCCATTATCAAGTTCGGCCCGGTAAACAAAGTCAAATGCTTTTTTAATATCCGTTACAATACCCATCTCTTCCTGCAGGCGCTTGCCCGCCGCTGCCAGCGTATCTTCACCGGGACGGGGATGGCTGCAGCAGGCATTGGTCCATAAACCGCCGCTGTGGTATTTTTTATCGGCCCGTTTGTGCAGGAGCATTTCGCCACGTTCATTAAAAATAAAAATGCTGAAAGCCCTGTGCAACAGGGCTTTTTGATGAACTTCCATTTTTTCCATGGCGCCAACAGGCATATCCTGCTCATCTACCAAAATAACATCCATAATTTCTTATCTGATTAATATAAATTCAACTGGCTCCTCAGTCCTGCCTTGGCTACAATATAAGCCTTGCCGTAATTGGGTATGCGTATCCTTTGTTCCATGATACTGGCCGGCGTGGTACGTTTTAACTTTTTGAAGAGTGATAAATAATACTTGTATGCCACATACACACCAAACCTGGCTTTATGCGGAAGGTTCAGTATCCCTTCATAGGCATTTTCAAAATCCCGGCTGATGTCTTCCTCGATCTGCCTTTTCATGGTGGGTGTAAAATTCTTAAAGTCCACTTCCGGAAAATAAGCCCGGTTAAGTTGTTCGTAGTCGGCCTTTACATCCCGCAGGAAGTTAACTTTCTGGAAGGCGGCGCCCAATGCCTGGGCAGAAGGCTTGAGGTCGTTGTACATATTGCGGTCGCCTTCGCAAAAAACATACAGGCACATTAATCCCACCACTTCGGCACTTCCGTAAATGTATTCTTTATAACCATTACTGTTATAGGTCGTCTTGCTGAGGTCCATCTCCATGCTGTTGAAGAAGGCTTCGATCAGATCGTGACTGATATTATATTCCCGTACAGTTATCTGGAAACTGTGCAGGATCGGGTTAAGACTGATGCCTCTTTCAATGGCGGCATAGGTGTCTTGCCGGAATTCGGTCAATAGTTCCTCTTTCCGGTATTGATGGAATGTATCTACAATTTCATCGGCAAAACGCACAAATCCATAAATGTTGTAGATGGGCGTACGCAAATCGGGATGCAACAGCCGGATAGCGCTGCTGAACGAAGTACTGTACTTCTCCGTTACGGCTTTACTGCACTGCTGACTTACATCGTGGAAAAGCTTTATCATTTCCGTGTTGAGTTGTTTTTATTCTTAAATAGTTTCCGTTTCACCAACTTATCGGCCAAAATGTTTTAAAACCTCATTGGCCACTACTTCTCCGCTTATCAGGCTTGGGGGTACCCCGGGCCCCGGAACTGTTAATTGACCGGTGTAAAATAGGTTTTTTATTTTAATACTCCTGCATGAAGGCCTGAAAATTGCCGTCTGCATCAGTGTATTAGCCAGTCCGTATGCATTGCCTTTGAACGAATTATAGTCAGATACAAAGTTGCTTATTGAATAGCTTTTTTTATAAACGATACTGTTTTTTATCTGTTGCCCGGTCCTGTTTTCAAATCTTGCCAGTATCTTTTGAAAATAGCTTTCCCTCAATTCTTCTGTATCTGCTTCCAGCCCGGCGGCTACCGGTATCAGGAAAACCATGTTATCACATCCTGCCGGCGCCACTGTTTCATCTGTTACGGAAGATACCGAAAGGTAAAACAACGGATCGGATGGCCATTGTTTTGTTGAATAGATCTCTTTGCCATGCACTTCAAAATCGGCATCAAAGAACAAGGAGTGGTGCGGTACTCCTTCCACTTTTTTATTCAGGCCTACATAGTACAATAAACAACTCGGCGCCATCAGTCTTTTATCCCAGTACTGCTCACTGTACCTACGGTAGTTTTGGGGAAGCAGTTTGCTTTCTATAAAATGATAATCAGCTCCCCCTATCACCACATCGGCTTCATACGTTCTTCCCCCTGCTGCCTGTACGTTATTTGCCCTGCCGTTGTCTGCATTTATTGCCATAACATCACAATCAAACACAAACTTAACGCCCAGTTCTTCGGCAAGCCGGTGCATGCCTTTCACTACGGAGTACATTCCTTTTTTAGGATACCAGGTACCCAGCTTTATATCGGCATAATTCATCAGGCTGTATAAAGCCGGCGTGTCTTTAGGCAATGCACCCAAAAACAAAACCGGGAATTCCATCAGCTGGCGTAGCTTCTGGTGCTTAAAATATTTTCCGATATGTTTATCAATGGAGGTAAACACATCGAGTTTAAAAACACCTTTGATCGTATCCCAGTCTAAAAATTCAGTTAACGACTGCCCGGGTTTATACACCAGCTTGTTGATGCCCACTTCATACTTATAAAGCGCTTCTTCCAGGAAGGCATCCAGCTTATCGCCGCTGCCGGGTTCAATACTTTCAAATAACTTTTTTAATTCTTCGTAATTGGCGGGAATGTCGGAGTACCCTTCCTGCCAATAAATACGGTACGATGGTTCCAGTCTTTCCAGTTCATAGTAGTCGGAAACCTTTTTTCCAAAGCACCCGAAATACCGCTCAAATACATCGGGCATCCAGTACCAGCTTGGTCCCATATCAAAGGTGAAGCCATCGGCTTTTAATTGCCGGGCCCTGCCTCCGGGGGTACTTTGTTTTTCCAGTACGGTAACATCCCATCCGGCTTTGGCCATAAAGGCGGCGGCGGATAAGCCGGCAAAGCCACTTCCTATAATTACTACTCGTTTCAAAGTGCGAAAATAAGGCTATTGGGTTTAATAGTAAACAGTACTGGTGGGTATTAGCACCAGTGGTCAGACGGGGGCGTCAGACCAGGATCAGAACCGCTCCAGTTGCTGCTTCAGTAATTTACGGGCAAAATGTATCCTGCTTTTAATTGTTCCCAGCGGTTCTTTCAGAATAAGGGCTATCTCGTGGTACTTATATCCTTCAAAATACAATTGAAACGGCGTTTTAAAAATATCCGGTAACTGGTGAATAGCCTGGTATATGTTCTTTACGGCAAGGTTTGTTTCCGCAGCATTGGCCGTTGTGAACTGGTTATAGTCGAGTAAAAAATCATTGGGGGTGTTATCGAAAATAGTGTTCTGCTTTGCACTGCGCCTGTAGTTATTGATAAAAATATTGCGCATGATGGTGTACAGCCAGGCCTTGATATTGGTACCGTCCAGGTACTTTTCTTTATTGGCAAGGGCCCTGAACAGTGTTTCCTGTACCAGGTCCTTGGCAGATTCAGAATCCCTGGTAAGGGTCATTGCAAATGGCTTCAGGTAATCTGAATTATGAATGAGTACCTGGTCGAATTCTATAGCAGACATATCAAAATGTTTAACTAATAAAACATAAAGCTAAACAAAATGTTTCTGAAAAAAAGAGGTTTTGTTTAATTTTTTTTTTAAAAATTAAACATACTGGCGTTCAATTGTTTATGGAGGAATAAGATTAAAGTCCGGAAACAAATTCCATTACTTCTGAATAGGATTTCTTGAAATGAACCGGCGGCTGTATCTTTCTTTCATATGTGTGGGTTAACTGACCGGAAACGATTACCGGGGTTTCTGTAAATTTCTTATTAATGGCGGTAATGAATTTTTCAAAATTGAATTTAGGTCCAACCGTGGTGAGGTGCGTATAGAGGTAATCAGGTTTTTTAAGTTTAACCACATATTCCACATCATTGGCGGGTATGCTGCAGCCGAGATAAATAGTGTTGATGCCCCTGTTCCTGAGAAGATAATTCATAAACAAAAGACCCAGCTCATGGTATTCCCCTTCGGGTAAAAAAAGCAAAACCGTTATATCGGTCTTCACCCGGTTGTTTATGTTCTCAATTCCGGCGATCAACTTTTGGCGGATGACATTGCTTACGAGATGCTCCTGTGCCGGATTGATATGATTGGTCATCCACAATATTCCTATTTTTTCGAGGTAAGGAAAGATGATCTGCAGAATGGTTTTTTCAATCCCTTTGACGGCTATGAAATTATTGAGGGTGTTTTCAAATCCTTCCATATCCAGATCAACCATATTCTGGATGAGGCCATTCACGATTCGTTCCTGCTGGGCTTCCAGTTGATTAAGAGAAAGTATACGCTCTTTCATCTCCGCTTCATTCATCCGGTCGATATGGGATATCTTAAAACCGTACTTATTCAGCAGGGCAACATTCAGTATTTTCTTCAGTTCTTCGTTACTGTAAAAACGGATATTGGTTCCGGTACGGCTGGGTTTTAAAAACGAATAGCGTTGCTCCCATATTCGTATGGTATGGGCCTTTATACCCGACAGGTTTTCCAGGTCTTTAATGGTGAAGGAATGCATCGCTTTGTTTTTGGTATTACAAATACCCCGGCGGATTGTTTAAACAGCTACAAAAAAATTTCAGCAAAGATAGTATTACGGGTTAAAAACTGCGGGCCGGGAGGTCTTTAAAAACCCTGTTCACCAGGTTGTTCGCCGGAAACAGGATGGACCAGGCAGTGAGGAAAATGATCATGAAATCGGTATACAAAGAAGCGTTTTTCTGGTACCAGAGTTCCAGGGCTCCTTTATACGGATAGATGGCAGCATACATGGCTTTGGGATCTGCTGCTTCCGAAACGATCTTTTCCTCATCCCGGAAAATGAGTGAGCCAATACCCGTCATCCCGGGCTTACAGTTATATATCTGTTTTTGAATTTCTTCGGAGTATAATTGGAAACTTACTTCCATCAATGGCCTTGGGCCTACAATACTCATATCGCCGTTAAATACATTGAATATCTGCGGCAGCTCGTTTACCTTGGTCATGCGCAGGATCTTACCGAAGGGAGTTACCCGGGGATCGTTCCTGAGTGTTATCTCACCGGTACCTATATTCGGACTGTTCTTCATCATGGTAGCAAACTTCCAGATATTGAAAGGCCGGTTCTTATACCCGATCCTTTTCTGAAAATAAAAAACTTCCCGCTCACCGGTAACCAACAAGATCAGGATGGATGGAATGAGAATGGGGGAAAGGAGGATGAGGGCAATCGTTGCAATCAGGATATCGATTAGCCTTTTAAGGAATTTGTACATAATTGGGTGCTTGATTCTTGATACTGGATACTGGATACTTGCAGAGTCAGATCCAGTATCCAGTATCTGTCCTAAAAAACTTCCTTGATCTTTTCGCAAACAGCTTTCAATTCTTCATCGGTAATATTTGTTGAACAGGGAATGCTTAAGCAGCGCTGGTAAACAAAATCGGAGCGGTTATCTTTATTATAAAAGATGTTGTCTTTAAACATCCGCAACTGGTTCATGGGTACCCAAAACGGGCGGCTCTGCATTTTGTTATCGTTCAATATTTTTAAAACATCTTTTTGTTTTTCCGTCATGATGGTTGGCAGCCAGCAGTTTGGGTTTACATCCGCACTAACCTGCTGGAATTTTATATCGCCCACGCCAGCCAGTTCTTTTTTATAAAAAGCCATTATCTCCTGTTTGCGCTTGATGAAGCCGGGCAACAATTCCATTTGCGCCACACCCATGGCCGCTGCTACGTTCACCAGGCGGTAATTATACCCGATCTCATCATGAACATATTCAAAGGGATCACTCTTTGCCTGTGTGGTTAAATGCTTGGCCTTTTTGGCCAGGGCTTCATCATTGGTAACGATCATTCCGCCGCCGCCAGTGGTTATTATTTTATTACCATTGTAACTGAAGGTTCCCATCAAACCAAAACTGCCGGCATGTTTTCCTTTGTAGTAAGAACCCAGTGCTTCGGTGCTGTCTTCTATCACGGTTAAGTTATGTTGTTTGGCCAGGGTCATTAAACGATCCATATCGCACATATTACCCAGTACATGCACGGGCATAATGACCGGGATCCGCCGGCCGTCTTTTTTATAATGACATACCCCGTTCCGCTGTTCTGTTTCTTCGGTTAAGAATTTCTCCAGCAGGTTAAGGTCCATTTGCCAGGAACCGGGATCGGTATCAATTAAGATCGGATCTGCGCCGGTATATTTTATAGAATTGCAGGTAGCGATGAAGGTAATATTAGGAGTAATGACGTAATCTTTTTCATTAACACCCACCAGGATCAGGCAAATGTGCAGGGCGGTGGTTCCGCTGCTGGTGGCCACGGCATATTTTGTACCGGCGAACTCAGCGCTCATTTTTTCAAACTGGTCAACATAAGCGCCCACACTGCTTACCCAGCCGGTATCCAAACAGTCTTTAACATATTTCCATTCGTTTCCGGCCATATTGGGGCCACTGAGTAAAAGCATAGTTTTTGGTTTTTTAATAAACGGCCAGGGGGTTCGGATTATTATTGTGCTGCAAACCTATTAAAAAAAATGGCGACGGCCTAAATGCCGGTGCAATTATACAATCTGCGATGGATTTAGCCGGCAGCATTCAAAATAAAAGAAAAGCTGCTTCCGGTTCCAATTTCACTTTGTACCGAAATGCTGCCTCCCTGCGCCTCAATAAATTCTTTTGAAATGGCCAGCCCCAGGCCGGTACCGGTTTTACTGCTGCCTGGTACTTTAAAGTAGCGGTCAAATATTTTGGGCAGGTATTTTTCCTCGATCCCTTTCCCCGAATCTTTTACGGTGAATTCCACTGCATTGCTTTTACGGGTGGCATTTATTTCCACCGTACCGTTTTCGGGAGAATACTTCAGGGCATTGGTAAGAAAATTTATCAGCACCCATGCTGTTTTTTCCTGGTCGGCATTTACCATTGGAAGCTTATCATCAATACTGATTTTCAGCACCACCAGCTTTTGCTGTGCCTTAAATTGAACAGCTTCCACAGCCTGCTGCACAATATCAGCCGCCCGAACAGGCTGCAGCTTTAACTGAATATTGCCGGTTTCTACCTGGCTCATGTTCAGTAATTCGCCGGTAATTTTCAGCAACCGTTCCGAATCATCTGAAATGCTTTTTATCAGCTCGGTTTGTTCCTGATTTAAATTTCCAACCCGGTTATCGCTGAGCAATTGTGCGCTCATTTTTATGGAAGAGATGGGTGTTTTTAATTCGTGTGATACGGTAGCTATGAAGTTGGTCTTGGCTTCATTCAGCTCATGGAAAGGGGTTATATTTTTCAACACAATTACCTGCCCGATCACTTCCTCGTTGTTCATTACATTTAAAACATCTTTGCTAAAGTAACTTTCCTTATTATCTGCATATATCTTCAATTCTTTTTTTTCCGCATCCTGCAATAAAGTGCGCATCAGGTCATTATGTACGGCCACATCGGCAGAATACTTACCAAGCACATCGGCTTCTTTTACGCCCAGGAGTTTTTCCGCAACGGCATTCAAAAAAAGTATTTTCTTTTTTCCATCAAACCCGATTATGCCATCTTTCATCTGGTTAATGATTATTTCTATGCGGCTTTTTTCAAAACGCAACTGGGCCAGGTTACTGCTTTCATATTCATTTAGTTTTTCAGCCATGCTGTTAAAGGCATTAGCCAGTTCTCCAAACTCATCTTTCTGTTTCAGGTAAATACGTTTGCTGTAATTTTTTCCGGCAATTTCAACAATACCCTCCGTCAGTTTTGTAATGGGGTTTGACAGGATAGCAGGGAAATTAAAAATAAACGTGAGCGTTACCAGGAAAAGAACGGTGAAAATAATGGTTAGCCAGAGTTTTGCATCATTTGCTGTTCTTTGTACAATATTGTTTTTTTTCAGGATAGCGTTCTGGTTCAGGTCATTAATGATCTGTAATCCCATCCTGATTTGCGGGTAGTTGGAAGAATCTGCCGGCGCAGCCAGCAGCTCTGTAAAATTTGTCCTCACTTCCCTTGTTGCCTCCAGTTCGCCTGGCTCTGTAATGTTCGCTTCCTGCTTTTTCAAGTTATCATCAAAATCTTTTTTTGCTTTCTCACTGCTGGAAATCTTTTCCAGCGCTTTAAGCATATTATTGCTGTACACCAGTGATTCATGATTATTCTTAAGCACTTTTTCTGCATCATTGCTGAGCCTGTTTATAGAAAAAATCCCCAGTATGCCGAATACCAGTATTACGGCAAAAAGAAACGACAAGCCAAGCGACAATTTTGTTTTTAGTTTCATTTCACGATAAAATTACAATATCAATATCGGCGGCAGACAGCTTATTCAGCAACTGGTTGAATACGGCCGTGTTCATGATCACATTGAAGAGGTTAAGGTGCGGTTTGCCGATGCAGATGGTGGTGATTTCTTTTTCATTGGTTGCTTCAAATATGCCCTTTGCTATATTGCTGCTTTTGATCCGTATCACTTCGGCACCCAGTTCGGTAGCCAGTTTAAAGTTATTGATCAGGTGCCTTTGTGCCGCCAGGCCGATCTTGTCTCCTTCCTCCTTCGGCGTTTGCACATATAACAGGTACCAGTTGCTGTTATAATAAGAAGCGAGCCTGGCCGTTTTACGGATCACCTTCCTGGCAATTTCATGATTGCTGCTGATACAGGCCAGGAAACGCTCGGCTTTCAGGTGGGCGCTGCGTGGCAGTTCGGTTTCAATTTTCCTTTCCACCTGCGAGGCCACTTCTTTTAAGGCAAGCTCTCTTAACTGTAATATCTTATCGCTCTGGAAAAAATTATTCAGCGCCCGTTCAATTTTATCGGATGTATAGATCTTGCCTTCCTTTAACCGGGTTACCAGTTCATCTGCCGTAAGATCAATATTCACCACTTCGTCTGCCTGTTGCAGCACAATATCCGGGATACGTTCGGTAACATCAATACCGGTGATCTCCTTCACGTCCTGGTACAAGCTTTCAATATGCTGTATGTTCACAGCGCTTATCACATTGATACCGGCATCCAGTATATCCATTACGTCCTGCCAGCGTTTTTCGTTCTTGCTTCCTTCAATATTGGTATGTGCCAGTTCATCCACGATCACCACTTCGGGATGGAGATTGAGAACAGCCTGTACATCAAACTCCTCCAGCTCTTTCCCTTTGTAAAATAATTTACGGCGTGGTATCACCGGCAATCCCTCCATCAGTGCCTGGGTTTCTTTCCGGCCATGTGTTTCAATATAGCCTATCTTAATATCAATGCCATTGCGTAACAGGGTTTGTGCTTCCTGCAACATGCGGAAAGTTTTACCTACTCCAGCGCTCATACCAATGTAAATTTTAAACTTCCCTTTCCGGCTTTTGCGTATGAGGCTTAAGAAGTGTTCGGTATTTTTTTCCTGTTCGGGCATAACTTAAAAGCTTACGGCAATGGAAGAAGTAATAAAGGTATTATTATTTGTAACCGATCCATTACCCTTGATGAAAACATCGTCCCGGCTATTCAAAGACCTTAGTTCCAGCCTGATCAGTGCATTCGGTATTGGTGCATAATCTACGTTGACAGAAAACCCAGTTGTTTTAAAACCATTGGGCGTACCGCTGGCGATGATTACGCCATATTTATCATCATAGTATTCGCCTCTTGCTGCAATAGCCCATTTTGAATCTATTACGTATTTTAAGATCAACACCGGAGAATACCAGGTATTAAAATCGTTGCCGCCCTTTATTTTTTGTTCGGAGCCAATATCAAAGCCGGCTGTAATACCAAACTTTGGCGTAACATTAAAAATACCATACACATTATGGAAGTAGCGCCACAGCCTTGCACTATCAGGTTTATCAGTACCTATAAAAGTGCTGTAATTTACCGTAACATTTGAGTTAGGTTTAAACTGCACCTGTGTGCCGTAACTCATCAGCGAATTGGCATCTACTCTTTTAATGCGCTGCCAGCCGTTTAAAACCAAACCGCTTACAATCCATTTATTGTTATCGCTGGTATAAGTGAGCTTAGCTCCTGACTCAAAGTAAGGGGAATTATCTGCCAGCATACTTCTTGTAAGTGTCCAGCAATCCTTTGATATGGCACTTTCAAAACCTATGTGTGATGAAAAGATACCGGCATCTACCCACAGGTTTTTCTTTTTAGAAACTTTTAATCCTGCATTGGCTTCAAAAATATTTTTTAATACGCCCGTTTCTGCAGCATAATTTGAATTCATGTAAGTGCCGGCTGCAATGGCAAGATTTGCTCTTACCCGCTCTGCACTATAGCTTCCTTTTAAAAAGCCCAGGTTCAGGTTAAATTCATTGTGCCGGTTATGGCTGTAAATAAAGCCCGGCCTGTTATTATCTGCCGGCTTGTTGAAATCGTATTGATAATAAGCTTCCACATAACCGCTAAAGCTGAAGGGGTTTGGTGCCGGGGCAGCTGTTTTAGCAGAATCCTGTGCGGCTAAATTTGAGCCAGCTATAAGCATAACTCCCAATAAGATATTTTTCATCGTACTTGATTTTTTATCTGTGTTATTTTAATTTATCTAATTCAATATTCAATTGTAATACATTTACTCTTTTTGTTCCGAATAAACCCGCCAACGGAGCTTCAATATTTTTTTCAACCAAAGCATTTACTTTTTCAAGCGGGATATTTCTTGCTGCAGCTACTCTTTTTACCTGTACATAAGCTCCCTGGACAGAGATGTGTGGATCAAGGCCGGCGCCTGAAGCAGTAACCAGGTCTGACGGGATCTCATCTTTCTTTA
>Ga0116177_10002138_pt1 | contig 14599 bp, 8 predicted proteins | sample AD_STIC10_MetaG_FD_89750 | JGI IMG/M metagenome (GOLD analysis project Ga0116177, IMG submission 89750) | Active sludge microbial communities of municipal wastewater-treating anaerobic digesters from USA - AD_STIC10_MetaG | ecosystem: Engineered > Bioreactor > Anaerobic > Digestate | place: USA...
CTCCATGGAGATCGGCTCCTTGGCGATCTTCATGATCTTGCGGATCTTGTCCTCGGGGATCTCCATCTTCTCGGCCAGCGTCGGCGCGTCCGGCTCGAAGCCGAACTCCTGCAGGTGCTGGCGGCTCAGGCGGTTCATCTTGTTGATCGTCTCGATCATGTGCACCGGGATGCGAATGGTGCGCGCCTGGTCGGCGATCGAGCGCGTGATGGCCTGGCGGATCCACCACGTTGCGTAGGTCGAGAACTTGTAGCCGCGGCGGTATTCGAACTTGTCGACCGCCTTCATCAGCCCGATGTTGCCTTCCTGGATGAGGTCGAGGAACTGCAGGCCGCGGTTGGTGTACTTCTTGGCGATCGAGATCACCAGGCGCAGGTTGGCCTCGATCATCTCCTTCTTCGCGTCGCGAGAGGCCTTTTCGCCCTCGTTCATGCGCTTGTTGATGAGCTTGAGGTCTTCCAGCGGCACCACGGCGCGCGCCTGCACGTCGGTGAGCTTCTTCTGCAGTTCCTGCACCGGCGGCAGGTTGCGCTGCAGCACCACGCTGTAGGCCTTGCCCGACGCGGCTTCCTTCTCGGCCCACTTCAGGTTCAGCGAATTGGGCGGGAAGTGCTTGATGAAGTATTCCTGCGGCATGCCGCACTTGTCGACGAGGATCTTGCGCAGCTCGCGCTCGTAGCGGCGCACGTCGTCGACCTGCGAGCGGAGGATGCCGCACAGCTTCTCGATCGTCTTGACGGTGAAGCGGATCGTCATCAGCTCGGTGCTGATGGCTTGCTGGGCCTTGCTGTAGGGGGCCGACTGGTAGCCTTCCTTCTCGAACGCACGGCGCATCTTCTCGAAGTTGATGCGCAGCGAGTCGAACTTGACCATCGCGGCGGTCTTCAGCTCCTCGAGCTTCTTGGTCAGCGCCTTGCTGCCGCCCTGGCCGTCGTCGTCGTCGTCCTCGTCGAAGAAGTCGACGTCTTCCTCGGCCACGTAGTCGTCGGCTTCGTCTTCCGAGACGAAGCCGTCGACCACCTCGGAGATCTGCATCTCGCCCGCACCGATCTTGTCGGCGTAGCTCAGCAGCTCGGCGATCGTCGTCGGCGAGGCCGAGATGGCCAGCATCATCGCCTGCAGGCCGCCTTCGATGCGCTTGGCGATCTCGATTTCGCCCTCGCGCGTGAGCAGCTCGACGGTGCCCATTTCGCGCATGTACATGCGCACCGGGTCGGTCGTGCGGCCGAACTCGGAGTCGACCGTGGACAACGCGGCTTCGGCGGCTTCCTCGGCTTCCTCTTCGGTCGCCGTGGTGGTGCCGCCGCCGGCGATCAGCAGCGTGGCCGCGTCGGGCGCCTGCTCGTAGACCGCGATGCCCATGTCGTTGAGCATCGACACGATGGCTTCGAGGATCTCGTTGTCGACGAGTTTCTCGGGCAAGTGGTCGTTGATTTCCTGGTGCGTCAGGAAACCCCGCGTCTTGCCCATCTTGATGAGCGTCTTCAGCTCCTGGCGGCGCTTGGCGACTTCTTCCTCGGTCAGAGCGGTCTCGTCCAGCCCGAACTCACGCATCAGCGCGCGCTCCTTGGCGCGCGACACCTTCATTCGCAGCGGCTTGGCCTTGACCTTGGTTTCGCCTTCGTCGGCCGCCTCGACTTCAGGCTCGGCCTCGAGTTCGGCTTCCAGGTCGGAAAAGTCCTCGTCCGCCGGCTCTTCCTTCTTGACCTTGTCGTCCTTGCCCTTGCGTCCGGGCTTGCCCTTGGCTGCGGGCACTTCCGCCTTGGCGGCCTTGCCGGGCTTGGCTGCCTTCTCGGCCACGGCCGAGGACTTGGCCACCGCGGCCTTCTTCTTGTCTTCGACTTCGGCCTTGGCGGGCTTGGTGGCCTTCGCGGCCTTGGCGGGAGCGGCGCTCTTCTTCGCGGTCATGCGGATCCTCGGATGGTAGGTGGCCTGGACGCCGTCATCGGCCCGAAGGCAGGAACGGCATCGAACCAATGCGCAAGCGGGCCTGTCTCGCCGCGGCCCGCAGGCAGCGCGAAAACAGGTCGGCATCGGGCGGGCAAGCTGGCGTGAACATCCTGGAGGGTGCAGCCCTTGCGGGTAAAAGTTGGCCTTGGAGGGGACCCTGGGTCAGAGGGTGGCCGGGGCCCGGAGGTGCTGCTGTCACTCTTGCCGCGCGTACTAAGCCTTTAATTATACAACTCGAAGCAACTTTCGTCTCTTCAGGCGGTGCCCACCTGCATCTGGGTGAGCGATGCCTTCAGGCGGGCGCGGTCCAGGCTCAGTTCCTTGCCCCTCTGCTGCGCGTCGGGGGAGAGATCTCCAGACTCGAACAACTGCTTCAGTTCGTCTTCGATGGCCTGAAGGCGCAGCCGGTCCATCACGATGGCCAGTTGGCCCGCCAAGTCCGCTGATGCTTCGGGTTCGTGCAGTTCGGAGATCCGCGACAACACGACTTCACCGCCGATCGCCTGGGCCTGCGCACGAAGGTCGTCGAGCACGGCCGTTGGCGATTGCGGGCCATGTTCGAGAAGCGCGCGTTCGAGATGAGCGAACAAGGCGCCGTAGGGCAGCGCCTGGCCTGCCAGCAGATCGTGAGCTTCGCCGTCGAGGGCAGACCAGAGTTCGACGCGCTGGATCAACAGCCACAGCGCGCGGTCGAGCAGGTTGGCCGCCGCGCGGCTGACTCGTTCCGGGCGACGGTACTCACGCCTGGCCGGCCGCCGCTCGAAGCCGTCGGCGTTGGCGGGGCCCGGGGCGGAGAGCCCCCAAAGGGTTTCAAGCTCCGACAGGGGCAGCCTCGCCTGGTTGGCCAGGTCGCCGAGCAACTGCCGTCTGAGCGCGCCCTCGGGAAGCGCACCCCACAAGGGGCGTGCGTTGGCCAGCATGCGCGCTCGGCCCTCGGCGCTGTCCAGGGCGACACCTTCGGCCGCGGCCTCGACGAGCTGTCGCGACAGCGGCACCGCCTGCGCGATGCAGGCCTCGAAGGCCTCGGCGCCGAGTTCACGGACGTAGGAATCCGGGTCGTGCTCGGTGGGCAGGAACAGGAAGCGCACCGTGCGCGTGTCGGTGGCGTGCGGCAGGCTCGCCTCCAGAGCGCGGCCCGCGGCGCGGCGGCCGGCGGCGTCGCCGTCGAAGCTGAACACCACCGACTCGGTGAAGCGGAACAGCTTCTGCACATGCTCTGCGGTGCAGGCGGTGCCCAGCGTCGCCACGGCATTGCCGAAGCCCGACTGCGCCAGCGCCACCACGTCCATGTAGCCTTCGACCACCAGCACGAATCCGCGCTGGCGTATCGCGGTGCGGCCCTCGAACAGGCCGTAGAGTTCGCGGCCCTTGCTGAACACCGGCGTCTCGGGTGAGTTCAGGTACTTGGGCTCGCCCTGGTCGATGACACGGCCGCCGAAGCCGATCACCTCGCCCTGCACCGAGCGGATCGGGAACATCACGCGATCGCGGAAGCGGTCGTAGCGCTTGGTGTCGGCCTCGTTGCCGTCGTCGGACGGCTTGGCGATCACCAGGCCGCTTTCCTCCAGCAGCGGATCGTCGTACTTGGGGAAGGCGCTGGCCAGGCTGCGCCAGCCTTCGGGGCGTAGCCGAGGCCGAAGCGGGCGGCGATCTCTCCCGACAGGCCGCGGCGCTTGAGATAGTCGATCGCGCGCGGGCTGCCGCGCAGTTCGCGCCGGTAATGCTCGGCTGCCTTGGCGAGCACGTCCGTCAAGGTCGCCTGGCGCTGCTTCTGTGCGGCGGCACGTTCGCGCTCGGCGGGCGAGCTGTCGTCTTCGGGCACCGTCATGCCGTACTGCTGCGCCAGCTCGCGCACCGCATCTGGGAAGCTCAGCCCGGCATGCTCCATCAGGAAGCCGACCGCGTTGCCGTGCACGCCGCATCCGAAGCAGTGGTAGGTCTGGCGTGTCGGGCTGACGATGAAGCTGGGGGACTTCTCGCCGTGGAACGGGCACAGGCCCTTGTGGTTGATGCCGGCCTTCTTCAGCTGCACGTGGCGGCCCACGACATCGACGATGTCGGCGCGCGAAAGAAGGTCCTGGATGAAGCCGTTCGGGATCACCGGCCTAGTCTACGCGGTGGGCTACGCGCCGGCCGTCATCTGCCCCTTGTAGGCACGCACCCAGCCGGGCAGCTGCTCGGAGGGCATCGCCGCGGCGATGCCGTTGCCCTGGCCGATGCCGCAGCCCAGCTCGATGAGCCGCTGCGCCTGCGCCGGCGTCTCCACACCCTCGGCGACCACCTCGCAGCCGAAGGTGCGCGACAGCGCAATGACACCTTCGACGATGGCCAGGTCCTGGTGGTCCTCGAGCATCTGGTTCACGAAGGAGCGGTCGATCTTCAGCATGTCCAGCGGCAGGCGCTTCAGGTAGGTGAAGGTCGAGTAACCGGTACCGAAGTCGTCGAGCGCGAAGCGCACGCCGAGCGCCCGGCAACGCTGCATCAGCTCGCAGGTGTAGTCGATGTCGGCCAGCGCGGCGGTCTCCAGCACCTCGAGCACCAGGTGCCGCGCCACGTCGGCGCCGTGCGGGGCGAGCAGCTCGGCCAGTTCGTCGGCGAAGGCCGGCTCTTGCAGGTGGCGTGCCGAGACGTTGATGCTGACGGTGATGTCCAGGCCCTCGCGCTGCCAGGCCGCCAGTTGCGAGACGCCCTGCGCGAGCACCCAGCGGCCCAGCGCGATGCCCAGCCCGGTGTGTTCGACCAGCGGCAGGAACTGCCCCGGCGGAACGAGCCCGTGCTCCGGGTGGTTCCAGCGCAGCAACGCTTCGGCGCCGAGCACGCGGCCTTGCCGCATGTCGACCTTGGGCTGGTAGTGCAGGCTGAACTCCGATGCGTCCAGTGCCTCCTGGACGCGGCCCAGGGCCACGAAGCGGTCCTTCGTGCGGCGGTCCTGTTCGGCGTCGAAGAAGAGGTAACCATTGCGCCCGGCCTGCTTGGCGCCGTACATCGCCTGGTCGGCATGGCGAAGCAGGGCCTCGCCGTCGGCGCGGTCGTAGGGGAACACGGTGGCGCCGATGCTGGCGGTCACGGCCAGCGGCCCGCTCGCCAGGCCCATGTCGCAGGGCATCGCGATCTGCTGCAGCACCCGCTCGACTGCGTGGTGGCTCTCGCGCAGCGTGGCGGTGCGCAACAGCAGGGCGAACTCGTCGCCACCCACGCGCGCGGCCACGTCGTCTCCGCCCGCCCAGGAGCGCAGCGAGGCCTGGATCCGCTCCGACAGCTTGACCAGCAGCGCGTTGCCGGCATCGTGGCCGTGCAGCTCGTTGATGGCCTTGAAGTGGTCGATGTCGAGGTGGCACACGGTGAGCAGCGAACCCTCCCTCTGGCTCGTCTCGAGCGCTGCCTGCAGCAGACTGGCCAGCTTGACGCGGTTGGGCAGGCCGGTGAGCTCGTCGAAATGGGCCTGGCGCTCCAGGCGTTCCTGCTGCTGGCGCGACTGGGTGATGTCCGATACGGCCACCACGTGGCTGCGCACCGAGCCGTCGTGGCCGCGCACGGCCGAGACCGTGAGTTCGAGCTCGCGGAACGCGCCGTCCGGGCGCTGGTGCACGACCTCTCCGCGCCACATGCCTTCGTCGGCCAGGCTTTGTCGCATCGCCTCGGACGGCCCGGGCTCGCCGTCTGCCGTGGTGCCACCGAGCAGCAGAACTGGCACCCGCCCGAGCAGCTCGTCGCGATTGAAGCCGGTGATACGGCAGAAGGTCGGGTTGGTCTCGATCACGCGGTGCTGCGCATCGGTGACCAGCAGACCTTCGTGCAGTTGCCTGAACAGGCTGTCGGCGACCTGCTGGCGCTCCGAGGCGTCGCGCTCGCTGCTGATATCGCGCGCCGTGCAGACCACGCGCATCGGTTCGCCGGCCGCGCTGCGGTCGGCCACCAGCGCATTGAGTTCGAACCAGTGCCAACTGCCATCGCCCCGCCGCATGCGGCACTCGGTGCGGAACTGCTCGGCTCCTGGGTTGCGAAGCGATTCGAGCATCTTCTGCACGGACGCGAGCTCGTCGGGATGAATGCGCGACCAGAACACGTCGGCCGGGTGGCCGCGCGGGCGTGCCGGCAGGTCCAGCAAGTCCAGCCAGCGCGGCGAGAAGTCGAGCATGCCGCGGCGAAGGTCCCAGTCACCGACGCCGAGGTTGGACGCGGCCAGCGCGAGCTGCCAGCGATCCTCGGTGGCGGAGAGTTCGCCCACCAGTGCCGTGACGAGCATCGGCAGCGCCGACAGCGTGGCGATGTAGCCAGCGAGCATCGCCAGCGCCGCCGGCGCGTCGGCTCCGGCGAACGGCCCGTGGGAGGTCAGCGTCGCGACGACCGACATCACCGCCAGCAGCAGCACGGTGGCCGAAGCGGCGAACACGCCGCTGCGCAAGGCGAGCCAGCCGAGCAGCAGATAGGGCAGGAACAGCAGGGGCGAGACGACGCCCGGCTGGCCACGGAACGAGAACCAGGCCCCTGCGACCGAACCACCGGCCAGCAGCAGGCCCGGCACCCAGCGCCAATCACCGAAGGCGCGGCGAAGGGTGGCGCGCGAAGCGGTGAGCAGCGGCACACCGACGACGATGACACCCATCAGATCGCCCAGCCACCAGGAAGCCCAGGCGGCGGGTGCCAATGTCCAGGGCAGGGCGCCGCTGAGAACCAGCCAGCAGGTGCCGTTGGTCGCGCTGATCAGCGTCGCTGCGCCGGCGCCCAGGCCGAGGCGCCACAAGTCCTGGCGCCGGTCGAGGTTGGTGTGCAGCCCATGCCGGCGCAGCGATTCGGCAGCCAGCGCAGGCCCGGCCGCGTTGCCCAGCGCGGTTAGGACGGCCGCCCATAGCGGCAAGCCGGTCGACAAGGCCACCGGCAGCGCACCCAGCATGACCGCCGGCCACATGCCCGGCCTCAATCGCACCAGAGCGGCGAACGCCAGCCCGGCCGCCGGCCAGATCAGGCTGACATGAGCGCCGATCTGCGGCGTGGCCAAGCCGAACATGCCACTGGCGTAGTACGCCGTCGCCAGCACCAGCCCCCAGACGATCCACAGCCCGTCCCAGCGCGCCGGAAGCGGTGTGGCTCGAGGAAGGCGGATGCTGGGCATGCCGGATCTGCTGGCCGGGCAGCGGTGCCGGTCAGACCTTGAAGTCGTCGATCTTGCGGCCCGCGGCCAATGCGGCCTTCAGCCACTTCGGCTGCAGCCCGCGGCCGCTCCAGCTGTCGCCGGTGGACGCGTCACGGTACTTGGCGGGCACCTTGGTGCGCGTGCCCTGGCGCGCTGCAGGTGCCGCCTTGTTGCCGAGGTCGGACAGGGTCAGGCCATATTCCGCCATCAGCGCTCGTACCTTGGCGATGGCATCGGCGCGGTCGCGCTTCTTGGTTTGCTCGATTTCGCGTTCGAGGGCTTCTTTCTGCGTCAGCAGTTCCTGCAGCGTGGCCATGTGCGACTCCCCGGGTCGAATATGCCCGGCTGCCGCATTCTAGGGACAGGGCGTCATTCCCGCTGAATCGAATCCTCGGGAGATTCCCGATGGACTACTTGTAGCCCACCCGGTCGAGCATTTGCTGCACCTTTGTCTGGTTCATGCCTGTGACGGACACCGGAATGGTTTCGGCCTTGAAAGGGCCCAGTGCATCCAGCGCCGGGTTCGTGGTCTTCGCCCCGGCGACCACCGGCCACTCGTTGTTGCCATCCGCGAAATAGGCTTGCGCCTGCTCGCTGGCGAGGTATTCGAGAAACTGTTGCGCGGCGGTGCGGTTCGGGGAATTCTTCGCGATGCCGGCGCCGGCGATATTCACATGCGTGCCCCAGCTCGACTGATTGGGGAAAACCACGCCGACCTTTTCGACCACGGCGCGGTCGTCCGGGTTGGAAGACCGCATCATGCGGGCGAGGTAATAGGTATTGGTCAGCGCGATCTGGCATTCGCCGCTGGCCACGGCCTTGATCTGGTCGGTATCGCCGCCCTTGGGCGCGCGCGCCATGTTGGCGACCATGCCCTTGAGCCAGGCCTCGGTGGCCGGCTCGCCCAGATGCTGCATGACGGCGCCGAACAGCGAGAGGTTGTAAGGGTGCGATCCCGAGCGCGTGCAGACCTTGCCCTTGTTCTTCGGGTCGCCGAGTTCCTCGTAGGTGTCGGCGTCGGCCTTGGCCACGCTGGCCTTGTTGTAGACGATCACCCGGCCGCGGGTCGAGAAGCCGAACCACTGCGAGCCCTGGCCGGCATCGGCGCCACGCAGGGTCGCAGGGATGCGCGACTCGAGCACGGCCGACTTCACCGGCTGGAACAGGCCATCGGTCTCGGCGCGCCAAAGGCGTGCGGCGTCGACCAGCAGGATCACATCGGCCGGGCTGGCCGTGCCCTCGCTCTTCAGACGCGCCAGGATGCCGGCATCGTCGGCGTCGACCCGGTTGATGCGCACGCCGGTGGCCTTGCTGAAGTTCGCGTAGAGCGCCTCGTCCGTCTGGTAATGGCGCGCAGAGTAAAGGTTCAGCACCTTTTCCTGGGCCGAGGCGGCCAGCGGCAGGGCGGTGACGCAGGCCGCGAGCGAGGCGGCGGCAAGGGCGCGAGGGATCTTCATGCGGGCTCCAAGTGGCGGATGCCCGCATTCTAGTTCTAAACGCGAATTGTTCTCAATAGTGTTTATTTGACCGGCGTCAAAGCCGGTCCGCGCATTCAGGGCGCCGGCGGGACGTAGCCGGCCGGCTGTTCGGCGCCCTGGCCGAAGAAGAAACTCTCCATCTGCCGCGCCAGGTACTGGCGGGCACGCTGGTCGGCGAGGTTCAGGCGGTTCTCGTTGACCAGCATGGTCTGGTGCTTCATCCACAGCGCCCAGGCTTCCTTGCTGACTTCGTTGTAGATGCGCTTGCCCAGCTCTCCGGGGTAGGGTGCGAAGTCCAGGCCTTCGCCTTCTTTCTTGAGGTAAGTGCATTGCACGGTACGGGCCATGGTCGAACTCCTTTTCAAAGCTTCTTGACGAGGACCTGCGAGCGCCGGTCCCAGTTGTACTTGCGCTTGCGCGCTTCGGGCAGCCAGTCCGGGTCGACCTGGACGAAGCCGCGCTTGATGAACCAGTGCATGGTGCGGGTGGTGAGCACGAAGATGCTCTCCAGACCCATCGCCTTGGCGCGCTGCTCGACGCGCTTGAGGATGCGTTCGCCGTCGCCCTGGCCCTGCACGTTGGGCGACACCGTCAGCGCTGCCAGTTCGCCGGTTCGTGCCTCGGGGTAACCGTACAACGCCGCGCAGCCGAAGATCACGCCGTCGTGCTCGATCACGGTGTAGTGGCCGATGTCGCGTTCGATCTCGGTGCGGCTGCGCTTGACCAGCGTGCCGTCGCTCTCGAAGGGCTCGATGAGCTGCAGGATGCCGCCGATGTCGTCGGCGGTGGCCTCGCGCAGGCTCTCGAGCTTCTCGTCGACCACCATGGTGCCGATGCCGTCGTGCGTGAACACCTCCAGCAGCAGCGCACCGTCGACCGCGAAGGGCAGGATGTGCGAACGCTCCACGCCACCCTGGCAGGCCTTCACGCAGTGGCGCAGGTAGAAGGCGGTGTCGGTGGGCTGGGTCGGCGCGGGCAGGGCGGAAAGCAGCCGCTCGGCATCGGCCAGCGCGAGTTCGGTGTCGATGCCGCTGTCAGGGTCGTCCAGGCGCTCGCGGATGCCGGGCACCTCGGTGATGAAGAGCAGCTTGTCAGCCTGCAAGGCGACCGCGGCGCTCGTGGCCACGTCTTCCATCGTCAGGTTGAAGGCCTCGCCGGTGGGCGAGAAACCGAACGGCGACAGCAGCACCATCGAGCCGATGTCGATGACACGGCGGATCGCGGCTGCATCGACCTTGCGCACCACGCCGCTGTGGATGAAGTCCACGCCGTCGACGATGCCGACCGGCCGCGCGGTGAGGAAGTTGCCCGACACGACGCGCACGATGGCATTGGCCATCGGCGTGTTCGGCAGGCCCTGCGAGAAGGCCGCCTCGATCTCGAAGCGCAGCTGGCCGGCGGCCTCCTGTGCGCAGTCGAGCGCGATGGCGTCGGTGATGCGCAGGCCGTGGCTGTAGCGCGATTCGTGGCCCTTCACCCGCAGCTGCTCGTTGACCTGTGGGCGAAAGCCATGCACCAGCACCAGCTTGATCCCCATGGCCTGCAGGATGGCAAGGTCCTGCGCGAAGCGATCGAGTTTGCCGGCTGCGATCAGCTCGCCGGCGATGGCGACGACGAAGGTCTTGCCCCGGTAGGCGTGGATGTGCGGCGCGACATGGCGGAACCAGGGCACGAAGGTGTGGGGGAAGACGAGGCTCATGGGCGCGGGGGATGGGGCAATGGGCCCCGGCCGCGATTGTGCCGCACGGGTGCCGCGTGCGTTGACGCCGCCTGGGCGGCGGCGCAGCATCACTGCCCTGCAAATCCGCAAGGGAGCCTCGCATGGATGCCTTCACCACCCACGGCGCCTTCAGCTGGTCAGAACTGATGACCAACGACGCGAAGGCCGCGACCGAGTTCTACGGCACGCTGTTCGGCTGGACGATCGAGCCGATGCCCATGGCCGAGGGCAATTACCACGTCGTCAAGGTCGGCGGCGAGGCGGTCGGCGGCATCATGGCAATGCCGCCGACCGCCGGGCCGATGCCGCCCGCCTGGGGGTGCTACGTGACGGTCGCCGACGTCGATGCCACGGCGAAGCGCTGCACCGATCTCGGCGGCAAGGTCGCGGTGGCCCCGCAGGACATCCCCGGCGTCGGCCGCTTCGCCGTCATCCTGGACAAGCAGGGCGCTGCGCTGAACATCATCACTTACGCACCGTCCCAAGGGTGATCGCCCGGGCCGCGGATAATCCGCGGCCCGTGAAGACCACCCCGGCGGCCACCGCCGTCCCGCCCATCACTTTTCCAGAATCGCTGCCGGTCTCGGCCCGGCGCGAGGAGATCGCGCGCGCCATCGAGGCCAACCAGGTGGTCATCGTCTGCGGCGAGACGGGCTCGGGCAAGACCACGCAGCTGCCCAAGATCGCGCTGCAGCTCGGCCGCGGCCTGGGCGCCGGCGGCAGGGGGCTGATCGGCCACACGCAGCCGCGACGCATCGCCGCTTCCAGCGTGGCCAAGCGCATCGCGCAGGAGCTGAATTCGCCACTGGGCGAGGTGGTCGGCTACAAGGTGCGCTTCCAGGACCGGCTGCAGCGCGGCGCCTCGGTCAAGTTGATGACCGACGGCATCCTGCTCGCCGAGACGCAGAGCGACCCGCTGCTGCGCGCCTACGACACGCTGATCATCGACGAGGCGCACGAGCGCAGCCTGAACATCGACTTCCTGCTCGGCTACCTGCGGCAGATCCTGCCGCGCCGGCCCGACCTGAAGGTGATCGTCACCTCGGCCACCATCGACGCCGACCGCTTCGCGAAGCATTTCGCCAGCCGTCACGGCCCGGCGCCGGTGATCCAGGTGTCGGGGCGCTTGTTTCCGGTCGAGCAGCGCTGGCGGCCGTTCGAGGAGAGCCGCGAGTTCGACCTCAACGACGCCATCGGCGAGGCCGTCGACGAGCTCTGGCGCGAGGGCTCGGGCGACGTGCTCGTCTTCCTGCCCGGCGAGCGAGAGATCCGCGAGGCGGCCGAGCACCTGCGCAAGCACCACCCGCCGGGCGTGGAAATCCTGCCGCTGTTCGCGCGCCTGAGCCAGCAGGAGCAGGACCGCATCTTCGAGCCGCACAGCGCGCGCCGTGTCGTGCTGGCCACCAACGTGGCCGAGACCTCGCTGACGGTGCCGGGCATCCAGTTCGTCGTCGATGCGGGCACGGCGCGCGTCAAGCGCTACAGCTACCGCAACAAGGTCGAGCAGCTGATGATCGAGGCGATCAGCCAGGCCGCGGCGAACCAGCGCGCCGGCCGCTGCGGGCGGGTCAGCAACGGCATCTGCATCCGCCTGTACGACGAGAAGGATTTCACCGGCCGGCCGCGCTTCACCGACCCGGAAATCTTGCGCTCCTCGCTGGCCGGCGTGATCCTGCGCATGAAGTCGCTCGGGCTGGGCACGGTGGAAGAGTTCCCCTTCCTCGAGCCGCCGCCACGCCGCGCGATTGCCGACGGCTACCAGCTGTTGTCCGAGCTCGGCGCGGTCGACGATCTCAACGAACTCACGCCGATCGGCCGCGAGCTCTCGAAGCTGCCGCTGGACCCGCGCGTGGGCCGCATGATCCTCGAGGCGCGTGACCGCCAGGCGCTCACCGAGGTGCTCATCATCGCCGCCGCCTTCAGCCTGCAGGACGTGCGCGACCGGCCGCTCGAGCAGCAGCAGGCCGCCGACGCCGTGCACAAGAAGTTCGACGACGAGCGCTCCGAATTCACCGGCGACCTGAAGCTGTGGAAGTGGCTGGAAGACAGCAGGGGCGGCCACGGCGAGCACAAGCTGAGCCTGCGCAAGCAGGAGCAGCTGCTGCGCGAGAATTTCGTCTCGCCGCGCCGTGTGCGCGAGTGGCGCGACCTGCATTCGCAGCTGCACACCGTGGTGGCCGAGCATGGCTGGCGCCTGAACACCTCGCCGGCCACCTACGAGCAGCTGCACCTGTCGCTGCTCGCCGGGCTGCTGGGCAACATCGGCTGCAAGAGCGAGGACGAGGACTGGTACCTCGGCGCGCGCGGCATCCGCTTCCACCGCCACCCGGGCACGCACCTGTCGAAGAAGCCGGGGCGCTGGATCGTCGCGGCCGAGCTGGTCGAGACCACGCGGCTGTTCGGCCGCGGCATCGCCGCCATCGACCCGGCCTGGCTGCCGGGCATCGCCGCGCATGTCATCAAGAAGCAGCTGCTCGAGCCGCACTGGGAGAAGAAGGCCGGCGAGGTGGTGGCGCTGGAGCGGGCCACGCTGTACGGCATCGTCGTCTACAACAACAAGCGGGTGAACTTCGGCCAGGTCGACCCGGCCGCGGCGCGCGAGATCTTCATCCGCGAGGCGCTGGTCAACGGCGAGTGGGAGACCAGGCTGCCCTTCCTCGCCGCCAACCGCAAGCTGATCGCGCAGGTGGAGGAGCTCGAGCACAAGTCGCGCCGGCAGGACGTGCTGGTCGACGACGATCTGATCCACGCCTTCTACGACCAGCAATTGCCGGCCGACGTGCACAGCGGCGCATCGCTGGAGCACTGGTACCGCATCGAGCTGAAGCGCCAGCCGAAGCTGCTGCTGCTCAGCCGCGACGAACTGATGCGCCACGAGGCCGCCGGCATCACCACGGCGTCTTTCCCGAAGACCATCCGCCTGGGCGGCATCGATTGCGCGGCGAGCTACCTGCACGAGCCCGGCGATGCGAAGGACGGCCTGACAGTCACCGTGCCGATCTACGTGCTCAACCAGGTCAACGAGGAGCGCTGCGACTGGCTGGTGCCCGGCATGCTCAAGGACAAGGTGCTCGCGCTCGTGAAGACGCTGCACCAGCGGCCGCGTTCGCGTCTGGTGCCTCTGCCGGCGTATGCCGACGAGTTCGTCGCCGAAGTGCCGTTCGCCCAGGGCGGCCTGCTCGACGCGCTGCTGCGCCATGTGCGCGAACGCACCCAGCTCGCGGTGCAGCGCAACGACTTCAAGCTGGAGCAGCTCAGCCCGCACCTGCTGATGAACTTCCGCATCGTCGACGAGCATGGACGCCAGCTCGCCACCGGCCGCAACCTCGCCGTGCTGAAGGCCGAACTGGGCGGCCAGGCGCGCTCCGCCTTCCAGGCGCTGGCGGCGCTGAAGGTGGCGGCCGCGCCGGCGGCGCCGGCCGCAGCGCCGCCGAGCGCACGAATGGCCGACACGAAGGCACGTGAACCCGAGGCGGCCGTGGCCGCACGCCCCGCCGAGAAGTACACCGCCTGGACCTTCGGCGAGCTGCCCGAGTTGCTCGAACTGCGCAAGGGCGGCCAGTCGCTGGTCGGCTTCCCGGCGCTGATCGATCACCGCGATCACGTCGAGATCGAAGTCTTCGACGAGCCCGAGGTGGCGGCCGCCAAGCACCGCGGCGGCCTGCGCAGGCTCGTCGCGCTGCAGATCCGCGATGCGCTGAAGTACCTCGAGAAGAACATCCCGGATCTGCAGAAGATGGCCGTGGCCTACATGCCGCTGGGCAGTGCCGACGACCTGCGCGACCAGATCGTCGAGCTGGCGCTGGACCGTGCCTTCCTGGCCGACCCGTTGCCCACCGATGCGGCCTCGTTCGCGCGGCGCATCGAAGAGGGCCGCGGCCGGCTGACGCTGATCGCCAACGAGATCGCGCGTGCCGCCGGCGTCGTGCTGCTCGACTGGGCCGCGGCCCAGCGCAAGCTGAAAGACACGCGGCCCGCCAAGGAGACCGCCGACGACATCGCCGCGCAGCTGGCGCGGCTGGTCGGCAAGCGTTTCGTCGTGGCCACGCCCTGGGCGGCGCTGGCGCACCTGCCGCGCTACCTGAAGGGCGTGCAGATGCGCCTGGAGAAGTACCGTGCCGACCCGGCCCGCGATGCCCAGCGCCTGGCCGAACTGCGCCCGCTGGAGCAGCGCTTCGTGCGCGCGCTGGCCGATCGCAAGGGCGTGGCCGACGCGCGACTCGACGAGTTCCGATGGCTGATCGAGGAACTGCGCATCAGCCTGTTCGCGCAGGAACTTCGCACGCCGCAGCCGGTCAGCGTGAAGCGGCTCGAGAA
>Ga0116177_10002142_pt1 | contig 14580 bp, 10 predicted proteins | sample AD_STIC10_MetaG_FD_89750 | JGI IMG/M metagenome (GOLD analysis project Ga0116177, IMG submission 89750) | Active sludge microbial communities of municipal wastewater-treating anaerobic digesters from USA - AD_STIC10_MetaG | ecosystem: Engineered > Bioreactor > Anaerobic > Digestate | place: USA...
GCCTGAGCGCTTGCACCGACCGCTACGCCCAGGCTGGTAGCTGTCTGGGTGACCACTTGCAGGGTCTGGGTGAATTGAGGGCCAGCCCGCGCGCCAAAGGTGGCCCGGGCGGCGCGCGCCGCGTCTGCGAGTTCCGAGCCAAGGCTCGCGCGCTCTTCCGTGAGCCGGTTCAACACGGAGCCCCTGGCCCAGGAAAGGTTGGTGCTCGCGTAGGTGCCGATTCGAGCTGGCGTCAGGAGACTGCGGTCCTTCCATGCCAATGACCGCTCCAGTTGCTGATTGGCTGCACGGTCGGAATAGAGCAACCAACTGGGCTCTAGGTCGTTCTTGACCTCGAGCTTCAGCGTCAGAGCCGTTTCCAGGCCCGCGCGCGGTTCGTCTTCGATCTGCCCGGTACCGAAGTCAAATCCGCGAAGGAACTCTCCGTAGGTGTCGATGTTCTTCAGCGCGTCAGGTAGTGCGCCAAGCGTGACCGCAATCACAATAGTCTGGCTGACGTCCAAGCCGAAGAAGTCCGTGTCGCCGAAAGGTGCGCTCCTCCTAGCTCCAAGACATAAATCGATCGCATCGAGAATGGTGGACTTGCCAATGTCTCCCGGGCCAATAAGGCAGTTCACGCCGTTGGACGGTGTCCAATCAAGCAACTGTATAGATCGGAAATTCCGGATTTCTAGCCGACGGATGCGCGTCATCATTTCTCCCCGTTATTCTTGCAAGCATCCTAACCCGACAGGGAGCTGCCATACAAATGCGATGGCACCTTCAGGCTAAAACGCGAGGCCGTTTTTGCTTGAGTAGCTGACTATCGACAAGTCAACATTGCCGCTAGCCATCAAACTGGAGCTTCGAGGCCAGTTGCGGGCACTCGTCAGTGACAGCTTTGTGGACGACAATCCGATGTCGCACAGCCCACCAGTGTTGCTGAACGCATGCCAATAAGAGGGCGAAAGCAGCCATTTAAAGGCACTGTGAATTCCCCCTTGAATTTCTGTTCCAGCCAGCACCAGACTACAGCGGTTGATTGTGATGATGCCGCATTGGCTGACGCAATATTTGGCGAGACATCGTTTCTAGCCTGCATGTTGTGGGCGCTGAAGTTATCGGGGGAAGAGGAATCTCAATGGCAGGTCGAAAGCAGCATTTCATTCCGCAGGCCCTACAAAGAGGCTTTGGCGTGGCAAAGGGGAAGGCGACGCGGGTATATGTGTTTAAGAAGGGGCAGGATCCCTATCGCTCCTCGACCGAGGGTGTTGCAGCACAGCGAGACTTCTACTCGGAGCCGTCTGATGAGCAGTCGCTCGACGACAAAATCACTACCTATGAGGGCACTGTCTTGGCGCCCGCCATCGCTGCTCTACGTACGGCCCAAACCGGGGCCTTCGACTCGCACGTGGCTGCTGCGGTGGTGGTCCACCTGTCATTCCGATCAGCTTTTCTTCGGGGTAGCTTCTCGGCTGCTGCAACTGAAATTCTGAATCATTTCGCAGAAGTCATGCGCAGCGACCAAACAGCGCGTGCCTTGCTTGAGGTTGACTCACTCAAGGCGGAGTCGACGCTGGTCAAGTTGATTGAAGAGGGGATTGCCTCGCAGTTTGGGGCTCTCCCGGATAGCGACAGGAGCTCACTCGCAAAGCTGGTGCACTTTCGGGCTCGAGAGAAGTTTCCCAAGCTGTTCCCGGAACTTGCCACGATGTTCCTTCAACAGTTCGGGATGCTGCTTGAAAGAGTCCCTGAAATTATCGTTAGCGGACACAGCGAAGCGTTAGAAATTGACCTTGTGCCCGCGCGTCGCGTGGAACGCCTGAGGGCGATGAACTGGCAAATCATTGCGACCGAACCACCGACGCACTTCGTGCTTCCGGACTGCCTTGCGGTGGGATCGAAGACGCCCGACTTCCAAGATTTGGTGCCTTACTCGCTTCTGAGCGACGATGAGCTCGCCGGGGTTGTGATGCCAGTTAGCTCCAGCAAGGTGTTGGTAGGTTGCTTCGGCAATCTAGAAATCGACGTTGCATCATTGAATCGCGCTTTCGCCCAGTGTTCATTGGACTTCTTCATCAGCTCGCAGGCTGACTCGCAAACAGCTGAAGCTGCGCAGCGAATTGGGAACACGGTCTCCAAATACGTTCAAAATTTGGTCGAGGAGCAAACGTTCACCGCACCTGAAAGGAATGACAGCGATAGCGAACATCCAAGGACTCGGGGCCTGGCGCAAATGCCTGTCAAGGTTCCCATCAAGTTCGAACCGTCGAGTCGCAGGAGTGGCAAGGCGCAAGCCGCAATTCGCAATCTGTTAAGCGGGCCGGAGTTGCAGGTGGGCTTACGCACTGTTGAAACCATCGTGGTTTCCGACAACATAGTTCGCTCATTGCGCCAACGCGGGGTGGAGATGAACGACTACTCAGTTCAGGTCGTGAAGCTGGGGACCTGTCATATGGTCGAGACCACAGATGGGGTGTCTAGCCAACTCTTTTTCACCACGGAGGCGGTAAATCTTGTGGCAACAGGGCATCCACTTTCACGCGCTGCGGCAGTACTGATTCGTCATCAAGCAGGTCGTGCGACGTACTACGCCACTGTGGTCGCCAAGATTCCCACGGACATATTGCGGCGCAAGAGACCACTACTCGAAACGGTCGGGCTGCGCATCGCGCACTTCTGCTGTTCTCACTACTTCGGCGGCCGGCTATCAGGGATAGGATGCATCTCTGACGCAGAGTTCGTTGAGACGGATGTCCTATACAACCAGACTTTGTCCGGTTGCGTCCAGGGGATTGTCAGAGCGCGCCTAAACTTCATTGAACATCGTGATGTGGACGCAGCATTGGTTCAAGCTCTTGCGCACGTTGAGCAACTATTCTGTGCCACGGCGAGTGCCTGCGCGACCACTGGCGGCGAGATCGACCGCTGGAAAGCGAGCAAGAGCCTCGTAGCACTTCAGGCTTGCAGCCTCAGTGACTGGTTTGAGTTGTTCGCACTTGACTTGGAGCGCTTCTTCGATTCTCGGGAACGCCTCGCAGGAGACAACGACCTGGTTATTCTAGGTAGCCACATTGAGCGAGTGCTCTGGTCATTCGGTATCGTGCTGTCAACGCGGGTCCAGGAGCAGATATGGATGGAAGTCTTTTCGGACGACCAACTTGAGAGCACGCGCCTCATCCTGCGGGCGTGATGCGACGAATGCTGCATGTGCCTATGGATGTCCACTTCCAACGCAATCAATTAAATATCGCCTGTCCCTACTGTGGGCTGTTACATCAATCCTGAAAGTCTGTTACCTGGCTCTTAGCCAAGAGATGCCAGAGAGCTTTGGGTCGCCTGTGGCGACAAGTGGCCATTTTCAGTAGTTGTCCAGCGACTGCTAGGTGTTGGGAATGCTGAGGAAAGAGCTACATTTGCAGTATGAAATTCAATTCGTTTTCGAATTTGCATTCGAGCACTGCCCAATTTCTGCATGATCCTGCGTTGAGGGATATGTAGTGATTGCTCCCGACCGATTCCTACTCTATATCGACATCCTGGGCTTTTCTGAGATGACTCGGAAAGAACCTCGAAAGGTAGCGCGACTGTATTCAATACTGGACTCGCTCAATGCCCACAAACATGATTCGTTCAAGACCATCGTTTTCTCTGACACTATCTTGGCATACAACCATGCCATTGCCGAAAATGACGAACATCGAAGATACCTAGTCTGGTATCTGACAGAATTTGCGGAGGATTTGCATCGTCGGCTGACTGGCCAGGACGTCTATTTTCGAGCGATCCTTACGTCCGGCGATTTCTCACACTATCGTCTAAAGAACATTGAGTGTTTCTACGGAGGCGCGCTCATCGCAGCTTATTTGGCTGAGAAGAATATCCCCTCGCTTGGCTTGTTTATGGACAAGTCCTGCATACCGTACAACCGATTCTTTCGCCTCGCACCGTACGATGCCACGCTGAGTTTCGTCTACCTAAACAGGGCAATAGAAAACTTCTCCCATAGCTTGGGCAACGACCCGGCTCTGCCGATACCAGCGGCGGGGCTTGATATGTGGTCTTTTGCTCCGGAGCTCCCATGGGACGTGCGCTTCATGAAGGACATTTATCGCAATATGCGATCACATTCAAATCCTCAGGTTAGAACCAAATTCTTAACCGCGTGGGATTTCTACGAGCAGTTGTATCCCAGACTGTTGGCCAGGCTAGTGGCGACCGACTTTAACGTTGATTCAGTGTCTACTGAGCCGGGGCATTGGAACGAAGTGACTGAGCAGATGGAGCGCCAAATTCGACACCACAAACGGATCGGCAGTGGAACTGAGCTTTCGCAGCAGATCACCGCTGGATCCAAGTCTCGCAAGACTCGTCGATCGTCACCAAGACCGTGATGCCGAGAATCAGATGTCGGTTGGCTGGCGCTGAATTGGGCGGCCGCCAATATAACTGCGAGTCGTCTGCGGATACAGGTTCGTGCCATGAGTTGACCCTCCCGAGGGTCAGCTTTCAAGGTTCGCGACTTTGGTAATCTCGAGTTTTGATCGAACAGCATGAAAGTTGTGACGTGCCAGCTACCCAGATAACGACCGCAGAGATTCCAGTGATGTACCGGCGCCTCGCGACCGCAGTTGGTGCTGACCACTGGCAAGGTGCAGTCGCGCGGCAGGAGGATGCCATTCGGTCGAATTACTTTCTCGGTGACTACCTGCGTTCAGAGTACGCCATCGCGTATCAATTGGACCGACTGCGGAGACTGGTCGCTGAATTTGGGACGGTGCCGCAAGTGGCGTGTAACGATCCAAGTATTTTTCCGTCGCTTGGCTTTGCTGCACAAGTACTCGGAGTACTTGAGAGGAGCACGGTCAAACAGGCCAAAGCATTCGTCAAGAGGGTCCGAAACGCCTTCAGTAGATCCGAGGAGCTGCACGGTCTGCGTTTGGAGTTGATGGCAGCGACCCACTTCGCCCGTCGAGGGCATCGTGTAGCTTGGCACCGAGTAAACAGTGGAGGTTCGTTTGATCTTCTTATTGAGGACCTCGGCACCACTGGGCTTGAAGTCGAGTGCAAGTCCATCTCAGAAGATAAGGGTCGCCGTATCCATCGCCGCGATGCGCTTGACTTTTGGGGCGAGCTATGGAGCGATGTGGCCCACATTGACCAGAGCCTTCGCTCTGGGCTTGCGGTTGTGCTGACGGTTCCCTATCGCTTACCTTCACACGCAGAGGAACGAGCTGCACTCGCACGACAGGTCATTATTCAAATTTTGGCCGGGCGCGGCGCTACTTTGGGCGGGGGCGCGGAAGTCCGTATTCAGTCCTTCGATCCTACCCGTATTGAAGCGGCTAAGAGTGACGGCGGTGAGGCGTTGAGGAGGGCAATAGATGATGCAACGGGCACTACCAATCGCGAAGCAGCTGTGTACGGTACCTCAGGAGGCGGAATGTTTGCGTTTGTGATGCAAAGTGCCGTTGAGGATGACGGGCTGAACCAGCTGTTTGCCACCCTCGACGACTCCGCGGCACGACAGTTCACACGCAATCGTGGCGCTCTATTCTGGGCGTCGTTACAAGGTATCGACGCAGATCAGCTGTTGTCGTTACACGAACAAGACAGTAACCAGGGCGAGCAACCAACGGGATTGAGACTAGGGGTTAGCAGTTTCTTGAATCGCGCTCCTGACCACATAGTCGGTGTTGTCTTCAGCAGTAGAAGCGGCCTCATTCCAACTGTGGATGGCAACACGGACTCCGGCGGGGCAACGAACTTTTTTTTGAAGAAAAATAGTCCTCTCTGGCATTCAAGCTTCCACGCGCCCCTGAGATCGACGTGAAAAAGGAATAGACCACCTTGGCGAGTTGGTAAACCTGGAAAGCTGTGCATTGCGAAGCGACGCTGTGGATGTTCTCTTAAAAGGCGCCCTGTCCCCGTCAAACCGGAGGTCGGAGGGACAGAAACGCATAGTTGCGCCTGTCGCCTCGCTGCACCCTGAGCATAAGAATTTTTAATTGCCCTTGCGTGCCCGACCGACCGCTTTAGGGCGACAAGTTCAAGGGCACGGATGTCGCCAATGGGTCGGTGGCTGTCTTCCAGTTAGGACCAGACAGCGCGCTCTGAATATCGTATGCACTACCTTCGATTAAACAGAGCGCTTCGAGGCGGATCTCATCATCCATGTGGCAATGAGCAATCAAGCCCGCACCAGCGGAATGTCGGCCCACCGTGTCGTATACCCTGGTGTTCTGCGCTCTTGTTTCATGGACCACTGCCGCCTGTCACCCGCAAGTCCAGCACTTGCCATGAGCACCGTTCCCCGGCCAAAGCGCTGGTTCAAACTGTCCAGCGCTCCCATCAACTTTGTACGGTCTTCGCAGCGGTCATCCTCCAGATCAAGTTCACCTTGCTGTTGGGTCAGAGGTTGCAGATCGAGCAGCATCACTCCGGCCTTTGCGTAGACGAAGCCCAATCGGTAGATGGTCTTGAGTCCTGCCAAAGCTGCAGTAACCAATACCGCCGTGTCCGCACTGGGTCGGCGTAGCGGTACCGTGATGGACCGGCTGTACTGTGGACCTTTGCGAAACGGACTCGTGTGAATGAACACGAGGACTTGTGCCGCCTGACTGCCTTGCTTGCGCGCTTTCTGCGCTGCCCGGGACGCAAAGTCCGTCACGGCCTCGTTCAGTGGATAAAGCTCGGTAACCGAATGGCCAAAGGATCGTGTGCAGGCGATCTGCTTTCTGGGTTGCGGTGAATGGTCCAGATCAATGCAGGCAGTACCTCTCAGTTCCAGAACGGTGCGCTCCAGCATCACAGAAAACTTCCGCCTCAGGGTGCCCGGATCCACCTTGATCAAGTCGAAGACGGTCTTCACACCACCTTCGACCAGCTGCTTCCCAATGCGTGGCCCCACTCCCCAGACCTCACCGACTTCGGTCGCCGCCAATGTGGCGTTCAACTCATCCTGGTCGAGCACTTCCAGATTACAGACTTGAGCGAGTTTGCTTGCATAGATGCCCGGCTTCCTCTCGGCCGTCTTGGCAATGTGGTTGGCCAGTTTGGCGCGGGTCTTGGTGGAACCAATCCCCACGCCGCATGGAATACCAACCCATTGCAGGATTCGCGAGCGGATCTTGTGGCTGCGCTCCACCAGGTCACCTGGCACGCCGGTGAGATCTATGAAAGATTCATCAATGCTGTAAATCTCCTGATGCGGTCCTAGTTGGGCCGCTATGCTCATCATCCGGTCAGACAAGTCACCGTACAAGCCAAAGTTTGCTGAGAGGGCGATCAGCCCCGCGTCTTCGGCCAGGTGCTTGATCTGAAACCAGGGCGCGCCCATCTTGATTCCAAGGGCCTTGGCCTCGTTGGAGCGGGCGATTGCACAGCCATCGTTATTACTGAGCACAACAACCGGAATACCTTCCAGGCTGGGGCGAAATACGCGTTCACAACTCACATAGAAGTTGTTGCCATCGACCAGTGCGTACATGGATGGAGAGTCAATTGGCCATGCGGTTGAGCAATTGCACGGTCATGTCATCGGGCAGGCCACGGTAGAACGCATCCAGCGCTTCCTGAAACACTGTCTCTGTCGGATCTGCCAGCTTGAAGAGTGTCATGCAGGAGCGAAACTTGAGGTAGTCCGGATCGTGCAGGATGTCCTGGGCAGATCTCCCCTTGTGCGTCAGCATGATTTGCGTGCACTGCTTCAGACGTGATCCCAGCACGGGATGGGCCAGGTACTGCAAGGCATCGGTCCGGTTCTCGATGCCATAGAAGCGCGCGGTGGAACTTCGTCCCAGGTCGCGCAGTTGCGGAAAAATGAACCACATCCAGTGGGATGTCTTGTTGCCTGCACGCAGCTCTTTCAACACCTGCTCGAAAACGGGCTCTTGTGCATCGAGAAATCGTTGGTGGTCCATAGGGGTCTCATGAGGTCAGAGTTCGGCACTTACGCGGGGAATAGTTTTACAGCTGCGGTCACAACACCCCAGACGGCAATGGTTTGGCCGTCTTTGGGGACGATGTCCGGGAAAGTGGGGTTGGCGGCCTTGAGCTTGATGTTTCCAAACTTCTTGTAGAGCTTTTTAACGGTGAACTCGCCATCCACTGTCGCCACCACGATATGACCATCACGCGGGCGCCGACCCCGGCTGATGACCACGATGTCCTTGTCGTGGATTCCCAAGTCCATCATGGACTGGCCACTCACCCGCATGAAAAACGTGTCTTCCCGTTCTGATCCCAGGAGACCACCCAGATCAATCCGCTCTGCCCCCAGGTCTTCGGCTGGCGAGGGAAACCCCGCACAGACCTGGTTCTTCAGGTACTGGACCAGCATGGGCGAGCTGGCGGCTGCCACGGGAATCATGGCTTTTAGAATACTGTGCATGCATAAGGGCTATCCATTTAGCTCCACAAGACCTATCATCCGTCGGTGAACGAAATTTGGCAAAGTGCAAGCAAAGGTTACCCAAACAACTGGATTGAATTTCAGGACTGGTTTGCCACCGAAGATTCCTGCACAGCATACCTTGAGCACTTGAGATGGCCGAAAGGATTTTGCTGCCCGTCTTGCGGCGCGATTGACGAGCCCGGACGCGCGACTCGGGGGCGGCTGATTTGCAGAAGTTGTCGGCATCAGAGCAGTGTGACGGCAGGAACAATCTTCGACAAGACCCGTACTCCGCTTAGGCTGTGGTTCGCTGCGGCTTGGTACATCACCAATCAGAAGCAAGGCGTCAGTGCCCTTGGACTGCAACGCGTGCTCGGCTTGAATAGCTATCAGACCGCATGGGCCATGTTGCACCGGTTTCGCCGTGCGATGGTGCGTCCCGATCGTGACCTGCTGTGCGGCACAGTCGAAGTCGATGAGACCTTCTTGGCGTTGAGCCGAAAAGACACGGCCAAGCCAAAGCCCAAGCGCGCCAGCCCGAAAGCCCACAATCGCAGCCACTTGGTTGCCGTCGCTGTTGCTATTGAGGTGCACGAGCCCAAGGGCTTCGGACGCATTCGTCTTCGTCGAATTCCAGGGCCCACCATAGAAGCGATTGTCCCGTTCCTGCGAGAGAACATCGCACCAGGAAGCACAGTTCGCACTGACGGGGCTGCAATTTACGCAACCGTGAATGAGGATGGGTTTAAGGCTTTGATGATTAAGGTCCACGCCCGAGGGGAGTGAAGCGTTACATGCCGATGAAACAACAAACCCTCGCCATGGCAGCCGACCAGACGTTTGAGAACTACCGCAAGCCTACACGTCGCGATGAGTTTCTGAAGACGATGGATACCATCGTTCCATGGTCTGCATTGTGTGAAGTCATTGAACCCCACTACCCCAAGGCGGGCAATGGGCGTCCTCCCATCGGCCTTGAGCGCATGCTGCGCATCCATTTCATCCAACACTGGTTCAATCTTGCTGACCTGGCCTGTGAGGAAGCTCTGTACGACAGCGCCAGTCTGCGCCGCTTCGTTGGCATTGATCTTGGACGCGAGCCGGTGCCGGACTCCACGACCATCACCAAGTTTCGCAAACTTCTCAATGACAACAAGTTGGGCGAGGCATTATTTGCCCAGGTCGGCAAGGAGTTGCAAGCGCGAGGCTTCAAGGTCAATACCGGCACCATCGTGGACGCCACCATCATTGGTGCGCCCAGCTCTACCAAGAATGCAGACAAGGCACGCGACCCCGAGATGCACTAGACCCGCAAGGGTCAGCAATGGTATTTCGGAATGAAATTGCACATAGGTGTGGATAGCCAAAGCGGACTGGCCCACAGCGCTGTGGTGACAGCGGCCAACGTGCATGACAAGCATCCTCTGCCTGACCTGCTGCATGGCGGCGAGCAGCGCGTCTATGGAGACTCTGCCTATGCCAGTCAGAAGGATCTGATTGCCAGCAAGGCACCCAGCGCCAAAGACTTTACCAACCAGCGTATCCGCTACGCCGGAATCGTTGACGAAGCTGTACGAGCCAAGAACCGCAACAAGTCAAAAATCCGTTCACGCGTGGAGCATGTCTTTGGTGTGGTGAAGCGTCTCTGGGGATTTGGCAAGGTGCGATACCGCGGTCTGCAAAAAAATGCCACACGGGCGTTCACCGTATTGGCACTGGCCAACATTTACCTCGGACGTCAAAGGCTGATGGCACAGGTGCGTCCATGAAGCGAGAAACAAGGGCAAAGCGCCCGCAAAACAGAGCCTTACGGCCAAAAAGCGGTGTCAAACCGGCTGAAAAATGAAAACTGCCTCTGCTTGCAATGGGCCAAGCGCTTTGGCACTACTTGTTCACCATAGCCTTAAGCACGATCCTCATGTCATGCTCGGGTCCAAGGTTCCGGCTCATGAGCCGTTGCCCGGAGTTCACCGCATCGCAGCATTGCTAAAGCGCTGGTTTCTTGGCACTCATCAGGGCGCAGTTGATCCTCGACACGTAGACTACTACCTTGATGAATTCACCTTCAGATTCAACCGACGGACATCGCGTTCAAGGGGGCTGCTCTTCTATCGACTGATGACGCAATCCGTCTTAGCAGCACCCGCCACATATGCCAACATTCGTGACAACCAACACCCGTCAGGGCGCGAGTCCGGTAGTCAATACGCTGTGGAGCTAAATGGATAGCCCTTGCATGCATACAGTATATTGGAGTGTGCGGAAATCGGCAATATGGAGTGAGGTCAAGATGGACCCGCGTGGATATGGGTTCGCTTGCAAACACGATGACGGATGTCACCTGACCAAAGCACTCAAACTTCTTACTGTTCTGCGAAGTGCGTAGCAAAAGTTCACCGCCACTGTTTACTGCCCTTGGCTTACCCGAGTCTCATGGATTTTGGGACAGCGAACTCAGTCAGTTCCTGGCCACGATGGCAGGCCACCACATGAAGAGCCTCAGCGGTAAGTGGTGGGACACCGGGTTCACTTTTGAACGCGACCTTACGGGTGGCATAGCAAAGGGAAAAGCCCATGGTCTTAAGCGCGGATATATGCGCGTCGAACGCATCGTATACATCGAATTTTTCCGACTCAGCATACAGCTCCTTGCAATCGCGATATTCCCGGTAGTAGTCCACGAGAGCAGCGTAATGCTCGTCAGCGGCCCTGGGCAGGTCAACTGCCTGGGAGAAAGAGTCCAGCACAGTGACATCAGCCAGCCTAGCGAGCTCCTTTCCCGTGTGCAGCAGAAGTGCTTTTAGCGTTATGCAGTCTCGAGCAAGCTGCTCTTGCTGGGCCTTTTGTTCTTCCGCGTCCGGAATACTGATTGGCTTGTTAAAGGCATCTATGTCCTCAAGGCCAAAGGCCCGAGCCAAAGCGCGGCGAGTATCGGGTGCAGAAGCCTCACCCTTTTCCACTCTTTGAATAGTCCGTGCGGTCAGTCCCGAAATATCAGCAAGCTGCTCCTGGGACCATTTGCGCAGCTCACGAAAGAGCTTGATGCAAAAAGCCAACTCTTGCAGCGTTGGCATGCGGGGGGACTTGGTATGTTCAGCAGTAGTCATTGAGGGCTCCATCAGGTGGGTTATTGATGAAGCAAGTATTCAGTTTTCGACCCAAAAAGAACACGACAGAAGCCCGACATTGCACCGACAGCGTCACCCTCCGGCCGTCGCCCTGAAATCACGCACCGGCCTCTTTGATTGCAGCCTCCAAGGCGCTGACCACCAAATCTCCGGTCTCGGCACTTACTTGCGACTTTGGAACCCACGTGCGCTGTTCGACCAAGGATGGAATCTTTTCAAGTGTGCCCAACGGCTCAATACCCATGGCGCAAAGTCGCTGTAGGAGTTCATCAAGCACTTCGTCCTGCCGCAAAGACCAAGTGGACGCAAAGCACCTCCAGAAGGTCCAGCCGGCGCGCTCAAGGACCCGCTGACGACTCATGTCCGCTGCCCACCGGTCCGGTCCATGAAATTCATCGCCATCACACTCGATGGCCAGCCGCGCATCGCGCTCGCCCTCAACCACCATGTCTATGCGGAACGACCCTGCCTTCACCTGCGGAATCACTCGGAACCCCTTATCAACTAGGGCCGAGTACACCTGTTTCTCAAAACCTGATTCGCATAGTCCGATGAGGTTCTTGTTTTCCTCGTAGCTCCCCTCCATGGGTTTGCTGAAGTGTGAAAGTAAACCTGCTCGCAAATCCAGATGTGACAAGTCCGACGACTGAACTGAGCGCACCAGGTACATACGGTCCCGCGCCCGGCTACCGGCGACGTTGAATCGCTGTTCCGCCGTGTTCCCAGAAAGGGCCCTGGAGGCTTGGGGGTCCACCACCATCGACAAGAACATGATGTCCCTCTCACTTCCCTGGAACACCCTAGCATCGCCACATTCAAATTTTCGGCGCATCAGCTCTGCCGCATCGCACCGGGTTCGCACCACGGTGTCAATGTGCTTGGCTTGGTCAGGCCCCAGCAAAGACACAACGCCCAGGGTCCGCTTTGCGAATTTCTTGTTCTGCAGGATGGCTTCTATTTCGTCTGCGATGGCCTCTGCCTCGGGCCGATTGATGTCCTTTTTGTCCCGGTAACCAGAGGGGACGTAGATGTCGACTAGTGGCGGGTCGATGCGCTCTGATTCCTTGGGGATGCGCAGAGGCAGCATGAAACCGTCGTAAAACTGGTTGCTGTAGGCGATGATGGCCGGCACACACCGGAAATGCTCGCGCAGCATGACCTTCTGTGCTGCAAATACCGTTGATGCAATGTCGTACAGGGATTTTTCTGGTGTCAGCACCGCTGCGTAGGGCTGGTCGGCAAGGAACCGGTTCTTTAGCGTCTGAATGTGTGTCGCGGCAATGAATCCTCCATCGGGCGACACCTGCTTGTCGTCGCCAACGACCAAAATCTTCTTGCCGCGCAAAACGGCCGGCAGCGCCCAAAGATCGGACTGGCTGGCCTCGTCTACCACCACCAAATCAAAGCTCCCAAGAGTGGCCGGCAGGGTTTCTGACACCTTGTTGTGGCTCATAATCCAGCACGGCACCGCCCCCTGAGCATCCTGCATTGCCTTCTGTGCGTCGCGCCTGTGCCTGGTGGCATTCGGGCCCGTACCTTGACCAATCCTTCGAATCGCGGTTTTGTAGGTTTCCAGTGCCGACAGCACTTTGGGTGATGCACCAGTCTTGGTCGCGAGCCAGGCGGACACCGAGACCATGTTTTCGTATAGCTTGGCGAGACCCACCTCAAGGTCCCGGCGGCGGCTTGCCAGAGTCAACAATTCATCACGGGCTTCAATCTTTTCTAGGTGCGCTTTAACGCGCGCCCAGTTCCAAGCATCCCGCCACGAAATTGGCAATACGGAGTCCTCTCCCGATGACCCAAGGGGCGTGTGTGACATACGTGCAGCAAGTTTTTCGGCACCAGCAAGCTCAAACGCGCCGGAAATTTTGATGACAGTCTGAATGTCCCCCACAAGTGCCTCGATACGCCGAATTTCATTAACTAGCTCGGCATACCGGGCAACAACCCTCTCAGCAGGCAGTTCACGATTGCCCAACGCAGTAACCACGAAAGCTCGTAGGTCATCCGACACCGCACCTGATGTCCCAGCCAATTTCTCTTGGAGCGTGGCAAGCATCGTGGCTGCGCGGGCCAAGTCGGCCCGGGTGAGATGCGCACGCAAATGCTCCTTCACCTTGAGCAAATCCGCGGATGTACCGTGAATCTGTGCCACAGGCGGCTTGTTGAAGACCCGCTCCGCCATAGCCGGCAATTGCACGTCGTGGCTTGTTGCCAACAAATGGGCTTTTCTGGCCGCTACCGTGATTTGCTCAATGTTCCGAAGGGCCTGCACACCACCGCTGACCACGGGTATTGAAAGCAATTGTGCAAACTGGTTCCAGCGGGTGCTGAACGACAGGACACGGTCGTGCAACTTGATCTACTCCAGAACATGTTTCCAATCGTCTGCACTTGAAGGCGCCAGCCCGGCCACCTTCACCCCCTGTACCTGGTCTTTAACATCACCAGCACCGAATGCAAACATGCCAAATGGCTTTCCAGTCTCGCTGCCTCTGGTCAACGCCTCCCGGAATTTAACAAGTCCAATTGCTGATTCAGCAACTTCTACCGGTCGAATCAGAAAGGTCGCCCGCGCCTGAATCAATACCTCAATCTCATTGAAGAGCGCCTCAAGCGCCTTGCGCTCGCTAACAAAATCACTTTGCCGGCATTTTTTGCGCAGCTCGAACGTCCAGACCTCACCCGTGTGCTCAAGCTCTTGGGCCAGTGCCACCGCTGTCTCGACTGCCGTCAACAGCTTGCGGGCGTCGTCCAACACTTCTTGAGTCGTTGCGCGCAACGATAGCAGGCCGCCTTTGGCCTCAGCCTCTTCGATTTCTCGAATGCTCACCAACACGTTGTGCAGTTTTTCAATTTCCGCCGCCGGCAGCAGCGCGCTGCTCGATGGAATTCGCGCCTCTACGTATGGCAAATCTGCGCCCAGTCTGCGACGGGCTTCACGGGCGTGCGCCACCTCAGTGGCGGTCACCGGCGGCGCATTTTCTGGTTCCAGAGAGAGCACGTCATCGAACCATGAATGGCGGGCGCTTCCGTGAACCACCAGCTCGGCCATCTTTTGGGCCCGCATGGTGA
>Ga0116177_10002143_pt1 | contig 14578 bp, 8 predicted proteins | sample AD_STIC10_MetaG_FD_89750 | JGI IMG/M metagenome (GOLD analysis project Ga0116177, IMG submission 89750) | Active sludge microbial communities of municipal wastewater-treating anaerobic digesters from USA - AD_STIC10_MetaG | ecosystem: Engineered > Bioreactor > Anaerobic > Digestate | place: USA...
AAACTGTTACACTATTAGGCCACTACTTTCTAAAAATCCAAAATTTTCAACGATTTCATGCGGGTTTCAGCGTTGTTTTTTCTTATTTTTTCCCTTTTTCTCCAAAACCGGTCGAAAGTCGGGTTAAGTCTGCGAGTTTTCTGGGAGCGCCGAACCCGCGTGAACGCCTAGGACCCCCGCGCTTTAGCGGGGCACGACCTTTGGTTTTTTTAAGCTTGACAACAACTCCAATTTCGATAGTAAAGTCCCATAAAAGCCCTTGACATCCCGAAAATTCAATGATAGAATGGAAGCAGTGTTGGCGGGTACGAAGTCTACGTTGAAGTCAGGGAAACGCCGCAAACGCAAACCCCGCGTTTGCTTGCCGAAGAAGCTCACGAGGGTTGACTCGCTTCTTCACGACCAGGCGGTTTTCCAATTTGAGTACGAAGCCTACTTTGAAGTCAAGGAAACGCCGCAAACGCAACCCTCGCGTTTGCTTGCCGAAAAAGCTCACGATGGTTAAATCGCTTCTTCCCGGCCAATAACAATTTTCATTTCAAGTACGAAGCCTACCTTGAAGGACTGGAAACTTCTAATCTCCTCCTCGTTTTTGAGTATTTTTCTTCCTGTACGATCCTACCTTGAAAGAAAATTGAATAGAAAACGCTCCGGTCGAGAAGAAACAGCAGGAGCGTTTTTTGTTGCCTTTTTCCGCGTTAGCCCCACTTTCGACTAAAAGCGCTATAAAATGCTGTAAAAGCCCTGACTTTGTCACCGGTAGACCCTCTAAACGGCATAAACAGCGAAAAATAAAAACGAGCCTTGACATTTTGCCACTGCTTGCTATTTTTTACAGCTTATATCTAGTGACCTTTGACCTCTAACCTTTCAAAACTTCGAGGTTTATATCGGGGGCACATTTGTGAAAGTCAATTCTACTCCCTTTCGCTCCCTTAAAACCCCTGTTCCATTTTCCTCAGGCTCCATGTCTTCAGGCCGCTCTGAGAACGCCTGGTGGTGCCGGCTTCACAATCGGCGTGGGTTCTGGGAACGGCGAACTTTGTGGTTCATCGCGGGGTAACCAGCGAGCTGACTTCGGAAGCCCACGAAGTCTCGCGATACTGATGTAGCCCCGCGATCAGCCCGTACAAAAGCTTATCGCATCGTCGCGAAAAGAAAGGACGCTTACGCCGCGATGCTGCGCTTGCGAACGCTCCCAGTGAAAAGAAAAAACTATGTCGAACTAAAGTTCGGCGTTCCCAGACGTTCCCAAGAAGCTTCCCCCGTGCCCTCTGTGTTCTCTGTGCCCTCTGTGCGAACCCTGTTTTTCTTTTAGGACATGCCAACTTAAAAGTTGGCGTTCCCAGCCCTAAATGTATCGCGCTGTCGCGAAAAGAAGGGGCTCTAACGCCGCGATGCTGCGCTCGGGAACGCTCCCAGCGAAAAGGTTAAACCATGCCAAACTAAAGTTTGGCGTTCCCAAGGCGTTCACAAAAAGCTTCCCCCGTTCCCTCTGTGCCCTCTGTGCCCTCTGTGTTCTCTGCGTGAAACCCTCTCTTTTCTCTTGTAAAAACCATGCCAACTTGAAAGTTGGCGTTCCCATAGCCTTCCCAGAGAGACAGGCCAACTGGAAGTCAGCCCCACGAAGAAAAGAAGCGCTTACGCCGCGATCTACGCCCTCTCAGTACCCTCTGCGCGAAATTTTCTATTATCTTTTAGCGCTCCCAGGAAAACGAAACTCCCCTCTTTATATGACGGCGATATGGGGAAAGGCTCTGTCGCTCGATCCATCGTCTCCGTTACCGATCATCATACCGATCGTTTTCTATCACGGAAACAGGAAGTGGACGATCTCCACAGACTTCGACGGATTATTCGAAACTGAGAAGAACACTATGGGGCGTATAGACGCCAGATTCCGAGCTATGAATATTTGCTATATGATTTTTCGTCAACGAAACACGAGCCGATACGAGGGACGAAGAAGCTACAGATATTCCTCGGGATCACCCGAGCGATCTTCGAAGAAGAAAAGGAAGTATTCATAGAAACGGTACTCGACGCGATGAAATCCTTCGACGAATCAAGAGGCACGGTAGGGAACGAAGAATACTTCGAAGCGTACATCCGATATCTATTTTACGCTCGGACGGATTTTGAGCAAGAGGAGCTCAAAGAACGGATAAAGACGGTATCGATGGAAAGGAGTGAAAAGATGCTAACGATTGCGGAAAAGCTACTTCAAGAAGGTGTGGAAAAGGGATTAGCAAAAGGGATCAAAAAAGGCAGAGAAGAAGGCAGAAAAGAAGGTCGGGAAAAAGGCAGAGAGGAAGGCCGAGAAGAACTTCTTTGGAAACAGATCACCAAAAAATTCCCGCAAATCCCCGAAAGGTACTACGAAAAGCTGAAAGCGCTCACGATCGACCAACTCGATACCTTGGGCTTGGATCTGATAGATATGCAAAACGAGGAAGAGCTGAAAAAGCATCTTCCAATGTGAGAGGTTTTGGGATCAAACTGAAAGCGCCCTGTGAACGCCGTTGGGAGCGCGGAACTTCTGGAAGCGCCTGGGAACGCGAACTTCAGTTCGGCATAGGCTGTGTTTTTTTCTTGAAAACCAGAAAACATACCAACTTGAAAGTTGGCGTTCCCAAGAAGCTTTCTCTGCGCCCTCTGTGTTCTCTGCGCGAAACCCTCTCTTTTCTCTTGAAAAAACCGTACCAATTTGAAAGTCGCCGTTCCCAGCCTTCCCAGAGAGACAGGCCGACTGGAAGTCGGCCCCACGAAAAGAAGAAGCGCTTACGCGGCGATCTACGTTCTCTCCGCGCCCACTGCGCATAAACCCTCTCTTTTCTCTTCGATAAAACCCTGCCAATCTAAAGATAGGCGTTCCCAGCGAACGTGCCGAACTAAAGTTCAGTGTTCCGGCAGGTGGGGCGTTGTCAGTGAACGTGCCGGACTAATGTTCAGCGCTCCGACAAGTGAGGCGTTCCCAAAAAAAACCGTTCTAAAGTGCGCCCTTAATGAAATATGCGGTATTGGAGAAAAGGACTTTCAAATCTGTTCTGCCGCAATGATTGATGCGCTCTATTTCTACAGGAGTTTTTAGTGGGGGTCGGAGGATTCTGAAAGGTTAGAGAAGGTTTTACCGGAATTATCCGGATGCAGCCTGGCGTAAAAAGGAATGGCATATCGGATTTCTTTCCTTACACGCCATTGAACGATTGGGTTTGTATCTCTAAAAATCAACTGTCGTTTGAGCCTTTTCGTGGGAAACTCGGTATAGAGTTTGCAAAATGCTTCTCGTAAAAACAGCTTTGACAAGCTACATCCTGAGGTATCCACACACAAGGCCCTTCCGTTCTTAATCAGTGGGCGGATCGTGTCGTAAACTTGGAAGGCATCTTCCAAACTAGAAGAATACTTGACCCCGACTAATTCGCGTAAATTTAGAATCATTCTCACGCCGCTACACCCGCCTTTGTCAGCGAAGGATTATCCATAAACTGAAACCCATAGTAGGAGAGTATTGCTTCTGTTTCAGAGGGGTCTCGCCGATCTATCAACCTCGTAAAAGCTTCGCTGCAGGAGTCTTCGTTGAAAACCAGAATTTCCCGGTATTGCGTCGACAAAATGAATAAGGGTCTCAAAATATGCGTTTTGATCGGTGCTGAGCTAAGGTCTAACTCTTCTGAAGCGGGGAGCGCGATCTCTCTTTCCCTTAAAAAGCGTTCTGTTTCTTTGTTTCCAGCGCTTTCGGGGTCATATTCGGTGACGTATATTACTTTGTGCGGTGGACTAGAAATAAGCGTTAAGTAGATCACATAATCAGTCAGAGCCTTTTCCACCACGACTGCGTACCCTTTGTAACAAGCTTTCGTCATACAACGGATAAATTTGCGGATCAGTCTTCGGGGTGGTTTCGCTTGTCCCAACCCTTGGGCCATACGACAGGAAATTTTTTTTGCTTTTTTCAGATAATACGAAATAGTCAAGGATAACCTCCTATAGTGTCAGTTGCTCTGGAACGTGCTTTTCGCTCCGCTCCCATTCAGATGTCAAAGACCTTTTTGCCGTGTCTGAAGCCTCACCTTAGAACACCAAAGCGATCTTGGAGAGATTATCGCAAAACCAAATGAAAGAATTCGGAGGCGCTTGATCCCTTACGCGCTGCGCTTAGCATAGTCAAACCAAACGTGATCTGTTGAGATAAGGATTAACAAACGTCGGCTGATACACAAACAGGAAAAGTTCACGAAAATGAATCCGGAGCCGGTAAATGAATCTTGCAGACGATTTTTAAGAAAGCAAAACTGATTTGATCCGATCGAGAAAACTGAAAAGCAGGGGAGATTATATCAAACTGTTTGGAGATTTCCAAATAAACTCAAAAAAGATATCGACGCTTTCGTGTTCAGCTCTTTGGGCTTATAAGGCGAGGGAGCCAAGTTATTATCAAATGTTCGAACCGAATAGTAGAAAAGCGCGGTTCTATCGGATTCGTGGTTCCGAAAAGTTCGCAGTCGATACCCCGTTTAAAAACAGCTAGTGAATTTTACCCCCGACGAAGAGTACGAAGATTATCACGGGTAACCAGCAGGCTGACTTCGGAAGCCCAAGAAGTCTCGCGATCCGCCTTCTTGTGGGTTATCGCACAATAACTAACAGGACTGCGCGATCCGCCCTTCGTCCTTTTTTTTGGTCAGAGTTAAACATGCCGAACTAAGGTTCGGCGTTACCAGGCTGGCGTTCCAGGCTCTATTATGGATCGGCTCTTATCTCTCCTCCGTGTGCTCTGCGCCCTCTGTGCCCCCCCCTTTTTTCGCGTCCTCACGAAAAGAAGTGGCGCTTACGCCGCGATGACTACGTGGCCTAAAATTGCGGGATGGATTCTGCCCATGTTTCTAGAGTACACCCCATAATATGACTCACACCCTCGGCGGCTTTTTTGTGGGGTCATTCTTCGTGCGTTAAAGGGGGGGGTATTTTTAGGTCGTTTACACTTCCCGGGAGCGTGTCCTGAGCGATTATTCCGCGACATACCTGACGAGGTATCGATAAATGTTGTCACTCTCAAACCGGGCAAGGATGAAAACATCTCCGGCCTGTACCCGTACATTACCTGTGAACACGTCTTTATCGGGTTCCAAGTAATTCCATTCACCACCGTTGATAACAACGACTTCTTCTGCGTCTGGCACGACAATGCGGAAAGCAACAGATTTATTTGCCTGAAGACGCCTTTCCATTGGGTAGAGAAGAACCGCTTCACGTTCCTGAAAGAGAGAGTAGGTTTCTGGGAAGTCTTTTTGGAGGCCCTAGGCGTACGCGTTTATGAGTGATATCGCTATTGCGCTGTGAAATAGAGGATCGTCATCCGTTTCTTTACGTGCGTAGATGTGGAGCTCGTAATTTCCCTTTTCTGCGAAACGAGTACGTACTTCATACATATTGCCGGAGCGTTGAACGAAAACATGCGCCTTCCTTGGGTTACGGTCAGGACCATAGAGTGTCACTAACAATGCCGATCCTTCGTTAACGCCAAATTGGAAAGTTTCTTCTTCACGAACGCGCATATTCTCGTAAGCGTCCGAGAGTAATTCGACACCGCATCGGAAGCAATTAGGCCAGGATTTGGGTATACTTAAATATTTTTCTTTTGTCATCTTGGGTTCCAGGAGTTGCCAATCGTTGTTTTTCGGAAAGTGAGTATGAATCAATTGCTCCGGTGGCGTAAAGAAGTAGAACTCATCAAAATGCTTGATATACTCTCTTCCAGAAAGGTACCCCGCGCCCCACGTACAATCGACAAGATACCACTTTCCTTCTATTCTGACGGCGTTCCAGGCGTGGTTCGTCGATCCGCTCATAAATGTATCAGGGGAGTAGCTAGCCCCTTTCGCCCAACCGGAAATCGTTACAGCTTCAAGTCCCGCGCTTCTACTCATAGTTTCAAACAAATCCGAATATCCCTGGCATACAGATTTGCCGCTGTGTAGAATCTCTTCGAGAGTTCTTGGTTCGTTTCGCCCGGAAAAATAGCTTTCCGTGTCGTAACGGATATTTTCTGTCAACCAAACGAAGATAGCCCGCGCTTTTTCTATGTCAGTAGAAGCGTTTTTGGTTAGTCGGATCGCCAAATCCCCAGGGCGTTCGCTGGGTTTCAGTTTAACAGAGCGGGCAAAATCATCGATTTTGTCGAAGTTAAACGCGTTCTTGTTTCCGTAACCCGTCACAAAGGTCAGGAAGAGAAGAGAAAGAATAAGCAAACGAAAAATAAACGCTGATTTTTGCATTTTTCCATTTTCTGTGAATGAAGAAACCGTCTCACGGATACGAGCCCTTACAGAAATCTTCGTTTTCAGCCTTATCATTCTTTAAGCCTCCTTATAAAATTCCGCCATTTTTGCGTTCACGCATTTTTATTTAGTCCGGAGTTATTGTCAAATTCGGTAAAATCCCCTGTCGATACCCCGTTTAAATACAAGAGCGGTATGAACGCGTCGATGCTCTCTGTCCTTCGCATATATTTCGGTAGTATCTGACTGTTGAATTTCACTTCCGCTTTTCGGCTATCTACTCTTGGCCCTTTGGCCTTGCATCCGTTATAATCTCAAAGGCGTTTCTCAGGCGGAGAATACGGAAGAAAGTCTGTCTGGTGAATATCTGCGATTACAGAGTTACTTCGGGCGACTACTTCTTCTGAGACGAAAGCGCCGCGAACACCAGCGTGGATCGTAAGGCGGCGGTCGGGTAAGTGTTCGAAGTCTTCGTTTTATTTTGATTGCTCCTGAATCCGATCAAAACCGAAAAAACTCCTCTTTCGGGAAAGACTATTTTCGGGCTATATGTGATAAACAGGGCGTCTGCGGTTTCCCTGTTCCCCGAATCCCGGAATCAGTAAAACGATTCCATTGACCAGTCCGTTGATTTTTCGCTTTTTGCCTTTCGTAGCGTTTTTGGCTAGACTCGGGTTATCGCGCGCTTTCGGTTTCAGATTTTTTGTCCGGCTTTATTAGTTCCATGAAAAAAGCCTCCTCACAACGCTTCTCGGCCTTTACTACAAATCCGGTGTTCAGAGCGATCTCAGTCAGAAGTTCGGGTGACAGCATCCGATCTTTCCATCCGACCCCGTAAGCCGTTTGGATCGTTTTATTATTCATCTTCACAATGACCGGAACCACAAAGGTTTTCCGAATCGGTTCCTCGCAGGCCGGGATCACGGTATCCCAGATATAGAAAACACCTCCCGTTTTCAAGGTTCGAAAGGCTTCTCGAAAGATTTGCGAATATTCTGTTGGCTTAACGTACATCAAAAAATAAAAGGCGGTGACGGAATCGAAAGAAGAATCCGGTAAGGGTAAGGATTTCGCATCCGCGACGATTTTTATCGGGCCTTCCGGCGCTCCATCCAGTTCTTCTTGACGCTTGTCTATCGCGGTTACGCGTTGCCCGAATAACCGGCCGACGACGCCTTCGCCCCCGCCGCCCAGATCCAATATCTCTCCGGAGATCGGAGGCGCCTCAGTAAAATCGACGGTTTGTGGCTTGCCAAGGCGTATTGATTTCGTAAACCTACTGATAATTCTTAATAACCAATGAAATGGAAACAAGGTCACGAGAGTCACCTCCGATTTTGCTACTTCTCTATGGATCTTTCATCCATAGTCACGCGCATCTCCTGAAACGAATTCTCCGCATACTCGCGATAATCGAAAACTTCGATGGAGGGAATATGGTCCGACCGTACGTGGCCATCTTGAACCAACGTCCACAAGGCGTTAAAATGCATAAGCAAGAGCCGCATACCATCAAACCGGAGCCAATAGAAGGCGGTCACGTCCCCGAAGTAATCCCGGAGTGTCCGCTCGCGCTTTTCGATCGGCAATACGCCATAAGACTCAGAAGCATAGAGTTATTGTCAAATGTTGTGGAATAAGCGAAACCGAGCGTATCCTCCAGCAATCCGTTAAACGACGACAATTTTCATTCTTGAGCGTTGAGATACTGATTCCCTTCCAGAACATACTGAATCTCTTGGAATCCCCGCAGTTTGCGCCACTTCGGGGTATTTTGTCCTCGAAGGAAAAGATTAAAAATCTACTCTTGGCCGTTTGGCCTTTACCGGCCCGATTCTCGTTTGGATCTCCCGCTCTCGGTGATAGCCATTTCGGTAGACCAGCCTTCTTCCTTCTTCATCCCGTAGCGTTTCGGTCTTTCCTATATATTCGCCGCTTACGTTCTTTGAGGCTATACCGAGCGTGACCCTCGCCCGGTGTTTGGCCGGTTTTTCAAAATTGCTGACGGCTTTTATTTCGTTTAAACTGCGTGCTTCTGGTTTCCATTGATTTTTCGCTCTTTGGGAAACTACCTCCCAACGCGCATCCTCTTTTTGGTCACGTCGGCTCTTTTATATGGTCGTTCGGACGCTTCTTTCGTTCTTCACTTTTTTCACATATTTCGATTATCACTCCGAGTCCAACTCCTCTGTCTGTTTGCTTTCCTTTACCTCTCCAGAGAATCCTACTCTTCCCGTATACTGCTCAATAACACCCTGTTCCAGTTCATTTCTCGTTTTCGCGAGAAAGGAAGACTCTCTCAACTCCCCGAGGCTTCGTTTCTTGATTTCGGATTGTTCCAAGCGATGGGCGATATCGAGAGCTTCTTCATAATAAGCCTTTCTTTTCTCTTCGGATTCGGTAAGCTCATACAGGTTTATGAGGATTGCCGAGAGTAATCTCAGAGAATTTGTCGAAAACAGCGATTGTTTTGCGAACTCTCGACTCCTTTCTAGGGAGTTGTTATACCATTCTACGGCTTCTAGGTCTCTACCAATTTGTTGATATAGAGTCGCTAACCTATTACCGAAATGTATGCTTAATCTCAAGTAGCTTCTTCTTCGGTCAAATTTCATTATTTCTTCTAGAAACATTAAACTATTTTGATAAGCCACTATAGCTTTTTCATAATTTAATTGGTTTTCTTCCAGTTCTCCTACGCGTTTATAAATTAGCGAAAATTTCCTCTTAAACGACTTTTTTTTCAGATAACGGTCTCGGTTCTCTTGATTTATTGGAGATTCATCGCTGAAGCAGCTATTGTAACACCTTACCGCGTAATCGATTCGCTCCCAATCTACAGCGTCTAAAGCACTCCAGGACTCAACTTTATAGGAGATGAGCGAAAGAACCCTTTCAATGGAATCTACCATTGAGATCCAAAATTCAATATTATTCCCTTGCTTAAACAACTCTTCAGAGAAACGAAAACTTTTCATACAACTGTCGAAATCTCCGAGGTGGTTCCAGCCTTTTGCCATATCGATAAGTACGGGTATGTTTTTTTGAAGCTGGTCTTTATAAGTCAATAGAGTATTCAAAGCATTATTCAAAATTGCCCTCAGGTCACCGTCAAGATTCCTTATTGAATTTATCGTTACGAGGATTGTGTGATAGTTAAATATCACCCGCTCAGGATTATCGGTCCCATCCACCTCAGAGATTCTTTGCAAACAATTAATTACCTCGCTCTGTTTTTTCCACTTCCAGAAGTACTGGTTTCTTACCATCTGTACCAAGGCTTCTTTAAAAGAATTCTGAGCGCTTTCCTTCGATCCTCCGCTGTTTTCTATATCGTCGAACATGTTCCAAAGAGAATTCGAGTATACTTCTAACAAATTGCCCTCTAAGCAGGCTCCTTGGGGCATCGAATGTGTTCGAAGATAATTGACGATTATTGCCAGCGTCTCGACAGTATTCTGAACAAAACCAGGAATTTCTTTGAAATCCCCGGACGTATATTCGTTTGTTAAAAGTCCGATACAAACCTTCACGTACTCTTTCAGGCTTTCTGACAGGGTTCCAAAAAAGTGAATATCAAGGGACGTCTGAAGTGTTCGGCGATTAATAACAAACTTACTCAGAGTCCCGATCGCTTTCTGAACATATTTAGAACCCGCCTTACTATTTCCCGATCTTAATTCGATTATCCCGAGACCGATGTAAGCGTTAATTTTGTCTTTCTGACTTTCTACCCAGTTTGGGTTTAGTGTATTCCTGTCTTTCCCCATTTCATCAATTAAAACCAACGCGCCTCGATACTTGGCTTCCGCTGTTTGCAGCTCTCCCAGTTTTACGTGTTTTCTCGCTTGTTTGCATAGTATTCTCGCTTGTTTGAATAGAGCTAAATGAAGCGCTTCTTTAGATTTCCAAATAAAATACTCGTTGAGATTTCGCTCTAATAAACTCCTCAAACCCTTTTCAGCTTTCTCGAACACGCTATTGGCATCCTCTTCACGGCCCTCGGCTTCTTTCAATTCTCCAATTACAAGCCAGCTCATACATAAATCTTGTCCCCATTCGGCGTTGTCGTTGTCTTCCTTCGATAATTCCAGGAGGATGCTGTTACTTTCTTCGAGGCAGGCTCTCGCTCGGTCGAGGTCTTGCAGCGTGTAAGCGGCTTTCCCGATTTTATGCAGGATCACCGCGTGAAGGTGTTGCCATTGCGTATTCTTTTCATCGGACTTTAAAAGTTCTTTGACAATCTCTTCGCTTTGTTCGTATTTCCTCAATGCCTGCGAAAGAACGAACTTTTTCGCTCTTTCGAATTCTTTTTCCATTTCGGCCTCTTCCATTTCGGCCTCTTTCATAAGGCTGACACTCAAATCCATTTTCCAGAGACGGTTCTCAGGTTCTTGACTACATAGTTCTCTCATTATTCTTGAAGATTCTCTATAGGCATCTGCAGCTTCGCGAACATAATAGCGACTTTGTTCCAGTATATCGATTTGCCCCCGCTTTCTTAACATAAAGTAACTTTCTCTTCTCTCTTCTTGATCCATCGCCGTAAGGCTGTCCCCAATTCGCCTCCAGCAGACGCTTTGATAGTGTTTCCATTCTCGATCGGTATCATTCGTATTCTCAAGCAACCTCAGGATTGTCTTGTAGTAATGCAGAGTGTCTCGCGGTCGCCCACTTTCTAAGCCAAGATCCCCGAGGCGGCCTAAGCTTATGATGTAACACCGCTTCCAGTCGCGGTTTTCGGACGATTCATCGGTGAGCTTTTTCATAATTGTTCTGCTTTTTTCGAATGCCTCAATTGCCCCCTGAACGTCACCAGTGACTTTACGTCTGTCGCCCATTCTATTCCAGCTTTCTGCTAATCCGTATTGGTAATCGTCCCCGTTCGGATACGATTGAGTTAAGTTCGCCGAAACCTCATGTTGGATTTCCAGTAGCCATCTTCCCCAGTCGGCTTTTCCGTGGTTGATGAGGTAATCCGATTCATAGCGCAGGAAAAGCGCGAACCGGTAGAGCGTCCACGGTTCCGTTTCCGTCTTCAGATAGGGATTCACGATACCTTTGAATCCAGTTTCTTCCGATTCTTTATGGTGCGAGGCCACGTAACGCAAAAGGCCTGTAATGACCTTTTCAGGAAGCTTCTCCTTCACTTCGACCGTAAAGCTTTTCTTGAACAATTCAACCAACCGTTCGCGGATCGTCGCGTCCATCTCTGGCCTCTCTGAGGAGGCGTACAGGTGTATCCCAACATTTTCGATCGCATAGTCTAACGGTTCTTCCCACCCATACTCTTCCTCTTCCTTCAACCGCTTCCAACCATACTCCGCGAGTAATCCGTGTCCATCGAGCGGATAGATCTTGTATATGCCTGCAGCATCGCTGACCAACCAGTCCATAAGCGATTTGTGGACCGGGATCAATTTTCTATCTGTTCGGATGAACAATGTTCCCATATTTTGGAACAGAATATCGGCTTCCATTTGTGTGGATAGGTTCAAAACTTTTTTCAAGGTTGCCTGGTCAAGTGGCTCCGATGCCGCTGCGATAATGTTGAGAAGCGGTAAAACGCGTTTCTTGTAATCCTGTATCTCTTCAGGGCGGTTTGGAGGGAATCGCCTTTCATAGTTCCGTTTATAGAAAGCGTTCATTCCAATTGGGAATTCATCCAGCTCGTCCAATTTCAAGTCTCCGCGCCGGATGCCTTTCATCACTTCGACCGCATAGAGGAACATTCCTCGGCTTTTCTCCGCGATTTGTTTTGCATACGCATTCGCTTTTTCTTCGTCCGAAATGATCTGCTTCAAGTGCTTCTCGAGGTAATGTAGGATATCGTTATCGTTGTCCTGTGACTCTATAGTGATAGCCCCGGATCGGTATTCCGCAAGATCCGAGTTGACTAGCGGATCGTCCCGGCTCGTCAGGATCAGTCGCAACCATGGAGGGGTCTTCTTGAACTCGTCCCGGATAAAGGCGGTGATATCGTTTGAATAGGCGTTGTTCGCCTCGTCTACAGCGTCGATGACGATGACTTTCTTTGCCCCCGGTTCCATCGAAATGCCGTAGAGAGAATCCACAACCAGCTTTTTAAAGAGCTCTCTCGGTTTGTCTTTGTACTCGGATAGCGTGTTATCTAACCTGCTGTTCGGGTCCAGAAGCCTTTTCCGATATTCCGGGATCTGGGTGCTCAGCTGATAGGCGATGGATTTCACCAGGTTTGCCGGGTTTTTCTTCTCCGAGTCCTCTGCTTTACAAAAATGATAGGCTATCACTTCGGCTTTGCTGCATATCTTAATCGCTAACGCGGTTTTTCCAACCCCCGGGCCGCCAACGATCCAAAATACGCGTGAGGGAGAGTCACTCGAAAGCCATTTGTCTATCTTTTCGAAAACCCATTCCCGTCCCTGAAACTCTTCATAACCCAGCCAATCTGTTTGAAAGTCAATCCGTGGGAGAAGGCTTTGCAACACGGCGTCTGCCCCTTCCGTGTCGAGTTGCCATCTACCTCGTAGAATCTCCAGGATTCTTGCCAGGTGGCGTTTGTAATTCTCCTGCACAAGGTTTAATTCTGTATCAAAACAGTCTCGTACATCAAGGTTTTGGAGCCGAAAGATCGACAGCGGAGGTACGCTGCCAGACTGAACCATAAGTGGGATTATGTTTCGTACCCCTTTCCCGCAGGCTTTTGCCAATTCGTTAAGGCAGAACCCGTCCGGACGGCGCACAGAATGCAAGGTCATAAGAAAAAGCAGGAACCCTTCGTTTTGCGCCTCGACTATTTGTTCCAACCCATCCTCGATATACTGTTCCCAGTCTGTTCCTGCCAACAGCCTTTCTAGGTCATACCATACCTCGTATCCCTTGGCATTCAGATCCTCTTTCAACTGTGATGCGAGCCTTGAATATCTATCATGCCCATAAGAAAGAAAAATAAAACCCATCCCTATCCCTCCCGAACCGCAAGATAGATTCGTTAGCAAGTAATCGCCGGTTATGCAAAATAAACGTTGGCCCTAATTGTCCTCATAACGCTCTTTTCGTACGATTTTTAAGCCAATTCTGCGGAGAATCTCTTCATACTCCAAAAAGCCTGCGTCTTTAGCTTTGTCAGCCTCTGAAAGGGTGGCCCATTCGCGGATGTCCGGATGGATCTTGAGCGTATCCCTTATTTCCCGCCCCGGTTTTTCTGCGTCGGCAACATAACCGCATACCCTCTTTCTTGCAATCCACCGGTTGTGTTCCAATTGGGATAGCTGTTCTTTTTCTGCCTTTGAGAGGGTATCGAGCGTCACCGATTCGCGTTGGTCTTCTTCTTTTGCCATTTCCAACCCGAGGTACGAGAGCTTGTACGCGATATGCCTCGCTGCGATGCGGTTCTCGTCTTTGAAAGCGTCGTTGAGTTTTTCCCATTCTTCCCCTATTTGTTTCTGCGGTAACTGAGTATAAAATCCGTGTATCGATTTCGCAAGCGCATCGATTCTATCTGCACCCTCCAGCAATTCTTTAGAAGAAATCACTTCTTCTTCGAAAACCGCGCGAACCATAAGCGTCTTTAAATTTTCCTTTATCCGCGGCAGCTTCGTCCAATAGGGGCGGTGTTCTTGAACCGGAAGGACGATTGTCGGGTTTTCGAGTGTCCTTCGAGTTTGATAAAAAACGCGCCGCGCTTTCTGACATTCCTGGTATAACACGCGTTCGTCGTCGTTGAGAACGACGCACAAGTTAATCCGATTGAGCAATTCGAAGGGAGGGGCGGAAAAAAACGCGGCATTTTCGTATTGAGTCCACTCTACTTGATCCCCCAGTTCTCGTAGGAAATCCGGAACGGGTATCGAGTTGTCCAAAACTTGGATTATCTTAATCGGTACGTTGCTAGGCAGACGATACATTTGAATCCATTCGAGCGCGAGAGGTTCAAATAAGCGGCTATTTCCGATAACCAACAGCACGATCTCCTCCGTTTCGAAAGATTCGGGAGATAGCGCGGAAGAAAAGAACGTGTCGGCAATATACGCGGCAAACCGTTGATCCCACTGGAAGGCATGGATATCCGTATTCCCGGTGGTGTCGTTTCCTTTGAGCTCCTTGAAGGCCATCAGCGTTGCATAATGATGTAGAAGTACAGCGATTTTCAGAGGAGTCGGGCGTTTTATGCGAGAGGCGAGTCCCTCGATGGCCTTCAATCTTTCAAGATTCAGGACTTCGTCTTCTTCAAGTAGGAAAACTTTAGACGCTTTGGATATACCCGCTCGATTTAAGAGAGAAGGGGTCACGATTGGCGCCGCAAGAATCGCGTACCG
>Ga0116177_10002146_pt1 | contig 14570 bp, 9 predicted proteins | sample AD_STIC10_MetaG_FD_89750 | JGI IMG/M metagenome (GOLD analysis project Ga0116177, IMG submission 89750) | Active sludge microbial communities of municipal wastewater-treating anaerobic digesters from USA - AD_STIC10_MetaG | ecosystem: Engineered > Bioreactor > Anaerobic > Digestate | place: USA...
CGCGTTGTCCGTTCGCAACGCTGTCGCCTTCTTTAACAAAGGCAACGATTCGGCGCGCGACAAGCCCGGCGATCTGCGTAAAGCCGATGCGAACGCCGTCGCTGCGTTCCACGAGGAAATGCTGACGCTCGTTTTCCTCACTGGCTTTGTCGAGGTCGGCATTCAGGAACTTGCCAGCGATATATACGACACGCTTAATCGTCCCGCGGATCGGTGTGCGGTTGATGTGGACGTCAAAGACACTCATGAAAATGGACACGCGAGTCATTGGCTGATCGCCAAGACCGTCAGGACCGCTCAATTCAGGCGGCGGCAGGACGCGTTCGATGAGTGTCACCAATCCGTCTGCGGGAGAAACCACAAAGCGGTCATCGGTGGGTGTTGCGCGTGCTGGATCACGGAAAAAGGCCAAGGTCCAAAGCGTTACACCCGCCATCGGCCATGCGAGTGTTTCCCACGCCATAAGGGCGAAGAATAACGTTATTCCGCCCGCGATCAGGCCAAATTTGCGGCCCTCTGGATGAACGGGAGGAAACGACCATTTTGCGACCCCGGTGCCCCGGTTTGTCAGTTCTTGTCTGCTCATCCCCATTAGCTAGGGCAATGAACGCCATGTTACAACCGTTAGGTTGGTTTACGTCGCCCTACCTGCTTGGCAAAGCGCAGTTGAACATATGGCAGACTTTGCTATGGCACCGCTCGAACAACCAACCTTCCCAATGGAAAGCGCTTCCTGACATGGCAAAAATCAAGGTGAAAAATCCGGTCGTCGAACTTGATGGCGACGAAATGACCCGCATCATCTGGGAATGGATACGTGAACGGCTTATCCTGCCTTACCTTGATATCGACCTGAAATATTATGACCTCGGCGTCGAGAAGCGGGATGAGACCGATGACCGTATCACCGTCGATTCGGCCAACGCGATCCGCGAATATGGCGTTGGCGTGAAATGCGCTACTATCACTCCCGATGAAGCACGCGTCGAAGAGTTTCACCTCAAGAAAATGTGGAAGTCGCCAAACGGTACGATCCGCAACATTCTGGGCGGCGTTGTTTTTCGTGAACCGATCGTCATTCAGAACGTCCCGCGCCTCATTCCGGGTTGGACCGACCCGATCGTCGTTGGCCGCCATGCCTTTGGCGACCAGTATCGGGCAACAGACTATCTCGTTCCCGGCCCAGGCACATTGCGGCTTGTATGGGACGGCGATGATGGCCGCACGATCGATGAAGAAGTGTTCCGCTTCCCATCGGCGGGCGTCGCCATGGCGATGTACAATCTCGACGACTCCATCCGTGACTTTGCGCGTGCGTCACTGAACTATGGTATTGGCCGCCAATGGCCGGTCTATCTGTCGACCAAGAATACCATTCTCAAGGCCTATGATGGCCGCTTCAAGGATATCTTCCAGGAAGTCTATGAAAGCGAATTCGAGGCCAAGTTCAAGGAATTGGGCATCGTCTACGAACATCGCTTGATCGACGACATGGTTGCGTCGGCTCTGAAATGGTCCGGTAAGTTCATCTGGGCGTGCAAAAACTATGATGGTGACGTGCAGTCCGACCAAGTTGCACAGGGCTTTGGTTCGCTCGGCCTGATGACGTCGATCCTGATGACCCCAGATGGCAAAACGGTGGAAGCCGAAGCCGCTCATGGCACCGTAACCCGCCATTTTCGCCAGCATCAGCAAGGAAAGGCGACCTCAACCAACCCGATTGCTTCCATTTTTGCATGGACAGGCGGTTTAAAATTCCGCGGTAAGTTCGACGAAACTCCAGACGTGACGCGTTTTGCAGAAACGCTGGAAGAAGTCTGCATCCAGACAGTTGAAGACGGTCATATGACCAAAGACCTCGCCATTTTGATTGGTCCCGATCAGGCATGGATGACCACCGAACAATTCTTCGAGCAAGTGCGTCTCAATCTGGAAAACAAGATGGGCAGCTGGCAATAAGCCAACCGCCAGCATCAGGCATCAAAAGGCGCGAGACCAAAGTCTCGCGCCTTTTTGTTTGTGAGCGCCCCTTCCCTTTGCGGACTGCATGTGCGTAATAGATGGCCATGGCAGGCGAACTCCAAACCGAAGGTCTCAGCAACGCTCTGGTCATACTGGGCGCCGCCGGTGTCGTGATACCCGCTTTTGCCCGCGTCCGCATAAATCCGATCGTCGGATTCCTGCTCGTCGGTGTCTTGGTCGGCCCATTTGGGCTCGGGTCGCTCGCCGCGCAATTCCACTGGCTTCGATGGATCACGATATCGGACATCGAAGAAATAAGCCCGTTGGGGGATTACGGCATTATCCTGTTGCTGTTCACAATCGGTCTCGAACTGTCGTTCCGGCGGCTTTGGAAGATGCGGCGCATGGTCTTTGTCCTCGGACCGGCAGAGCTGTTTACAAGCAGCCTGCTCATTGCACTTGGGCTTTCATTTCTTGATTATAGCTGGGGAAGCTCGGTAGGCCTCGGCCTAGCCTTGGCATTATCGTCAACGGCACTTGTCGTCCCGATTGCAGGCACGCAATCCGCCGTTGGACGGCGTGCACTCGGCATGTTGTTGTTCGAAGATCTGGCAATTGTCCCCATCATATTCATTTTGGGCGCTTTGGCACCCCAAGCAACCGGTGGATCATGGAGCGGATTGCTGACTGTCCTATCAGAAGGCGCGATTGTCGTGGGTCTGATGCTGATATTGGGTCGGTTCCTGTTACCCTATCTTTTTGGTCAAGCGGCGCGAACAAAAAGCCCCGAACTGTTTTTGGCGGCAAGCTTGCTGGTCGTAATCATAGCCAGCCTTGCCACAAGCGCAGTGGGTCTTTCCCCGATTTTCGGGGCCCTCATCGCCGGATTGTTAATTGCCGAAACCGATTATCGGCACGAAGTGGAGGTCATCACCGCCCCATTCAAAGGTCTCGCGCTAGGCGTGTTCCTGATTACGATCGGGATGCAGATTGACCTCAATTTCATTCGTGAAAACTGGTCCATGCTTGCGGCGGCTGTTTCTGGGATAATTCTTGTAAAAGCCTTTGTTACGGGCGGCCTCTTGAAAATCGCGGGCGCGCGTACTGGTACTGCGACGGAAACAGGCCTTCTGATGTCCAGCCCATCAGAAACGACGCTGATCGTATTGGCCGCCGCCAGCGCCGCACAATTGATCAGCGCCGAAACTGCCACATTTTGGCAGGCAGCAACAGCGATTGGCCTTACCATCACGCCAATTCTCGCCCGGATTGGTCACGACATGGCCAAGCGCATCGAGTTGCGTGAAAGCGAACCTCCACCTGCGGCCGCACCTACTCAGGTTGAACGGGCAATCATTGTCGGATTTGGCCGTGTCGGCGTCCTGATAGCCGACATGCTGGGTAAACATGACCTGCCTTATGTTGCTGTTGAAGCCAATATCGACGCGGTGACGTCGGCGCGGCGACGGGGTTATGATGTGATGTTTGGTGATGTTTCCCGACCCGAAGTTCTGGAAAAGCTGGATATCGCCAATGCAAAAGCACTGATCATTACAATGGATGAACCGGTTCTGGCGGCGCGCATTGTCAAGCGTGTGCGGACTGATTTCCCGGATTTGACCATCATATCCCGTGCCCGCGATGCCGATCATGCCGCCGAGCTTTATCGTGCTGGTGTCTCGGACGCCGTTCCTGAAACACTGGAAAGCTCGCTCCAGTTATCGGAGGCGGTTCTTGTGGACCTCGGCATACCGATGGGCTTTGTCATCGCGTCCATCCATGAAAAACGCGACGAATTCCGCCGTATCATCATGGAGCAAGGAGGCTTGGACGAGGCCCCCAAGCTGAAGCTGCAAGCGCCCTCGTAAAAGTCAGGCTCTCAACGCTGCCTTTATCGCGTCGAGCGCGGCTGAAGCCTGATCCGCACCGGCTGGACCGCCACCTTGGGCCATGTCTGGGCGACCGCCGCCACCCTGCCCGCCCATCGCTGCAGTCGCAGCGCGCACGAGATCAGGGGCCGTGATTTTCCCATGCAGTGCTTCAGAGACCGCCACCACAACGGTGTTGCTTGTCTCGTTTGCCGCCACAATAGCTACAATACCGGTTCCAATGGCTTTCATCTGGTCATCGGCCAATCCGCGCAGCGCCTTGGGTTCGATTCCTGTAATGACCTGACCCATGAACGAAACGCCGTTTACGTCCTCTGCTTCCGCTTTGGGTCCAGAACCGCCCGAAAGCGCGAGCGCAGTTTTCGCTTCGCCCAGTTCTTTTTCAAGCCGCTTGCGTTCGGCAAGTAGGGTTTCGACACGCGCCGCTACTTCATCCGGTGCGGTTTTCAAAAGCGCTGCCACATCTTTCAACTGACCCTCGCGGCCAGCCAAATGTTGCCGTGCCGCTTCGCCCGTCAGTGCTTCGATCCGGCGAATACCACTAGCGACGGCACCTTCGGAGAGGACCGTGAATAAGGCAATGTCGCCTAATGCATTGACGTGCGTACCGCCGCACAATTCGACCGAGTAATTTGTACCTTCTGCGTCGCCCATGCTGAGCACGCGGACTTCGTCGCCATATTTCTCGCCGAACAGGGCAAGCGCACCGGCGGCCACAGCATCGTCGGGGGTCATCAGGCGCGTTGTGACCGCGCGATTGCCGCGAATCTGCGCGTTCACGTCGGCCTCGATCTGCGCAATCTCTGCCGCGCTGACCGCCTGATTGTGCGAGAAGTCAAAGCGCAAGCGATCCGGTGCAACAAGACTGCCCTTCTGCGTCACATGGCCGCCCAGGCTATTCCGCAAAGCGGCGTGCAACAAATGAGTAGCACTGTGGTTTGCACGCAAGGCATCTCGGCGCTTAGTATCGATTTTTAGCGTGACGACATCGCCGACCTTGATCTCCCCAGACGACAAGGTCACTTGATGCGCGTGCAGACGGCCCAAAGGCTTGGCGGTATCGGTCACCTCGCCTTTCATATTCGCGCCGGAAATCGTGCCGGCGTCGCCCATCTGCCCACCGCTTTCCCCATAAAAAGGAGTCTGGTTGGTGATCACTGTTACCGTGTCATTCGCAACAGCTGATTGCACTTCGATGCCATCATTGACGAGGGCAAGCACCTGACCTTCACCTTCGCTGGCGGAGTAACCGGTGAATTCTGTCGAACCGACTCGTTCGGCAATATCGAACCACACATCGTCGGATGCTTTGGCGCCCGATCCCTTCCATGCAGCCCGCGCGCGCTCTTTTTGCGCCGTCATGGCAGCATCGAAGCCTTCGGCATCGATACCGAAACCTTGGGCGCGAAGTGCGTCTTCGGTTAAGTCGTAGGGGAAGCCGTATGTATCGTAGAGCTTGAACGCGGTTTCGCCGGCGAGCGTGTCGCCCGGCTGCATGCCCATTGTCGCCTCATCCAGCAGCTTCAAACCCTTGTCGAGCGTACGGCGGAATTGGGTTTCTTCTTGGTTGAGCGTGGCCTCAATCAGCTGCTGTGCGCGGATCAGTTCGGGGTAAGCAGCGCCCATTTCGGACACGAGATTGCCCACGAGCCGGTGCATCAAGGGTTCTTTCGCCCCCAAGATATGGGCATGGCGCATTGCGCGGCGCATGATGCGGCGCAGGACATAACCGCGGCCTTCATTGGACGGCATGACCCCGTCCGCCAAAAGGAAACTGGTCGAACGCAGATGGTCGGCAATCACGCGATGACTGGCCATCTGTTCGCCTTCGGCCCTGGTTCCTGTCAGTTCCTGCGATGCTGCAATCAGCGCCTTGAACGTGTCGGTATCATAATTGTCATGAACACCCTGCAACACCGCAGCGATGCGCTCCAGACCCATGCCGGTGTCGATAGACGGCTTGGGCAGTTCGGTCTGGCTGCCATCGTCATGCCGTTCAAACTGCATGAACACAAGGTTCCAGATTTCGACAAAGCGGTCGCCATCTTCATCCGGACTTCCCGGAGGGCCACCAAATATATGGTCGCCATGATCGTAGAAAATCTCACTGCATGGTCCGCACGGCCCGGTATCGCCCATCGACCAGAAATTGTCGTTGGTTGCGATGCGGATGATACGTTCTTCAGGAAGGCCTGCAATCTTGCGCCACAGGTCAAATGCCTCGTTATCGGTGTGATAAACGGTGGTCGTCAACCGGTTGGGATCAAGCCCCCAGACTTTCGTCAGCAACGTCCAGGCATGAACGATCGCCTGCTCCTTGAAATAATCGCCGAAGGAGAAATTCCCCAGCATTTCAAAGAAAGTATGGTGTCGCGCCGTATAGCCGACATTGTCGAGGTCATTATGCTTGCCTCCGGCGCGCACGCATTTCTGGCTCGACGTCGCCCGGGGAATCTCCCGGCTTTCAAGGCCGGTGAAGATATTTTTGAACGGCACCATCCCGGCGTTGACGAACATCAACGTTGGGTCATTGTAGGGCACGAGCGGTGCAGACTGCACTACGTCATGCTGGGCGTTGCCAAAATAGTCGAGAAAACCGCGGCGGATGTCATTTGTTGAGGTCATAGCGTGAGCGACTTAGATGGATTTCCAGATAGATGGAACATGTAACAAGCAAGAAATCACCGTCTTTTGACGATAATCGACGATATTGTCAGGCATAGGCATAGGGCCCGCCTTTTTCGAGCGCTTTCTGATAGGCTGGGCGGGCATGGATTGCGTCCACATAGGCTGTGAGTTTCGGCTTGTCGGCGGCATATCCCATTTTGACGGCAGCCTCCGCCGGGAAGCTGAGCATGATGTCCGCGCCGGTCAAAGTGTCGCCGACATACCAGCCGGATGGCAGGATTTGGTCTTCCATATATTGGAAGTGGCAATGCAGTTGCTGGTCGATCCGGGGGCGCAGCGGTGCGGCGGCTTCGCCGAGGCGTGCGGTGTAGAGGTTCAACAGGATCGGCGTCATGGCAGACCCTTCGGCAAAGTGGAGATATTCGAGGTAGCGGATATGGTCGTCGGTGCCGCGTGCCGGAACGAGATGTGCGCCGCCGTGGCGTTCGCAGATATATTCGACGATGGCTGCGGATTCGTAGATCACCTTGCCGTCGTTCTCGATCACCGGTGATTTACCGAGCGGATGGACAGCCAATAATTCGGGGGGTGCGAGATTGGTGACGGCGTCGCGTTGGTGGTGGCGGATTTCGTAATTCAGGTTCAGTTCCTCCAGCAGCCAGAGGATACGCTGGGACCTGGAATTGTTGAGATGGTGGACGATCAGTGACATTTTGCTCTCCTAAAAATCTATTTTGTTAACTTGGCTGAAGCTTGCGAGCTCTTTGAGGAGCTTGGCTGCGAGGGTGGCGGTGACGGCGTTGCGGTCGTTTTTCGGGTTCAGTTCGACGATGTCGGCGCCCACAATCCGGCCTTTTTGGCGGGCTAGGACGGCCAGGACTTCGCGGACGGTGAGGCCGCCGGGTTCGGGATGGGCGACGCCGGGGGCTTCGGAGGGGTCGATGCCGTCGAGGTCGATGCTGATATAGAGCGGACCGTCCAGCACCGGCACCTGGGAGGGGGCGAAGTCGGCCATGGGGATGATTTCGACACCGAAACGGTCGGCCTGCGCGCGGCAGTGGCGGTTGAGTGTGCGGATGCCCAGTTGCACCAGCCGCTTGGCATGGCCGCCCTCCAATATGCGGGCGAAGGGCGAGGCATGGCTGCGCGGATTGCCTTCAAAATCGTCATAAAGGTCGGGATGGGCATCGAAATGCAGGATGTTCAGCGGGCCATGATGCGCCGCCACCGCCGCGACAAGCGGATAGGTCACAGCATGGTCACCGCCCAGCGCGAGGGGTATGCCGCCCCGGGCGAGAATGCCGGCCACCGCGTTGGCGATCATCGCATCGTCGGCGGCGCAGTCGCTATCGGTCAGCGGCAGGTCGCCATGGTCGACAAGCTCGATATCGCTACCGATTTCCAGCCCCGATTCGGACGAAAGGTTGCCCCGGTCACTCCATAAAGCCGCGCGGATTGCGGCGGGCCCCTGCGCCGCGCCGCGTTCGAACGAGCTGTTCTGGTCTGTGGGAAGCCCGAGAAGGTGGATGGCGGGATGCATGGCAGCAGATGGGCTTTTGCCTTTGCCCCTGTCAAGGACGGTAAAATGCTAAAGGCTCCAACGAAATGACCCGCCCCGGGGTGGACCAGGGCGGGTCTAAAGCAGCGGTCTCAGGCAAGACCGCGCTTAATCCTCTTCAGGGGGAGAGGAAACTTATTCGACGATATCGTCTTCCGCGTCGGAACCGGTCATCATCACCTCGGCCACTTCCTCGGTCTTGCCGCGGATCGCAGCTTCAAGTTTTGCGGCCACTTCGGGATTTTCGGTCAGATAGGTTTTGGAGTTTTCACGCCCCTGCCCGATGCGGATCGAATCATAGCTGAACCAGCTACCCGACTTTTCGACGATACCGGCCTTCACACCCAGATCGAGCAACTCGCCGGTCTTGGAAATGCCCTGCCCGTACATGATGTCGAATTCGACCTGCTTGAAGGGCGGTGCCACCTTGTTCTTCACAACCTTCACGCGGGTGGTGTTGCCGACAATATCCTCACCCTGCTTGATCTGGCCGGTGCGGCGGATGTCGAGACGGACCGATGCGTAGAATTTGAGCGCGTTACCGCCGGTCGTGGTTTCAGGCGAACCGTACATCACGCCGATCTTCATACGGATCTGGTTGATGAAGATAACCATGCAGTTCGACCGACTGATCGAACCTGTAATCTTGCGGAGCGCCTGGCTCATCAAACGGGCCTGCAGGCCGACATGGCTGTCGCCCATTTCGCCCTCGATTTCAGCGCGCGGTACCAGCGCGGCAACCGAGTCGATGACCAAAATATCGACGGCGTTGGACCGGACGAGCGTATCGGCGATTTCCAGCGCCTGTTCGCCCGTGTCCGGCTGCGACACGATCAGATTGTCGATATCGACGCCCAGTTTCTTGGCATAGGCGGGGTCGAGCGCATGTTCCGCGTCGATAAAGGCCGCCGTGCCGCCTGCCTTTTGCGCTTCCGCAATAGCGTGCAGGGTCAGGGTCGTCTTGCCAGAGCTTTCCGGACCGTAAATTTCAATCACACGCCCCTTTGGCAAACCGCCAATTCCAAGCGCGATGTCGAGGCCCAAGGATCCGGTCGAAACCGCATCAATGGCAATCGCCTCCCGGCTGCCCAGCTTCATGGCGGAACCCTTGCCAAAGGCACGGTCAATCTGCGCCAATGCGGCTTCGAGTGCTTTATCACGTTCTGCGCTGTTCATATTCTTTGCCTGAACTCCATCGATAACTTTAAGACTTGCTGCCATTTTTCCACTCCTTAGCGTCATGCCTGCATCCGGAACATTACCGGAACGAAGGATGATGTACGTTATTTGTTCTCAAAGAACAAGAGCGGAACATAATTTTTATTAATGTTGTTTTTTAGATATTTAAACTGTTTTTTGCGAAACCTCTGTTGTTGGGGACTGTCCCCAACACCCCAACGCCTACTCCATCGCCATGGCATCATGCACCGCTTCGGCAATTTGCTGTACCGAAAAGGGCTTAGGCAGGAACGATACATTGTCGAGGCTGATGGTCTCGCGCAATTGTTCCTCGGCATAGCCTGACATGAAGAGCAACCTTATGTCGCCAAATTGCCCACGCAGGTTCCGCGCCATGGTCGGCCCGTCCATATTGGGCATCACCACGTCGGATACGACCAGATCATAGCGCTTGCCCTCGGCAAAGAGCGCCAGCGCCTCTTCACCATCGCTCGCGGTTTCGACGACATAGCCCTGCCGCACCAGTGCGCGTTCGGCGACGGCGCGGACCATGTCTTCGTCCTCGACGATCAGGATCCGCCCGCTACCCCACAAATCCTTGGGCCGGTAAAATTCGCGTTTGCCGGTATCTGCCGAAGGCACTTCGCCGACATGCACCGGCAGATAGATGTCAAAGCGCGTGCCCTGCCCCACTTCCGATTCGGCAAAGATGAACCCGCCCGACTGTTTGACGATGCCATAGACCGTCGACAGGCCCAGCCCCGTTCCCTTGCCCACTTCCTTGGTGGTGAAGAACGGTTCGAAAATCTTGGCCAGATTTTCCTTGGCTATCCCGGAGCCGCTATCTTCCACCGACAACAGCGCATAATCGCCGATGGGCAAAATCTCGCTACCCATTGCCCGCACATCGTCCTGCGATACGGCCTTGGTGCTGATATGCACGACACCGCCCTTTCCCATCGCGTCGCGGGCGTTGAGGCCAAGATTGACAATGACCTGTTCCAATTGGCCCGGGTCGGCACGCACGGGGCCCAGCGCGCGGCCATGATGCACCTCCAGCCGCACTGTTTCGCCCAGCAGGCGTTTCAACAGGCTGGACACATCGGCCACAACATCGGGCAATTGCAAAATCTGCGGACGCAAGGTCTGTTGCCGCGAAAAGGCGAGCAATTGCCGCGTCAGGCTGGCCGCACGGTTGGAGTTGTTCTTGATCTGCTGGATATCGTCATAATCGCCGTCGCCCGGCTGGTGCCGCATCAACATCAGGTCGCAATAGCCTATGATAGCGGTCAGGATATTGTTGAAATCATGCGCCACGCCGCCCGCCAACTGACCGATGGATTCCATCTTGGTCTGCTGCGCTACCTGACGTTTCAGCTTCGTTTCCTCGCTATTGTCCTTGAGGCCCAGCAAGACAGCCGCCTCACCCAGCCCGCGAATACCCGCGATGGACAGCGCGATGACCTCGTCCGGCCGCTCTTTCAACCGTACCGCAATATCGCCCGAGGTCATCGCCCCGCTGCCGAATCGGCGGATGCTGTCGAGTACGGCGGCCTTGTCCTCGTTAATCACCAGATCTGCGGGATAGGATGGCAGCGCCTCGACACTGATGTCCAGAACCCGCGCAAAGGCGTCATTGGCAAACAGGAAACGTCCGTCCCGGTCGACCAGCGCCAACCCCAGTGGAAGCGTTGAAAGCAATTGTTCGACATGGGCAAGCGCCATGCCCCGTTCGACCTTGGGCCCTTCTTCATCCACGGCCAAAAGCAAGGCCGCACCGTCGGATTTGTCCTCGGTCAGGGGAACATTGAGCAAGCGGATCGGCAGGCCGCGACGTCCTTCGCGTTCGAAGAAGATACTGCCCTTCTCGTCCATCCGCATATAATTTGCGAAAGGACGGCCGGTAATCGGTTCCTGATCGCTGCCGACGGCGCGCAGGGCAAATGCCGCATTGGCGGCACGAATACGGCCATCCTCGGCCAGCGAGACCGCCATGATGCCGCTTTGCGCCATAGCCCGGCCGATCCGGCCAGAGATGAGCTCGATTGCACGGCTTTCAATGTCCAGCCGCTCAATGGGGGCCAGCCGCCACAGAAGATATTCGTCTGCAGTCCCTGCGCGCGCGACTTTGACGCTGAATTGCCGGTCATCCTTGGTAATCGAATCAATCTGCGCGTTGCCATCGCGCCATGCGGCGCGCCCTGCGGCCACGAGCAAATCGCGACTCGCATCATCAACGATGAGGTCGGGCGGTGCTTTCAGGCCGGCAAAGGCTTTCGTGAAATGGTCGTTGGCGCACACCAGACGGCCTGCGCGGTCGCTGACGGCGATGGCCGCATTGCTCAATTGCGCGGTGGCGTGGGTAATCGACCAGTCGGGCGGCGAAAGTTCGACATCATCCGCCTTGGGGCGTGTCCGCCGGACATAGTCGACCAGCCCCCAGGCTGCGACCATAGTCGCGGCGCAGGTTCCCAGAAGCAGGACATTTTTGGACACGAACCACAAAATGGCCAGCGACAGCAGGGTTGCCGCCACCAGCCATAATGCATGTTGCCATTGCTGGCGGGCGTCTTCGTCCCCCGTGCCCCCCAAAAGCTCAAATTGTGCAGGCGGGATCGGGGTTGTCAAAGCGGCTCCTTACCAGATGCGGACGCGTTCCTCGGGCTTGAGGTATAATTTTCCATCCGCTTTCGGCTGGAACGCATCGTACCATTTGTCAAGATTGCGTGCCACCCAAGCGCGCTGTGCCGAAGGACTATGCGGGTCGGTAATCAGGCGCTGGCGCAAATTCGCCTCGCGATAATTACGCCGCCACACCTGTGCCCAGCCCAGGAAAAAGCGCTGGTCGCCGGTCATACCGTCGATAACCGGCGGTTCCTTGCCATTCAGCGACGTCCGATAGGCGTCATAGGCAATGGTCAGACCGGCAAGGTCACCAATATTTTCGCCCAGCGTAAATTCGCCCTTCACCGAAGCGTCAGGGAAAATCTTGTAGGCGTCATATTGGGCAATCAGTTTCTTGCTTGCGGCTTCAAACGCCTTGACGTCACTTTCGGTCCACCAGTCGGAAAGCTTGCCATTTTCGTCATATTTCGCGCCTTGATCGTCGAAATGATGGCTGATTTCATGGCCGATGACTGCGCCGATACCACCATAGTTGATGGCCGCGTCCGCCTTGGGATCAAAGAAAGGCGGCTGCAGGATCGCGGCGGGGAAGACGATCTCGTTCATGCCGAAATTGGCGTAGGCGTTCACGGTCTGCGGCAACATACCCCATTCCCAGCGGCGGATCGGACCGCCCAGTTTGGAGATATTGTCATCAAAGCCCCATTGGTTGGCGCGCAGATCGTTGCCGTACAGGTCGCCCCGCACGATTTTCAGCTTCGAATAATCCTTCCACCGGTCGGGATAGCCGATCTTGGTGGTAAAATTGGCAAGCTTCGTGCGCGCCTTGGCCTTGGTTTCCGGCTGCATCCAGCTCAGCCCGTCAATCCGGCGTCCCATGGCCGCCAGAACATTTTTAACAAGGGTATCCATCGACGCCTTGGTTTCGGGTGGAAAATATTTGGCGGCATAGGCTTTGCCCACTTCGTCGCCCACAGTTCCCTCGGTCAGGGAAACGCCCCGTTTCCAGCGGGGTTCACGCTGCGGCGTGCCCTGTAATGTGGTGCCGTAAAAGGCGAAAGTCGTGTCCGACACCGAATCGGGAAGCACATTGGAAAAGGCGGCAAGGCTGTTGACGATCATCTGGTCCTTCAGAACCGCGAGGTCGGTCTCGGCAAAAATCTTGGCAATGCCCGTAATAGCGCTCGGTTGTCCCACGACAACTTCGGTGATTTTAGGGCTGACACCGGTCAGGACTGATGACAGTTTCAAGCCTGGCGTCAGAGCATCCAATTCCGCCAGTTTCATCTTGTTATAGGTTTTTGTTGCGTCTGAAGAATCTTCACGAGTCCATTGAACTTCCGCGATTTTCTTTTCCATCGCAAAAATGGCATCGGCGCGTGTCGCCGGATTTTTCTCACCTGCCAGGGTCAGCATTTTGGTCAGATAATCTTTATAGGCCTTGCGAATGCCTTCAAACTTGTCGTTTTCGACCAGATACATGTCGCGGTCGGGCAAGCCGGTGCCGCCCTGATAAATCTGGAAGATGTAGACATCGGGGTTTTTGTCATCCTGACCCACAAAGCCACCGAACAACGCGCCTACGCCATTACGTGCGGCGGTCGGCAGCATCTTTTCAAAGGCAGCCTTGCTCTTGATGCCGCGCACTTGCTTCAGCCAGGGCTGGATGGGCTTCAGGCCCTTCTTTTCGACGGTCGCGGTGTCGAGGTAGCTCGCATAGACATCGCCAGCCTTGCTGCCCTTAACGTCCTTTTCGGCCTCCAGAACCAGTTTCACCCGATCCTTGGACAGATCGTCGAGTGCGGTGAACATGCCATAGTTGGACTTGTCGGCCGGAATCTGGGTTTTCTCGGCCCATTTGCCATTGGCATAGAGATAGAAATCGTCGGCGGGCGATACGCTGGTATCCATGCCTTCACTATCAAAGCCATAGGTGCCAAGTTGTGGGCCGCTTTTGGCTGCTGTTTCTGCTTCCTGCGGTGGTGCGACATTTTCCGCCATTGCAGGCGTGCTCAGCGCGAGCATCGATACGGACAGGCCCAAAGCCCAGCTTTTGGTAATCTTCATGGTGTACTCCCCTTAACTACAGGGGAGTATTCGCTATCCGAGCGGCAATGCCAAGCTACAGATTATCCACCAGCCGCAAGTGCTTTCGACCGGCGTCGCCATTTGGAACTGATCCACCAGCGCCAGAACCATGCAGCCAGCACATAGCCCAGTGCTGCGGCCACCACCGAGATGATGGCGAGTCCCGCAACGCCCTGTACCAGCGCCATGGGTGCTTCGTTCCAGACGAAGTCCATCCACGCTGACAAAGGCGCGCCCGACTCGATCAACTGGTAAAAACGGCCCGATCCGCCGCTCAGGCGCAGGACCGATTCGCCGACATAGACCGATGCGAACAGGATGAAGGGCGTCGTGGCGGGCATGCTGAGGAAGGTCATGGCCGCGCCGATGGGGATATTGGCGCGCACGGGCAAGGCCAGCAGGGCCACGCCGGCAATCTGCACGCCGGGAATCAGCAGGAAGATACCGACCAGCAGGCCAAGCGCGACACCGCGCGGCACCGAACGGCGCGTGAAACGCCACAGCGCGGGATGGAAGACACGCTGCGCAAAGGGGCGCAGGAAACGGCTGCGCTCGAAACTGTCGCGCGTCGGGGCTTGCCGCTGTATCCAGGCGCCAAATTTGCTCATCCGCGATCCCGCATGATACGTCCCTGCTCGCGC
>Ga0116177_10002148_pt1 | contig 14562 bp, 10 predicted proteins | sample AD_STIC10_MetaG_FD_89750 | JGI IMG/M metagenome (GOLD analysis project Ga0116177, IMG submission 89750) | Active sludge microbial communities of municipal wastewater-treating anaerobic digesters from USA - AD_STIC10_MetaG | ecosystem: Engineered > Bioreactor > Anaerobic > Digestate | place: USA...
CCATGCACTCATTTGACCACAATCCTCATTGCCAATTAATCCATCCGGTGTATTTTTATAAAAATCGTGCATAATTGTGCGCACCAGTTTCTGTGATTTCGCCGGTGCATCGGTGTAATTGTATAAATAAGCTATATGGTGACTTGGCTCGTTTCCATGCGCATATTGTCCAATTAAGCCTGTTATATCTGCCTGTTCGCGACCGGAAGTTTTTGCAGTAGCCTGAAATAATGCATCCAATCTATTTTCCAGTTGCTTTTTTTCTTCTGTAGTTTCGATATACGGTAAATACTGCGGATAGAAAAATGCGTATTGCCAGCTATTTGCTTCGGTGAAATTAAAGTTTACTTCATATGGGTCAAATGGTGTATACCATCCTCCGTTAGTGCGCGGCTGAACAAATCCATTTTCATTAATCAGGTGTATAAAATTAAATCCGCGTGCATACATTTCATTGGCAACCTGTTTATTCCCGATTGCATCGGCAAAGGCGCCGATACACCAGTCATCGTATGCATATTCCAAGGTTCTGGAAACAGATTCAGGTTCTTCGTTGCTTTCAATAAATCCTTTTTCGCGATAAGGTACCAGACCAAAGATTGTGTCGTTTGCGCTATGTAACATAGCCTCGAGTGCCAATTTTGTATCAAACCCTTTAATACCTTTTGCAGCTGCATCAGCAATAACACTCACGGCATGATAGCCTATCATACATTCCGTTTCGTTACCGCTCAGTTCCCACACGGGTAATCTGCCGCCTTCCTGATATTGTTGTAAAAAAGTTTGAATAAAATCTCCGGTGCGCTCAGGTTCAATTATGGTAAGCAGTGGATGTAATCCGCGAAAAGTATCCCAAAGTGAGAACACCGTATATTGGGTATGCGGTTGCGGCCGATGTATTTGTCCGTCCATCCCGCGATAGCGGCCATCTACATCCTCAAAAATATTTGGCGCAATCATGCAATGATACAAAGCCGTATAAAAAATCACCAGCGAATTATCAGGAGCAGTCAGGCTACGTTTTGCCATATCCGTATCATACACCTGAATTTTATTTAAAGCTTTATTCCATACATCATTTGCCTGTTGCATCGTCGCTTTAAAATCCCAGCCCGGGTTTTCTGCCTGCATATTTGCCCAGGCACCGGCACAATTGACCGATGAAATGGCGCATTTTACCATAATAGTTTCCGGCGCCGTTGATTTAAATTTGAAATACGCTTTTAACTCGGCGCTACTTACAATGGTGGGTTCAAACAGGGCACTCACTGTCTGAGATTTTTTTCCATTATCGTCGATACCGCCTAAATAAAACGGTTCCGAAAATTCAATAGCAAAATACACCCATTGATCTCTCGCCCATGAGGAGGAACGACGCAGGCCCTGAATTTTTGTAGGAGAAACAATTTCAATATAACTGCCTTCTAGCAATTTATCCCGGTGCGTTAAATCAAGTAAAATATATTTTTCAGTTTGCGCGGGAAACGTATAGGCATGCATACCTGTTCGGGTAGTAGCTGTTAATTGCGCATAAATGCTATCATCTTCCAAAAACACGCTGTAATATCCGGGGCGTGCCGTTTCGTTACTATGTTGAAAATAAGAGGCATAACCAGCCTTCACATCACCATTTACTTTACTATTCAATTGCACAGGACCGGTACCGGGCATCAACAGGATATCGCAATAATCTGCCACACCGGTACCACTCAGGTGGGTGTGGGAAAATCCGTAAATAATAGAATCACTGTAGTGATAGCCACCACAACCATCCCAGTCGTTGTAACCATCATCCCTGGTATCCGGGCTTAATTGCACTGCACCAAAAGGCAATGTAGCACCCGGCCATGTATGACCATGACCACCTGTACCGATAAATGGATTTACATATTGCGTTAGATTCTGAGCCTGCGCGGTACACAGGCCAAACAACCATACGAATAACACATATTTCATGCGTTGAAGTTACATAAAACCTGATTGCCCTATTATGGAGCAGTTTGGGGAAAAATTCCCCATGCGCCCTTAAAAACGAAAATCCCGGTAGCTGCAAGACACCATGCCAACAAGGCTTTGTACTTGTAGCATATTAATTGTATACATTTACATCAGTATTACTCCTCTGACGGCTACACACGATAACCCGTCAAATCTACATTAGGAATGTTTAAGCCTGTAACCACGACTATTCTGTGTGTTGTTATACACGCAGTGTCTTTATTTGCACAAAAAGATTGTTCACACGACCATTTAGGATTAATTCCATTACCTGACCTGGGGCCTGATACTTATCATGGCATGCAGGGCGGATTATATCCGGGAGGCAGTAATGAGCGACCGGCAGATCATCTTGCAGCTTGTATAGAAAGAGTATCGCAAATTCAACCATTAAATGCGTATGGTGATCCCGATCCTAACGGGCGTGTGGTGATGATGAGCATAGGTGCAAGTAATCCGGCGACAGAATTTCAGCGTTTCGTGAATACAGCCGTTGTATACGAACCTGTAAATAATAAATTGTCGTTTGTAAATGGATGTGAAGGCGGGATAGGTATTCAAAAAATGAATACTTTAGATGAAGTGTATTGGGACCTTGCATTAGGCGCACTTGCGGATTCAGGATTTAGTGTAAACCAGGTACAAGTGATTTGGATAGAGCAAGAGAATACACTCAACACTGACACTGTTTTTCCTGCTGCACCCAACTCTCTTGTAAATGATTATAAATTATTGCTTCAGGTAATTCACGAAATATTTCCGCATGTGCAGATTTGTTATGTAACAGCTCGGGCTTACGCCGGTTATGCTGATCCGGAAGAATTTGATTTAGGCCATGGGTTATTATATCCAAGAGATTACTTTAATGGCTGGGCGGTTAAGTTTCTGGTTGAAAAAGTGATTAATGGTGCTCCGGGTTTTCAAACAGAAGGACCTTCCGCAAATATTCCTTTCATTACCTGGGGGAGTTACCATTGGACAGACGGCAGTAATCCTCGCGAAGACGGATTATTTTTAGATTGCGACTTAGATGTTGCAGATGATGGCTTACACTTATCCGGTCAGGGAGAGTATAAATTTGGTCAGGAATTATTTGAATTCTTTAGTACAGATGCTACAGCGGCCTACTGGTTTTTGGATCAGGATTATTCTGATGTAGAGGAATCAATTGCGGAGTCTGATGTACGTGTTTATCCAAACCCGGTTGAAGGCAATCAAATATCTGTTGTATCAGATACTGAAAGCGGTCGCGTTTTTTCTTACCGATTGTTTAATGTTCAGGGTGCACTACAATTGAGTGGCACCAGTGTTCAGGAAATTGATATTAGCGGTGTGCCGGCCGGTATGTATATGATGCAGTTGCAATACGACAACCAGCAGATTACCAAACACCTTATTCGATTATAACCCTTAAGTATTCTGTTTGTAATAGCTGCCTGATGGAAAGTTCACCAAACTTACACATCAGGCAGTTTTAATTTTGTGGTTGATACACAATCCCGTTTATTGCTGTACATAATAACGGGTTTACGTTTCAGGCTATTTCCTTCATTATCAGTGATGCACTGCCGAGAATGGCGGCTTCACTTTCTTTTAATCCACTTGGAATGATCGGAATTTTATTTTTGTAAATAGGGAGTAAATACGATTCGAAGCTTTTAATAGTTGGCTCAAATAAAATATCACCTGCCTGTGCGAGGCCGCCAAATAAAAATATTTTTTCAGGACGAGTAAAGCAAACTGCATTTGACAATGCAAAGCCTAAAATTTCTCCGGTAATTTGAAATGCTTCTTTTGCCAGGTCATCGCCTTCGTTAGCGCGTTTAAATAATTCGGCGCTATCAATCATATTGCCGATGCTGGTGCGAAAATCATCCAGATTTTTCTTGCGAAGAATTTCATAATACGTTTTCACGATACCCGGTGCGCTTACGTATTGTTCGAGACAACCTCTTCGTCCGCATGGGCATTCACGCCCGTTTCTGTACACAATAGTATGACCAACTTCGCCAGCCAGACTATCGAATCCATAGGCTATGTTTCCATTCACCACAATTCCGCTTCCCAATCCGGTGCCGAGGGTGATGAAGATAAAATCTTTCATACCTTTTGCTGCGCCAAAAAACATTTCGCCGATTGCGGCGGCTTTTGCATCATTGGTTAAGGCTACCGGCAGGTTAAATGTTTTTTCAAAATAGGCTTTCAGCGGGATAACACCTTTCCAGGGGAGGTTTGGTGCAAAATCGATTGTGCCTTTGTAATAATTACCATTTGGTGTTCCAATGCCGACACCTGCTAATTGCACATCGAGTTGCGCACATTGCTGTTGCGACCATTTAAATAAATCTTCGGGTAATTTCTCCGGGTTAGGATAACCTTTAGTTTTTACTTTATCCGTAACTAAAATTTCACCATTTTGGTTAACGAGTCCGAATTTTATACCTGTTCCGCCAATATCAATTCCGAGTACTACTTGTTGCATGATATCATTACCTGTTAGTAGATTGAGATAGGATACGTCTGATATAATTTATTTGACCAAGGTGGTAGTTCAAATGGCCAAGCAGGTATAACAAGACATAACCGGTTGTTTTTTCAGCTCCAAATTTATCTATCGGATAGGCAGTCTGCAAATGCGCGTCGGTTATTTTTTCCAAAGCGGATAAAACTTCTGCTTTGGCTGCATCGAGTATCTGGCAAACTTCTTGTATAGAGAGGCCTTTTGTAGCAAATTCGGCATCCCTGTTACGTACATATCCTGAATTGCCGAGCACAGCCCCGATAAAGGTTTGGAGATTACCTGCGAGATGTAAGGCCAGGTTACCCCCGGTGTTAATCACACCCGGTACGGTTTGCCAAAGCTGTTCATTGTTTGAAAACTGTTGGATTTCAGCAATTACCTGATTCAGGTATTTCTCATACAGAGTTTGAAAATCATGTACCATATTCATATTGTAAAAAGTCGTTTTGCTTCCTGAATTTGATGGTAAGAACCCATCAGTATGACGCCGTCGCCCGGTTTAACGCAAGTATCTAAAGATGGATTCAGGATATACTGGTCAGTAGCCGATTTAATACCAATAACGGTGGCACCGGATACGCGCCAGCAATCAGCTTCGCCGAGTGTTATGGTTTTGGAAGCGATTAACTCCTGAATAGAAAAATCATCCTGAGCATGGGTTGCCATTATTTCAATCAGCTCTTCGATATCCGAATTGGTGACCAGCATAGCCATATGTGTGCCTCCGATTTTATCAGGCATGATTACCTTAGTTGCACCGGCATTTTTCAATTTCCTGACCGAACTTACATGGGTGGCTCTGGCAATAATTTTTAGCTGGCTATTGAGATCTTTCGCTGTCAGACAAACGAATACATTTTGCGCATCGTCGGGTAAAGTAGTGATAATTGCTGCTGCCTGCCCAATATTGGCATCCAGCAACACCTCATCGCGGGTGCCATCGGCGTGTAAATGGTGAAAGCCTGCTTCCGGTTCAAAGTCGGCAATTTTATGTTCGTCAAGTTCGATAACGACGATATCGATTTTGTTTTTCAGCAGCACACGTGCAGCTTCTTTACCATTTCGGCCGAAACCGCAAATAATGACATGCTTGCTGAGTTTGTGAATATCCTTTTCCATGCGGAATTTTTTATAGTACATAATAAACTCACCATCCAGAAAATAGCGGGATACCTGAGTAATGAAATAAGTAAAATTGACCAGTCCTGCTAAAATCAAAAAGATAGTAAATATGCGGCCGGCGGTATCCAGGGGCTGCACTTCGGTAAACCCGACTGTAGCCATGGTTATGGTAGTCATGTACAGGGCTTCCAAGGCCGAGTATCCTTCCAGCACAACATATCCGATAACCCCGATAATGACGGTAGAAAGCATCAGGAAAAAGGCCAGATATATCTTAAAAAACGGGCTGCGAAAAAAGTATTTCCTGGTCATATGAGTTCCCGGACAGGCATAAGGGGCGAAAACAGGCCGCAATCAAAAGATTTGGGCTCGATAATCGCATATTTTGGTGTCCGGTGCGTCTAAAATTAGACATATTCAGGTTAACACAAAATGACTTGTGCTTGCAATTGCTGAATTTTCATGGCAGTTTTGCAGCCAAACGGGAAACATGGACTTTTCGATATTTGCAACGGCTGATGCGTGGATAGCACTTCTTACGCTAACCATATTAGAGATTGTTTTAGGGATAGACAATATCATTTTCATCAGCATTTTAAGCACCAAACTCCCTTCCCACCAGCAAAAAAAGGCCCGACGCTGGGGTTTAGGGCTTGCCATGGGCACCCGGATACTATTGTTATTGTCCATCAGCTGGATTTTAGGTTTAGAGGCAGATTTATTCCATGTTGGCAGCATGGGCATCTCAGGACGCGATTTGGTGCTGCTTTCCGGAGGTTTATTCCTGATTTATAAGGCAACCGTGGAAATACATGGAAAAGTGGAAGGTGACGAACACGGCGGCACTACAGGCGGTAAAATGCCTTCATTTATGAGTGTAGTTGGCCAAATCTTATTGCTGGATATTGTTTTCTCACTCGACTCGGTGATTACAGCCGTTGGTATGGTGGATGCCGATAAAGTTATTATTATGATTTTGGCAGTGATTATAGCGGTAGGTATCATGCTTTTTGCTGCAGACCCAATTTCCAATTTCGTGCAAAAACATCCAACGGTTAAAATGCTTGCGCTTGCCTTTTTGGTGATGATTGGCGTTTCGTTATTAATTGAAGGAAGTGGCGGACATGTTGAAAAAGGCTATATCTACACGGCAATGGGATTCAGTGTTGTTGTTGAAATGCTGAATTTGCGCATGAAGGCGAATGCCCGCAGAAAAAAAGAGTTGAAGAGTCTCGAAGAAAACGAGTTTGGCAACTAAAAGGCCGCGTTTATTTGGATTTAACCATCCGCCTTCGGTTGCTTTATAATTTATTCCACTTTGAATAACCATTTTTGCCGCGCGGCCATATAAGCGGGAAACCAGGATGCGATGGAGCCTACGCAAAATACGGTTAAAAATACGCTTACATAATCCCGCCATTCTAATGCAATCGGATAAGCGGTAACCACAAATGAGCCGGTTCCCGGTATGGTGACAAGTCCAAACTGCATTTGCAATACACATAAAAGAGTAGCGATTGTAAAACCAATGGCAATGCTCACTCCGGTTTGCAGAATACCCTGCACAAAAAAGATATTCCGGATAGATCTTTCTGTTGCGCCAAGTGACCGTAAAATGCCGATATCTTTTTTCTTATCAATAACGAGCATGGCAATAGCGCCAATCATATTAAAGGCAGCAATGATAAAAATAAACGTAAGGATAAAATACACGGCCCATTTTTCAGTTCGCATGACCTTGTAGAGAAATTCGTTTTGCATGAAACGGTTTTTTACTACAAGCGTTTCTCCTGTTAAGGCTTCAATGTCCTTCATCACGGCGTCAACAGGCCTGCCTTCCACATGTAATTCAAGGCTGCTGATTTCACCTTCGGTATAGGCGAGCATTTCCTGCAAAAAAGGAAGCGTAACCAACATGTATTTACTATCAAATTCCTGCTGAATTCTAAACACACCTGTCGGCTGCACACTGCGCAGCGTAAAGGTGTTTCGGGGATCACTAATGCCTTTAGTTCCGCGTTTAGGCATAAATATTTGAATGGGTGGATAATCCAGCCCGAGGCTCACATTCAGCGTGGATGCGACACCTGACCCTAGTACGGCGCAGTCGATATGTTGGGATAGGTAGTGATATTCCAACATGTACTTACCATAAAAAACAGAATCATCCACCGCCGTTACCTGCTTATAAAGTGTATCTACACCTTTTATAGTGGCGATATGTTCCTGTTCATTATAAGCTAAAAGAGCATTTTCTTCCAGTGATTGAGAAATACTGACAACACCCTCCACCTTACTGATTTCTGATAATAGGTGTGCATCCGGAACAAAGACTTTACCTGTTGCTGGTGTTATGGTAATATCCGGATAAAAACTCGAATACAGTCGTTGAACAAGATTTTCGAAACCATTAAAAGCTGACAATACAATAATTAAAGCAGCGCTACCAATAACAATTCCGGTCATAGAAATGCCCGAAATGATATTGATTGCATTGGTCGATTTTTTCGAATAGATATATCGCCAGGCAATGCGCAGTGTAAACTTCATGGCAACAGGCTGTTATTCTTCAGCTTTTTTGTTTTGCTTGAAGATTTCCTCAAGTCGGAAAACCTGGTCAAGTGTATCATCCAGGAAGAATGTAATATCCGGGATTATGCGCAGATTTCTGCGCATCAAATTTCCGAAGCGCTTGCGGATATCTTTGATATGGCTGTTCAGGGCATCAACCACTATCGTGCCCTGATCTTTATCTAATACGCTCACAAAAATGCGGCAGACTTGCAGGTCGGGGGTCACCTGAGCATCGGTTACAGTCACGAAACGGCTACCATAGTAGTTAGCCCCTTCCCGTTGCAGAAAGGCGCCCATTTCATCCTGGATCATTTGGCCTATCTTTTTCTGTCTTCTGCTGTCCATAGCCTGCTAAGTTACGGTCTTTCCACTTTACAACGCCAAACCCAGGCATCAGGTTTCATTTCAGGGGCTGCCACCTGCGTTTTTTGTAAATTTGTCGGCTTATGAACAGCTATTTGCGGATTTTGAAGTATGTGGGGCGGTTTAAGAACTACGCGGTGTTAAACTTCGTATTCAACCTGTTTTACGTATTTTTCAATTTGTTTTCCATATTGATGGTGATTCCGTTCCTCCAAATCATCTTCAAATTAGTTGAACCACCCACACAAAAGCCTGAGTTAAGCTGGAACATACGCGACATCATGTCGTATCTGAATTTCCAGTTCGCGGCGTATGTAGATAAAAATGGTGCTTTTAATGGTCTTCTCATCGTGTGTTTAGCGGTTATTGTCATGTTTTTATTAAAAAACATTTGCCGCTATCTGGCCCTGTATTATTTAGCTCCACTTAGAACAGGAATTGTGCGCGAATTGCGTCAGGGTGTTTACGACAAAATATTACAATTACCCATTTCGTACTTCAGCGAAAAACGCAAAGGTGATATCATCGCCCGCATGAGCACAGATGTTAAAGAAGTTGAAAACAGTATCATGAACACCATCGAGTCAACTTTCCGCGACCCGGTTACCATGATTTGCTTTTTAATCGCCATGTTTGTCATCAGTCTGGAGTTAACCGTATTTGTGTTGTTATTACTGCCTGTTGCGGGTTTTATGATAGGTCGTATTGGCAAGTCGCTCAAAAGAAAATCTCAGAAAGAACAAAGTCAGCTGGGATATTTAATGTCGCTTTTTGAAGAGTCATTATCCGGTGTTCGAATTATTAAAGCGTTTAATGCCGAGCGTTATCAAAAAGGTAAATTTTTACGGGAGAATAAACATCTTGAACATTTATCTACTAGTGCTCACCGCAGATGGAATGTTGCCAGTCCGCTCATTGAATTTTTAAGTGTTACGGTAGTTGCAGCTCTTTTATATTTTGGGGGAAGTATTATTTTACGAAACGAAGGCGGGTTGACAGCCGAGCTGTTTCTCGGTTACATTTTAGTGTTTGCCAATATGCTTGGCCCTGCGCGAAATGTGGCCAACTCCTATTTTTATATCCAGCGCGGTATCGCTTCTTTAGATCGCATTGAGGCCATCATGAATGCCGAGGTACAAATAAAAGAAGAGTTGCACGCAACCAATATTAAGTCATTTGAACAGGAGGTTCGCTATACTGATGTGCAATTTGCTTATGGCGAAAACCCCGTTTTACAAAACATAAACATCGCCATTGGCAAAGGAAGAATGGTTGCCCTTGTAGGACCATCAGGCTCCGGCAAATCCACTTTTGCTGATTTATTAGCCAGGTATCACGATGTAACATCCGGTTCAATCACCATTGATGGAATAGATGTACGTCAATTGCGTGTAAGCAGTTTGCGCAATCTTTTAGGTATTGTAACACAGGAATCCATTTTATTTAATGATACGGTGTTCAATAATATTGCCTTTGGTATTGATCATGCGCAGGAGGAAGACGTGATTCGCGCTGCGAAGGTGGCTAATGCACATGAATTTATCATGCGATTGGAAAACGGGTATCAAACAATCATTGGCGACAGAGGTTCAAAACTCAGCGGGGGTGAACGTCAGCGGATAACTATCGCGCGAGCAATTTATAAAAATCCACCCATACTTATTTTGGATGAAGCCACTTCTTCGCTGGATACAGAAAATGAAAAGTTAGTTCAGGATGCATTGTTCAAACTCATGCGCAACAGAACTTCGATTGTCATTGCACACAGGCTTTCCACGATTCAATTTGCAGATGATATTATTGTTATGCAGGAAGGCAGGATTGTTGAACGCGGAAATCACAATGCATTAATTGCCAAAAACGGATTGTATGCACGATTGGTGGAGATGCAGGCGTTTTGATGGATGTAGTGCCGATTAATACATATATACACGGCGCCCACTGATTTAAAAATCATTAAAAAAGAAACGGTGTGTTGAGATTCAACACACCGTTTCTTTTAACAGCAAATGTCTAATTAATAATCAGAGCTGCTGCCCAACTCTTCCATAGCTTTATTTACATAATCAACAGCTGCCTGCAGTGATTTTTGAATTTGCGGGTCAGTTTCAGTTTGCAACTTCTCCTGATAGGTAGTTGCCATGCTACTGAGCAAACCACTTGCTGTAAAGGCCATCCAGAAATTATCTAAATCGTAGGCAATCTTTTTCAATTCATCAACACCAGGTTGAATCACATAAGAATCTGTCTGGCGCAAAATGAATGATTCATAATATAACATAACAAAATACGCATCGAAACCGCTTGCCTTTTTGAATTTATCTATGAAATACGCATTATCAATCGCATCTCCGCTTTCGCCAATGATACCCATAACCGATTGATCAAGATTATAATTATCAATCGATTTATACTTACGCGCCAGTTCAAGACCAACTTTTTTATCGTTCTGATAAATCATGGATAAAGCGGTAGCCATTACCGTATAGCTACTGTCATTTAAGGCATTGTTATAAATACTCCAGGCATCGATACCTGTGATATCTTTCAAACGCGCCAATGCAGATGAGCGCACATAGCTACGCGGATCGTGCTGTGCCATGTCGATAATTTTATTCTTTACTTCTTGCGAAGTGTATTGATCAATCCAGATGGTATCAACCGCAAACTGGCGAACAGACCAATATTTATCATTAAGCGCACTCGCAAAAACAGCCTGCACATGTGGCAGCTCTGACTGATGTTCGGCCAAATGTTCCAAAGCCTCGGCACGGTCTCTTAACAGTGGGGCATGATTATATTGGAATACATAAGCATCGAGAGACTTATCATCATAAATATTGGCCAGTAACATTTTCTCAGCATCCATATTCACGAGGTCCGGTTGAACAGCGTAATTGAATGTAAACGATTGTATGGCTTTATCTACAACAATCATTTTGCGGTCAACTTTACCATCGGCATAAATATCTACTGCCATAGGCAATATATAAATAGGTGTTGTTGTCGTGTCCTGCGTTTGATATACTGTAATGGTTAATTCATCTGTATCATCATACCAGTCGTAATAGAAACTCAAATCTGGATGACCGGAAGCCAGGAACCACTGATTAAAGAACCAATTTAAATCTTCACCAGAAACCTCTTCCATGGCCAGGCGGAGATTATGTATTTCAACGCTTTGAAATTTATTGTCTTCCAGATATAAATTCAAGCCGGCGAAGAAAGCATCATCACCCAGATATTTACGCAACATGTGCAGCACGCGACCGCCTTTTGCGTAGGAGTGAGAATCGAACATATCTTCGCGTGTTTCGTAATTAAAGCGAATCAAATCAACCTGCTTATAGCCGGATTCGCCCATATAGGTTTGCAAATCGTTCCAACCTAAATAATCAGCATCATCTCTGCCATATTTATACTCACGCCACAGGTATTCGCCATAGGTGGCAAACGATTCGTTTAACGGAATGTTGCTCCAGCTTTCGCAGGTAACTAAATCGCCAAACCATTGGTGGAATAATTCGTGAGAAACAACATCTTCATAATTTTCGTCAAGCAGCTCGCGCTTATGTTGTTGCAGGAATTCGCCATGGATGGTAGCTGTTGTATTCTCCATTGCGCCACTCACATAATCACGAACTACTATCTGGCTGTACTTTGGCCAGGCATATTTAACACCCAGCCTATCGCTGTAGAATTGAATCATTTCAGGTGTATTACCAAAAATAGCGCGGGCATCCTGTTCGTATTCTTTTTCCACATAATAATTTACCTGCATACCCTTCCATGTATCTTTGACAACGGCATATTTTCCGATAGCCATCATAAATAAATATGGTGCATGAGGTAAATCCATTTTCCAATTATCGGTTCTGGTGCCATTTGCATTTTGCTTGGATGATACGAGCACACCATTTGACAGGGTCTGGTATGCATCATCAATGGTGATATAAAAATCAGCCGTGCAACGCTCGTTTGGTTTATCAATAGTCGGGCACCAGCAAGAGGTAGACTCCGTTTCACCTTGAGTCCAGATTTGCATCGGTTTATTAGGGTCTTTGCCATCGTTATTGATGAAATACAAACCCTTATCCTCTGTGATGGCAGCACTTCCACCTGATGGAAGCGTATTTGGTTTCGCGATATAATCAATAAAAATTGTGAACTGCTCATTTCGCGTGAAGGTTCTGCCCAGATCGATTACCATTTGCATGGTATCCGGAATAGTATCCGTGTTGTACTGATATTTAAGCGGAGTTTTACCCGTAGGTGTCACCATGCTCACTTCACGCACCTCAAAACCTTTCGCATCTAGGGTAAGTGTTGAAGTGGGGTAGAAATACGGTTTAAACGTAAGGGAAGCCTTTCCGTACATCCAGGCTTTCGCCCAGTCGAAGCTTACTTCCAGTTTGGTGTGTAATAAGTCTTGTTCACGCTTTGTGGTTGACCTGTAATATCCTTCACGATAAGGACTTGCCGCCGTATCGTTACTATATTCATAATCGTACTCAGCATCGTAATCTCCTTCCGGATATTCGTTTTCGTAGGAAAGATAATTGTTGTTGACTGTATCAATAGCCCCCTGATATTCAGGGCCCTGATATACTTTATTTACCGGATCGCACTGATAAAACAAAACAGCAGTCAGTGCAACTGCCAGAGTTCCAAAATATTTCATAGTTGTGGTTTGGCTTATTGAATTTAGAGGCTTAAAGTTACGGATTCCATACTATCTTTAACGCCACAAAGGGTCTTTTGCATATGTCACAGTACTCAGTAACCGTTAACGGCACACAAGTTTATACAGTTGAAGGCAATACCATCAACGGACAGGAAATCTTAGCTGATGTTTTAAGGCTGGATAACCGATTTTACCACATTTTAACGAATGGCAAGGGATATTCGATAGAAGTTGCTGCTATTGACCGCACTGCAAAAACGATGACCATAAAGGTGAATGGCCATGCCTATGAGATAGCGGTAAAAGACAAGTTTGATGCTTTAATGGAGCAGATGGGTTTTGGCAAAGATGCGCTTTCAAAAGCGGCAGACCTGAAAGCCCCCATGCCTGGATTGGTCATTGATGTGCGTGTTCAACCAGGTGATACGGTTAAAAAAGGCGACCCGGTTATCGTGCTGGAAGCCATGAAAATGGAAAACGTGCTAAAAAGCCCTGGCGACGGCAAAGTAAAATCCGTAGCTGCTACCAAAGGTATGAGTGTTGAGAAAGGATTTATTTTAATTTCCTTCGAATAATCAGCTTTGATAGATATCATGTATGCGGATGAGTCCCATACATGTTTCTCCCTCCACCACCGGTAAAACCGATAATTGTGAAGTGCGATTTTCCATTAAATCCACAGCCTCTTTCAAAGTGGCATGTGTGTGAATTTTTATCGGATTTCTGGTCATAATGGCCGATACGGTTAAACTGCTCATATCTGCATCACGCAATAAACTTCTGCGCACATCACCGTCCGTTACCAAGCCAATCAGCCGCTGTTGATCATCTACCACACATGCTGCACCTAAATTATATTTGGTCATTGCCAAAATTAATTCTCTGAAGGTATTCGTTTCGGCTACGTGTGCGATTAAAGGGTACTCATGCATAACATCCTCCACCTTCAGCATCAGGTTTTTGCCTAATTGTCCGCCGGGATGAAAACGCGCAAAATCTTTTTCTGTAAATCCACGTGCATGCATTAACGCTACAGCAAGCGCGTCGCCTAAGGCTAATGCCACCGTTGTAGAAGCGGTTGGTGCGAGGTTAAGGGCATCTGCTTCTTTCTCCACGGTGCCATCTAGTACATATGTTGCACTTCTGCCGATGGGACTATTCAAATTTCCAACAATGGCAATAACAGGGCTTTTTGCTTCAATAAAAAACGGTATCAATCGCAACATTTCTTCTGTGGTACCGCTTTTCGAAATCATCAATACCGGATCACCATCAGCATATACCCCAAGATCTCCATGCG
>Ga0116177_10002157_pt1 | contig 14529 bp, 9 predicted proteins | sample AD_STIC10_MetaG_FD_89750 | JGI IMG/M metagenome (GOLD analysis project Ga0116177, IMG submission 89750) | Active sludge microbial communities of municipal wastewater-treating anaerobic digesters from USA - AD_STIC10_MetaG | ecosystem: Engineered > Bioreactor > Anaerobic > Digestate | place: USA...
CCTCGCGCAGCAGCTGGGCCAGCGCGCGCTTGCCCTTGTCGAGATAGCGGTAGTAGGTGCTGGCGCCCACCGACCACAGGCCGCACAGGTGGCTGGCCGCGGCCTCGTCTGCGTGGCCGCGGTAGCGGTCGCGGAAGGCCGGCACCGGCGCGAAGCCGTACTGGCAGGTCAGGGCGAGCATCGGTCGCCAGCTGGTGCGCTCGATCCAGGCCTCGCGCGGGATCGGGTCGCCCAGCGCTGCCTGATCAGGCCGCTGCTGGCCGATGGCCCAGCGCAGCAGCAGGCTCAGTGCCGCGGCCCGCTGGCCGGCGGGCAGCAGATCGCCGGCCGCGCCGCGCAGCGGGCGCAGCCACTGGGCGTCGATCCAGGCGGCGATGCGCGGGTGGCGGCGTTGCCATTCGTCCAGCGTGCCGGCGCGGTGGGCGCCGAGCAGGCTGTCGAGCACCGACTCGGCCGTGCGTAGAGACGGCCGGCGCGCACGCGCTTCGACGAATGTGTAATTGGATGTTTCGGCGACCACGATGAATCGTCTCACGATCGTCTGATCCCGCGCCATCCCACCGAAGAACGAGTGCTTGTGAATGGGATGGCGTGGGGCGTACCGTCGCGGGTAGCGTGCAGATCGCGCGAGCTCTGCCGCCAACGACAATAACAGGAGAGACCATGCCCCTGCCCCGCCTCCAGCCGGAGAAGCCCGGCGATTCCGCGCGCACCGACAGCGTACTTTTCGCGGTCTACGCGCCGTTCGGCAGCGACGAGACGCTCTCCACCTTCCCCGAAGGCAGCTCGCGCGACCTGGCGCAGCACCCGCTCTACCAGGGCTTGTTGAAGGTGGCGGCCAGCGGCGTGCACGTCGCCGCACTGGTCGACCTGGCGAAGGACGACACCTACCTCGTCGAGATCGAGGCCGGCAAACCCGAAGGCGTGAGCGTCACCTCGCGCTGGAAGCAGGACATGGCTTCGCCGAACAACCTGGCCGGCTTCCTGCGCCATGCGCACCGCAGCCGCCCGACCGCGGCCATCGTGCTGGCGCTCGAGGGCCACGGCGCCGGCTACCTGCCGGAGATCGACCGCAGCCAGCTCAGTGCCCGCACGCTGACGCGCAACGGCACGTTCGAGTGGCGCTTCGACGCCAACGGCGGCGCACCGGTGCTGCCGGGCGGCTCGCCGCTGCTGCCCGGCGGTTCGCCGCTTCTGCCCGGGGGCTCGCCCTTGCTGCCGGGCGGCTCGCCGCTGCTGCCGGCCAACCACATGCCGCTGTCGACCTGGGGCCTGGGCGCTGCGCTGAAGGCCGCTCAGGAGGCCGGCGTGCCCAAGCTGTCGGTGATCCACTTCGACAACTGCTTCAACATGGCCGTCGAAGTGCTGCACACGGTGGCGCCGAGCGCCGAATACGCCACCGGCTACCCGAACTACAACTTCTTCACCGCCGGCGAGGGCTACCCGGGCGTGTTCGCCAAGCTGGCTCAGCAGGGCACGGCGAGTGCGCAGGAGCTGGCGCACTGGTTCGCCGATGCCAACCGGCAGATCCTCGAGGCCAAGGGCAATCACCCGACGCTGGGCTGCGTGGTGCGCCTGGCGCGCCTGCACACCATCGCCGAGTGCGTGGACGACCTGGCCGACGCGCTGCTCGCAGCGCTGCGCGGGGCGCCCGATGCCGGCGCCCGCCTGGCGGTGGTGCAGCGCATCCGCAGCGCCATCGTGCTGGCGCAGCAGTTCGACACCGAGGCCACCTTCCGCCTGGAGGCGCCGGACGAGCTGACCGACCTGTTCAGCCTGGCCAACTCGCTGCTGAACTTCGACTTCCGCCCGCACCCGGTGCACCCGGCCGCGCGAGCGCTGAAGGACGCGCTGCAGGGCATCAAGGCCTACGGTTCCAACGACGCGCCCTGGGTGGCGGCCGGCACCGGCATCACCTGGAACTTCAGCTCGCCCTACCTGGCGATGAACATCTTCCTGCCCGACCCGCTGCTGCGCGGCTTCTGGGACTGGCGCTCGCCGTTCTACCTCGACGTCAACCCCGACCCGACCCTGCCGCTGGTGCAGCCGCACATCATCGACTTCCTGAAGGTGACCGACTGGGTCGATTTCCTCATCGAGTACCACAAGGACAGCAAGGAGTGGGTGCGCCTGCTGCCGGCGGCGATCCCGGAGTTCCCGGTTTTCAACGCCAAGTTCGACCCGAAGACGATCCCGCCCTGCGGGCACAACAAGCCGGGGGGTACGCCCGGCAAGCCTGACCGCCCGACCGCTGGCAAGCGCTGAATCGTCTGGCAATCGTCGCCGGCGCGGCTCGATCTTCCCTGCGGGCCGCGTCGCATTGGGAACCCCTCTGGACTGAAATGGAGCCAGGACGACACGACAAGCCGTCGTCCCCGCCCACCGATCCGAAGGAGCTCACCATGATGAACACGCAACTGCTCTACCGTCTCCCCGTCGAACAGGCCCGCTGCCGCGAACTCGTTCGCAAGTACGTGTCGATCGGCTCGGCCGGCGCCTTTGCCAGCGCGCTCATCGAGGCGTCGCTGCGGCGCGCCGACCGCGCGGTGATCGAGGGCGACGAGTCCGACATCAGCCGCGCGCTGGCCGAGCTGCAGGCCTACGAAGGCTCGCAGCGCGAGCCGCTGCGACTGGCCGCCTGACCGCCGAGCGGCCCCGCGGGCGGGACGCGCCTCCTGGTGGATGTCGGGCGTACCATCGCGCCGTCACCAGGAGGCCTTGAATGAAATCCGGAAAGATCCTCGTCGCCCAGGGCGGCGGCCCCACCGCCGTGATCAACCAGTCGCTCGTGGGCGTGGCACTGGAGGCGCGGCGCTTCGGCGAGGTGCAGCGGATCTACGGCGCGCGCCACGGCGTGCGGGGCATCGTCAACGAGGATTTCGTCGACCTCACCCAGGAAACCAGCCACAACCTCGAGCTGGTGGCCGGTACGCCGGCCTCGGCCTTGGGCTCCACGCGCGACAAGCCCGACCTGAAGTACTGCCAGGAGATCTTCAAGGTCCTGCAGGCGCACGAGATCGAACACTTCTTCTACATCGGAGGCAACGATTCGTCGGACACCGTGCGCATCGTCAGCGAGGAGGCGCACAAGGCGAACTACCCGCTGCGCAGCATCCACATCCCGAAGACGATCGACAACGACCTGGTCGGCAACGACCACACGCCGGGTTTCCCGTCGGCAGCGCGCTTCGTCGCCCAGGCCTTCGCGGGGGCCAACCTCGACAACGCGGCGTTGCCCGGGGTCTACCTCGCGGTGGTGATGGGCCGGCACGCCGGCTTCCTGACCGCTGCCTCGGCGCTGGGCAAGAAGTTCCCGGACGACGGCCCGCACCTGATCTACGTGCCCGAACGCACCTTCGTGCTCGACAAGTTCCTCGCCGACGTGAAGGCGGTCTACGAGCGTTACGGCCGCTGCGTGATCGCCGTCTCCGAAGGCATCCACGACGAGAGCGGCGCACCCATCGCCGCCCAGCTTGCCCGCGACCTGGAGCACGACGCACACGGCAACGTGCAGCTCTCCGGCAGCGGCGGGCTGGCCGACCTGCTCTGCGAAGAGATCAAGACGAAGCTGAAGATCAAGCGCGTGCGCGGCGACACCTTCGGCTACGTGCAGCGCAGCTTCATCGGCTGCGTCAGCGACGTCGACCAGCGCGAGGCGCGCGAGGTCGGCGAGAAGGCAGTGCAGTACGCGATGTGGGGCGGCCGTGACGGCTCGGTGGCGATCAAGCGCACCGGCTTCTACTCGGTCGACTACGAGTTGGTGCCGCTGGAGTCGGTGGCGGGCAAGACGCGCACGATGGACGACGCCTTCATCAGCGCGTCGGGCACCGACGTGACGGACGCCTTCCGCCTCTACCTGCGGCCGCTGCTCGGCTCGGGCATGCCCGATGCGTACCGCTTGCGCACCAACCCGGTGGCGAAGGTGCTGAACCGCGGCTGAGCCGCTGCAGCGAGGCGCCTCTGAAAGTGCGCAGCGCAGGCGGCTCACACTCAGGTCGACGCTGGCCAGCTTCGCAGGGCCTTCGCTTTGGCCTGAGCCGCTGCAGCGAGGCGCCTCTGCAAGTGCGCAGCGCAGGCGGCTCACCTCAGGCCGACGCTGGCCAGCTTCGCAGGGCCTTCGCTTTGTCCTGAGCCGGCTCGCCCCGCGGGGCAGGCGTTTCGCGACATCCGCAGGCATTTCGTCGCAGGTCGGTCGCGGCGCCATGGTCGCGTCGGCACAGTGTGGTCATCGAAACACTCGCACCGCCTGGAGCCGACCATGCCTCACTCCGCCAGCCTTGCCAGCCTGTCACCCGTCGTCGTGGTGCACCTGGTGCTCGCCGTCGCCGCACTCGTGCTCGGCCCGATTGCCCTGAACCTGCGCAAGGGCTCGCGCGGCCACCGCGCCATCGGCTATGCCTGGGTGACGCTGATGATCGGCGCTGCACTGTCCAGCGTGTTCATCCGCGACTTCCGCCTGCCGAACCTGTTCGGCTACACGCCAATCCACATCCTCACCGTGGTGACGCTGGTCGGCGTCGGGGCGGCCTTGTTCGCCATTGCGCGGCGCGACATCGTTTCGCACCGCAAGGGCATGCTGCGCACCTATCTCGGCGGCTGCATCGGCGCCGGTGCCTTCGCCTTGATGCCCGGCCGGTACCTGGGTGACCTGGTCTGGCACCACACGCTCGGGCTGGTCTGAGCCGCCGAAGCGAGGTGCCTCTGAAAGTGCGCAGCGCAGGCGGCTCAACTCAGGCCGACGCTGGCCAGCTTCGCAGGGCCTTCGCTCTGGTCTGAGCGCGCAAGCGCCAGGCTCAGGGCGTGACGATGAACACGCGCACCGACTGCGCCGGCACGCCGACCGTGGCGCTGCCGCCCGCATCGGCCGCGGCGTCGGTGCCACTGGCCGGGAAGGCATTGACCAGTGCCGCATTCGCCGGCAAACCGGCGGCCGTGACGTTCGCCGTGGTGCCACCGTAGTTGATCATCACCACCGCGCGCTCGTCGCCCAGCACGCGCTGGAAGCTCAGCGTCGTGCCGCTGGCCGTGGCGCCGGCGTGCGTGCCGGCCATCAGCGAGGGGTGCGCCCGGCGCACCGCGATCACCGCCTTGTAGAAGTTCAACAGCGAGTTCGGGTCGGCGCTCTGTGCCGCGACGTTGTTCGAGGCCGCGTTGGCCGACAGTGCGCGGAACGGCGTGCCGGTGGTGAAGCCGGCCTTCGCATCGCCGGCCCAGCTCATCGGCGTGCGCAGCTTCGGGTCGTCGCCGATGTTCGCCGAGGCGCCCGCCATGCCGATTTCCTCGCCGTAGTAGATGAAGGGCGTGCCGGGCTGCAGCAGGTAGGTGGCTGCGGCGAGGCGGTACTGCGCTTCGTTGCCGCCGAGCTGGTTCCAGAGGCGTTCGCCGGCGAAACGGTCATGGTTGGACAGCATGGTGGCCATGCCCGCCGGTGCGGTCGCGAAGTAGTTCGCCACGGCAGCAATGGCGGTGGTGTTGCCGCGCGCGGCATTGATCAGGTTCGACTGGTGCCCGAAGGCGAAGGCGCTGCCGCATGCCGTGGTCTGGGCGAAACCGATCGGGTCGTCCGGGCCTTCGCAGACCATGAAGCGCTGCTGATAGCTCCCGACCAGTTGCCGCACGCCGCTCATCAGCGTGTAGTTTTCCGGCTGGTTCAACCAGGCGCCCGCGCCGTTCTCGACCAGGTTGCCCACTGCGTCGAAGCGGAAGCCGTCGATGCCTCGGTTCAACCAGAAGCGCAGGTTGTCGTGGTGGAAGTCGACCACCTCCGCGTTCTTCAGATTGAAGTCGGGCATCTGGTCCCAGAAGGGCGCGTAGTAGTAGCCGCCATTGCCGCTGCGCCAGGGGTTGCCGCCGTAGACGCTCCAGCCCTGCGGCTGGCTGGCCTGGAAGAGGTACCAGTTGCGGTAGGCGTTGCTGCCCGAGCTGTTGGCGTTGACGAAGGCGGGATGCTGCGCCGCGCTGTGGTTCATCACGTAGTCGACGATCACGCCGATGCCGCGTGCATGCGCCTGGGCCAGCAACTCGTCCAGGTCGGCCAGGCTGCCGTAGGCCGGCTCGATGCTGCGGTAGTCGGCGACGGCATAGCCGTGGTCGCCGTCCTGGCTGCGCGTGATCGGCATCAGCCAGATGCCGGTCACGCCCAGGTTCTGGAGGTGGTCCAGGCTCTGGGTCAGGCCGCGCAGGTCGCCGATGCCGTCGCCGTTGCTGTCCTTGTAGCCGCGCACGAAGATCTCGGCGAACACGCCCTCGCGCCAGTCAGCGGGCAACGCGCTGCCAGGGTCAGCCGCCACGACCGGCGATTTGTCGACCGTCGGCAGTTCCGAGGAGCCCCCACCGCCGCAGGCGACCAGAAACAAGGCCAGGGCCAGAGCAGCCAGGAGGCCGCGAGTGGAGGTGGACGTTTTCATCATGGGCCGAGACTTTAGCTTCAGGTCAAAGAGTCGTGTAGTTGAATTACCCAAACTACAGCGGACTAAAGCCACCACGTAGGCAGTACGCATGCAAGAACTAGGGTAAGCCCGACATTGGTGATGTAGTTTGACTTCAATACCATCGGCTCCCCATCGTCCGGAAACCCCGGGGAGGAGAGCCTCATGCGCGCGTCCCGCCTATGGATCGGCAGCCTGCTTCTGGCCGCCCTGTTGTCCGGATGTGGGGGCGGCGGCGACGACGCTTCGCCCGCCGTGGCCGCGACGGCGGCCGCTGACCGCGCCGAGGCCTTCGGAGCCTCGCGGCCAAGCCCGCGACCGGACATCTGCGACGCCGAGAGCGTGAGCACCATCCTCGCTGCCGTGCCGACAGCCGACACGCCGGCGCCCGCCGGCCCAGTCAAGGTGCATTACCAGCGCGCCGATGGCAACTACGCCGACTTCGGCCTGCACGTGTGGCAAGTCAACTCGGCCAACGCCTACATCGCCGACTACCCGAACGTGAGCTGGACCGCGCCGCTGGCACCCGCCGGCAGCGACGCCTACGGCATCTACTGGCTGATCGACGCCAGCCTGTTCCGCGCCGATGCGGCCGGATTCGGCTTCATCGTGCACAAGCCCGGCGCCGATGGCGACCCGCCGGGACTGGACCGCCTCTGGAAGTTCAGCGACGGTGGCGAGCTCTGGCTCAAGTCGGGCCAGGCCACGGTGTTCCGCACCAACCCCGACGCACTGGCGACGCTGGACTTGAACGCGCTGCGCATCCACTACCTGCGCAGCGATGGCGACTACGCGCACTGGGGCCTGCACCTGTGGGACACGAGCCGCATCGATGCTTCGCGCCTGGCCGGACTGACGCTGAACGTGTGGGACAACCCGATCGCCTTCACCGCGATGCCGAACTATCGGTTGGCGAGCGCCAACGAGGTGCTCTTCGACCTGCCTGTGCTCAATCCGAAGGACGATATCTCGCGCAGCGCGGTGGAGTTCATCATCCACGGTACGCCGGACAACCCGAACGGCGGCAGCGGCAACAAGGATGGCTGGAACGACAACATCCGCGTCGACTACGCCAACGTGACGGCGGTGAACGGCGTCGCCGAGATCTGGCTGGTGCAGGGCACGCCGACGGTGTTCTATCGCGCGCCCGACCTGCGCCAGGTGTCCACCACCGACGCACGCGCCTACTGGCTGACCGACCGGCTGATCCAGTGGCCGAAGAAGGGCAGCAGCGGAACCTTCAGGCTGTACCACTCGGCCCGGGGACAGATCGTCGCGAAGACCGATGCGGCGGTGAGCGGCGCCGATGGCGCGATCGACCTGCAGGTCTTCACAGGCACGGTGCCCGCCGACGCGGCGACGCGCTTCAAGTACGTCGATGCCGGCGTGGTGCTGAGCGTGTCACGGCGCGACGCCGAACGGCTGGCGCGCACGCTGCTCGCCTCGCAGCTCGTGCTCGTGCAGGAAAACGCCGCCGGCCTGGTGCAGAACGCGACCACCGCGCAGCTGCCCGGCGCGCTCGACGCGATGTTCGCCGGCGCGGCCAGCGAAGGCGAACTCGGGGTGACGCTGCGCGGGCAGTCCGGCCACTTCAAGCTCTGGGCACCCACCGCCCAGCGCGTGCAACTGTGCATCTATGACAGCGGCAGCAGCGCCGCCAGCGCGCTCGAGCCGATGCGCTTCGACCGCGACACCGGCATCTGGAGCGGCCAGCGGCCGAAGCTCGACGGCAAGTACTACCGCTATGCGGTGGAGGTGTTCGTGCGCGGCACGGGCCTGGTGCGCAACCTGGTCACCGATCCGTACTCGATCAGCCTGACCACCGACTCGAAGCGCAGCTACATCGCCGACCTCGACGACCGGCGCCTCCAACCCGCGGGCTGGCAGCACCACGCCGCGCCGCGCATTCCGGCGCAGACCGACATGTCGATCTACGAACTGCACGTGCGCGATTTCTCGGCGAACGACCCGAGCGTGCCGCTGGCGGACCGCGGCAAGTACCGCGCCTTCACCTGGGCGAACTCGAACGGCATGCGGCACCTGCGCGCTCTCGCGCAGGCCGGCCTGACCGACCTGCACCTGCTGCCGGTGTTCGACATCGCCTCGGTGCCCGAGGCCGGTTGCGCGACGCCGACCGTGCCGGCCGGCGCGCCCGATGCCGAGACCCAGCAGGCCGCGGTGGAGGCGGTGAAGGACGCCGACTGCTTCAACTGGGGCTACGACCCCTACCACTACACCGCGCCGGAAGGCAGCTACGCGTCCGATGCGGCCGATGGTGCCAAGCGCATCGTCGAGTTCCGCCAGATGGTGATGGCGCTGCACCAGGCCGGCCTGCGCGTGGGCATGGACGTGGTCTACAACCACACCTCGGCCTCGGGGCAGAACGACAGGTCGGTGCTCGACCGCATCGTTCCGGGCTACTACCACCGGCTCGACGGCAGCGGCAATGTCGAACGCTCGACCTGCTGCGAGAACACCGCCACCGAGAACCTGATGATGGGCAGGCTGATGATCGACTCGGTGAAGACCTGGGCGACGCAGTACCGCATCGACTCGTTCCGCTTCGACCTGATGGCGCACCAGCCGCGCGCGGTGATGGAGCAGCTGAAGCGGGCCGTCGACAAGGCCGCCGGCCGCCCGGTGCAACTGATCGGCGAAGGCTGGAACTTCGGCGAGGTGGCCAACGGCGCTCGCTTCGAGCAGGCCTCGCAGTTGTCGCTGAACGGTTCCGGCATCGCCACCTTCAGCGACCGCGCGCGCGACTTCGTTCGCGGCGGCGGGCCGTTCGAAGGCGGACAGAGCCTGGTGCGCAACCAGGGCTACATCAACGGCCTGTTCTACGACGACAACGGCAGCGGCGCCGGCACGTCGAAGACCGACCTGATGTGGGCCGCGGACATCATCAAGGTCGGCCTGGCCGGTTCGATCCGCGACTACACGCTGACGACGCACTGGGACGCCTCGCTGCAGCTGCAGCAGCTCGACTACAACGGGCAGCCGGCCGGCTACGTGACGAGCCCGGCCGAGGTGGTGAACTACAACGAGAACCACGACAACCAGACGCTGTTCGACATCAACGCCTACAAGCTGCCGAGCACGACATCGAAGGAGGATCGGGCGCGCGTGCAGATGCTGGGTGCTGCCATCAATGCTTTCAGCCAGGGCGTGGCCTATTTCCATGCCGGCATCGACACGTTGCGCAGCAAGTCGATGGACCGCAACAGCTACAACTCGGGCGACTGGTTCAACCGCCTGGACTGGAGCTACGCCGACAACAACTTCGGCGTCGGCTTGCCCCCGCGGGGCGACAACGGGGACAACTGGTCGATCATCGGGCCACGGCTGGCCAACGCGGACATCAAGCCGGGCGGCAACGAGATCGGCTGGGCGCGTGACGCCTTCCGCGACCTGCTGGCGATCCGCGGCAGCTCGACGCTGTTCCGGCTGCGAACGGCCGACGACGTGAAGGCGCGGCTGAGCTTCCGCAACACCGGCTCGGGCCAGGTGCCCACGGTACTGGCCGGCCACCTCGACGGCAACGGCTATCCCGGTGCGCGCTTCCAGGAGGTGCTGTATTTCGTCAACGTCGACAAGGTGGCGCAGACGCTCACCATCGACGGCGAGAAGGGCAAGGCCTACAGGCTGCACCCGGTGCACCTCGCCCCGGGCGCTGCCGACCCGCGTGCGGCCAACGACGCGAGCTACGACGGCGCGAGCGGCCGCTTCGTCATCCCGCCGCGAACGGCGGTGGTCTACGTTGTGAACTGACGCCTTTATGCGCCCGCCCGGGCGGGTCTTGAAACCCGGTGCGAAGCCCTCATACTCCCTCGGCCGGCGGGTGGACCGGCGGGCTTCGCACTTCCAAGACCATGAGCAAACAGACCCTCTCGTTCCAGGCCGAGGTCAAGCAGATCCTGCACCTCGTCACGCACTCGCTGTACTCCAACAAGGAGATCTTTCTCCGCGAACTGATCTCCAACGCCTCCGACGCATGCGACAAGCTGCGCTTCGAGGCGCTGAACAAGGCCGAGTTGTTCGAGGACGCGCCCAACCTCGAGGTGCGCGTGGCCTTCGACGCCGAGGCGAAGACGATCACCATCACCGACAACGGCATCGGCCTGTCGGAGCCGGAGGCGGTGGCCAACCTGGGCACCATCGCCAAGAGCGGCACGCGCGAGTTCATGGCGGCGCTCGAGGGCGAACAGAAGAAGGACGCGCAGCTGATCGGCCAGTTCGGCGTGGGCTTCTACAGCGGCTTCATCGTCGCCGACCGCATCACCGTCGAGTCGCGCCGCGCCGGCCTCGCGCCGGAAGAGGGCGTGCGCTGGAGCAGCGAAGGCACAGGCGACTTCGAGGTCGAGACCATCACCCGGCCCGAGCGCGGCACCAGCGTGATCCTGCACCTGCGCGACGGCGAGGAGGAGTTCCTCTCCGGCTGGAAGCTGCGCTCGGTGATCGGCAAGTACTCCGACCACATCTCGCTGCCCATCCTGATGCGCAAGGAGGAGTGGGACGCCGAGGCTGGCAAGCAGAAGCTCACCGACGAGTGGACGCCGGTCAACAAGGCCGCGGCGCTGTGGGCTCGCAACAAGAGCGAAGTCACGGCCGAGGAATACGAAGAGTTCTACAAGCAGCTCAGCTACGACACCGAGGCGCCGCTGGCCTACACGCACAACCGCGTCGAGGGCCGTAGCGAGTACACGCAGTTGCTGTACATCCCGGCCAAGGCGCCGTTCGACCTGTGGAACCGCGACAAGCGCGGCGGCGTCAAGCTGTACGTCAAGCGCGTCTTCATCATGGACGACGCCGAGGCGCTGATGCCGGTGTACCTGCGCTTCGTCAAGGGCGTGATCGACAGCGCCGACCTGCCGCTGAACGTCAGCCGCGAGCTGCTGCAGGAAAGCCGCGACGTGAAGGCGATCCGCGAGGGTTCGACCAAGCGCATCCTGTCGATGCTGGAAAGCCTGGCCGAGAGCGAAGATGCCGCCGAGCGCGAGAAGTACGCGAAGTTCTGGGCCGACTTCGGCGTCGTGCTCAAGGAGGGCGTCGGCGAAGACCACGCCAACCAGGAGCGGCTGGCCAAGCTGCTGCGCTTCGCGTCGACGCATGGCGACGCGGGTGTTTCGCTGACCGAGTACGTCGGCCGCATGAAGGACGGCCAGGAGGCGATCTACTACATCACCGCTGACAGCTTGGCCGCCGCCAAGAGCAGCCCGCAGCTGGAGATCTTCCGCAAGAAGGGCATCGAGGTGCTGTTGCTTGTCGACCGGGTCGACGAGTGGATGCTCGCGCACCTGTTCGAGTTCGACGGCAAGCCGCTGCAGAGCGTGGCCAAGGGCGCGGTCGACCTGGGCAAACTGCAGGACGAGGGCGAGAAGAAGCAGGCCGAAGAGGCCGCCGAGGCCTTCAAGCCGGTGCTCGAGCGCCTGAAGGAGGCGCTGAAGGACCGCGCCAAGGACGTGCGCGTGACGACCCGTCTGGTGGATTCACCGGCCTGCCTGGTGGCGGAGGAGGGCGACATCAGCGGGCACCTCGCGCGCATGCTCAAGCAGGCGGGGCAAGACGCGCCGAAGGCCAAGCCGATTCTCGAGGTCAACGCGGAACACGCGCTGGTGAAGCGCCTCGATGCGAGCGCACATTTCGACGATCTGGCGAACATCCTGTTCGACCAGGCCCTGCTCGCCGAAGGCGGCGACCTGGAAGACCCGGGCGCCTACGTGAGGCGCGTCAACGCGCTGCTGGTCGGCTGAGGCGTCTTGCGAGGGCTGCTCGTCAGGCGACGAGCGGCGCCTCGGCCATCGCCTCGAGCTGGTCGCGCAGCCGCGTGGCCTGCTCCATCCAGTACGACGGGCTCTCGAACCACGGGAAGGCGATCGGGAACGCCGGGTCCTTCCAGCGCCGCGCGATCCAGGCGCTGTGGTGGATCATGCGCAGCGTGCGCAGCGGCTCGATGAGCGCGAGCTCGCGGCGGTCGAAGTCCATGAACTGCTCGTAGCCGTCGAGCACGGCGCCGAGCTGGCGCGTCCGCTCGGCGCGGTTGCCGGACAGCAGCATCCACAGGTCCTGTACCGCCGGTCCGGTGACCGCATCGTCGAGGTCGACGAAGTGCGGGCCGGCGTCGGTCCACAGGATGTTGCCGAGATGGCAGTCGCCATGCAGTCGAAGCAGCTTGAGCGATGTCACGCTGTCGAAGGCCGCTCGCACCTGATCGAGGGCCGCCTCGGCCATTGCGCGCCAGGCTGTGAGCGCATCGGGCGGCACCAGGTCCTTCGACAGCAGCCAGTCGCGCGGCTCGGTGCCGTAGGTGATCGGGTTCAGCGCCAGGCGCGTCTCGAAGCGACCGGTCGCGCCGATGGCATGCATGCGGCCGATGAAGCGGCCGATCCATTCGAGCACCGACGGATCCTCGACTTCCGGTGCCCGCCCGGCCATGCGAGTGGTGACCGCGAAGCGATAGGGGCCGCCGACCGTGTCGAACGCCGCCAGCGTCGGCCCGCGGCTCGCGACTTGCACGGCGCGCAGCGACTGCGGGTCGGGCGTCAGCGGCCAGGGCGCGGCCAGCGGGATCTCGTGCGCGGCCAGTTCGCTCGCGAACGCGTGTTCCTCGAGGATCTGCGCATCGCTCCAGCGCCCCGGCCGGTAGAACTTGGCCACGACGACGCGGCCATCCTCCAGGAAGACCTGGAAGACGCGGTTCTCGTAGGAATTCAGCTGGATCAGTCGACCGTCACCACGCAGGCCCACGGCATCGAGAGCATCGAGCACGACCTCCGGGTCGAGGCCTGCGTACGGGGTATCGTTCTCGGCAGGCGTTGGGCTCATGCCCGCATCGTACGCGGGGCCCGGGTGCGCGAGCCGTCAGTGTCGGTTGTTGGACGAATAGCGCGGCACGTCGACGACGACACCGCCAACGTCGTCGCGATCATCGTCCGCCAATCCGCCCGGGCCGCTGTCGAGCGAGCCGGGACGCGAACGCGGCGAGCCGAGGTTGTTGAGCCCGCCGAACTCGCTTTGCCCCGAGCCATCGGAGCGAGTGTCGGGCGCAAAGAAGGAGTCCTGGAACAGCGACGAGTCCTGCCACAGGGCGGTGCGTTCCGCGCGGCGATGGGCCACAGTGGTCGCCAGCGTGTCGCGCGCCTGATGCAGGTTCTGCGCGGGCGCGGCAGCGGCCTGCGGTCCGCGGGCATTGGCGCCGGCCTGAGGTACGAGCAACTGCAGCTCGGCCACCGAAGGCAGGTTCTCGACCGGGCAGCGCAGGTAGCGAACGCGGCAGGCTCCGAGCACCGACTGTTTGATCTGCAGAACCCGCCGGGAATTGCCGCGGTCGGTATCCAGATCGATGGCGGCAAGCACCCGACCGTTCGCGCTGCAAACGGCAAAGGCCACGTGGATGGAGCCGAGCAGGTCGTACCAGTAGCGCACGCGCGAAGGGTCCACCGGCTGGCTGAAGCGAACGAGCGGCAGCTTGGAAAGCACGATGTGGTGAGGCAGCGCCTCGCGCAGCAGCCGGTAGACACGCCGCTCGTCGGTGGAAAACACCGGACGCGCGGTCAGAGCCCAGTCGTTCGGCAAGGCAGTCGGCTTGGCCGGGCGGCGAGACCACCAGAGCCACACCACGGAAGCGGCGACGATACCCGCGAGGGCAGCCAGCGCAATGGTCAGGGGTGGGGTCGGCATGTCCAGGTCCGGTTCCGGTGTCACGGACCCGCCAGTGCAGGTCAATCGCGAACGTCCAATGTACCGGATGTTACGGTTTGGAAGTCTCCCCAGGATCCCCGACCTCAGGGAGTCACGCCCCGGTCAGGGGGCCCCGGTCATTTCACTCGCCTGCGATGTGATGCGAGTCAGATATGTGAGCTTTCACTTCCGAAATCGTCTCGATTATTCTTTGAACCGTCGTGACATGCCGCTTGATCTGGTAGTCGAACTCGGCCGCCTGCTGACCCATCATTTCTTCGACGTGCGAGGCGAAGGTGTCGGGTGGCAGGCGCAGCCAGGCGTCCGATTCCGAACCGTCCCGTTCGACCGTCGCGCCGGCGTTGCGGGCAATCTTGAGCATCGCGGTGTTTTCGCTCAGCGCATGGATGAACAAGGTCTGCAC
>Ga0116177_10002159_pt1 | contig 14520 bp, 7 predicted proteins | sample AD_STIC10_MetaG_FD_89750 | JGI IMG/M metagenome (GOLD analysis project Ga0116177, IMG submission 89750) | Active sludge microbial communities of municipal wastewater-treating anaerobic digesters from USA - AD_STIC10_MetaG | ecosystem: Engineered > Bioreactor > Anaerobic > Digestate | place: USA...
CTGGAGTCGCCGACGTTGGTGTCCGATGTCGAGGAGGCGTTGGCGACGGCCGGGCTCGCGCCGTCGCTCCTGGTCCTCGAGATCACCGAGAACGCACTGATGCACCGCACCGAGTCGACGCTGGAGCGGCTGCACGAGCTCAAGCAGATCGGGGTGCGGCTGGCGATCGACGATTTCGGGACGGGGTATTCGTCGCTGTCGTACCTGCAGCAGTTCCCGGTCGACATCCTCAAGATCGACCGCAGCTTCACCGACGGGCTGATGCGCGGGTCGCACGACGATGCGCTGGCACGCACCATCATCGCGTTAGGCGACCTGCTGACCCTGCGCACGATCGCCGAGGGGGTGGAGCACGCGCGGCAGCACGCGCGGCTGCGGGACCTGGGGTGCGACTACGGGCAGGGGTACCTGTTCAGCCGTCCGCTGGCGCCGGCCGACGTCGACCTGCTGCTGCGGAGCGGCGTGCTCGAGTTGCCGGGGGAGGAGCCGATCGTGCTGACGGTGGGTGGGGCGGGGGGGGCGGCCGCCGACGCGTTGGACGACGGGGACGGGGCGGGGCCCCCCCCCGACCTCTAGATACCACCTGCGGCGACGCGCGCCGACATCATTCTCTTCCCTGCTGTACCAAGACATGACGGGCGGCCCCGGTGGGGGCCGCCCGTCCGTCGTTGGGCCGGTCACTCGCCCCGGCGGCGGCTACATCACCGTCTTCGGCGGGAGCACGATGGCCCCCAGCCCGAGCCGCTTGAGCAGCTCGTTGAACGCCGGGACCTCGCGCTCGATGATGGTCCGGACGCGCGCCGAGAGCGGCGCCCACGCCTGCATCAGGTCATTGGTGCGCTGCAGCGCCCCTCGCGTCGGGCGCCCTTCCGGCCCGCCATAGATGTACGAGTCGTCACCCGTGAGGTTGGTGTACAGCTCGATGAGTTGGTTGTCGAGCTGCCCCGGGTGGCGAATCGGGTCCTGGCCGCTCTCGCTCTTCACCTGATTCAGCTGCAACTCGACGCCGCCGAGCGAGGCACCGAGCGCGTCGGCGGCCGGCGTGACCTCGCTGGCGCGGTTGATCCGCCCGGCCTGCTCCACGGCACGCGTCGCCTGCTCGCGGACCGCGCGTATGGTCTCCAGCGCCGCGTTCACCACGTTGAGCGAGTCGCGGACCGCGATGGATGCCCGGAACTGCGCCTCGTAGTCGGCGGCCGTCACGTCGGGGAGGCGCGGGTCGGCGAGGAGGCGGAAGGCGCGGCTCTGCGACTGGCCGCCAGCCGCAAGGCGCACGGTGTAGGTTCCCGGAGGGGCCTTCACCCCGCCGGTGTATCCCCAGATCGTCTGCCCCTTGAGCAGGCGCGGACCGGGATAGGTGGCGTCCCAGGCGAGGCGCTGCGCGCCGGCCGTGGCCTTGAGCGCCGGTTGGCCCAACGTGCGGGCGCGGGCGGTGTCGGTCGTGAAGCGACGTACCACCTCTCCGCGGGCGTCGACGACCTCGAGGCGCGTCGACGAATCCGGCGCCGTGGCGAACCAGGCGTGGAGCAGCGCCCCCTGCGGCAGCGGGTCGGGGGCGTTCTCCACCCCGCCGGCGCCGCCCCCGCCGACCTGCACGCGGTAGGCGTCGCGCGGGGCATACAGGTGCACCGTCGCGCCCGCGGCGATGTCGGCCTGCTGGTGCAGCGGCGTCAGGTCATCGAGCACGTACAACGACCGCCCCTGCGTGGCGACGACGAGGTCCTGCCGATGCACGCGCAGGTCGGCCACCGGCGTCACGGGGAGGTTCAGCTGCAACGATTGCCAGCGCTTCCCGCCATCGAACGAGACGTACAGGCCGTGCTCGGTCCCGGCATACAGCAGTCCGTCCTTGACCGGGTCCTCGCGCACGGCCCGCACCGGCGATCCGGCGGGGATGCCGTTGGTCCCGTCGGCGATACGCGTCCACGACGCGCCGTAGTCGTCGGTGCGGAAGATGTACGGCGCGAAGTCGTCCAGGCGGAAGCGCTGCACCGCGACGTAGGCGCGCCCATCGCGATGCGCCGAGAGGTCGATGTTCTCCACCGTCCCGAACTTCGGCATCCCCGGCGGCGTCACCTCCCGCCACGATGCGCCGCCGTCGCGCGTCACGTGCACGCGCCCGTCGTCGCTCCCGGTCCACAGGGTGCGCGAATCCTTGGCGTCCTCGCTAATGGCGAACAGCGTGTTGAAGATCTCCACCCCGGTCACGTCGTGGTTGATCGGGCCCCCGGCCGCCTCCTGGTGCGCCGGCGTGTTGGTCGTGAGGTCGGGGGAGATCGTCTCCCACGTCATCCCGCCATCGCGCGTGCGGTGGAGGTACTGCGAGCCGTGATACACGACGTTGGGGTCGTGGCGCGACACCAGGATCGGCGCGACCCACTGGAAGCGGTACTTGAGATCCTTCGCCGCCTGCCCGAGTTGCAGCTGAGGGTACAGGACGACGTTGCGCCGCTCGTCGGTCGCCACGTCGAGCCGGTTGATCGCCCCGCCGTAGCACCCGCCCCAGACCACGCCGGGGCGATCCGGGTGCAACGACACCGGCCCGGTCTCGCAGCCGGAGGCGTAGCGCCACTCGTTCATCGGATGCAGCACGTTCGGTCCCGACCACACCGGGACCGAGATGCTCGTGTTGTCCTGCTGCGACGAGTAGACGCGATACGGAAACTGGTTGTCCACCACCACGTCGTAGAACTCGGACGTCGCCTGATTGTTCATCGAGGACCAGCTGCGCCCGCGGTTGAGCGTTACCTGCGCCCCGCCGTCGTCGCCGATGACCATGAGGCGGTTGTTGCGTGGATTGATCCAGAGGTCGTGCGTGTCGCCGTGCGGGACCTCGATCGGGGTGAACGTCTTGCCGCCGTCGATGGAGCGATAGATCGAGGTGTTGAGCGCGTAGACGGTGTTCTCGTCCTGCGGGTCGGCCTCGATGCGCGTGTAGTACCAGGCGCGCTGCCGCAGCTTGTTCTCGGCGTTGGTGCGCGTCCACGTCTTCCCGGCATCATCCGAGCGAAAGACGCCACCCTCCGGCTCGGCCTCGACGATGGCCCAGACCCGGTCGGGGTTCGCCGGCGAGACCGTCACGCCGACCTTTCCCACCATTCCGGTGGGGAGGCCGCCGGCGAGCTTGCTCCAGGTATCGCCGCCGTCGGTGCTCTTGTAGATCCCGCCCTCCGGCCCACCGGAGATGTTCGTCCACGGCTTGCGCTCGGTGCGCCACATGCCGGCGTAGAGCACGCGCGGGTTGCGCGGATTCATCGCCAGGTCGGCGGCCCCGGTGGAGTCGTTGAGGAAGAGGACCTGCTCCCAGCTCTTGCCGCCGTCCTTCGAGCGGTAGACGCCGCGCTCCCGGTTCTTGCCGAACATGTGGCCTAACGCGGTGACGTAGACGAGGTCGGGGTTGCCCGGGTGCACGACGACGCGGCGCACGGCGCCCGACTCGGGGAGCCCGAGGAACTGCCACGTCTTCCCCGCGTCGAGCGATTTCCAGAGCCCGCGCCCCTGCGAGGAGTTGCCACGCACGTCGGCCGAGCCGGTCCCCACGTAGATGACGTTCGGATCGCTGTCGGCCACGTCGATGGCGCCGATGCTGCCGCCGAAGAAGCCGTCGGTGATGTTCTTCCACGTGGTGCCGGCGTCGTCGGTCTTCCAGACGCCGCCCCCCGTGCTCCCCATCAGGAAGGTGTGCGGCTCATCGGCGAGGCCGGTCACCGCGGTCGAACGACCGCCGCGGAACGGCCCGAGCAGGCGGTACGAGAGCGACGCGAGGCGCGTGCTGTCGACGCTCGGGGAAGTGGCCGCCGACGGGGCGGTGGCGGCGCGTGTGCGCTGCGCCAGGGCGTTGCTGCTGACGACACCCGGCACCACGAGGGCGATCGCGGCCAGGGTCGCTCGGGACGGGGCATGCATGTCGTGCTACTCCGGAAGCGTGTAGGCGGTCACTCGGGCCGATGGACGGGCGCGCTCAGCGCGCCGCCGCGAACCGGCCGAGCCGATGCAGGGCGATGTCGTGCCGGGTGTCGCCGTCGAGGGCGAGGTCGGCGGCGATCTCGCCGATCACCGAGGAGAACTTGAAGCCGTGTCCCGAACAAGCGTGGGCGATGACCACCTGTGGCGTGTTGGGGAGCCGGTCGAGGATGAAGTGCTCGTCCGGCGTGTTGGTGAACAGGCAGGTCTTCGTGAGGAGCACCTCGCCTCCCACGGCGGGAAAGCAGTCGCGGACCAGCGAGTGCAGGAGCTCCACGTCGCGTGGTGTGACGGCCGCACGGTCGACCGTGTCGGGATCGACCGCCTCGCGCAGGTGATGGTAGCAGCCGATCTTGAAGCCCGGGACCCCAAACTCGGGGAAGCCGTACCAGTGCTCGCCGCCGAAGTCGAGGTTGAAGACGGGGAAGTGCGACGGGGCGAACAGGTCGCGATCGGCCAGGTCGAACCAGGCGAGCACCTGCCGCTCGGGGACGAGCCACCGCTGGAGCGCCGGGACGAGTGCCCCGGTCCAGCTGCCGGCGGCGACGACGAGTCGCCCGGCCTCGTAGCGCCCGCGGTCGGTGGTGACGACGACACCGGATCCTGTCGCTTCCCAGTCCAGCACCTGCTCGTGGGCGCGCACCTCGGCGCCGTGGTGCGCGGCCCGCGTCACATGCGCCGTGATGCAGGCCTCGGGGACGAGGAAGCCGCCGCGCGGCTGCCAGACCGCGACCAACTCGTCAGGCAGGCCATAGCCCGGAAAGCGGCGCGACAGCTCGGCCGACGTCAGGACTTCGTGCGGGAGGTCGTGGACCTGGCACGAGTGCAGCGACCCGGTGACGGTGCGGGAATCCGCGGCGCCCGCGTCGATGGAGCCGGTGATGTGCAGCAGCGACTCGTGGCTCTCGCGTTCGAGCTCCTCCCACAAGTCGTAGGCGCGCCGCAGGAGCGGGACGTACGACGGGTGTTCGAAGTACGCCAGGCGGATGATGCGCGTGAAGCCGTGTGACGACCCCTGCTCGTGCGGGATGCCGTAGCGTTCGAGGAGGAGGACGCGCGCCCCGCGGCGGGCCAGCTGGTAGGCGGTCGCGCTCCCCATCCCCCCCGCGCCCAGCACGATCACGTCGTACGACATGCGGTCTCCGTGGTGTCCCGTTCGGTCGCTCAGTCGCGCGACAACGCCATGATCACGCGGGCGACCTTGTAGATCGTCAGCGGGTCGGGCGAGGTGTAGCTGACGGTGCGCCCGTTGCGCTTCATGCCGGGGACGAGCGCCACCACGTCGGCGTGCGAGAGCTCGTCGAGCTCGATCTCCAGCGTGATAGGTCCGGCGAGCGTGACCGGGCGGCGCGCGATGCGCTTCACCAACGCGGCCCGCACGCCGGCCGAGATCTTCTCGCGCGCCTCGAGCGGGTTCATCGTCTTGGCGGCGAAGTAGCCGATCCCTTCCTTCACCACCAGGCCGTCGACGCCGGGGATGAAGTCGCTGGCCATCTGCACCGCCGCCTTGTCGCCCGAAATGAAGGCGACGGGGACGCCCCAGTAGCCGGCGACCATCGCGTTGAGCCCGTACTCGCCGACCTCCTTTCCGTTCAGGCGCACGACCTTCAGCGCCCCGGAGAAGGTGTGGCCGTGCACGGCGTCGGCGGTCGACCCGGGGGCGTGATAGCCGATGTACACCGCGGCGTCGAAGGTCGAGTCGAGCCCCTGCGTCATGCCTAACGGCTTGGGTTGTCCGGTGATGAGCATGGCGCGACGGTCGATCTCGTCGGGACGCAGGTTGGTCTGCGGCCCGTGCGAGTCGTTCACCAGGACCTCCGTCGCGCCGCCCGCGAACGCTCCCTCGATGGCGGCATTGGTCTCGGCGATCATCTGCCGGCGCGCCCACTCGTAGTTCTGCCCCCCCGGCGAGGTCTGCGTGTTGGCCACCACCCCGGCGATCCCCTCGAGGTCGACCGAGATGTAGACCTTCTTCTTCGGTGCGGCCTGCGCGGCGAGCGACGCGGCCGTCAGGTGGGCGGCCAGGAGCAAGGCGGTGCGGAGGGCCAGCGCGAGCGAGGCAGAGCGGGGGGGGAGGCGCATGGGGTAGGATCCTCGGGAGGTCGGGGGGACGCGTTGCAGTGATACGGCGGAGCGCCGCGACTCGCTAGGGGACGGGATCGCGGCAATCCCGGTGCACCAGATCACCATTCCGGCCGACACTCATTGAGTGACTCTCATACCCAACGAGCGTCCTCGTATCGTGGCGGCGTCACTTGTCCCGACCGACCCCCCGTTCTCGTCCCCCGCGACGACTGCTGAGCGCGCCCTGCTCAGCGGGACCTTGGCCGCGTCCATGGAGCGGGTCGCGCGGCTCGCCGTCACCGTCCTCGGCGCCCCTGCGGCGACGCTCGCCCTGCTCGGCACCGATCGCCGGACCTTCCGTGCTGGCGGCTTTGCCCGCCCGTGGATCTCGCACGATTCCGGGGTCCTGGTGCGCACGGGGCTCATCTCCCGCGCTCTCGACAACGGCGGCGTCCTCTCGCTGAACGACGTCCTGGATGAGCGGAGCGACCCGGCGATGCGCAGCGCAGCGACCGAACTCCAGGTTCGCAGCCTCGCCCTGGCCGCGCTCACGCGACACGATGGGACCGTCCTCGGCACGCTGCTCGCCCTGAGCGACGAACCGCGGTTCTGGGGTGAGGAGGACCTCCAGCTGCTGGGCGACCTGGCCGAGGGGGCTTCGACCGAGTTGCAGCTGCGGCACGCCCTCGCCGAGCGCGAGATGCGCGAGCGGCAGCTGCGGCACGACTCGTTGCACGACGCGCTCACCGGGCTCCCCAACCGCGCGCTCTTCATGAAGCGCCTGTCCGATGCCTCGCTCCGCGCGCGGCGCGATGGGGATGGCCTGTTCGCCGTGCTCTTCCTCGACCTCGACGACTTCAAGCTGGTCAACGACAGCATGGGGCATCATGTGGGCGACGAGGTGCTCGTGACCGTCGCCCGCCGGCTGGAGGAGTGCGTGCGCGGGGGGGACATCGTCGCGCGCCTGGGCGGCGACGAGTTCGCGATCCTGCTCGAGCGGGTGATCGATGCGCGCGACACCGCGCTGGTGGCCGACCGGGTCCAGCACGCGCTCAAGGCGCCCATGACGATCGGCGGCTACGAGTGGGTGACGTCGGCGAGCATCGGGGTGGTGCTGTCGAGCTCCGCGAGCGAGCGCCCCGAGTACCTGCTGCGCAGCGCCGACATGGCGATGTACCGCGCCAAGCACCAGGGGCGCTCGCGCTTCGAGATGTTCGACCGCGCCATGCACGCCGAGGCGCTCACGCGCTTGCAGCTGGAGACCGACCTGCGCCGCGCGGTGGAGCGACAGGAGTTCCTCCTGCACTACCAGCCGATCGTGTCGCTCGCCGACGGGCGGGTGCAAGGCGTCGAGGCGCTGGTGCGCTGGCAGCATGCCGATCGCGGGCTCATCTCGCCCAACGACTTCATCCCGGTGGCCGAGGACACGGGATTGATCGTCCCGATGGGGCGTTGGGCGCTACGCGAGGCGTGCCAGACCGTGCGGGGACTGGAGGCGCGCGTCCCGTCGGCGCGCGGGTTGCGGCTGTCGGTCAACCTGTCGGTGCGCGAGTTCGCGCAGCTCGACCTGGTGCGCGCCGTGGCTGGCATCCTCGACGAGACGGGGCTCCCGGCCGGCCAGCTGCAACTCGAGATCACCGAGAGCGCGATCATCGGCCAGCAGCACCCGGCGCTGCAGACCATCGCCGAACTGCGCGAGCTCGGCGTGCGGATCCACCTGGACGACTTCGGCACCGGCTACTCGTCGCTCAGCTACCTGCACCGCCTCCCGCTCGACGCGATCAAGATCGACCGCGCCTTCACCACGTCGATGGAGACGGAGGAGCGTCCGCGGCATGTGGTGCAGGCGATCCTGTCATTGGTAGGGGCGATGGGGCTCGAGGTGATCGCCGAAGGGGTGGCGACCGCCGACCAGCTCGCCCTGCTACGCCGCATGGGATGCCCCTATGGGCAGGGCTTCCTCTTCTCGCGCCCCATGCCGCCCGCCGCGCTCGAAGAGCTGCTGCAGCGCGATCCGCGCTGGTAACGCGGCACCGGTCGCGTCGGCCGGTCGCGATGCGCGGCACGCATCGCGACCAGCACCAACCCGCCGGCGGCTCACCCCACCGCGTGTCCCGCAGGTGCCAGCGTGGCGCCGTGACGGACGTCGATCTCGTCGTCCGCGGTCACTCTGCCTAACGCGGGGGGGAGGAGCATGTACATCACCGGAGTCACCAGGCGGCTCAGGATCGTCGAGCTGATCAACCCGCCGATGATCACCAGTGCCAGCGGCGAGTAGAGCGACGATCCCTGGATGGCCAGCGGCAAGAGGCCGCCGATGGCCGTGAGCGTGGTGAGGACGATCGGGAGGAAGCGGATCTTCCCCGCCGTCTCGATGGCCTGGTGCAGCTCCATCCCGTCGTCGCGCAGCTGGTTGGTGAAGTCGACCAGGAGGATCGAGTTCTTGATCTCGATCCCGATGAGCGCGACGAATCCGATGACCGCTGTGAAGGAGAGGGTGTAGCCGCTGACGAGGAGGGCGGCGAGCCCGCCGATGATCCCCAGCGGGATGACGGACGCCACGATGACCATCCCCTTGAAGGTGCGAAACTCGAGGATGAGGATGGCGAGGATCCCGAAGGTGGCGAGGAGAATGGCCGTCCCGAGCCCCCCAAAGCTCTCCTGCCGGGACTCCAGTTCGCCCGCCGGGATGATGCGATAGCCTGCCGGGAGTTTGAGTTCCCCGAGGCGTGCGAGCACCGCCTTGGTCACGCGATCGGTGTTGAAGCCGGTCTGGACGTAGCTCGTCACCGTCACCGCGCGCTCGGCATCCTGGTGCTGGATGAGCGGCGGCGACGATTCGAAGCGCACCGAGGCCACCTGCGACAGCGGCACCTGCGCCCCGGTGACCGAGCCGACGTACACCTGATCGAGTGCCGAGAGCACCTGCCGTTCGCCGCGCGGGAGCCGGACGGTGATGTCGTACTCCTCGCCGTCGAGGTCGCGGAACGAACCGGCCCGCAGCCCGGCGATGCCGAGCCGCACGGTGCGGTCGATCTCGACCGTCGGGATCCCGAGCAGCCCGGCCTTGGCGCGGTCGATGTCGAGCGTGAGGTCGGTGCGATTGACCCGGAGCGGATTCACGACGTCGCGCGTGCCTGGCGTGGTCGCGATGAGGCGCTCCATGCGCCCCGCCACGGCGCGAAGCGTGTCCAGGTGCTCTCCCGTCAGACGCAATGCCAGCGGTGCCTCGATGGGCGGGCCGTTCTCGAACTCCTTGACGAGGATGCGGGCGTTGGGGATGGCGTCGAGGCGTCGCCGCAGCGAATCGAGCATCAGCGGCGTGTGGCGTCCGTCGTAGTGATCGAGCAGGACGAAGAGCGCGCCTACGTTGTTGCGTTCGCCGCCCGGCACGACGTTGTAGTAGACCTGCGGATTGCCGCGGCCCACGTTGGCGAAGACCGACGTCACGTCGCGTCGCGACAGGAGCGCCTGCTCCACCTGCTGCACCACGCCGTTGGTCTCGGTCAGCGACCAGCCGTCCGGCGTCTCGACGGTGATCATGAACTGCGGTGTCCCCGCCTTGGGAAAGAGGGAGAAGCCGACGATCGGGATGAGGGCGAGCGAACCGACGAAGAGCCCCGCTGCGACGGCCAGCGTCGTGCGCGGGCGCCCAAGCGCCCGGTGCAGGAGGCGCGAGTAGGTGGCGTCGATCGCCCGGTTGAGCGCGCGCAGGAAGATGTTCCCGTGTCCCGCTGTCTCCTCGAGGAAGACCGAGGCGAGGAAGGGGATGATCGTGAGCGAGACCAGGAGCGAGGCGAGAATCGTGAAGATCACCGCCAGCGGCATCCCGCGGATGAACTTCCCCGAGGCGCCGGGGAGCATGAGCAAGGGGAGGAAGGCGAACATCAGCGTCGCCGTAGTCCCCAGCACCGCGACGGTGATCTGCTGCGTGGCGAGGATGGCGGCACGCGTGCGCGAATGCCCCTCCCGCAGGAAGCGGGCGATGTTCTCGACGACCACAATGGAGTCGTCGACGAGCAGGCCGAGCGCGATCACGAAGCCGACGATCGTCAGCTGGTTGATCGTGTAGCCGGTCGCCTTGAGCAGCGAAACGCCAATCGCCAGCGACAACGGGATGGAGACCATCGTCACCCCGGCGGCACGCAGCCCCAGCGGGAGAAGGGTGACCAGCACCAAGAGGATCGCCAGAGCGAAGTCGACGCCGAGCTTCCGGAGGCGCGCCTCGACGTTGCGCGACTGGTCGAAGCCGCGGGCGAGCGTCATCGACGCCGGGAGGTCGCGCTCGAACTCGTCGAGGACATCCCAGATGTCGTCGCGGACCTGGGAAATGTTACGCGCGTTCTTCATGCTGGCCGTGACGAACGCGGCGCGCTGGCCGTTGTAGCGTCCCAGGTGCTTGGCCTCCGCGTAGCTCCACTCCACCGTGGCCACGTCCTGCAACCGGACCGTCGCCCCGCCACCGCCGCCCACGACGGTCTGCCGCACCTCGTCGAGCGTCTGATAGCTCCCGCTCGTCTTGACGTTGAACTTGCGGCCGCCCGCATCGACGCTCCCGCCGGGGATGTTCGCGTCTTCGCTCTGGATCGACTGCAGGACCTGTGTCACCGGGATCCGGAGCTGCGCCAGTCGGCCGAGGTCGATCGCCACCCGCACCTCGCGCTCGGGGATCGCCCACGCTTGCACCTGGCGAACGCCGTCCCGTCGCGACAGCAGGTCCTTGAGGCGGCGCGCCTCGCGGTCGATGTCGGCGTAGGGCGCCGTGGGAGAGACCAGCGCCAGCTGCACGATGTTGACGCGGCCGGCGTCGAACTGCCGCGTCTCCAGTCGCAGCAGGTCGTCGGGGAGGTCGGGGCGCAGGGCGTTCAACTCGCGCAGGACCTCCTCGTACTTCGCGTCGGCATCGACGTTGGCCTCGAACTCCACCTCGACCGTCGCCAGCCCGTCCTCCACGGTCGTGCGGATGGCCTTGAGTTTGTCCAGCTCCTTGATGCGCTTCTCGATCGGGTCGGCGACGAGCTGCTCCAGGTCGATCGGGCTCGCCCCGGGGTAGACGGCGACAATGACGTAGGCGGGGATGGGGAAGGTCGGATCCTCGGCGCGCGGGATGGTGCGCAGCGAGAAGACGCCGAGGGCGACGAGCGCGACAAGGATCACCAGCATGAACTGGCGATTCCTGACGGAGAAGCGGGCGATGTTCACCGGGCCTCCTTGCGCGCCGTCGCCGCGCCGTCGCCGCCGTTGCGCTGGCGGACGGTGAGGCGCGTCCCTTCATCGATGAAGGCGGCGCCCCGGACCACGACCCATTCGCCGGGCTTGGCGCCCGAGGCAAGCGCCACCATGTCGCCGACGATGCGCGCGATGTGCACCTGACGGCGAGTCCCGCGGTCGCCCCCGGCCTCGACCACGAAGACCGTCGCCGAATCCCCGTCGGCCTCGACCAGCGCCTCCAGCGGCAGCGCGGCCACCTGGCCCTGCGCGCGCGTGCGGATCTCGGCGCGCCCGATGAGGCCCGACGCCAGCGACTCGGCCCTCGGCTCGAGGGCGAGTTCGACGGCATACGTCCCGTGCATCGGCGACGCGGCCGAGGCGCGTTGCGTGACGCGGGCGCGGAAGCGTTCGCCGGGGAGGGCGTCGAAGGAGACCGATGCCGAATCGCCCAGGCGCACGCGCACGGCGTCGCGGTCGGGGAGGCCGGCGCGCAGGACCACGCCGCGCTGCGCCGTGCGCACCGTGAGGACGGGGGTCCCGCCGGCGATCACCTGGTTGGGCTCGGCCATGCGGCGCAGGACCACGCCGGTCGACGGCGCGCGGACGACGGCGTGCGCGAGGCTGAAGCGCGCACCGCGCAGGTTCTGCTCGGCGACGGCCAGCGCCGTCGTGGCGTCTTGCAGCTGCTCGGTCGTGGCAATCGAGTCGGCGTGCAGGGCGCGCACGCGCGCCAGGTCGCGCGCCGCCTTGAGCGTCCCCTGCTCGGCCTTGGCCACCTCCGACGAGACCGGGTCGGACGAGAGCTCGGCCAGGAGCTGCCCGGCCCGGACCGTGGCCCCTTCCTCGACGAGGATGCGGGCAATCACCCCTCCCGTGGTGAAGGCGAGGTCGACCTCTTCCTTGCCGCCTAACGCCCCGGTGGCGACGACCGGTGGGGCGAGCTCACGGAGTTGCACCTGTGCGAGCTCCACCGGGATGGCGCGCGGCGTGGTGTCGGCCGCCGAGGCATCGCTCCGGCCGCAGGCGGCCGCCCCGACGAGTGCGAGCAGGGCGACGACGGCCTGCAGGGGGCGACGCCCCGCGTGCGCGGGTGACATGGGCGGGTGGAGCAGGTGGGGGGCGGTCGGCATGTCGGACTCCGGAGCGTGCTGGAGAGGGCGTCGAGGGGGCGAGCGGCGCGAGGTGGGCGGGGTGATGCGCGAGCGAGGGACCGGCGCGTGAACGGACGCGCCATCGCCCGGCATCACCGCCGTCCCACCCCTCCCGCGCCGCGCGTGAGGTTGTAGCTGGCGGCGGCACGCTCAAGCGCGACGCGGCGCAGGTAGTAGTCGTAGCGGGTGATGACGCGGTTGAGGGCGGCGCTCGTGAACGCGGTGCGGGCGTCGAGGAACTCGAGCTGCGAGGCGGCCCCTTCCTCCTGCTTGCGCCTGACGAGCTCGAAGGTGCGCTTCGCGCTCTGCAAGCGGTCATCGGCGGTGCGGATGGCGCTGCGCGCCACCGCCGCCCCCTGCCACGCGGTGGTGACGTCGAGCGCGATGCGCTGTTCCAGCTCCTGGCGTTGCAGCTCGAGCCGACGCCCGTCGAGCGACGCCTGCTGGATGCGCGCCGCGTCCTGCCCGCCGTTGAAGAGGTTCCAGCTGACAGCCACGGTGAGCGCGGCAAAGTCGCGCGAGCGGTCCAGCCGGTAGTCCTTCCCCTGCACACCGTAGTCGACCGCCACGGAGAGGCTGGGGAGGAAGCTCCCCTGGGCCAGCCGCTCCTGCGCCGAGACGGCGCGTCGCGCATGCGCCACCTGCCGCAGCTCTTCCCGCCCGCTCGCGGCCTCACGCCGCAGCACGTCGAGCGCCGGGAGCGAGTCGAAGCCGAGGGCCGAGTCGGGAATGATGGCGACCTCGGTGTCGAGCGGGCGGTTGAGGAGGAGGTTCAGCACCTCGCGTGACGCCTCCGCCAGCTGCACGCTTTCGTCGCGCCGCTGCTGCACGTCGCTGCGCTCGGCGCGCGCGCGCAGGATCATGTCGGGGGTCGCCTTGCCGGCCTGCACGAGGCGCTCGCTCACGCGCACCTGCTCGTCGAGCAGTGGGAGGGTGCTGTCGTACAGCGCGACGACCTGCTGCACCTTGGCGAACGTGAGGTAGCCCGACTTGATGTCCGCGGTGAGCTGGCGCGCCTGCACATCGCGCTGTGCCCCCTGGGCATCGGCCAGCGCCGACTGCACGCGGTTGGCCGCGATGATCGACGGCTGGAAGATCGGTTGCGCCAGGCGCACCGTCGTCTCCTGCCGCAGCGGGAGCCGCATGTCGATGTTGGTGGGGAAGGCCGGACGCTGCAGGAGCTGGTTGAGCGCACCGAACGCCGGATTGATGAGCGTCCCGAGGTCCACGGTGTTGCCGGCCAGCTCGGTATAGCGGGCGTTGAGCGTGGCCGATGGGAGATAGAGTCCGCGCGCCTCGCGCACCGCGGCATCGGCCTGCTCGACCGCGAGCAGCTGTTGGCGGCGCGAAAGGTTCTGACGCAGCCCCGTCTCGACCAGTGCGTCGAGTGGGGTGCTTTTTGGAGCGCCGTCCTGCGCGAGCAGCGCCGGGGCGACCGCGAGGCCCGCGACGAACGCGACAGCGCGCGCCATGCGGGCACCGGTGCGGCCGGCGGCACGCGGCCGCGCGAGTGCTGCGACGCGGCCGCGCGCAGGCCGGTGCGCGCCGGGCTGCGCGGGAAGGGTCGGACGGGGACGACGAGACGAACCGGGCATTTTAGAGCAACTCCTCTACTTTGACGATAAAAGTAGAGGGTTTGCTCCACTTGTCAATACTAGTCGAACATCTCTAGTTTGTAACGAGGACGAGAATACGGGAGCCATGCGGGCGAGGTCGCCGGACGGTATCATCCCCCGCTGCACCGGAGGACACATGGCCAAGACCAACGCACGACCGCGCGCCCGAGACGCGGCACAAGCCAAGGGGGCTCCGCGCAAGGCCATGGCTGCGGCCGGCGCGACGAAGCGGGTGAGGTCGCCGGCGGTCTCGCCGGCGGAGCCCGCGCATGTCGACGGCGTCGAGCCGGTGCGCGCGCCGCAGCAGGATCGCGGGCACCGTCGTGTGGAGCAGATCCTCGATGCCGCCGAAGCGGTCTTTGCCGAGGTGGGTGTCGATGCCGCGACGACGAACGCGATCGCGGAGCGCGCCGGTGCCTCGATGGGGTCGCTCTACCACTTCTTCCGCGACAAGGACGCGATCGTCCTCGCCGTCGGGCATCGCTTCGCCGAGCGCATTCGCGAGCGCAACGCCC
>Ga0116177_10002162_pt1 | contig 14515 bp, 11 predicted proteins | sample AD_STIC10_MetaG_FD_89750 | JGI IMG/M metagenome (GOLD analysis project Ga0116177, IMG submission 89750) | Active sludge microbial communities of municipal wastewater-treating anaerobic digesters from USA - AD_STIC10_MetaG | ecosystem: Engineered > Bioreactor > Anaerobic > Digestate | place: USA...
ACGCCGGTCTCCGGGCGGATCTCGCTCACCTACTTCGTCGAGGCCAAGACCGGCTTCAGGCTGTCCAGCAGCATGAAGCCGGTCTTGGCCTCGACGAAGTAGGTGAGCGAGATCCGCCCGGAGACCGGCGTCCATTGCAGGATGCCGGAGAACAGGATGATCAGCAGCAAGCCCCACCAGAAGATCGGCATCGAGAAGCCGGTGAGCGACAGGCCCATCACGCCGTGGTCGAGGATCGACCCGCGCTTGATCGCCGCCAGCACGCCGGCCAGCAGCCCGAGCACCGTGGCGAACAGCAGCGCGCACAGCGACAGCTCCAGCGTCGCCGGGAAGAGCTTGCCGAACTCGCTCCACACGGCCTCGTGGGTCACGAAGGACTCGCCGAGGTCGAGGTGCAGCGCCTTCCACAGGTAGGCGAGGTACTGCTCCCACAGCGGCCGGTCGAGGCCGAGCTTGTGCATCACTTCCTTGTAGAACTCGGGGTCGAGGCGGCGCTCGCCGGCCATCACCTGGACCGGGTCGCCCGGGATCAGGTGGATCAGCGAGAACGCCAGCAGCGTGATGCCGAGGAAGGTGGGGACGACGAGCGCCAGGCGCCGCAGGACGAAGCCGAGCATGTCAGTGGCGCCCGGCCGGCGCAAGCCAAGGCGCCCCCTCCCGGGGGGCGGCGAGCGAGTGCGGGTTCAGGGCTTTCATCCTAGGGCGCGACCGCGACCGAGCGGAAGTCGTTGTTCGTGAACGGGCTCGGCACGAAGCCGCTGACGCGCTTGTTCATCGCCGTCATGTAGACCGGGTAGACCATCGGGATCACGCCGATCTCGTCGTACAGGCGGCGCTGCGCCTTCAGGTAGAGCTCGGTGCGCTTGCGCGTGTCGGTGGTCTTGCGGGCCTCGTCGATCAGCGCGTCGAAGGCCGCGTCGCACCACTGGCCCTTGTTGCCGCCGCTGGTGACCGAGTCGCAGCTCAGGTTGGGACTGAAGAAGTTGTCGGGGTCGCCGTTGTCGCCGGCCCAGTTCAGGAAGGTGATGTCGTGCTCGCCCTTGCCGGTGCGCTTGAGCATCTCGCCCCACTCGATCATCTGCACGCGGGTCTTGACGCCGGCCCTGGCCCAGTCGGCCTGCATCAGCTCGGCAGCGCGCTTGCCGTCGATGCTGCCGCCGATGCGCGTGAAGATCGCGAGCTCGGTGCCGTCGTAGCCGCTGTCCTTGACGAGCTGCCTCGCGCGCTCCGGGTCGTGGCGGTCGGCCAGCGACTTGTCGTAGCCCCACATGCCCGGCGGCAGGAAGCTGCCCGCCGGCGTGGCGTTGCCGCCGTAGACCGACTGGATGTAGGTCTTCTTGTCGAGGGCCAGCCACAGCGCCTCGCGGAAGCGCTTGTCGGACAGGAACCTGCGCTTCGCGTTCGGCGCCACGTAGGCGATCAGCAGCGGGTTGCTGCGCAGCATCTTCACGTTCGGGTCCTTGTCGAACGCGGCCGCGGTCTCGGCCTTCATGTTCGTGCCGACCAGGCATTCGCCGGCCTTCAATCGCTGCACGCGCACGTTCGGGTCGACGGTGATCGCGAAGATCAGGTTGTCGACCTTGGGCGCACCGTCCCAGTACGCGGTGTTCGCGGCGTAGCGGATGATCGCGTCCTTCTGGTAGCTGCGGAACACGAAGGGCCCGGTGCCGATCGGCTGGGTGTTGATCTGCTCGAGCTTGCCGGCCTTGACCAGCTGCTCGCCGTACTCGGCCGAGAACACCGAGCCGATCGCCGACATCGCCAGGTTGGCGAGAAACGGCGCCTCGGCGCGCACGAGCGTGAAGCGCACCGTCGAATCGTCGACCTTGGCCACCGACTTGATCAGGTCGGACATGCCCATGCCCTCCCAGTAGATGTAGCCGTTCTTGGCCACGCCGTGGGCCGGGTGCTTCTTGTCGTTGACGCGGTTCACCGACCAGAGCACGTCGTCGGCGTTGAAGTCGCGCGTGGGCTTGAACCAGGCCGTGCTGTGGAACTTGACGCCCTTGCGCAGCTTCAGCGTGTAGTTCAGGCCGTCGGCACTGATCTCCCAGGTCTCGGCCAGGCCCGGAACGACCTCGGTGGTGCCCGGCTTGAAGCGCAGCAGCTGGTCGTACACCGTCAGGCCGGCGGCGTCGTTGGTGACGGCCGATTCGTACTGCGCGATGTCGAAGCCGTCGGGCGAGGACTCGGTGCACACGGTCAGGGTGCCGGCGGCGTGCGCGGCGGCGGCCGTCGAGACGAGCGCGGCGATCGAGGCGGTGCGGAGGTTCATGGTCGGGGCCTGCAAGCAACGGGATCGGACGGCGTCACGGCGCCGAGACCTTGCGGAAATCCAGGTCCGACAAGGGGCCGTGGACGAAGCCGCGCACGCTCTCGTGCACGGCGGTGAAGTGCTGAGGGTAGACGGTCGGGATGACCGGCACGGCATCGAAGACCATGCGCTGCGCGCGGCGGTAGAGCGCGCTGCGCTGGTCGCGGTCGGTGGTCGCGCGGGCCTGCTCGAGCACCGCGTCGAATTCGGGCTGGCACCACTGGCTCTTGTTGCCGCCGGAGGCCACGCCGGCGCAGCTGAGGTTCGCGCTGAAGTAGTCGTCGGGATCGCCGCCGCCGGCCCAGCTCAGGAAGGTGATGTCGTGCTCGCCCTTGCCGGTGCGCTTGAGCATCTCGCCCCACTCCATCATCTGCACGCGGGCCTTGACGCCGATGCGCGCCCAGTCGGCCTGCATCAGCTCGGCGGCGCGCTTGCCGTCGATGCTGCCACCGATGCGCGTGAAGATCGCGAGCTCGCTGCCGTCGTAGCCGCTGTCCTTGACGAGCTGCTTCGCGCGCTCCGGGTCGTGGGCCATCTGCAGGCCGGGGTCGTGGCTCCACTGCACCGGCGGCAGGAAGCTCGAGGCCGCGACCGCGCGGCCGCCGTAGACCGACCGGATGTAGCTTGCGCGGTCGAAGGCCAGCGCCAGCGCCTGGCGGAACCTCGGGTCCGACAGGAAGCGACGCTTCGTGTTCAGCGCGATGTAGCTCGTCAGCAGCGGCGTGTTGCCGAGCATGCGCATCGGCGTGCCGTCGAAGGCATTGGCCGACTCGCCGCGCATGTTGGCGCCCACCAGGCACTCGCCGGCCTTCAGGCGCTGAACGCGCACGTTGGCGTCGGGCGTGATCGCGAACACGAGCTTGTCGAACTGCGGCGCGTCGCCCCAGTACGCGGTGTGGCGGTCGTAGCGGATCACCGCGTCCTTCTGGTAGCTGCGGAAGACGAACGGCCCGGTGCCCACCGGCCGCACGTTGATCAGCTCCGGCTTGCCGGCGGCGAGCAGCTGCGCGGCGTACTCGGCCGAGAACACCGAGCCGGTGAAGGTCTGCGCCAGGTTCAGCAGGAAGGGCGCGCTCGGCTTCGTCAGCGTGAAGCGCACGGTCATCGCATCGACCTTGTCGACGGCCTTCACCTGCTCGGCCAGGCCGCTGCCGACCCACATGCCGTAGCCGTTCTTGGCGATCGCCTGCCACGGCCCCTTGGGCTCGGCCATGCGGCGCACCGAGAACAGCACGTCGTCGGCGTTCATCGTGCGCGTCGGCGTGAACCACGGCGTGCCGTGGAAGCGCACGCCGGCGCGCAGGTGCAGCGTGTAGACCCGGCCGTCGGCCGAGATCTCCCAGCGCTCGGCCAGCCCCGGCACCAGTTCGGTGGTGCCGCGCCGGTACATCACGAGCTGGTCGTACAGCATCATGCCGACCGCATCGTGCGTCACCGCCGACTCGGACTGCGCGATGTCGAAGCCGTCGGGCGCCGACTCGGTGCACACCGTCAGCGCGCCGCCCGCCTGCGCTGCGCCGGCCGCCAGCGCCGCGGCCAGCGCGCAGGCCGCCGCGGCCCGGCGCGAGCGCCTACTTGAGGCTGACACCGTAGAACTGCACCGAGCCGAACGGGCTCATCTTGAAGCCTTCGACGTTCTTCGCCATCGGCTGCACGACGACCGAGTGCGCCATCGTCACCCACACGGCCTCGCGCTTGGCGACTTCCTGCGCCTTCTCGTAGAGCTTCGTGCGCTGCGCGACGTCGGCCGTCTGCTTGGCCTGCGTGACGAGCGCGTCGTACTCCTTGTCGCACCATTGCGCATAGTTCGAGCCGCCCACCGCCGAACAGCCCAGCAGCGTCGCGAGGAAGTTGTCCGGGTCGCCGTTGTCGCCGGTCCAGCCGAACATGCCGATGTCGCTCTCGCCGGCCTTGGCGCGCTTCAGGTACTCGGCCCACTCGTACTTGACGATCTGCGTCTTGATGCCGATCTTGGCCAGGTCGGACTGGATCAGCTCGGCCGCCTGCTGGCCGTTCGGGTTGTAGGGCCGCTGCACCGGCAGCGCCCACAGCTTGGTCTCGAAGCCGTTCGGGAAACCGGCCTTGGCCAGCAGCGCCTTCGCCGCGGCCGGGTCGTAGGCGTAGTCCTTGACGGCCTTGTTGTACGACCACATCGTCGGCGGGATCGGGTTCACCGCCACCTCGCCAGCCCCCTGGTAGACGGCCGCGACCAGCGCCTTCTTGTCGATCGCCATGTTGATGGCGCGGCGCACGTCGAGGTTGTCGAAGGGCTTGTGCGTGACGTTCAGCGAGAGGTAGCCGATGTTCAGGCCCTTCTCCTCCAGGAGCTTGATGTTCGGCTCCTTGCGCAGCACCTCGACCTCGGCCGGCTTCGGGTAGATCGACACCTGGCACTCGCCGGCCTTGAGCTTCTGCAGCCGCACCGCCGAGTCCTTGGTGATCGCGAAGATCAGGTTGTCGATCGCCGCCTTGCCGCGCCAGTAGGCCTCGTTGGCGGCGTAGCGGATCTGCGCGTCCTTCTCGTAGCGCCGGAAGACGAAGGGCCCGGTGCCCACCGGCTTGTTGTTCAGCTCGACCGCCTGCCCGGCCTTGAGCAGCTGGTCGGCGTATTCGGCGGAGTGGATCGAGGCGAAGTCCATCGCCAGGTTGGCCAGGAAGGCCGCGTCGACGCTCTTCAGCGTGAAGCGCACCGTCAGCGGATCGGGCTTGTCGATCTTGACGATGTTCGCGGGCAGGCCCATGTCCTGGGCGTACTCGAAGCTCGCCGGCGCCGCCTTGTTGAACGCGTTCTCCTTGTTGATCATGCGATCGAAGGTGAAGGCGACGTCGTCGGCATTGAAGTCGCGCGACGGCTTGAACCCTTCGGTGGTGTGGAACTTGACGCCCTTGCGCAGCTTGAAGGTGTAGGTCAGGCCGTCGGGGCTGATCGTCCAGCTCTCGGCCAGGCCGGGCACGACCGCGGTGCCACCGATCTCGAACTCCACCAGGCGATTGAACACCGGCTGCGAACTCGCGTTGAAGGTCGTGCCGGCGGTGTAGCGCGCCGGGTCGAACCCCTCGGGGCTGCCGTCGGAACAGTAGATCAGCGTGGTCGCTGCCTGGGCACCGCCGGCGGCAAAGAGAGCGGCGGCCAGCGCCGCACGCGCGACGTGGAGCGGAAGGGTGTTCATGTCGGACCTCCTGGGGGGGTGACCTTCGGCCGCGTCGTGGGCGGCACCGGGCAAGCGCGAAGTCTAGGCGTGCGGCCCGCCGGGCCCACTCATGGCTAGCACGAATTGCGCCGCCTGCCCCGGGGGGCAGCAGCGCGGCACCGGATTTGGGACAATCGGGGCCATGAACCCCGCCGACCTCCAGGCCACGATCGCCCACATGGGCGTGGCCGCCCGCGCCGCCAGCACCGCCATGGCGGCCGCTTCCACCGCCTCGAAGAACGCCGCGCTGCAGGCGCTGGCCCGGCTGCTGCGCAGCGACGCCGCGGCGCTGCACGAGGCCAACGCCCGCGACATCGAGGCCGCGCAGGCCGCCGGCCTGGCCGAGCCGCTGGTCGACCGCCTGCGCCTGACCGACAAGGTGATCGAGACCGTGGCCGAGGGCTGCGAGCAGCTGGCCGCGATGCCCGACCCGATCGGCGAGATCACGACCCTGCGGCGCCGCCCCAGCGGCATCGCCGTCGGCCAGATGCGCGTGCCGCTGGGCGTGTTCGGCATGATCTACGAGAGCCGGCCGAACGTGACGATCGAGGCCGCATCGCTGGCGATCAAGAGCGGCAACGCCTGCATCCTGCGTGGCGGCTCGGAGGCGATCCACTCCAACCTCGCGCTGTGGAAGCGCGTCCAGGCGGCGCTGACCGGCGTGGGCCTGCCGCCGGACGCGGTGCAGCTCGTGCAGACCACCGACCGCGCCGCGGTGGGCCACCTGATCGCCTCGCCCGAGGCGGTGGACGTGATCATCCCGCGCGGCGGCAAGGGCCTGATCGAGCGCATCAGCCGCGAGGCGAAGGTGCCGGTCATCAAGCACCTGGACGGCAACTGCCACACCTACGTCGACGCCAGCGCCGAGCTGGAGCTGGCGCTGCGCGTCACCGACAACGCGAAGACGCAGAAGTACAGCCCGTGCAACGCGACCGAGTCGCTGCTCGTGCACGCGGCGATCGCGCCGGCCTTCCTGCCGCGCATCGGCGCGATCTTCGCGGCCAAGGGCGTCGAGATGCGCTGCGACCCGAAGGCGCGCGCGATCCTGCAGGCCGTGCCCGGCGCGGCGCTGGCCGACGCGACCGAGGCGACTGGGCCGAGGAGTACCTCGCGCCGATCATCAGCGTGAAGGTCGTCGCCGGCCTCGACGAGGCCATCGCGCACATCAACCGCCACGGCTCGCACCACACCGATGCGATCCTGACCGAGAACCACCCGAACGCGATGCGCTTCCTGCGCGAGGTCGATTCGGCCAGCGTGATGGTCAACGCCAGCACGCGCTTCGCCGACGGCTTCGAGTACGGGCTGGGCGCCGAGATCGGCATCAGCACCGACAAGTTCCACGCCCGCGGCCCGGTGGGCCTGGAGGGCCTGACCTCGATGAAGTGGGTGGTGCTGGGCCAGGGCGAGGTCCGCTCGTGACGGCACCCGAGGCGCAGGTCGCGGGCCGGCGCGACCCGCGCCGGGCGCTGGTGCTGTTCTCGGGCGGCCAGGACTCGACCGTCTGCCTGGCCTGGGCACTGCAGCGCTACAGCCTGGTCGAGACCATCGGCTTCGACTACGGCCAGCGCCATGCCGTCGAGCTGGAGTGCCGCGTGAAGGTGCGCGACGAGATCCGGCGGCGCTTCCCGCAATGGGCCGGCGGCCTCGGCGACGACCACAGCCTCGACCTGTCGCTGCTCGGGCAGATCTCCGACACCGCGCTGACCGACCAGCGCGCCATCGAGATGGCGCACGACGGCCTGCCCAACACCTTCGTGCCGGGGCGCAACCTGCTGTTCCTGACCTTCGCCGCGACCATCGCCTACCGGCGCGGCGCGAGCGTGCTGGTGGGCGGCATGTGCGAGACCGACTTCTCCGGCTACCCCGACTGCCGCGACAACACGCTCAAGGCGCTGCAGGTCGCGGTGAGCCTGGGGCTGGACAAGCCGATGACGATCGAGACGCCGCTGATGTGGCTGGACAAGGCGCAGACCTGGTCGCTCACCGAGCGGCTCGGCGGCGAACGCCTCGTCGACCTCGTCTCGGAGCACACGCACAGCTGCTACCTGGGCGACCGGTCGCTGCGCCACGAGTGGGGCTACGGCTGCGGCCTGTGTCCGTCGTGCGACCTGCGTCGCAAGGGCTACCAGAGCTGGCTCCATGCCTGAGCGCACGGGCCCGGGGCGATGAACGCCGGCGAACTGGTCCCGGGGCTGGTCGCCGCGGTCCTGGTGTTCTGGGGCGTCGGCGCGCACAACCGGCTCGTCCGCCTGCGCCAGGCCATCGTCGCGGCGTTCGCGCCGGTCGAAGAACAGTTCCGGCAGCGCAACGCGCTGCTGCTGCAGCAGCTCGACGCGCTGGCCGCGCCCGACGCAGCGGCGGCCGAGGCGGAGCCGGCCACCGCCACCGAGGCCCTGCTCGCGCCGCTGCGCGCGGCCTGCACGCAGGCCTCGCACGCCTGCGAGCACGCCCGCGGCCGCCCGGGCGCGGCGGGCGCGATCACCAGCCTGCGGCTGGCCGAGGAGATCCTCACCGAGGCCCGGGCCCGCGTCGCCCCGCTGGCGCAGGCCGGCCCGGTGCCGGCGGCGCTGAACGCCGAGATCGCGGCCGCCGACGGCATGCTCGGGTTCGCGCGGCGCAAGTTCAACGACACCGTCGACGAGTACAACGCCGCCGTGCGCCAGTTCCCGACCGTGCTGATCGCCGGCCTGTTCCGCTTCCGCCCAGCCGGCCGCCTCTGAAACAATGGGCCCACGATGAAGAGCAACGGCCCGTTCCGCGCACGCACTTCGCTCACCGACGACGAGGCCGAGGCCGTCGCCCGCCTCGAGCGCGTGCACGGCTTCGGCGGCGCGCGTGCCGCGCTGCTGGCCATGCTGATCGGCCCCGGCCAGGCCGGCCGCGAGCGCGTCTGGGCCGAGGAGTCGGCGCTGCTGCCCGAGGCCGAGTCGCTGAAGGCCGACATCGGCCGGCTCGGCCCCTCGGTGCGGCTGCCCTGCTTCGAGATGCTGCTGGCGCGCCTGGCCAAGGGCACGCTCGGCGAACGCCAGGAAGCGCTGCAGGTGGCGCGCCGCATGCTGATCGCGGCACGCAAGAGCCGCCCGCTCGACCGGCTGCTGTGGATGGCGCTGCGCCGCGGCTTCGGCGAGGCGCCCTGGTCGGTCGCCCACGCGCCGTCCGACGTCGAGATCGACCAGTTGCCGCTGCCCGAACGCCTGCACATCGCGCACTTCACGGCGCACCTGGCCCGCATGGTGCCGGCCGACGACGACGCCGGCCCGTCCGGCCGCCAGTGGTACGCCGAGGTGCTGGCGCGGTGGTTCGAGCCGGGCACGATGCCGCGCTGGCAGCGCCCCGACGTCGACGAGGTCGTGCACGCCCTGAATGCGCTGCAGGCGCTGAGCTGGATGCAGCGCCCCTTGCTCGTGCGTGCCTGGATCAGCGAAGCCATGCCGCCGGAGCGGCCCGGCCCGCTGCCGCCCACCGCCGCCGACGCGCTGCGCCTGTCGTGCCTGCTGCTCGACTGCCCGCTGCCGCCCGAACTGGCCCGGCAGTACGTGCAGATCGGCGCCGCCTGATCCCCGGGCATTCCCCGGGCCGGACCGGGGCGTCACCGGGTCGGGTTTTCGGTATGCTGGGGCCCCGACCCGATTCGACGGAGGCGACATGAAACCCGTCAGCGAACTGCTGAAGAAGCGCAACTCGACGCTGTGGCACGTCAGCCCGGACGAATCCGTGTTCAATGCGCTGAAGCTGCTGGCCGACTACTCGGCCGGCGCCCTGATGGTCACCGACCAGGGCAAACTGGTCGGCGTGATCTCCGAACGCGATTACACCCGCAAGGTCGCGCTGCAGGGGCGCAACTCGAAGGAGACCCGGGTTTCCGAGATCATGACGCGCAACCCCTACGTGGTCTCGCCGCGCACCGGCACGCGCGCCTGCATGGCGCTGATGAGCGAAAAGAAGTTCCGCCACCTGCCCGTGGTCGACGGCGACGTCGTGATGGGCATGATCTCCATCCAGGACATCATGGACGACATCATCTCGGACCACGAGACGACCATCGCCGAGCTCGAGCGCTACATCGCGACCTGAGCACGCGCGCCGGCGCGTGCCGTCACAGCCGCCGGTGCTCGAGCGCCGGCAGCTGGCGGCGCACCGCCGCCAGCCGGGCCGGGTCGATCTCGGCAAGCACCACGCCCTCGCCTTCGTCGCGCACCGCGAGCACCTCGCCCCAGGGGTCGACGATCAGGCTGTGGCCCCAGGTGCGGCGGCCGTTCTCGTGCTGGCCGCCCTGCGCCGCGGCGACGACGTAGCACTGGTTCTCGACCGCCCGGGCGCGCAGCAGCAGCTCCCAGTGCGCCTGGCCGGTCGGGTAGGTGAAGGCCGCGGGCACGCTGATCAGGTCGCAGGGCGGCACCATCAGCGCACGGTACAGCTCCGGGAAGCGCAGGTCGTAGCACACGCTCAGGCCCAGGCGCAGCGGCCCGGCCTGCAGCGCCACCGGCAGGTCGCCGGCGCGGATGCTGCGGCCTTCGTCGTAGCGCTCGCGGCCGTTGTCGTAGCGGAACAGGTGGACCTTGTCGTAACGCGCCACCGCGGTGCCGTCGGGGGCGAACACCAGGCAGGTGTTGAGCACGCGCTCGGGGTCGGCGGACCGCAACGGCAGCGTCCCGCCGACCAGCCACACGCCATGCTCGCGGGCAGCCTGCGCGAGCGCCTGCTGGATCGGGCCGTCGCCGTGTGCCTCGGCCACGTCGAGCTTGTCGCGGTCGGCGCGTCCCATGTGGCAGAAGTACTCGGGCAGCGCCACCAGCCCGGCGCCCATCGACGCGGCCTGCGCGACCAGCCGGCGCGCGGCCTCGAGGTTGCGCCCGACCTCGGGGGTCGAGACCATCTGGACGGCGGCGATCTTCATGGCGGTCGGGGGCAGGGGGTCAGGGGCGCACCGGTGCGGAGGCCGCGCCGGCGGCCGGCGTCGGCGCATCGAGGTCGGGCAGCGGCGCGTCGGCGGCGCGTTCGACACGCTCGACCGTCGGGTCGTCCCACGAGCCGCTGACGTGGAACTCGCGCGTGCCGGCCTGCATCAACGGGCGGCGCAGGAAGGCCTGCGCGAGGAAGGTCCCCAGGCCGATGGCCGGGTTGATGGCGGCGTAGACCAGCGAGGCCGTGCCGGCGTTGATCTCGGGCACGACGACGACGCGCAGGTCCTGCGTCTCGCGGCCGACGTCGGCGCTGCCCTCCATCAGCACCGCGGCCTGCAAGCCGCGCATGCGCAGGTTGTTGGTGCGCGCGACGCCGTCGGCGATCCGGACGTCGCCGGTGACGTTGTCGAACGCGAAGCCTTCCTGGAACACGTCGCGGAAGTCCAGCGCCAGCCGCCGCGGCAGGGCCTGCAGGCTGAGCACGCCCAGCAGCCGCGCGGCGCCGGGCTCGGCCTTGAGGAACTGGCCCGACTCGATGGCGACGTTGACGTTGCCGGTGAGGCTCGGGAAGTCGATCGTCAGCGGGGACCCGAGCCAGGCCACCTGGCCGGACATCAGGCCCTTGCTGCCGCGCAGGGTCTTGCCCTTGCCCAGGCGCTCGAGCAGCGCGCCGCCGTCGGCGAGCGCCAGCTTGAAGTCGAGCACCGCGCGGCGCCGGCCGGGCGGTGCGCCGGCGTCCGTCCAGCGCCCGGTGCCCGAGAGCTGCGCGTCGGGGTTGGCGATGGTGAACTTGCTGACGCGCCACTCGCGCGTGCCGTCCTTCAGGTCGCCGCGGCCGTCGCCGGCGAACCGGTTCAGCGCCTCGACCTCGACGCGGCCGAGGCGCCGGCCGCGCAGCTCGAGGTCGTCGACGACGATGTCCAGCGCGGGCATCGTCGCCGGCGCCTGGTCGAGCAGGGTCTCGACCTGCTCGACCTCGTTCTTCGGCAGCGACAGGCGCGTCAGCCGTGCCAGCACGCGCCCCGACGAGCCGGCGCGCGCCGGCCGGTACTCGACGTAGCCGTTGAGCTGCTCGGCATCGACATTGGCCTTCCAGGTGCTCTCGTCGCGCGTCAGCCCGGCAACCAGCTTCGTGATGCGCCGCGAGCCGGTGGCGAGCTGCTGCACGCGCAGGCCGACGCGGTCGGGCAGGTAACCGCCCGGCGGGCTCGCCTCGGCGGCACCGCCCGGCCCGAGCATCTTCTCGGCGGCCGCCTCCCAGGCATCGAGGTCGAGTTCGGCCAGGTTCAGGTTCGCGACCACGCCGGCCGCCGGCAGCGCCGCCGCCTCGAGCACGCCGATGGCGCCGCGCTGCACCTTGGGCGTGTCGCCGCCCAGGCTGCGCTGGAACTGCGCCTGCACCAGGTTGCCGAGTTCGAACCGCAAGGTGTCGCGCGCGGGCGCGGTGCCGGCCGGCCCGTCGGTGGCCAGGCGGGTCTCGTAGTGCAGCGGCAGCGCGGCCTCGGGCGACTTGCGCAGCGGCGCCGGCAGGTCCGACCCCATGCCGACCAGGGTGCTGGTGAGGCTGACCTCGGCGTGGCCGTGCACGAAGCCCAGGGTCAGCCGGTACGCGGCCTGGCCGCTGAGCACCGCGGCCAGGCGCGGCACCGGACCGAGCTCGGCGGCGCGCCGCAGGCCCTCGGCGCTGGCCGTGCCCTGGCCGCTGAAGCGCAGGCTGCCGTCGGGCGTGGAGCCGCCCTCGAACGTCGCGTCGCCGCCGAGCACGCGGGCACTCGCGCCGACGACGCTGAAGCCCTGCTCGCTGAAGTCGACCCGGCCGCGCGCCGCGCCCAGCACCGGCGTGTCGTTCGACAGGCGCAGGTCGTTGCCGGCCAGCGCGACACTGCCCTTGACGGTGGTCTTGTCGAGCTCGGCCAGCGGGATCGCGAGCGCGAGCTTGAGGTCGGCCGGCCCGCCGGCGCTCGCATGGGCGAGGGCCTGGCCGGTCCACTCGCCCACCGGCGTGGCGTTGACGAAGCGCAGCATGTCGGCCAGCGGCCCGCGTGCACTGCCGTCGAGCGCCAGCACCGGCCGGTCGGCGAGATTGCGGATGCCGCCCTTGACCCCGGCCAGCGTGGTCTCGCCGATGCGCGCGGCGGCGTTGCGGATCTCCATCGAGACGCGGTCGAAGACGAGTTCGCCGCTGACCTGCGTCATCTCCGGCCAGGGCGAGGCGGCGCGCGGCTCGCCGGGCACGTAGGCGAAGGTCACGCCCTCGACCCGGGCGGCAATGCGGAACTCGCCGTCCTTCGCCGACTTCAGGCCGTGGAACGGGAAGTCCCACAGGTCGCCGCGCACGCGGAAGCTCGCACTGCCGACCGTGCCGGCGCGCACCGCGCGCTCGACGTAGCGGCGCGTCTCCTCCGGGATGCCCAGCGGCAGGTAGCGCGCGGTGCGGGCGGCCAGGCCGCGCGTGAGCTTGCCTTCGAGCTCGAGCTGTCCGGGGTAGCGGCCCGCGCGCCCCACGCCCTGGCCGGCGCCGGTGGCCCAGGTCGCGCTGAGCTCGCCCTCGGCGTCGGCGTTGGCGAAGCGGGCGTCGCGCACCTGCAGCGTGATGTGCGGCGACCCGCCGGCCACCGCGGCGGGCTCGATCTTCCAGTCGAGCTGCGCCGACAGCGCAGACATCGGCACGGCCGCGTCCTCGAAGACGCCGGGAAACTCGAGCAGGCCGTCGGCCACGCCGAGTCGCGCCTGGCCGCCCTTCTCGGTGGCACTGACCTGCACCGAGGCGTTGCGCAGCCCGGGCCGGGCCAGGCCGCCGGGCTCGGCCGACACGCCGGGCGACATCGACAGCCCGGTGAAGCTCGCCTTGGCCTGGTAATGCGTGGGGGCGTCGACCGGGCCGTCCCAGCGCAGGCCGAGTTCGGCGACGCGGCCCTGCGGGTTCAGCTCGGCGAGCAGCCGACGCATCGGGGCCCCGATGGGCAGGCGCTCGGCGATCTGCGCCATCACGTCGATGTCGAGCTGCTGCGCGCTCAGTTCGCCCCCGCGAGGCGCCTCGCCTTCGCGCTGGCGCCACGCCAGCTTCAGGTCGCCCTGCGGCCAGCGCAGGCCCTCGCCGGTGACGAAGCCGAAGCGCTGCAGTTCGAGCGCCACGCCGTCGGCGCTGCGCTGCCCGGTCAGGCGGCCCTCGACCTGGGCGATCTCCAGCGGCTCGAGGTCGGCGCCCAGGCGCAGCCCGACGTCGCGCAGCGCGAGGTCGACCGTGGCGGCCTGCGCGCGGCCGTCCTTCAGCTCGAACCAGGCCCGCAGCGCGCCCTCGCCACGGTTCAGCTCGAAGGGCAGCGAGACCTGCTGGCGCAGCTCGCGGACGTCGACGCGCGGCAGGCTGGCGTGCAGGTTGCCGCTCCAGCGCCGCCACTGGCTGGCCCGCGTCAGCAGCGGCTGGGTGAAGCGGCCCTGCAGCGTGAAGCGGTCGCCCCAGGCGGCGTCGGGCGTGGCGTCCAGGCGCAGGTCGTGGCGGCGCAGGCCGTTGCGCAGCACGAGCTGGACGTCCTGCAGCGCCAGCGGCGGTGCGCCGCGGCCTTCGTCCGTCCAGCGCAGCGTGCCGCCGCGGATTACGATCTCGTGCTGGTTCAGGAACCAGTCGGCCACGGCGCCGTCGTCGGCCGCCGAGCCGGTGTCGAGGTCGAAGCCGGCGACGTGCACGCGCCCGGCGGCGTCGCGCCGAACCTCGAGCTGCGCGCCTTCGACCAGCAACTGCGCGAAACGCAGCTCCCACGCGACCAGCGAGCGCGCCGAGATCGACGCGGCGATGCGCGGCAAGGTCAGCGCGGGCCGCTGCTGGGTGTCGAGCAGCACCACGTCGCGCAGCTCGACGGCCGGCACCCAGGCACCCGATTTCACCGAGATCGCGCCGATGCGCACCGGCACCCCCAGCGACTGGCTGGCCTGCGCCTCCAGCTGCGGACGCCATTGTTCGATGTGGGGCAGAATCCCCCAATGCAGCGTCAGCCACGCGAGCAGCACTAAGCTGCCTGCCGACGCGACGACCCACGCCAGCGCGCGGGCCACCCGGCGCAACGGCGCCGCGCGGATCGCGGCGGGCAGATCGGCGTCGATGA
>Ga0116177_10002171_pt1 | contig 14494 bp, 14 predicted proteins | sample AD_STIC10_MetaG_FD_89750 | JGI IMG/M metagenome (GOLD analysis project Ga0116177, IMG submission 89750) | Active sludge microbial communities of municipal wastewater-treating anaerobic digesters from USA - AD_STIC10_MetaG | ecosystem: Engineered > Bioreactor > Anaerobic > Digestate | place: USA...
AGAGTGATGTAGTTGAATCCGAAGCCCGTGCCGCTCGCGCCCTGCGTTTTCTGGGCTCGCATTGTGAACTCAAGGCACGAGGGCGCGCCCTGCAGGTATTCGACTCCGATAAGATCAATCAGCCCGCCCGGAGTGAGTTCGTGAAAGCCGCCATCGAGGATCACGGCCCTCGTCGCGACGATGACCTCGCCATCGCGATATGCGCCGCTGTGCATCATGTTGAAAGGACGGCCGGCCGCGGTCCATCGTACGTCCTGCTCGCGGAACTCGGCCCATTCAGCGGGTGTGAGCTTCCAGCGAGCGATCTCGTTCTTGCCCTGCTCCAGCGCCTCCTTCCGCAGGCCGCTGACGCAGGCGTTGATGAAGGCGAAAATCGAGAGGGGAGCGACCCCCCATCCCACAGCTATCAACACAATGCAGAGCGGCGTCTCGCCCTGCGTTTCCTTCAGGACCAACCCGGCGATGCCCATGAGCACTCCGCCGATCGCAAGGCCGCCTGAGATGAGGAGGGTCTTGCGAGTGTCGCGCATCTTGCCCTTCCTTCTACGCCGCTAGCGCAGGCGCTTCTCGAATTCCGCAAAGAACGTATCGGCATCCTCGGTCAAGCGATTCTCCATACGACGGAAAAGCTCCAGCACCTCCTCACCCGCCTTTGTCAGAACAGCGCCGCCACCTCTCTTGCCGCCCGTGCTGGCCTCGACCAGCGGCTTGCGAAAGGCGGTGTTCATCGCCTCGACCAGCTGCCACGCCCGCGAATAGCTCATGTCCATCGCCTTGGCGGCCTTCGAGATCGAGCCTTCGGCGGCGATGTGTTCCAGCAGGTCAGCCTTGCCGGGGCCGAAGGCGCGTTCGCCCTTGGCTATGATGCGCGCTGTGATGCGGATGGACGCCATGCCGGATTCTCCGTGATGGACCATCGAAGCAGTCTCGCAGCCAAGCGCAAGAGGCTTCAGCCGAAAGGCGTGTGCTTCAGCCGTCGACCGGCCGGAAGGGCCGGACGTGGGCGAGCGAAGGGATCTTGCCGCGCGCCTCGTCAACCTGGGCGAGCTCGAGCGTGGCCATGACGACGCCTGGGTCGACACCGCCTTCAGCGAGAATCTTGCCCCACGGATCGATGATGAGGGAGTGCCCGAAGGTTTCACGACCGTCCTGATGCTTGCCGCCTTGCGCCGGGGCGATGACGAAGCAGCCGGTCTCGATGGCGCGGGAGCGCAGCAGGATGTGCCAGTGCGCCTCGCCCGTGATGCGCGTGAAGGCGGCGGGAACGGCGATGATGCGCGCGCCAGCGACCGCAAGCTGACGATAAAGTTCCGGGAAGCGGACATCGTAGCAGACCGTCATGCCCAGTTCGACGCCGGGCGCGTGGGCTACAACCGCGGCGGCGCCGGGGGCGTAGCTGTCTGACTCGCGGTAGATGTTGCCCGCGTTCAGCTGGACATCGAACATGTGGATCTTGTCGTACCGCGCCAGCACTCCGCCATCGGGACCGATGAGAAAGCTGCGGTTTGCGCACTTGCCGTCGGCGACGCGGATGGCCAGCGAGCCGATGAGTAGCGTGACGCCAAGATCAGCCGCAAGTTTGCGGAAAGCGGCAAGGCCAGGGTCGGCGTCTTCGGTGGTGGACTTCTCCCAGGAAGCGCCGGGCTTGCGATCGAGAAGGGTGGTCATTTCCGGGGTGGCGATAAGCTGGGCACCCTGTCCGGCGGCCTGGCGGATGGCGGCGCTGGCCGAGGCGATGTTCTCGGCGACGTCGGTTCCCGACCGCATCTGGATGCAGGCGACCTTGATCTGGTACATCGGCGGGAGACCCTTTCCGGCCATTAACCGTGGCGCGTCCCGTCATAAACCAGAAGGAACCGCCAAGTCGCGCCCTTTCAGGTTCCCGGGGCCGCGGTTGTGGTGAATGCGCTGTTTTCGCGCGACAGGCGCCGCCGGGGTGACACGCTCCCCTTCTGGTACGCAGATTGCTCAACTCCTGCCCGAGCCGCTCCCCATCCCGTGATCCCGCGGGGACGGGGCGCGAACCTCGTTAACCGCGGGATCGGTTTTTCATGCGACCACCAGCCATGGGCGCTCCTCATGACGCGACAGTACCACCCGCAGCCATGACCTATACGGTCAGGGCCAAGTCGCTGCTGCGCCATATGAGCTGGCTCGACATGGTCATGCTCTTTGCGTGGGTGCTTTCGACCGCGCTGCCGCTTACCTGGGCGCAGCCGCTGCGTTTCCTTGGCGCGGCGTATTTCTGCGCCTCAATGATCCTCTTCGCGCCGCAGACGATGCCGACGGTGGTGCGCGCCTTGCCGGCGTTCATCCTGCCAGTGATGTGCCTGATCTCTGCTACGTGGGCCCCGGCCCCCAGCGACGCGATCCGCAAGGGCATCCTTCTCGCGCTTACCGCCATCCCGGCGATCTATGCTGCAAGCCGCCTTAGCGGCCGCCAGATCCTGCTGGTGTTCTTCCTCGTGGAAACCATCGCGGCGATCATGACCGTGATCAAGCCAAACCCCGTGGGCGGGGCATGGACGGGGATGTTCGGCCAGAAGAACTTCCTGGCGGTGAACATCTTCATCCTGTTCGCGTGCGCGATGGCGCTGACGCTCGACAAGGGCTCGAACCGCTGGATCCGTCTTGCGGCGCTCGCGATGTTGCCGGTTTCGGTATTCACCATCCTGATGGCCAAGTCGGCAACGACGACGCTGCTGCTGCTTGGCGCGGGCGCCGCGATGCTGGGGCACTCATTCCTCTGGAAGCCGGCCGCGCGGATTCGGCACATGCGGATCCTCCTGCTGCTCGGGGTGGCGACCCTGGCGATCGGGGCGGTGCTGCTGCTCTTCGGACTGATGCAGTTCGACGCCATGGGCGAGTTGCTGGACGCGCTTGGCAAGGACTCGACACTGACCGGGCGCACCTATCTCTGGCAGACGGCCGAGCGCGTAATGGCTGACAACCCGCTGACGGGCGTCGGCGCCGAGGGCTTCTGGCGCCCGGAGTTCGGAGCGGCCAACTCGATTACCGAATACTTCTTCTACGACCGCTATGTCCGCTTCTCGTTCCATAGCTCCTATCTCGAGAACGGCGTCTCCTTCGGCTACCCCGGATACTGGGCGACGGTCTTCATCGCGGTGTGGGCGATCGCCCGAACGTTCCTGAACTGGGCGCGCAACCAGACCATCATCAACGGCGCCTTCCTTGTGCTGGCCGTGATGATCATCATCCGATCCACCGCCGAGATCGACCTCGCACAGGAGTTCGCGGGAACCGCCGTGCTGCTGTTTATCGGCGCGCTGCGATGGGAAAAGCTCGATCCCAAACCGAGCCCGCCCAGACCGGCGTCGGCGCTCATGCCCCGACCGCCGACACCAAGACAGGCCCATCGTGACCCAGCCTGATGTCAGCGTCATCATCGCCGCGTGGAAGGCCGAGACGTTTCTCGAGCAGGCAGTCGCCTCAGCTCTGGCCTCCATCGGCGTGAGCGTTGAGGTCGTCATCGTCGACGACGCCTCCCCAGATGGCACGACGCCCGTTGCGCAACGCCTGGCCGCGCAGGACGGAAGGGTGATCGCCAGCCGCCTCGAGGCGAATGGCGGTCCGTCTGCCGCGCGCAATCGCGCTATCGGGCTGGCGAGCGGGCGTTACATCGCCGTGCTCGATGCTGACGACACAATGTCGCCGGAGAGGCTCACGCGGCTGGTCCGTCATGCCGAAGCGACCGGCGCGGATATCGTGGCCGATAATATGTTCGAGGTGGATGAGGCCGGCGCGCGGCTGACCAGCACAGGGTTCCTCACGTCCCAGGCATTCGCGCAGGATCGCGCCGTCGACCTCGCGACGTGGATCAAATTCAACGAGCCGATGAAGCGCGGCGACTGCATCGGCTATCTGAAGCCGCTCATCCGCCGCGATGCGCTGCCTGTGTCTGGTGCGATGTATGATACGGCGCTGCGCAACAGCGAAGACTACTACCTCGTTGCGGGTCTGCTCGCGCAGGGACGGAAGATGGCCTACCTGGCGCAGCCGGGATATTTCTACACGCGATCGGCCGGGTCGACATCACACCGTCTGAAACCGGAGCATACGCAGGCCTGGCTCGACGCCGAGCGGCGGTTTGCCGACGCAAACGGATCGAAACTTTCAGGCGCCGACAGACGGGCCCTCGCTCACCGCCGTCGTACTCTGCGCAATGTGCACCAGCTGGTCGCGACGACTGAGGCTGTGAAGTCCCGCAAGCTGGGCAATGCGCTGGGCATGCTGGCGTCTGACCTGCGCGGCGCGATGTACACGCTGGGCTTCTTCAGCAGGATCGCACTTGGCAAGGTGCTGCGGCGGAAACTGGTCTAGCGCGCAGGCGGCGTGAAGCTGTCGCTGCACTGGGGCCCGGAGCGGCCGTCCGGAACATGCGACATGCATAGGTAGAGTGCACTGCCGCCGGGGCCTTCGGCTTCGCCAACCCACTCAACCGCATGTTCGTTGGCCGCCCAGATGTTGGCGATGACACGGGCGCTTGTCTGCGGAATGGGCGCCGCGGCATTGCCGGCCTCTACGCGCCGGATCTGGATGCCGTCGACATACCAGGTGATGGAGTCCGGCAGCCATTCGAAGGCGTACAGATGCAGCGCCTCCGACGCGTCGAACCACAGCTGCACGTCGAGGGCGTCGCTCTGGCCATCCCAGAAATAGTTGGTGTGCGCCTCGGCCGTCTTGCTTCCGACAAACTCGAAATCGATCTCCGAATGCTTGTCGCCGAAATAGTCGCCGGTGTGCGTGAAGAAGGACGAGACGACACCCTGCGCCTCCGCCGTGCGCATGACGACCTCGTAGCGCCCGAAGCCGTAGAACCCGTCGCGCTGGAATTCCGCGCCAACATAGGCCGTGGGCCCGCCATTGCGGCGCGTGACAGTGAGCGTCATTCCGGAGCCGTCGAAGCGAACGTTGTGGGGGCTGAAATCTGCCTTCAGCCAGCCAGCGTCCATGAACCAGTTCGACAACAGCTGTGAACGGTCATCATACCCGCGCGTGAAGTCGACGATGAAGCCCGGATCGGGCGCACGGCCGCCGATGGCGCGCATCGGAGGGGTGCTGGACAGCTGGTCGAACACCGCCATTTCGGACCAGCCCGCGTAGGCGGAAGAAGCTGGCCTCTCGGCGCAACCCACCATGACGCAGCCAGCCGACGCCAGCAGCGCGATGCCGATCTGCTTCCCCCATGAGGATGGCATTTGCCCGTTTCCCTCGCCCTCACGACAAGATGAACGCAGGAAGCGCGCCAGTTCAACTCATTACATCTTGTGAGCGAACGCAGCACGCGCCACGGATTGCAAGCAGCCGGATGGGGGCTAAACCCTGTCACTCAAGGGACCCGCCACAGAGTCGGGCCCACTCGGGAGGAGAGCCATCATGATTAACCGCAAATGGGCGGGCGGCGCGGCGATGTGCGCGGCTGCGGCTCTGCTGGCTTTCGCTTGCACACTACCGGGTGACCCCGCTTCGACGCCGACGGGCTCGATGACTGATCCAGCTGCAACCTACGACGCAACACGCTGGACCTATTGGGGCGGTGACGCTGGCCAGACACGCTATGCGCCGCTGAACCAGGTGAACCGGGAAACAGTAGGACGCCTGAAGGTGGCCTGGCGCTGGAGCGCGGACACGTCGGGGGATCCGTCTTCGGGCAACTACAAGTCAACGCCGCTGCTGGACGATGGCGTGCTGTACATGCCCTGGCTCAACCATGGCATGGCGGCCATCGACGCAGGCACCGGCAAGACGCTGTGGACGTTCGAGCCGCAGCCGGTGGACATTGGTGGGCGCGGCGGATCGCTGGCCCCACGCTCGCTGGCCTACTGGACGGATGGTGTCGAGAAGCGGCTGTTTCATAATTCGGCCGATGGCCGCCTGATCGCGGTGGACGCGAAGACCGGCAAGGTCGCGACGGAGTTTGGCCGCAATGGCTGGATCAACCTGCGCGACGGCGTGATTGAGGGAACCCCGGTGACGGATGTGAGCTCGGTCTCGCCCGCGCTTGTGGTGGGCGACATTGTTGTCGCTCAGGTGATCGTGGCGGGTGGCCGCAACAAGGAAAGCGCGCCCGGATACATCCGCGGCTACGACGTGCGGACGGGCAAGGAAGTCTGGAAATTCGATCCGGTGCCGAAGCCGGGCCAGGTCGGCGCCGAGACATGGGAGGAAGGCAGCAACCTCTATACGGGCGCGGCCGGCGCATGGGCGATGATGAGCGCCGATCCCGAGCTGGGATATGTCTACATCCCACACGAGACACCCACGAACGAGTTCTATGGCGGCCAGCGGCCGGGCGACGGACTGTTCGGCGAGGCTATCGTTTGCCTCGACGCGAAGACGGGCAAGCTGGTCTGGTATTACCAGATGGTCCATCACGGCATCTGGGACTACGACCTACCGGCCGCGCCAATCCTTCACGACATCCGCAAGGACGGCAAAACGATCAAGGCCGTGACGGTGCTGACCAAGCAGGGTCTCACCTTCGTGTTCGACCGGGTGACCGGCAAGCCCGTCTGGGACATTGAGGAGCGGCAGGTTCCGAAGTCACCGATCCCCGGCGAGCGCGCTTCACCGACACAACCCTTCCCCACACTGCCCGAGCCGTTCCTGCGCCTCGGCTATAGCGAGGACGATCTGATCGACTTCACGCCGGCCCTGCGCGCGGAAGGCAAGGCGCTGGCGGATCAATACACCAAGGGCGACCTCTACACAGCGCCGACCGAGATCACGCCGACGAACAAGGGCACTTGGCTGTTTCCCGGAACGGGCGGCGGGCCTAACTGGAACGGCGCGGCGTTCGATCCCGAGACGAACATGCTGTACACGCCGTTGCGCTTGAAGCCGCAGTTCGCGGGGCTGCGCAAGGGCGATCCGGCCACCACCAACATGCACTATTACGGCGGCGGCGGCGGCGCGCCGATCACCGGCCCGCAGGGCCTGCCGATTATGAAGCCGCCCTACTCTGTCGTGGTCGCGACCGACATGGCGAGCGGCAAGCACCAGTGGCGCATCCCGATTGGCGATGCCGATGAGAGCGTGCGCAATCACCCCGCGCTGCAGGGCCTTGGTCTCGACTTCGAGAAGATGGGCAAGTTCGACGTGCGGCCGAGCCCGCTGCTGACCAAGGAGCTACTGTTTCTGGGCGAGTCCGGAAACATCGGCGGTGGGTCGGGCGGTCCGATGTTCCGCGCCTACGACAAGCGGGACGGAAGCGAGGTGTTTGAGATCGAGATGCCCACGCTCGTGACCGGCGCGCCGATGACCTACCTGCTGAACGGCCGGCAGTACATCGTAGTCGCTGTGTCCAAGCGCGGCGAACCGGCGGAGCTGGTTGCGCTGACGCTGGATGGCGCAAGCGAGAATGGCGCGGCGCCTGCGGGCGGGGTGCCACTGGCGGCGGCGCCGACATCGACGCGACTGTCCGCGCAGAGCTTCACCGCAACAGTGGAAGAGCTGGCGCTCGGCAAGACCATGTTCGACCAGACATGCGCCATCTGCCACGCGCCGGGAGGTGTGGGATTCCCGGGCGGCAACGCCCCGCCGCTCACCAACCGCACTGACTACGAAAACATCGCCCGCGTGATCTCCCAGGGCCAGGGCGAGATGCCTTCACTCGCCGCTGCGCTCAAGCCAGCGGAGATCGAAGCGGTGGCGAAGTACACGGTGCGCAAGCTGGGACCGAAGCCGGCAGCACCGCTCGGGCGGCCGCCGGCGCAGGATGGGGGCTGAGAGGCAGAAGGGGCTGGTGGGCGGTGACGGGATCGAACCGCCGACATCCTGCGTGTAAAGCAGGCGCTCTGCCAGCTGAGCTAACCGCCCATTTTACCAACGCTGGTTCCAACTCTGGCGAGTGGACTGAAATGGTCGGAGCGGCGGGATTCGAACCCACGACCCCTAGTCCCCCAGACTAGTGCGCTAACCGGGCTGCGCCACGCTCCGCCAATTCAGGAGCGCCCTTATAGGCGCCTCCCCTGCAGGGAGCAACCGGGCGTTTCCACTGGTTTTCGCGGCAAATTTGCCAGTCTCGCCGGCTCAGGCCGCCGTGCGGACCGCGTCGAGGCGGCACTTGAGGTTGGTGAGGTCGGCCAGGAGGGTTTCGAGGCGGGTGCGGGCCGGCGTGCTGGCGGTGAGTTCGGGCGCACGGAAATCGCCACGCTCGACCGCTTCTCGGACAGCATCCTGCAGATCGCGCACGGAGGCGCCGGTATCGGCCTCGACCGTCATCACTTCAGCCCCTTCTCCCTCGATAACGGCAGCCGCCCCCGGCTGTTCCCCGTCATCACCATTCAGGGCCTTTACGGCGCCCCGTATGGTCAGTCCCTGCACGTGCAGGAGATTCTGCAGGCGGCGCAACAGTTCCATGTCGTCGGGCCGATAGTAGCGCCGGCCATCGGCGCGCTTCATCGGCTTGAGATTGTCGAACTTGGTTTCCCAGAACCGCAGCACATGCGTCTTGAGGCCGAGTTCCGAGGCGGCCTCGCCGATGGTGCGGAAGGCGTCCGCGCTCTTGGCGTACATGTCCTCGGATTGCGCGACCACGCAGGGTTCCGAACCCGAATCCTCGCCGGATTCCGGGATGGACTCCGACTCAAACGGCAATCCGGCCTGCGATGTTCTGGTCATCAGTCTCTCCGGGTCAGCGCAGCTTCCACCCTCTGCCGCAACAGCGGAGAAGGCTTGAACGACACCACCCGTCTTGCAGAGATCGGGGCCTCTTCGCCGGTCTTTGGATTGCGACCGACGCGGGCCTTTTTCCGGCGCACCACGAAATTTCCGAAACGCGCGAACTTCACGTCGACATCGTTCTCGAGTTCCGAGCAGACCAGCTCGAGCACGCGCTCGAGGAAGTTGCTGGAATCCTGCTTGGTCAGCCCGACCTTCTGGACGAGCCGGTCAACGATGTCCGCACGAGTCAGCGTGTTCTCGGGCACTTCGATGTCTCCGGTATTGACCCAACCCTACTCCCCGCCCCCGCCCTTGTTAAGGGGGATGCGGCGAAATCCCGAACAATGTCATCCGTTTACGAGTTGTTAGCAAGTCGGAATGGCATCAGGAATTGGCTCGATTACATCCGGATCAGCGCGGAGCCCCAAGTCAGGCCGCCGCCGATGGCTTCGATCAGGATGAGGTCGCCCTGCTTGATGCGGCCATCCTCGGTTGCGGCCGCGAGCGCCAGCGGCACCGAGGCGGCGGACGTGTTGCCATGATCGGCGACGGTGGAGATGACCTTGTGGTCGTCGAGGCCGAGGCGCTCGGCCACGGCGGAGAGGATGCGCTGGTTGGCCTGGTGGGGCACGAACCAGTCGATGTCCTGGATGCCGAGGCCCGCGTCGGCAGCTGCGGCCTTCACGCTTTCGGAGATCTTCCCGACGGCGTGCTTGAAGACCTGGTTGCCGACCATGCGGAGATGACCAACGGTCTGCGTGGTGGACGGGCCGCCGTCGACAAAAAGCAGGTCGCGATAACGACCGTCTGAGCGCAGGTGGATGCCCTTGACGCCGCGATCGCCTGCGTCGGCTTTCGTCTGGCGTTCGAGCACGATGGCGCCGGCGCCGTCGCCGAACAGGACGCAGGTGGAGCGATCCGACCAGTCGAGGATGCGGGAAAAGGTTTCGGCGCCGATCACAAGCGCACGCTCGAACTGGCCGCGTGCGAGGAAATTGTCGGCGGTAGCGACGGCGAAGACGAAGCCGGAGCAGACGGCCTGCAAGTCGAACGCGGCGCCGCGCGTGATGCCCAGCTTGTGCTGCACGACGGTGGCGGTTGCGGGGAAGGTGTAATCGGGGGTCGCGGTGGCGACGATGATGAGGTCGATGTCGTCGGGCCCGACGCCTGCCGCCTTCATGGCGCGGCGCGCAGCTTCCGCGCCAAGGTCCGACGTGGTCTCGCCATCGGCGGCGATGTGGCGTTTGCGGATGCCGGTGCGAGCAGTGATCCACTCGTCCGTTGTGTCCACCATTTTCGAGAGGTCTTCGTTGGTCAGCACTTTTTCGGGCAGGTAGCCGCCGACGCCGCGTATCACGGATGCGAATTCACTCATGACAACGCCTCGTCACTCTTCCGCCAACCCAGCATGCACGACCTTATTTGGCGGGCTGCTGCGCAGGCGCAACTGCAGCCGCAACAGGCGCAAGGCGCCTGAGATTCTCTTCGACTTCCGTGCGGAAATTGCTTCCGCCCATGCTTGCCGCGACATGGATTGCGTGGGCAAAGCCCATGTCATCGGTGCCGCCATGGCTTTTGACCACGACGCCGTTGAGACCGAGGAAGACGCCGCCATTGACCTTGCGCGGGTCCATCTTGTTCCTGAAGCCCTTGAGCGCCGGGAGCACGAGCATGGCGCCGAGCATGGCGATCGGGCCTGACTTGAAAGCATCCTTCAGCATGTCCGAGATCATGCGGGCGATGCCTTCGGCGGTCTTCAGCGCGACGTTGCCGGTGAAGCCGTCGGTGACGATGACGTCGATATCGCCATTGCCGATCTTGTCGGGCTCGATGAAGCCACGGAAGTCGATCGTCAGGTTGGCTGCACGCATCAGGCGAGCGCCTTCACGGATCGACTCGTGGCCTTTCAGTTCTTCCTCACCGATATTGAGCAGCGCCACACGCGGGTTCTGCACGCCGTGAACCGCGCGCGCGAAGGCGGCGCCCATGATGGCGAATTCGACGAGCTGGGCGGCGTCGGCGGCGATGTCGGCGCCGAGATCGAGCATGGCGCAGACGCCTTTGCGCGTGGGCCAGCTGCCGACCAGCGCGGGGCGATGAACGCCTTCGACCTTGCGCAGAATGAACATCGACAGGGCCATCAGCGCGCCGGTGTTGCCGGCAGAGACGGCGGCGACGGCCTCGCCGGACTTCACGGATTCGATGGCGTTCCACATCGATGTGCCCTTGCCCTGGCGCAGCATCTGGCTGGGCTTGGCGTCCATGGCGACGCTCTTGTCAGTGTGGCGAACAGTTGTGCGCGGAGCAGCGGTGGGCGCTTTTTCGAGCAGCGGCTTCAGCGCGACTTCATCGCCGTGCAGCAGGAAGTTGAAGCCGGGATTGCCGCGCGCGAAACGCTCGAGCCCCTCGACCACGATGCGGGGCGCATGGTCTCCGCCCATCGCGTCGATGGATATGATCTTCGGGGCGGACATGTGAGGCGAATGAACTCCCGATGGCGACCCCGAGTCGGACTGACCCGGACCGGCCACGATTCAGGGGGTCTAATAGCACGTGCGCCGTGGGGGAACAGGCCCTGCCTTCCCATGCGACGCCAGCGCCGCATGACCCATTAAAGCGCCGAATCAAACACTTGGCCGATCAAGGCAGGCGCGGCCAGTTGACCTCGCCCTGCAGGAGCTGCTCGTCCTGGTGGCGGCTTAGCGTATCCTCGACAAGGCGGACATAACGGACAAACCGGGCGACTTCGGGTTCCGATACCCCAAGATTGCGCTTCAGGGCGGTGATGAGTTCACTCTCCGGCGCGTCATCCGCCAGCGCCTCGTCATAGGCTTTGGCCCGCCCGTAGAACGCCTCACCCATCTTGCGGATCTTCTTGCCGACGCTGAGATCGCCGGTGCCGATATCGCGCAGGGCCTCGTCGAATCCCTCAAAAAGCGCATCGAAAACGTCCTGCGACAGGGCCTTGCCGGCGGCTCCCGCCTTGCGAAGACGGCGGAAAACCAGCGTGCCATGCAGGCAGGTCATCTCGAAGCGGCCTGAGAAATTGTCGCGCGCGCCGCCCTCGTAATAGAAGTCGGGGCGCAGGGCGTGCGCCTGGATCGACTGGTGCAGCTTATCGACCGCCCAGCGGTTTTTCTTCGACTGGAACCAGTTTCCGAGCGCCATGCCTGCCCTGCTGCCTGAGCGTATTCCTGAAGATCGGCCGGACACTAGCAGGGTTCGCGCCCGGGGGAAGGACTGGGGGAATCCGTCGAAATTCGCGATTTCCGGAGCAATCGTGGCGGGCCGCCACACTGGCGCCCACAAGCCTTGCCAACCCGGGCGTGAGGCTTGTAGCTAGCCCGAAGTACCGGAGTTCTTGATGGCTTTCCGTCGCCTTGCCCTTGCCGCCGCGAGCTTTGCCGTGCTGGGCGCCTGCACCGCCACGCGCGACTTCCACGGCTTCGTGCCCGATCAGGCGCTGGCGACCGATGTGAAACCCGCTGTCGACACTCGTTCGACCGTGCTTGCCCGGCTGGGCACGCCGTCGACCACCTCGATCTTCGACCAGGGCGGTGATGCTGGCCCTGGCGGGCAGGCCCGATATGTGGCGGGCAAGGAAAAGCTCTGGGTCTACATGTCGTCGACCCGAGAACTGCTGACCTTCTACTACCCGAAAGTCGTGCAGCGCGAGATCGTCGCGATCCAGTTTGACGACGACGATGTGGTCTCTGACGTGCTGGTATATGACGTCGATGACGGGCGCGTGCTGGACTACAACTCGCGCGTTACGCCAACGCGTGGCCGCGAACTGGGCATCCTCGAACAGCTGTTCGGAACGCTGGGCAGCCTGCAGAACCAGATCCCGGGCATGGAGCGCGACGACCGGCAGCCGGGCGATAACCCGGGCGGGCGTCAGTAGGCACTCTTCGATTTCAGGTCGGTGATCAGTTCTGGCTGGCGATCTGCGTGAACGTCATCTGGACGACCGCGTCCGGCTCACCAACGACCTGGTTGGCGGCCTTTAGGCATTCGGCGGCGGCGAACTTTTCGTCGAGTTTGTGAATGTCACCCTTCACATTGAAGCTCGCCTTGTGCGCGGCGCGGAGAATGGCGTCGCGAATGAAGTGCTGCTGTTCGCGATACTTCCACACGTCCTTGCCGGGGCCGACCAGCATGCGGGCGCTGATGAACAAGTAGTTTTTCAGCTTCAGCTTTTCGTCGAACACGGGGAACACCAGGCCGCCAAGCTCAAGCGAGCGGGCGACCTCAGCCTCTGACGGCGCACCCTCAGCACCATGCTCGGCGCCACCTGCAGGCGGCGCAAAGGCGGCGGCTGCGGGCGCCAGTACGGCGGCAAGCGAGGCGGAAACGATGACGTCGCGACGGGTAAAGCGCATGGCGGCAGTGTGCGCAGGAATGGTTTAGGTCGCGTTTACGTTTGTGAGCTTGCTCAGAAATGCCGGAAGCCCGGGCGCTCAAAGACCATCGGCAAGCCGGCGGCATCGAGCACGGAAACGCCCTGCCCGGCCGAAACTTCGCCGATGCGGGTTGCGCCCGTGATTGCTGCGCGGGCAGATGGCGGGGCGGTGAACAGGGTCTGGTAATCGTCGCCGCCGGTCAGGATCTGCGCGAACGCGACCCGAGCGTTGTCGACATAGGACTGGACAGCCGGGCTCAGCGGCACATCCGCCGCGCGGATGAGAATGGCGACGCCGGACGCCTGCGCGATATGGCCAGCGTCCGCCACAAGGCCATCGGACACATCGATGGATGCGGTGGCGTGAGCGGCGAACACATCGGCAAAGGCCAGACGTGGCGGTTCTGGCACGCGGTATTTCGAGACCAGCAGGTTGGCGGCTTCGGCCGAGAGTTGGCCGAGCTTGCCCGTTGCGGCCTGAAGGCCGAGCCAGCCATCGCCGATGACGCCGGTGACCCACACATCATCGCCGGGCTTTGCGCCTGAGCGGCGGACCGGGCCGCGGGCGCCGACCTTGCCCATCAGCGTGAGGGTGAGTGTCAGCGGGCCATCGGTGGACGTGGTGTCACCGCCGACGAGGTGTGCGCCCCAGCGGTCGAGGTCCTTGCGCAGGCCGCGCGCAAGACCTTCAAGCTGTTCGTGGGGGCGGCCCTTCGGCCAGACTAGCGCCAGCAGCGCGGCATCCGGCTTCCCGCCCTTTGCGATGATGTCGGAGACGTTCACGCGCACCAGCTTTTGCGCGACGGACTCCAGCGGATCATCCGGCAGGAAGTGGATGCCTTCGACGATGGCATCCTTCGTGGCGATAAGTCCCGGCGCGATTTCGGCGACATCGTCGTTGAGACCGTCGGCGCCCTGCGATGTGGCGAGCGGCGCGAAGTAGCGGCGGATGAGATCGAACTCATCCATCACATCTATCCGCGGATATCGCGGGAAACCGCATCGAGCAGGCCGTTGATGAACTTCGGCTCGGAGCCTTCGAAGAAGGCGTGGGCGAGCGAGACGTATTCATCGAGGATGATCTGCGACGGCAGGCTGATGTCGGCGATCAGTTCGTAGACGCCGCCACGCAGTATGGCGCGCGAGGTGGCGTCGAGACGTTCGATCTTCCAGCCTTCGGCGAGGCGCTTCATGATGGCGGCGTCAACCGCCTCCTGCCGCTCGACCACGCCATCAACAATGGACTTGAAGAGATCGGGGTCGGCTTCTTCCACCGGCTCGCCCTCTTCGTTGAGGCCGAGGCGGTCTTCCATGAAATCGGCGATGACGGAGCGGGCCGACTGTCCCGTCTGTTCCATCTGGTAAAGCGCCTGTACGGCGGCGAGGCGCGCGCCGGCGCGACGCGCG
>Ga0116177_10002173_pt1 | contig 14486 bp, 15 predicted proteins | sample AD_STIC10_MetaG_FD_89750 | JGI IMG/M metagenome (GOLD analysis project Ga0116177, IMG submission 89750) | Active sludge microbial communities of municipal wastewater-treating anaerobic digesters from USA - AD_STIC10_MetaG | ecosystem: Engineered > Bioreactor > Anaerobic > Digestate | place: USA...
GGGGCGACCTCGTCCTCGGCCACGGTGATCTCGAGCAGGACGCCGGCAGCCGGGGAAGGGATCTCGGTGTCGACCTTGTCGGTCGAGACCTCGAGGATCGGCTCGTCGGCCTCCACCTGCTCGCCGACGGCCTTCAGCCAGCGCGAGACCGTGCCCTCGGTCACGCTCTCGCCGAGGGCGGGGAGGACGATATCGGTGCCCGATGCGGCCGTGGGCGCGGCCGCGACCGGGGCGGGCGCCACAGGTGCAGGGGCGGGTGCAGGCGCAGGAGGCGCGGCGACCGGCGCCGCGACCGGGGCAGGAGCCTCGACGACGGGCGCGGCGGCAGCAGGCGCTGCGCCGGCGTCCCCGATGATGCCCAGGACGGCGCCCACCGGGGCGACCTCGTCCTCGGCCACGGTGATCTCGAGCAGGACGCCGGCAGCCGGGGAAGGGATCTCGGTGTCGACCTTGTCGGTGGAGACCTCGAGCAACGGCTCGTCGACCTCGACGGTGTCACCCACTTGCTTCAACCAACGTGAGACGGTGCCTTCGGTGACGCTTTCGCCCAGGGCCGGGAGGGTGACAGGGGTCGACATGGTGTGGAGCTCCTTCGCTACGCCAACGGAATCACGTTCACACTATCCCCAAACACCGGCGTCAGTGCGCGTGCAGCGGACGTCCCGCCAAAGCCATCGCAGCCTCTCCGAGGGCCTCACCCAGGGTGGGGTGGGCGTGCACGAGGGACGCCAGGTCGTCGGGGAAGGCGTCCCAACTGGTCACGAGTTGCGCCTCGCCCACCAATTCCGACACCCCTTCCCCGACCACGTGGACGCCGAGGATCGGCCCGTCCTTGCGTCGCACGAGCTTGACCAGCCCGGATGTCCGGAGGATCTGCGCGCGTCCATTGCCGCCCAAGCCGTACTCGATGGTCTCGACTTCGCCCCCCGCCATCGCCTGGGCCTCGGTGAGCCCGACCGACACGATCTCCGGGAAGCTGTAGGTGACGCGGGGGATGTCGGCGTCCGGCACGAGCACGGGACGCGTGGTCGTGCGTCCGAGGGAGTTGGCGATGCGTTCGGCGACGAACAGTCCGTGGGCGAACCCGCGGTGGGCAAGCTGCGGCCCGGCGACCAGGTCACCGACGGCGAACACGCCCGGGACGCTCGTCATGAGCGCGCGGTCGACCACCACGTGCCCCCGATCGAGCCGGACCCCGGCCTCCTCGAACCCCGTCCCCGACGAGTTCGGTCCGCGTCCGACTGCCACCAGCACCAGGTCGGCCTCGATGGCCAGGTTCGTCTCGAGTTCGACGCGGACGCCGTCCTCGCGCACCTCGATCGTCCGCATGGGCGCCGAGGTCACCACGTTGATGCCACGTCTCGCGAACGTGCGTTCCAGGATCCGCGAGATCGCCGGCTCCTCGTTGGGTACGAGCCGCGGGAGTGCTTCGACGATCGAGACGTCAACGCCGAAGGAGCGCCAGGCGCTCGCGAGTTCGACGCCGATCACGCCCCCGCCGAGCACGACCGCGCTCGCAGGGAGTTCATCGAGCCACAGCGCGTGGTCGCTGGTGAGCACGCGGACGCCGTCGATGTCGAGCCCCATCGTCTTCGGCAACGACCCTGTGGCCAGCACGACCGTGCGTCCCCGGACGACCCCCTCGCCCGATGCACCCGTGTCGATGCCGAGGCCGTCCGCGTCGCGGACGAGGCGTCCGGTGGCGTGCACGAGGTGGACGCCCCGCTTGGCGACGAGACCCGACAGCCCCCCGTACAGGCGGTCGACGACAGCGCGTGAGTACTGGTTGAGGGCCGGCGCATCGATCCCCTCGAAGGTCGATCGGACGCCGACAGCCGCCCCGTCGCGGGCTGCGTCCGCGACGGCCGCCGCGTGGAGCACCGCCTTCGTCGGGATGCACCCCCGGTGCAGGCAGGTGCCGCCCACCTTGTCGGATTCGACCAGAGCGACCGACAGTCCCAGTTGCGTGCCCCGCAGAGCGGCCGCGTAGCCCCCGCTACCGGCACCGAGCACCACCAGGTCGAACGGCGTCTTGTCGTTGGTCGTCATGACGTCATCTTTTCAGCTCGGGCACAATGGGCCTGTGGGTTGGCTGAAGCGACGCGTGTCGAAGTCCCGGGCAGACGTGAAGGTCCGAAGTGAGGACCGCGAGCTCGACGATGCCCTGCGCGAGCACCTGGAGTCGTTCATCGCCACCCGCAAGGGGGTCGAGGCCTGGGTCGAGACGCCGACGAGCTTCAACAAGGCGTCCATCCTGCTCATCGCCGCAGACGGCGAATGGACGCGCAGGAGCGTCCCCTCGACGGCATGGGCGCACAAGCTGGCCGAACGGCACAGCCTTCCCAGCTACGACGCGGGGGTGGTCGGGTACCCGCAGCGGATGCGGGACTGGAACGCCCGTCAGAAGCGGGCCCGCTGAACCACCCCCCGTCGGGCTCAGCCCTGCAGGGCCGCGGCGAGTGCCACGAGCGTCCGCACAGCGGCACCCGTGCCTCCGGCGGGCACGTAGTCGTACTCCTTACCCGCGTTCCATGCGGGGCCGGCGATGTCGAGGTGTGCCCAGGGCAGGTCGCCGGTGAACTTCTGCAGGAACGCGGCGGCGATGAGTGCGCCGCCTTCCCTCGGTCCGCCCGACTTGCAGTCGGCGACCTTCGAATCCAGTTCCTTGCGCAGGTGCTCGGGAATCGGGAGCTGCCAGACCTCCTCGCCCGCGACCTCAGCGGCGTCCAGGACGATGTCGGCCGTCGCGTCGTCGGACGCCATGAGTCCCGCCGTTCGCGTGCCCAGTGCGATCATGCAGGCGCCGGTCAGGGTCGCGACGTCGACGATCAGGCCGGGGGAGTCCTGGACGCTGCGCGTGAGCGCGTCTGCCATGACCAGGCGTCCCTCGGCGTCGCAGTTGACGTTCTCGACGGTCATGCCGCCGAACATCGTGAGCACGTCACTCGGACGGTAGGCGGTGTCGGACGGCAGGTTCTCGGCCATGGCTGCGTAGGCCGTGACCCAGACGTTGTACCCGAGGGCCGCGATGGCCTTGACGGCCGCGAGCACGGCCGCCGCCCCCGACATGTCGCACTTCATCGTGTACATGCCGTCAGCCGGCTTGAGGTTCAGGCCGCCCGAGTCGAACGTGATGCCCTTGCCCACGAGGTTCAGGTGGAACTTGGCGCCGCGCGGGTGGTAGTCGACGCGCATCAGTCGCGGCTTGCGGCTCGATCCATGGCCGACGGCGAGGATGCCGCCGTATCCCTGCTTCTCGAGTGCCTGTTCGTCCAGCACCTCGATGTCGACCTTCGTCGACTTGAGGTGTTCCTTCGCCAGGGCGGCGAAGCTGGCGGGGTACAGGGCGTTCGCCGGCGTGTTGATCCAGTCACGGGCGGTGCAGACCGCGGCCGCGATCTCGCGCGCGACGTCGACGGCATCCCTGGCGTCCCCGCGGGTCGAGGCCGAGACGATCTCGACGGCCGTGACGCCGGGCTTCGGGGCGACGCCCGAGACCTTGGCGAACGTGTAGGCGCCGAGCACCGCGCCCTCGGCTGCCGCCTTGACGAGTTCGGGGTCGGTGGTCTCGAGGCTCACCGCCACGCGCAGCCCGGTCGAAGTGCCCCGGGACGCCAGCTCGCGCACGGCGGCACCCGTGCTGCGCCGCACCTGTTCGGGGGTGGTGTCGGCGTCCCCGAGGCCGACGACGACGAGTCGCTGCCCGCTCGAGGGCAGGACGACCACCTTGGACGGATCGCTGCTCGCGCCGAGATCCAGGGCCAGTTCGAGGACGCTTGTCGAGAAGCGACGCGCGAGTGCCTTTTCGAGTTCGGGGGTGACGCCGACCAGCGTCGGCGTGGCGCCCACCAACCCGACGATGACGGCGTCGGCCTTGTCGGACGGTTGTTTGACCAGTTCGAGGGTGGGGATCGCAGACATGCGGCGGGCCTTTCGTGAGTGCGGTGCGGTAGTCGGTTGTCAGGCTACCCGGGGAGGTCGTCCGCAGTCAGCCGCGCCGTCGAGACCCGGCGTGTGCGATAGCGTCGGAAGGGCAAGTTCGTCGCCCGGACGCCGGCGTCCGGCCCGTTGCGAGGAGACTCCATGTCCGACCTGCTCACCAGCCCGCTCCACGACCGCCATGTCGCGGCCGGCGCCAAGTTCGGGGAGTTCGGTGGGTGGTCGATGCCGCTGGAGTACGCGGGCGGCGGCGTCGTCGCCGAGCACACGGCGGTGCGCGAACGCGTCGGCCTCTTCGATGTCTCCCACCTCGGCAAGGCCCTGGTCACGGGCCCCGGGGCAGTCGACTTCCTCAATCGGTGCCTCACGAACGACCTGCGCAGGATCGGCCCCGGTCAGGCCCAGTACTCGATGCTCTGCAACGACGACGGTGGCGTCGTCGACGACCTGATCTGCTACGTCCGGGGTGAGGACGAGGTCTTCCTCATCCCGAACGCCGCCAACTGCGCGACGGTCGTCGCCACCCTGCAGTCGCTCGCCCCTGCAGGAGTCGAGATCGTCGACCAGCACCGGGACCACGCGGTCCTGGCCGTCCAGGGGACGCACAGCGACGAGGTCCTGGCGTCCATGGGTCTGCCCACCGACATCGACTACATGGGGTTCGCCGTCGTCGGGCACGCGTCCGACAGCTACACCGTCTGTCGCACCGGCTACACCGGTGAGAAGGGGTTCGAACTCGTCGTGCCGAGCGCGCACGCACCCGGGATCTGGGACGCGGTCATGGCCGCGGGCGAGCCTTTCGGCATCCGTCCCTGTGGCCTCGGCGCGCGGGACACCCTGCGCACCGAGATGGGCTACTCACTGCACGGGAATGACATCTCACCCTGGATCAACCCCGTCGAGGCAGGCCTGTCGTGGGCGGTCGGGTGGAAGAAGGACGACTTCATCGGCGCGGGCGCCCTGCGTCAGGTCAGGGCCGAAGGACCGGACCGGCGGATGCGAGGGCTCAAGGCCCTCGGACGCGGGATCCCTCGTCATGACATGCGCCTGGTGGACTCCGAGGGCGAAGACATCGGTGTCGTCACCTCGGGAACCTTCTCGCCGACGCTCAAGCTGGGTATCGGGTTGGCCCTCGTGGACGCCCGCTTCGGCGTCGGCGACACCGTCGGGGTGCTGGTGCGCAACCGCGTCGAACAGTTCGAGGTGGTCAAGCCGCCGTTCGTCCAGCCGCAGGTGCGCGAGGACTGATCCGTCGGGCAGGTCGGGTAGCCTGACGCGCATGCCACGCCGCCTCGCCCACGCCGCCCTGGCCCTCGCCGGGATCGGTCTGCTGGTCTGGGGGCTCGTCTTCAACCCACGCATCGCGTGCCGCGGCGTCCAGATGTATCCCGGCGATGTCTGCACGAAGAACACCTTCAGCCAGCTCAACTCCGACCAGGTGCAGACCTACGAGCAGCGGCTCCACGCCGCGCAGCAGTCCCAGCCGGTGCTGATCGGGTTGGGCCTCGTGGTGGCTGCGTTCGGGATCGTCCTGCTGGTGCTCGACGTCCGGCGGACTCAGGCCTCGTCGAGCGCCATCGGGCCGTAAACGAGTCGGTCCTCCTCGAACAGGCTGACCCCGGTGACGCCCAGGTCGAGCAACTCGGGGTAGAACGCCGTGAGCCACTGCTCGGCCAACTTCTGGGTTTCGAACCTCTGCCCGACACCGGCGCCTTCGAGGTCGTCGTGCGTCAGCGCGGCACCGGGGGCCGGGTCTGCCGTCCAGAACCAGCCCATCAGATCTCGTCGCCGCGGTTGATGCGGGGGGTGGGGCGGCGCCAGCGGCGGATGGTGATCATGCGGTTGACGAGGTACAGCAGGAGGCCCTTGGTCGACTCGTTGGGCAGGCGGGTCTTCAGGACCTTCCGGAAGCCGCGCCAGACCCACCAGATGTTGATCATCCACGCGAAGAAGACGAGGACCATCAGGATGCTGCTCAACTGCTGCCAGAAAAGGGTCTTCGGGGCTCCCAGGCTCATCGCCATGATGACGAGCATGGTGGGGATCACGAATTCGGTGAACGTCCACCGGGTGTCGACGTAGTCACGTCCGAGCACACGTCCCGGGGAGTTCTCGACCGAGTCGTAGCGGGCCACCTGCGCCTTCTGGCGCACCTGGCGTTCGCGGGCCTTCTGCTCCTTGGGTGTGAGCGTGGGATTGAGGCGTTCGCGCCTCTCGGCCAGGGCCTGCTCGCGCGTCCGGGTCGGGCGTCCCTTGGTTGGGGTGCCGGTCGCAGTGGGGGTGCTGGTCGCTGAGGCGGTCGGTTCGACATCGACGGCAGCCACCTCGGGGGCCTTCGACTTCGCCTCTGACGTGGACCTGCCCGCCGGCTCGGGGGCCGGGGTGTGCTTCGTCGAGGACGCGGACTTCGCGTCCGGCTTCGACTCGGTCTGTCCCTGCTGGTAGGGGCGGAAGAGGGCCACGTCACATCCTTCTCGTTGTGTGTGTGCACATCCTAGTTCAGGCCGGGAGTGCGGCTGCGGTCAGAGTTGACCCCGATTCAGCCCTCAGCCTGTTCACGAACTGGGCAGGGGGTCCTAGTCTGGAAGGGCACGGGGTGGGTTGGTGCCCACCCCCTCGAGCCGAGTCACCCTCGGCGTGCTGAATCTCCCGGAAGGACCCGACCCACCCATGCCCGGCATCTTCGAGCGCATCTCCCTGATCTTCCGGGCCAAGGCCGACAAGGCCCTGGACCGTGTGGAAGACCCGCGCCAGACCCTTGACTACTCCTACCAACGTCAGCTCGACCTGCTGCAGAAGGTGCGTCGCGGCGTCGCTGACGTCGCGACCAGCCGCAAGCGCGTCGAACTCCAGGCGAATCAGCTGAGCGGTGAGATGGACAAGCTCACCCTCTCTGCCCAGCGCGCGCTCGAAGCCGGACGCGAAGACCTCGCCCGCGAGGCCCTGACCCGCAAGTCGGGTCTGCAGCAGCAGATGGTCGACCTCCAGGCGCAGCACGCGCAGTTGCAGGGTGAGGAAGAAAAGCTCGTCCGCGCCAGCACCCGACTGCAGGCCAAGGTGGACGCCTTCCGCACCCGCAAGGAGACCATCAAGGCCACCTACTCCGCGGCCGAGGCCCAGACCCGCATCAACGAGGCCTTCACGGGCATCTCGGAAGAGATGGGCGACGTCGGCCTCGCCATCCAGCGCGCCGAGGACAAGACGCAGCAGATGCAGGCGCGTGCAGGGGCGATCGACGAACTCCTTGCGTCCGGGGTGCTCGATGACCCGACCGGCACCTACAAGGACGACATCACGCGCGAGCTGGACGCCCTGGCGTCCACGTCGGCCGTCGAGAACGAGCTCGAGTCGCTGAAGTCGCAGCTCGGCATCGGCGCAGCGCCCGCTCCTGCGGCTGCCATCGAGGCGTCGCCCGAGGTGCCTGCCGCGGCTCCCGCGGCCATCGAGGTTCCTGCCGCTGCGGAGGAGGCCAAGGAATGATCCTCCGGATCCTCAACGAGGGCCAGTACGTCGTCGAGGACGATGCCCTGCCCCGCCTGAACGAGCTGGACGCGGTCATCGAGGCCGCCGTCGCCGCCGGCGACCAGGAGGCCCTGACAGCCGCCCTGGCCGACATGTTCGACCACGTGCGCGCTGTGGGACAACTGGTTCCCGACGACATCCTCGCCGACTCGAACCTGATCCTCCCCGACGTCGACGCCACCGTCGACGAGGTGAAGGCCTGGCTCGACGAGGCGTCCACCGACGAGGGACTCATCCCGAACTCATGAACCGATGAGAGTCGTCGTTGCGACGGCGGCCTTCGCGCACCTCACTCCCGGTGCGACTGGTGCAGCACTGGCCAGGGCCTGGGCGGGATTGGGCGCCGAGGTCGCCGTCGTGCCACTTGCTGACGCGGGAGCCGGCTTCGCCACGGCGTGGTCCGAACTCACGGGCGAGTCGTGTGTCGTGGTCGAGTCCGATCCGCCGTCCCCGGGCTTGAACCTCGGCGCAACCTCGGCGTCCGTGGGTGAAGCCCTCCTGACCGCTGACCCGACCGCGGCGCGGTTGGTCTGTGAGCTGCCCGCACTCGATGTGCACGACGGTGGGGCCGGGATGCTTGCCGCGCTGGGCTGCACTGCCGACGTGGACCTGACGGTCGGGGTGGCCGGGCTCGCCGGCATCACCCGCCTCGACCTTGCGCCCGCGCTCGGTCGGCTGGCCGGACGCGAGCTCATCCTCGTCGTGCCGGCGTCCGAGGTGGAACGTCCGCTGTGCGGACTGCGCGGGATCACGTCGGTCCGTGGTCATGCCGTGGGCGCCGACGTGTCTGTCCTGTTGTCGACCGACCAGGCGCTGGTCGACCTGTGCGCCGCCCTCGGACGTCCGGACCTCGCGAACCTGACGGGCGCCGGTGCGTGCGGGGGCGTGGGTGCCGCCGTGCTGGCGCTCGGTGGACGCGTGGTCTCCGGCCCCACCCTGCTGGCTGGACGCGCGCTGCTCGCCAACACCATTGCGGACGCCGACCTCGTCGTGACCGGGGCCGACCAACTCGACTTCGCCACCATGGGGGGAGCCCCCGTGGCCGAGGTCGTGAGACTCGCGTCCGAGGCCCTGCGTCCGGTGATCGCCGTGGCCAGGACGAACTACATCTCTGCCCGTGAGCTGCGCACGATCTCGATCGAGTCGGCCCACTCGTTGGCGCCCGCACCGGACGTGGTGCTCGACGCCGCCGACATCACTGAGGCGGCGACAGCCGTGGCCCGCTCCTGGTCATGGTGAGACCGGTGACCGGGAAAGTTGAAAACACAGCCGGAATACCGCAGTCTGGACGGACGTTGCTCCGTTGAAGTCCACTGACGTCCATGTCTTGCATGCGGACGCGTACCAACCGAAGGGTCACCATGACTGACACCATCCAGATCACCACCGACGGCATCGCCCTCACCCAGGGTGCGGCCTCCAAGGTGAAGTCCCTGCTCGATTCCGAGGGTCGCGACGACCTGGCCCTCCGCGTCGCCGTGCAGCCCGGCGGATGCTCGGGCCTGCGCTACCAGCTCTTCTTCGATGAGCGCCAACTCGACGGTGACGTCGTCAAGTCATTCGGGGGCGTCAACGTCGTCACCGACAAGATGAGCTTCCCCTATCTCATGGGTGCCACCATCGACTTCGTCGACACCATCGAGAAGCAGGGCTTCACGATCGACAACCCGAACGCCCAGGGTTCCTGCGCTTGTGGGGACAGCTTCCACTGATCCACCGGCGCGACGGCGGGCCACCCCCTCCGCGTGCGCGGAAGTATCTCATCCCACCCCGGCAATGAATATGCCGGGGTGGGTTTTTGCGTTACGATTCGGCGAGGGACACCTGCCCCGCATTACGCGGGGCGGACGACTCGGGTGGGGTCGGAGTTGACCGCCCCGGCATGGATTGACACTCCGAAAGGGCATGACGTGGGTTTCAACCTCAAGGCACGCGGGCGGGTTGTCCGTGCAACGGCGCTCTCCGGCGCCGGCGCACTGCTGCTCGGTCTCAGCGGATGCAGCCAGGACCTGACCGACCAGTTCGCCCGCGTGGGGCTGCCGACCTCGGCGTCCGACCGCTCGCACTACATCGGCGACCTCTGGGTCGGCGCGTGGATCGCGTCCGGGGTCATCGGCCTCTTCGTGCTCGGACTGATCTTCTACGCGATGTTCTTCTTCCGTCGGCGCCCGGGCAACGAGGTGCCTCGCCAGACGAAGTACCACCTGCCCATGGAACTGCTCTACACGCTCGTCCCGCTGCTCATCATCGGCGTGCTCTTCTTCTACACGGTGCACGCCCAGAACGGTGTCCTGGCGAAGGTCGAGTCCCCCTCGCACACCATCAACGTCGTGGGCCAGAAGTGGTCCTGGACGTTCAACTACATGGAGTCGGGCAATCCCGCCGTCGGTGCCGACGTCCACGAGATCGGCACCATCGAGAAGATCCCCGACCTGTACCTCCCCGTGGGTGAGTCGGTGAGGTTCAACCTCACCAGCGCAGACGTCATCCACTCGTTCTGGGTGCCCTCCTTCTACTTCAAGCTCGATGTCATCCCCAGTCACCCGAACTCCTTCGACATGACACCGACCATCGAGGGGACGTTCGACGGCAAGTGCGCCGAACTCTGCGGTACCTACCACTCGGCCATGATCTTCAAGGTGCACGTGGTGAGTCAGGACGCATACAACACCTACCTCAAGGGCCTGGCCGAGAAGGGTCAGATCGGTGAACGGAAGGCCCCCGTCGGCGCCAACAGCGCACTGCCCGCCCCGTCAGAGGAGCCCGAAAAGTGACGACACTCGCTCGCACCGCCAACGACGTCCAACTGCGTCGTGAACACTCCCTGGGCAAGCTGGTCCTCGAGTACATGACGACGACCGATCACAAGAAGATCGGCATCCTGTACTTCATCACCTCGGTGACCTTCTTCTGCGTGGGCGGACTCATGGCCCTCGGGATCCGTGCCGAACTTGCTGCGCCCGGCATGCAGTTCATGCACTACGAGACCTTCAACCAGCTGTTCACGATGCACGGCACGATCATGTTGCTGATGTTTGCGACGCCGTTGTTCGCGGGTTTCGCGAACGCCATCATGCCTCTCCAGATCGGCGCCCCGGACGTCGCGTTCCCCCGCCTCAACATGTTCAGCTACTGGCTGTACCTGTTCGGTTCGCTCATCGCCTGCTCGGGCTTCCTCACCCCAGACGGTGCGGCGTCCTTCGGCTGGTTCGCCTACGCGCCCCTGTCGAACTCGATCAACTCCCCCGGCGTGGGCGGCGACCTGTGGATCATGGGCCTCTACCTGTTGGGCCTGTCGTCCGTTCTCGGTGCGGTGAACTTCATCACGACCATCATCGCGATGCGGACGCCCGGCATGACCATGTTCCGCATGCCCATCTTCACCTGGAACATCCTCGTCACCTCGATCATGGTGCTCACGGTGTTCCCGGTGCTGGCGGCTGGCCTGCTGGTGCTCGAGAGCGATCGACGACTCGGCAGCCACATCTTCGACGCGGCCTCCGGCGGCCCCATCCTGTGGCAGCACCTCTTCTGGTTCTTCGGTCACCCCGAGGTCTACATCATCGCCCTGCCGTTCTTCGGCATCATCACCGAAGTGCTCCCGGTCTTCAGCCGCAAGCCTGTCTTCGGCTACGTGGGCCTCGTGTTCGCGACCCTCTCGATCGGTGCCCTGTCGGTGTCGGTGTGGGCGCACCACATGTTCGTGACCGGCGCGGTGTCCCTGCCCTTCTTCAGCTTCATGACCTTCATGATCGCCGTCCCGACGGGTGTGAAGTTCTTCAACTGGATCGGCACCATGTGGGGCGGTTCGATCAGCTTCGACACGCCCATGGTCTGGGCCCTCGGCTTCCTGACCACGTTCCTGTTCGGTGGCCTCACCGGCGTCATGCTGGCGTCCCCGCCCATGGACTTCCAGGTCTCCGACACCTATTTCGTCGTCGCCCACTTCCACTACGTCCTGTTCGGCACCGTCGTGTTCGCGATGTTCGCGGGCTTCTACTACTGGTGGCCCAAGTTCTTCGGACGCATGCTCGACGAGACGTGGGGAAAGATCCACTTCTGGCTGCTCTTCATCGGCTTCCACACCACCTTCCTGGTGCAGCACTGGCTGGGTGTCGAGGGCATGCAGCGACGCATCGCCGACTACGGCTCCTGGGAGGGCTTCACCGTCCTGAACCAGGTCTCGACCTTCGGTGCGTTCCTGCTCGGCGTGTCGTTCCTGCCGTTCTTCTGGAACGTCTGGATCTCGCGCAAGCACCCGCTCGTCGAGGTGGACGATCCGTGGGGTTGGGGACGCTCGATGGAGTGGGCGACCTCCTGCCCCCCGCCCCGCCACAACTTCACCAAGCTCGTCCGCGTCCGCTCGCCCTACCCGGCGTTCGACCACAACCACCCCGAGCTCGCCGACGGGGACGCAGCCCCGGTGCTCGCCCAGCTCGGCCCTGATGACGAGACGCCGTCGATCGCCGCCGCCACCGGTCCGAGCCCGCTGAAGGGGGATGCCACCGCATGAAGGCAGAACGCTGGATCTTCGTCTTCCTGACCGTCTACTTCCTGACCATCGCGCCCATCTACTGGTTCTCGGCCCATGAGATCGCCGGGACGATGGCACTGCTGCTGACGTTCGTCTTCACGGGCATGATTGCCGGCTACCTGTTCGTGGTGGGCAAGAAGATCGACGCCCGTCCCGAGGACGACAAGGACGGCGAGATCTATCAGGGCGCCGGCGACCTCGGCTTCTTCCCGCCGAAGAGCATCTGGCCCTTCTGGTGCGCGCTGACTCTCGCGGTGATCGCACTCGGCCCGGTGTTCGGCTGGTGGATCAGCCTGCTCGGCATCGGCATGGGGATCTGGGCGGTCTCGGGTTGGGTCTTCGAGTTCTACCGCGGCGACTACGCGCACTGAACTCTCTGAGGGGGGCTCGCGCCCCCCTGACCCCCTGGTGGACTCGCGCGCATCGCGGCTCCGCCGCTGCGCTCGTCCAGAGGAAGAGGGGGGCTCGCGCCCCCCTGACCCCCTGGTGGACTCGCGCGCATCGCGGCTCCCTGGCGGCGGGTGGGACTCAGCTGACCGACTCACCGCTACGGAGGGCGTCGCGGTAGCTCATCCTGGCGCCCGTCTGCAGGAGACCACGGCGGTACATCCGCTCGCCGACCAGCACGGCAACCACGCAGAAGGCCAGCGTGAGGGCCAGCGCCAGCACTGCTTCCCACCACTGCGCCTCCCCGACTGCCACACGCAAGGGCATCAGGATGCTCGAAAGGATCGGGACGTAACTCAGGCCGACCCTCCAGGCCCCGGTAGCCAGGAAACCCGCGAAATAGGCACCCAGCATCACCATCATGAGGGGCATGGTCGTCTCGGACAGGTCCTCCTGCCGGGTCGCCAGTGCCCCCGCGGCCGCCCAGATACAGGCCAACGACGCGAAGCCCGCCACGAAGAACACGACGAACCATCCGATTCCCTGACCCAGCGTCGGCAACGCGTCCCCATAGGGCGTGAAGGTCATCCCGACCAAAGAGATGGCGAGGAACAGCAGCAGCTGCCCGAGGGCGATGATCGAGTTCCCGATCACCTTGCCGGCAAGTAGTTGCCGCACCGGGATGGCGGCAGTGAGGATCTCGACGATCCGGGACTGCTTCTCCTCGACCACACTCTGCGCGATCTGCATTCCGTACCCCATGGCCGACAGCAGGAAGAGGACGGCGAAGACCAGACCTGTGACGGTGACCATCACCCGTGACTCGCTGCTGCCCCCGTCCAGGGCTCGCGCGGTCAGGGCGGCACCCTCCCTCAGGGGGGCCAGATCGACCCCCTGGGCGGCCGCATTGGACGCGATGGTCTGCGAACCTGCCACTTCGCGGAACATGGCCTCCTCGGTCAGCGTGCGCGGGCTGAACTCCTTGACCACGAGGATCCATTCGTCGTCGCCCCGATCGAGGTAAGCGTCCGCATCACCGGCTCCCACCAGCGCCTCGGCCGCAGTGCGGTCTGCGACGGTGACGGATTCGTAGCCGTCCCCGTCGCTCTCCCTGCTCAACGCATCGACGGCAGCAACGACCGACACCGCGTCAGTGCTGAACACTGCGATGGTCCTCGTGTCGGAACGGGATTCGTGGGCCATGAACACCATGCCGCCGATGATGGCGAGCACCGTCACCAGGGTCGACACCAGGAAGGACTTGTTCAGGACGCGAACGACGATTTCGCGGCGGGCGACGATCGCCCAGAACGGATCAGTCACGCGGTCACCTCGCGGTACGTGTCGGCCAGGGTGGGGACGACGGGGCTGAACTCGGCCAGCTGCCCACGGCGGAGGGCTTCGGTGAGGAGGCTCTCGCGCAAGGCCTCGTCGGCCAGTTCGAGGATGACGGTGGCACCATCGAGCGCCACGACTGTGACCCCGGCGAACTGCCGCACCCACGCGGCGTCCGGTGGGCACGTGAGTCGGTACCTCTGCTGCGGACGCGAGCGGAGCTCGTCCGCCGTCCCCGCCGCGACGACGCGTCCCCGGTCGAGGATCACGAGCCGGTCGCAGATCCGGTCGACGAGGTCGAGCTGGTGAGAGCTGAAGAGGACCGGAACACCCGTGGCGCACCGCTCCCTGAGCACCGTCACCATGGCGTCCACCGCTTCGGGATCCAGCCCCGAGAACGGCTCGTCCAGGACCATCGCCACAGGCTCATGGAGCAGGGCTGCGATGATCTGGACGCGCTGCTGGTTGCCAAGACTCAGGGCCTCGAGCTTCGACTTGCGTCGGCTGCCGAGACCGAAGCGTCCCAGCAGGTCGTCGGCGCGACGACTCGCCTCGGCCCTGCTCAGCCGGTGGAGTCGGCCCAGGTACACGAGTTGGTCGAGGACCGGCTGCTTGGCGTAGAGGCCGCGCTCCTCGGGCAGATAGCCGAAACGCGCCCGATCGTCGGCGGTGATGGGCCTGCCGTCCCAGGTCACCGTGCCGGCGTTCGGCTGCAGCAAGCCCATGATCATGCGCATCGTGGTGGTCTTGCCCGCGCCGTTCCCGCCCA